>Ga0302321_100003495_pt1 | contig 13485 bp, 13 predicted proteins | sample Fen_T0_1_FD_202505 | JGI IMG/M metagenome (GOLD analysis project Ga0302321, IMG submission 202505) | Peat permafrost microbial communities from Stordalen Mire near Abisko, Sweden - Fen_T0_1 | ecosystem: Environmental > Terrestrial > Soil > Wetlands > Permafrost | place: Sweden: Abisko...
CCGCTGACCCGCTACCAATTCCCGCTCACGGGCGGCGAACGCTGGAACCAGCGCCTCGACAATTTCAACGAGACCACGCAGCAGGCCGGGCAGATCACCCGCTTTGCCCAGGTCGGCGGCTGGGAGCAGGCGCAGGTTCCCGCCGGGGAATTCGACGCCATCCGCCTGCGCGTGATCATGCGCCTCGACGACGAGACCTTCTGGCGCCATGCCACCGAATGCAATTACGAAATATGGTGGTCGCCGGCTGCCGGCGCCAGCGTTCGCGAATCGAAAATTGCGACGTATCTGGAAAAGGGCGACTCGCTGAACGCCGTCCAGCACCGCAGTCAGAACGCGTTGCTTGAACTCGCATCGTTCCGGCGCGGTTCGTAGGATTCAGGCCGGACGTCCGCGTGCGCGGCGCAGCGCCGCCGTGCGGGGTTTCTTCTGTGCATTGCGCAGCGCCGCGCCCAGCGCCGGGCGCAGCCATTCGCGCATCGCATCCGGCCCTTCGACGGCCTCGTCCGGCGCGCGATGGTAGCTCATTGCGTGGGCCTTGCCCTCTTTGGTCGTGTAGCAGAATGGATCCAGCGCGCGCCTGAGATACGCGGGCCGCGTCTCGTCATCCGTCTTGAGGTAGAGAACATCTTCGACGACGATCGCCACGATCAGCCCGTCGAGATACAGGCCGTGGCCGCCGAACATCGCACGGGCGCTCGCGCGCCCGGACGGGCGCATCAACTCGAGTACGTGCGCAATGAAATCGGGCGTGTTGGCCATGCGGCCGATTCTACGCCCTCGCCGCAGGTCAAAGTCCCAGGCGACGCCAGATGGTGGAGGTGAGCGCGGCGGAATTGAGCGTGTAGAAGTGCAGGCCCGGAACGCCGTCCTGGATCAGACCAGCACAGAGTTCCGTGACGACGTCGAGTCCGAACGCGCGCACCGACGCGGAATCGTCCCCGAAGCTTTCGAGCTTGCGTCTTATCCAGCGCGGAATTTCCGCGCCGCAGTTGTCCGAGAATCGGGCGAGACCGCTGGCGCTCATGATCGGCATGATGCCCGCCACGATCGGCACGGTGATCCCGCGCGCCACGCAAGCATCGACGAAATGCCAGTAAGCATCGGGATTATAGAAGTACTGCGTGATCGCGGAGTCGGCGCCCGCCTTGACCTTGCGTTCGAAATTGGCGAGGTCGTCCTCCCAACTGCGCGCCTGCGGGTGATATTCCGGGTAAGCCGCGACGTCGATGTGGAACCAGTCGCCCGTCTCTTCGCGTATGAATGCGACGAGTTCGCTAGCGTAGCGAAAATCGCCGGCGTCCGCCGAGCCCGACGGCAAGTCGCCGCGCAGCGCCACGAGATGCCGGATGCCGTTGCTCCGGTAATGCGCGAGCACGTCGCGCAGCGACTCGCGCGACCCGCCGATGCAACTGATGTGCGGCGCGGCCGGAATGCCTTCGTCGCGTATCTCCAGCACGGTCGCCAGCGTGCCCTCGCGCGTCGAACCACCGGCGCCGAAAGTCACGGAAAAAAATGCGGGCTTCAATTGCGCGAGTTCCGCGCGCACCGCGCGCAGCTTGGCCACGCCCTCCGGGGTGCGCGGTGGGTAGAACTCGGCACTGTAGAGCTTGCGCTGGTCGGCCACGGCTAACCGGCGATCAGTGCTTCTTGGACAGCAGAAGCGACGACAGCGCCCACGAAATGATGCTGTAGACGATCGCGCCGAACACGCCGGACCAGAATCCCGCCACATGAAAGCCGGGCATGAACGAACCCACTGCCCAGAACAGCAGGCCGTTGATGACAAATATGAACAGTCCCAGCGTGAGAATGGTCACCGGCAGCGTGAGAATCACCAGCAGTGGCCGGATCAGCGTGTTGATGAGCCCCAGCACCACCGCCACGATCACCGCCGTGGGAAAAAACGAATCCACAGTGATGGACGAGAAAACATAAGGCAGCGCGATAAGCGCCACCGCGTTGATGAGCCAGGTCAGCAGGATGCGCATGGAATACTCCTAAAACGGCTGATTTGAACGCGATTCGTCACCTGAAACGAATCATTGCATACGCGGGGAACCGAAACCACGGCTCGTGGCCGCGCGAAATGAGCGCCGCGGTCGCCAGCGACGCTCGATTTCGCTGCGTGACACACAATCAGTAGCGATAGGTGTCGGGCTTGTAAGGGCCGCGGATATGCACGCCGATATATCGCGCCTGCTTGTCCGTCAGCGGCGTGAGCATCGCATTGAGCGTGGTCAATTGCAGGCGCGCCACCTTCTCGTCGAGATGCTTCGGCAGCACATAGACGCCAACCGGGTATAGGCCGCCGCCAGTCTGGGCATCGACCCACAGCTCGATCTGCGCCATTACCTGGTTCGCGAACGACGAGCTCATCACGTAGGACGGGTGCCCGGTCCCGCAGCCGAGGTTCACCAGGCGGCCTTCCGCCAACAGGATGATCCTCTTGCCGTCCGGGAAAATGATGTGATCGACCTGCGGCTTGATGTTCTCCCACTTGTACTGTTTCAGCGACGCGACTTCGATTTCGTTGTCGAAATGGCCGATGTTGCACACGATGGCCTGGTTCTTCATGCGCTTCATGTGCTCGTGCGTGATCACATCGATGTTGCCGGTTGCCGTGACGAAGATGTCGGCCTTGTCCGCGGCGTAGTCCAGGGTCACGACGCGGTAGCCTTCCATCGCCGCCTGCAGCGCACAGATCGGATCGATTTCCGCGACCCATACCTGGGCCGAAAGCGCGCGCAATGCCTGCGCGGAACCCTTGCCGACGTCGCCGTAGCCCGCAACCAGGGCGACCTTGCCGGCGACCATCACGTCAGTCGCGCGCTTGATGCCGTCGACCAGCGATTCGCGGCAGCCGTACAGGTTGTCGAATTTCGACTTGGTGACCGAGTCGTTGACGTTGATCGCCGGGAAGGCCAGCCGGCCCTCCTTGTGCATTCCATAAAGCCGCTTTACACCGGTCGTCGTTTCCTCGGTGACCCCGCGGATATTCGCCTTGATTCGCGAATAGAACGTGGGATCCTGGCCCAAGCGCTTGGCGATCGCCGCGAACAGCGCCGTTTCCTCTTCGTTGCCCGCATGCGAGATCAGCGACCGGTCCGTCTCTGCCTGCGAGCCGAGATGGACGAGCAGCGTGGCGTCGCCCCCATCGTCCAGGATCATGTTTGGCGTGCTGACCGTGCCATCAGGCATCCGCCACTCGAAAATCCGGTGCGTGTATTCCCAGTATTCGTCGAGCGTCTCGCCCTTGTGCGCATAGACCGGTGTGCCGCGCGCGGCGATCGCCGCGGCCGCATGGTCCTGCGTGGAGTAAATGTTGCACGACGCCCAGCGGACGTCAGCGCCCAGCGCCTGCAGCGTTTCGATCAGGACCGCGGTCTGGATCGTCATGTGCAGAGAGCCGGCGATGCGCGCGCCGCGCAGCGGTTGTTCCGGCGCGAATTCCTCGCGGATCGCCATGAGGCCGGGCATCTCGGTTTCGGCAATGGCGATTTCCTTGCGCCCCCAATCGGCGAGCGAAAGGTCCGCGACGCGGAAGTCGGCGAAATTCTTGGTATCGGTGGCTGCGTTCATGCATCACTCCTTGTCGGGCGGCCAAGTGCTGCGCGGGAGGGGAGGCACGAATCGCACTCGTCATCCCGCGAGCCTGGAAGCCGCGGATCAACGAGCGCAGTTGCAAAGGATGGTGGACCCCGAGCCTGGCAGCACACGACGGACACAAGGAGTCCGCAGGCGGCTGTTGCAACGCTCCTCGGGGAGCGGCAGGCATTCTAACCCAAAATCAGCGCAGGTTGCCTTCGACAGGAACGGTGGATTCGAGCGTCGCCAGCAAGGCGTTGGCGAGACTCGACTCCCGCCGGTAGAACCCTTCGGTGTGGAAAGTCTCGGGCAGCTTGAAGTGCTCGTAGTCGAGATGGTGCGCGAACTCGTGAACCAATGTGCGCAAAAAAGACTTGAAGGCCACAACCTGCTTGCGCTGTGCCGTCCGCATCCAGGCCGTGATGCGCGCCGGCGTGATCTCTTCGTCGGGTTCGTAAAGGCCGTGGAGCTCGCCGTAGTCGTCGGAGGGGCGTTTGGCCAGCACGCGGACGCGGACCGGCGGGACGTCGTACCCGGCAACCAGTGCATCGACCAATGCCTGGCAGGCACGCTGGACGGCGCTGCGGTCTTCGCGCAGCAGCCCTGCGCGGATCGCGGCGACGGGTGCCGTAACCGCAGCGCCCTCCGGAAGTTCAAGCGTCGGGATTTCGTCGCTTTCGCGGTAGACGCGCTGATGCGCCAGCGAAAGACGGTTGTAATAGGCGAACGCCATGGCGGCCATCATGCCGCGAACCGCCCGCCAAGTGTTGCAGAACCGCGAAAATACGAGGGCCGCCTAAGCGCGGGCGGCCCGGGATGCGACACAGCCTTGGGATCAGTTCTTCTTGATCTTTTCCAGCATCTTGAAAATGCCCTTGGGCGCGCCGACAAACATGCGCTTGAAGGTCTTGGGCAGGCAACGACGCTCGAGCGTGTTGCGGCGGGTGCGGGAACGTTCGGCCATGGTCTTTCCTTGGGGATTCGGTGCGGGGTAAAGCGCCGTCCGCGCTGTACTCATAGACCCGCTGAAAATTGATATTTTACAGTAACTTGTAATTCTCCGCCAGCCTCCGGCGGAATCATCCCGGGAGACTAGAACCAGTTCTGCCAACCGGCGGAGGTGACTGTCACGTCATAGTGAACCGTCCTGACGGGCGCGGCACCCTGGTCCCAGGACCGGAGGTAGGCGAATTCGAGCGTCTGGGTGCCCGGCGTCTCGGCGCGGAAGCGATAGGTGGTCGTGCCCGCGACGGACATCATGCCGGCGGGAATGGGCTCCGGCGTGTAATCCGGCCCGCCGATCAGCCATACCGCGTCACCCGGTTTGCTGGTAAGCACCCAGCCGAAGCCCGGCGCTGGATCGGCGGAAAGGTTGATCACCAGTGGCGCGCCTTGTCTGACCGCGACGCTGCCGCCGTCAAGCGGCGCGACGACGCCTTCGCGGTTCAGCGTGGCGCACGAGGCGAGCGCGAGCGTCGCCATGCCGATGCAGGCAATGTGTACCAGCGATTCAATGCGGCGATCGATCATGTTTGGATCCTTTCTGTCTGGACTGCCAGGGACTACAGCCCGGCCGCGGCCCGCAGGACCTCTGCGCGATCCGTGTTTTCCCATGTGAACTCGGGCTCGTCACGACCGAAATGGCCGTAGGCCGCGGTCTTGCGATAGATGGGGCGCAGCAGATCGAGCATGCGGATGATTCCCTTGGGCCGCAAGTCGAAGTGCGCTGCGACGAGTTCGGCGATCCTTTCATCGGAGATCTTGCCCGTGCCTTCGGTGTAGATGGTGACGTTGATGGGCTTTGCGACGCCGATCGCGTACGACACCTGCACCTGGCACTGCGAAGCGATCCCCGCGGCGACGATGTTCTTGGCTACGTAGCGCGCAGCGTAGGCGGCGGACCGGTCGACCTTCGACGGGTCCTTGCCGGAAAACGCGCCACCGCCATGCGGCGCGGCGCCGCCATAGGTGTCGACGATGATCTTCCGCCCCGTCAGTCCGGCGTCGCCGTGCGGGCCGCCGATCTCGAAGCGGCCGGTCGGGTTCACGAGGAAACGCGTGCCCTTCAGCATGTCCGCGGGGAACACCGGCCTGATGATCTCCTCGATCACCGCTTCCGCCAGCTTGTCCTGCTTTTCGTTCATCGAAGGATGATGCTGCGTGGACAGCACGACGGTGTCCACACCGACGGGCTTGCCGTTCGCGTAACGAACCGTGACCTGCGACTTCGCATCCGGACGCAGGAACGGCAGGCGGCCATCGCGCCGGACTTCGCTCTGTCGCTGCACCAGCCGATGTGCGTAATAGATCGGGAACGGCATCAGTGACGGCGTTTCGTCGCACGCATAGCCGAACATGAGACCCTGGTCGCCGGCGCCCTGGTTGAGGTAATCGTCGGATGCGCGATCCACGCCCTGCGCGATATCCGGCGACTGGCGTCCGTAACAGACCATGACTGCGCATCCGTCGGCGTCAAAGCGCAATTCCGGGTCGTTGTAGCCAATGGCACGCACGGTTTCGCGCGCGACCCGCGCGTAATCGACATTGGCCGTGGTCGTGATTTCACCGGACATCACGACAAGTCCAGTCGACACGAGCGTTTCGGCCGCGACGCGCCCCGTCGGGTCTTGCTCTAGAATTGCGTCGAGCACCGCATCGGAAATCTGATCCGCGACCTTGTCCGGATGGCCCTCCGACACCGATTCCGACGTGAACAGAAACTCACTCATAACCACTCCTCGTTGCGCCCATCAGTGCGTCCGGCGGCGTTGTGCAGGTTGCACCGCGGAACCGCGTGCAATGTTTCGCAAAAGCTCGGATTCTAGCAGTTTCCGCAAGAGGCACCGCCTGCCGCAGAAGCGGCGGCGCGTGTCTCCCCGGGGCATGTGATGAGCAGGTTGATCGTGGCGCCAACGGCTGCTTCGGTGGCGCTTGCGACGCAACGTCTGCATGCCGGCGAACTCGTCGCCTTCCCGACAGAAACCGTCTACGGCCTTGGTGCCGACGCGGGTAATCCCGATGCCGTGCACCGGATCTTCGCGGCAAAAGGGCGTCCTTCCGATCATCCGGTGATCGTGCATATCGGCAATATGGCGCACGTCGACCGCTGGGCACGCGAATTCCCGGAAGGCGCGCGCCGCCTCGCCTCCGCATTCTGGCCGGGACCGCTGACGTTGATCCTGCCGCGCGCGGCGCACGTCGACGACGCGGTGACCGGCGGCCAGGACAGCGTGGGCCTGCGCATGCCGTCGCATCCGGTCGCGCAGCAATTGCTCGCCGCGTTCGCGGCCCTGGGCGGCACCGGCATCGCGGCGCCGTCGGCCAACCGTTTCGGCCATGTTTCACCCACCACAGCGCAGCATGTCGAGGATGACCTCGGCGACGCCGTCGCGATGATTCTCGATGGCGGAGCTTGCGCTGTTGGCATCGAAAGTACGATCGTCGCGTTCACGGGGCGCGAACCGGTGTTGCTGCGACCCGGGGGCATTGGAGTCGTTGCGCTGGCCGGCGTGCTCGGCCGTGCGCCGAGCGCACCGGGCACGGACTCGCCACGGGCATCAGGGACGCTTGCATCGCATTACTCGCCGCACGCGCCGACGCAGCTGGTTGCAAGTGGCGACGTGTTGCAGGAAGTCGCGCGCCGTACTTCACGCGGCGAACGCGTCGCGGTCCTTGCGCACACTGCCGTCCGGCCGGCAGGATTCACCGGCGCGTGGGTCGCGGCACCTGTGGATGCGCCACGATTCGCACACGTTCTGTATGCAAGTCTGCGCACCCTCGACACGCCCGGCGTCCAGGCGATCCTGATCGAGGCCGTGCCCGACGAAGATGCTTGGCTGGCCGTGCGCGACCGCCTCTCGCGCGCTACGGACTGAGGTTTCGAATCGTCGGGCGGCAATCCAGGGGCACACCAGCATACGCGGGTCACGAGCGCGGGAAAAAAGGCGATTCCACGGCTCGGCATTACCATCCCGTTTCCCCGTAGGTCCGGTCGCGTCGACCCGTGACAACCTGATTGACCTGATCGGTTGGCAATTCGTGGGGTTGCAACTGCCATGCTTTGCCGTGAACGCGACTCTTCGATCGGCATGCAACCTCCGTTGGCGCTAACGATGCAACGGTCGCGCGACCAGGGGACCGAAGAACATCGTCGTCATCTTGTTGGCTCCCACTACGCGGATGAGTTCGCTCATTGCGCAATACACGAGAATCAGCACCGACAACAAGATCTGGATCGCCCAGTAATGCGGCCAGACGATCACGGATAGCAGCTTCTCGTTTGCAGCGGCAAACCCGGGAGCCAGCTTCCAGAAATCGTACAAGTGCTCGAGGTAGTGAACCACCAACGCCACGACAAAGTATATGACGGTCTTCCACGCGACGTTCCAGATCAGCGGCTTCTCAGGGAAGCGGTTGATGAACGGCATCATGTCCGCAATCAACACCGACTTGCCGAGCACGAGCGCCGCGATTGCGATGGAAGTCGTCGTACCGATGGGAATGCCGGTGCCTTGTATCATCAACGCGCGGATCAGGGCGACGATGTGAAGAACAACGAAGAAGTAGAGCGTCGGTGGCACCATCGCCAGGAGCTCTTCCTTGATTTTCTCGGTTGCCGTGCTCATCGGGCCTCCAAACGTGGACGGGGATTCAGGCGGGGTCGGGCTGGCAGCAGTTTGCGCCCTCATGTGGGTCGTGGCACGTCCGGTCCGGAGAGACTCGGCCATCTGCATCGGTTCGAATTTGAAGGTGCAAGGCTACAGAATCGGTCGCGCCAGTTAACCTTCGAGCAGCGGCCTGTACCCGAGACCGCGCGCGCAGTGGTCCGTGGTGCGAATGCTAGCCACAAACGGCATCGCTGGCATCGTGCGCACGTGGATGCTGCGCTACACTCCGTCGGATCGCGTGTGCTCCTGCGGACTTCTGCCAAGTGTTTCACATCGTCCTCGCACCTGATTCCTTCAAAGGTTCAAGCAGTGCGCCACAGGTTTGTGGTGCGCTGGGGACAGGTCTCAGGCGCGTCTGCCCCGATGCAGATATTCGCGCGCGGCCCATGGCCGACGGCGGCGAAGGCACGCTCGACGCGGTGCTGATGGCCGTCGGGGCAGCTGGTAACCGTCGCCACCTGAGCGCATGCGGCGCCGGCGGAAGTCCGATCGACGCAGCCTATGGAATTCTCGAATCGCCCGTCGGCCCCACGGCTGTGCTCGAGGCCGCGCAGGTCGTCGGCATCACGGATGCGGCAGGCATGGGCGCCTCGGTCGGGGTGCGCACCACGCGTGGCCTGGGCGAGATTGTCCGCACGCTGCTCGATCAGGGCGTGCGTCGTTTCATGATCGGTCTTGGCGGCAGCAGCACAAATGACGGCGGCGCCGGCCTGCTTGTGGCACTCGGCTTGTCGCTCCGTGACGCCGCCGGACGCGAAATCGCGCCCGGTCCGGAGGGACTCGCAACATTGACGCACGTCGACGCGGGCGCCCTCGATCCGCGTCTCGCATCGTGCGCGATCACGATCATGTCGGACGTCAACAATCCACTCACGGGAGACCATGGCGCCACCACGATCTTCGGCCCGCAGAAAGGCGTGACCTCGGCGCAGATCCGCCGCTTCGATGATGCGATCGCGCGTTTTGCGGAGCGCGCCGAGACGGCGATCGGGCGGCGCGCATCCGATTCGCCGGGCGCAGGTGCCGCTGGGGGACTGGGCTTTGCATTGCAACTGCTGGGCGGCTCCTTCCATTCCGGCGCAGAAGTTGTCGCCGGACTGATCGGACTCGATGCCGCGCTGGCCGGAGCCGACTGGGCGATTACCGGCGAGGGCCGCAGTGACGCACAAACGCTGTTGCGCAAGGCGCCGTTCGTCGTGGCCGAGCATGCCCGCGCGCAAGGAGTTCCCGTCACACTGATTTCCGGTGCGATCGCTCCGGATGCGTTGCCAGAGCTCGGCAGGCATTTCGCCGGTTGCTTCGGCCTGCCCAATGGTCCGTCGTCGCTCGACGAATGCATTGCCGATGCTTCAAGGCTGCTGGCTAATCGCGCCGAACAGGTCGCCCGCGTACTCTTCGCCGCGCGCCCGCGCTAACGCAATTCCGCCATTCGCGCGAGCAGTCCTGCAGGCGACATGCGCGCATGGGTCCGCGCCACCCCGCCCAATGCGGCCAGATGTCGCACCGGCTGCCCCATCAGCGCGTCATCTTCGATCAGCGCGGCAAGTGCGCCTGCGGGCAGGCGCGTTACGCGCGCGATCGCCTCCACGGCCATCGCCTCGACCCGCGCTCCAGCAAGCGCGTCCAGCGTCGCAGCCTGCAACGCGTTGACAAAGAACGCAGCGCTGTGGCCGCGGCCCGCCAATAGTCCAAGCACGGCGTGTCCTTCCCATTGCAGCATGGCGAGCCTTGCGGCGTGCGCGGCGAGGAATTCGGAAACGCCGAGTGCCTCGGCCGCCTGCGTCGTGGCATGGCCTGGTGAATCTTCCACGACGACAAGCGGTGCGCGCGGAGGCAGGCCATCGGCGACCGCACGAGCGATGGCAACCGCCACGGCGGGATCGAAAGACAGCGGCGAGAGCGGACGCAGCACGTGGACGTCGCTGTCGCGAATTCGCCAAAGCCACCCCGTCGCATCGACCGGCATCGCATCTGCCAACATCGGCATTGCCGGCAGCGACTGCGCGGCCTGAGCCGGCGAGAGCCCCGCCGCAGCGAGCCGGGCAGCGAGTTTCGCATCCCACTTGCCCAGCACCGCCCGGTCGAATCGCGCTGGATTCTGAGCCGCCACGCGAATAGCGCCGCGCACGGACCCGACGTCGTCGTCCTGCAGCGCGCCGATGCCGGCAGCCACTCGCGCGCGTGCGCCGTACAATGCCGCCACGGCACCCGGATCGCCGGAATCGAGTTGCGCCTTGCCATGCGCGGTCTCGATGACGCCAGGGCCGGAAAGGCCGAAGCGGGCTCCAGGCAGGAAGCGCAGGTGTTCGCAGGCCGCCGCGAGAACCGATGCACCGCCGAACGCGGATCCGGCGGCGAGCGCGAGCGTCGGTATGCCCGCCCGCCGCACCTCGAACAGCGCGCGGAGCGCCCGAGCCAGCCCCAACTCGGCCGCGTTGGCTTCGTGCAGGCGGACGCCGCCGGAATCGATGAGGAGCACGACGACATCCGGACGTTCGTCTAGCGCACGCAAGAACAGCCGGTGCAGGGCTGCGCCATGATTCGCGCCGATGCTTCCGCCCAGGAACCGCGCGTCCTGCGCCGCAGCCAGCACGCGAACCGCATCGATTTCCATTCGCGCGCACACGACGCCGTCGGCGGCGGCCGGCGCAATCCCCCAGCGGGCCACGTGCGGACTCGCGCCGGCCACGGGAAACGGCGCGAGGCTCTCCCCGTCGGCGAGCTCCGCGAGTCGTGCCAGCGGGTCAAGTGTCGGAATCTGCGGCACGCGTATCGAAAGGCGGCCGCAACCGGACGGCCACTCTATGGAATAATCAACCGGACCAGAATAACATCGCCGCGCGCAGCTCGCCTGAGGCGCCGCCCACGAAATGAACGCCAACCTCTACGCGCTGTTCGAAAGCCATTTCCCCGACGGCGCGGAGCAGCCGCTGCTCGTAATCCCGAACGGGCCGGTCATCCACTACGACGACATCGCGGCACTGTCCGCGCAGATCGCTCACGCACTGGTCGCCGCCGGCTGCCGCAACGGCGACCGGGTCGCGGTCCAGACTAGCAAGCACTGGCAGGTGCTGGCGCTCTACCTGGCCTGTCTGCGCGCCGGCCTGGTCTACCTCCCGCTCAACACGGGCTATCAGCGCAGCGAACTCGACTATTTCTTCGGGGACGCGGAGCCGCGCGTGATCGTGTGCAGTCCCGAGCATCTGGGCCTCGTTGCCACGCTCGCGCGCGGCGCCACCGTTCTGACGCTCGACGCGCACGGCGGCGAGCTCATCGATCGCGCGACCAAATGCCCCACGACGTTCGCCGCCGTGGTGTCGGCGCCGGACGACCTGGCGGCGATTCTCTACACGTCCGGCACCACCGGCCGCTCGAAGGGCGCGATGCTGACCCATCGCAACCTTGGGTCCAACGCGTTGGCATTGGTCGAGGCGTGGGGCTTCACGCGCGGCGACGTCCTTCTGCACGCGCTGCCGGTCTATCACGTGCACGGCCTGTTCGTCGCCATCCACTGCGTGCTGCTGTCGGGCTCGCACATGCTGTGGCTGCCGAAGTTCGACGCGGCGGAGGTCGTCGACCTGCTCCCGCGGGCGACGGTGATGATGGGCGTGCCGACGTTCTATTCGCGGCTTGTTTCCGAGTCGACCTTCACCAGCGAGAGCTGCCGCACGATCCGGCTCTTCGTGTCCGGCTCCGCGCCGCTGCTGCCGGAGACATTCGACGCCTTCCGCGAACGCGCGGGTCAGCCCATTCTCGAACGCTACGGCATGACCGAGACCGGCATGAACACGTCGAATCCGCTGCAGGGCGCACGTGTCGCGGGGACGGTCGGCAGGCCGCTTTCCGGCATCCAGATGCGGGTCATCGGCGACGACGGCGCCGCACTCCCGCCGGGGCACATCGGCGCCGTGCAGGTGCGCGGACCAAACGTATTTGCCGGCTACTGGCGCATGCCCGAAAAGACGCGCGAGGAATTCACCGGAGACGGATTCTTCAAGACCGGCGACCTGGGCGAATGGGTCCCCGAAGGGCCGGGAAAGGGCTATCTGCGCCTCGTCGGCCGCGCCAAGGATCTCATCATCACCGGCGGTCTCAATGTCTATCCGAAGGAAATCGAGGAGCGGATCGACGCGATGGACGGCGTGATCGAGACTGCGATCATCGGCCTGCCCGATCCCGACTTCGGCGAGTGCGTCACCGCGGTAGTCGTCGCGCGCCCGGGACATGCTTTGACGGAAGGCGGGATCATCGCGGCGCTGAAAGGCGAGATCGCTTCGTTCAAGGTGCCGAAGCGCGTGCATTTCGTGGACGACCTGCCGCGAAATGCCATGGGAAAAGTTCAGAAGAACGTGTTGCGTGAACAATTTGGAAAAACAACGAGTCCCTGAGCCGGTCGCGCTACGTTCCTGCGCGCTCCGCCGCGGCGCTGTATCCAAATGCAGGACCGACGTCGCCGCCGGCCGAAACGCGTACCGCACAATACTTGAATTCCGGGATTTTACCGAACGGGTCGAGCACGGGATTGGTCAGCAGGTTAGCGGCCGCTTCGTAATAGCAGAATGGAATGAACACCGCACCGCGCGGCGTGCCGGAATCCGCACGCGCCGCCAGTGCGATGCTGCCGCGCCGCGAGGCGACCGTGATCGTCCCGCCCGGCGCAACCTGCAACTGCGCCATGTCGGCCGGATGCAGCGAGGCCACCGGCACCGGCTCGATGTCGTCCAGCACCTCGGTGCGCCGCGTCATGCTGCCGGTATGCCAATGCTCGAGCTGGCGCCCGGTGATGAGCACGAACGGATAGTCGGCGTCCGGAGGTTCCGCTCCCGGAATGATTTTCGTCGCCACGAAGCGCGCCTTGCCGCTCGGCGTCGGAAAATGTTCGGTGAACACCACGCGCTGGCCGGCGTCACCTTCTTTCTCGCATGGATAGGTCACCGAGTGCTCGGTCTCGAGCCGGTCCCACGTGATGCCGGCGATCGACGGCATGGCCCGACGCATTTCCGCGAACACTTCGCGCGGGTGGCTATACTGCCAGTCGAGGCCGAGTTCGCGGGCCATGGCATTGATGATCTGCAAGTCGTGGCGCGCCTCCCCGGGAGGTTCGAGCGCCTGCCGCCCGAGTTGCACCGAGCGGTCGGTGTTGGTGAACGTTCCGGTCTTTTCCGGAAACGCGGACGCCGGCAGGATGACGTCGGCGAGATAAGCGGTCTCGGTCAGGAAGATGTCCTGC
>Ga0302321_100003496_pt1 | contig 13484 bp, 10 predicted proteins | sample Fen_T0_1_FD_202505 | JGI IMG/M metagenome (GOLD analysis project Ga0302321, IMG submission 202505) | Peat permafrost microbial communities from Stordalen Mire near Abisko, Sweden - Fen_T0_1 | ecosystem: Environmental > Terrestrial > Soil > Wetlands > Permafrost | place: Sweden: Abisko...
GCTGGGGCGCCCGCGGGCAGCGGCAGCACCTCGATGGTGATGGGCTCAGCCTTGAGGTGCTCGCTCTGGACGAGGAAAAAGTCGGAGCGGGATATATCGGCCTCGAGCGGCGTGATGGTGTATTTGCCCGGCCGCAGCGGAAAGAGGGCTTTGCGCATCAGCGGCCCGACCAGATACACGCGACCGTCGAGGACCTGCTCGGAGAGCGCCAGGTGTCCGCCCTGGTTCGGGACCTCCAGATCCTCCACCCAGAATCCATCGGTGCGAGGCTCCTTGGTCGGGGCGTAGTTGCTCTGACGCTCGACGAGGTAGAGGAACCACTCGACCGTGATTTGCTCGCCCGTAAAGGCTTTGATCTTGCTGGGCACCACCCGCAGGAAGTTGCGCTTGCCAGCCGCGACGCCCTGCCCGGCCGCTGGCGGCGGCGGTGGCGACGCGGGCTCTTCTTCGGGCTCGAGATCGGGGAAGCCGAAGAGCGACCCTGGAAAACCGGGAATGCCACGAGGCATGCGCTGGCGTTGTTGGGGCGGGGCAGGGGCTTGTCCGGCGTCGAGCACGGTCACCGTGACCTTGTCGGTGGTCAGGGTGTTGCCGCCGACGCGAACGCTGGCGCCGCCGAGGGTGAGCTTGCCCTTTTGCAGGGCCACGAGGTCGTAGTGCCACGTGTACGTCACGCGCATGAAGCTGCCGCCGCCGCCCATCTGAATCTGGGTCGACTGGCTCGGCCGCTGGGCGACCACGCGAAAGCCGCGGAAATCCGGGGGACGATAATCCTCTGCCTGTCCGTCGGCGGCCAGTGCGATCTCGAAAGGAAAGGCTTCGCCCACGCCGACGGGGTTCCGTCCCAGGCGGGCGGTGAACGACGAACCTTGGGCGTAGATCGCCCCTGCGACGAGGAGCGTGACGAACAGGACGCCTTTGGGAATCACGCGCATGGGGCGAATGGGCTCGTCTACCAGTCTTTGGCCGGGGGTGCACGTCTGACCGCACGCAAGCGGGCGCGCATCTTCTCCAGGTCCTTGGGGCTCTGCTCGAGGTTGTTCAGCACCGCATCGATCTCGCGCATATCGGGCGATTTGTCATCTTTGCTCGGCGGCGGCTGGTTCTGCTGCTGATCCTGCTTCTGCTCTTGCGGCTTGTCCTGATCCTGTTTGTCCTGCTGGTCCTGCTTGTCTTGGTCCTTCTTCTGATCGTCCTTCTTGTCCTTGTCCTTGTCCTTGTCCTTGTCCTTCTTGTCGTCTTTGTTGTCCTTGTTTTGATCGTCCTTGTTCTTGTCCTTGTTGTCCTTGTTGTCCTTGTTGTCCTTGTTGTCCTTGTTGTCTTGGTCCTTCTTCTGGTCTTCCTTCTTCTTGTCCTCTTCCTTCTTCTTCTGAAGGGCCAGCTCGAGGTTCCACTTTGCGCCGGCATTCGTCGGGTCTAGCGCCAAGGCGTGGCGGTAGGCCGCGACCGCGTCTTCGTACTTGTTGTTCTTGAAGTGCGTGTTGCCCAGGTTGAAGAACGCGGCGGATTTCAGCCCAGGCGTGCTTGCCTGGGTGGCCCGCAGAAATTCCTGGCTGGCCTCTTCGAAGCGCGACAGGGCGAACAGGGCATTGCCGCGGTTGAAGTGCGCGCCTGGATCGTTTGGCAAGTCGGCAACGGCCTTCTCGTACTCGGCGAGGGCCTCTTCGGGCTTGCCGTTCTTCATGCTGGTGTTTCCGGCGTCGGTCGCGCGGTTGTTGCGCTCGATGGGGTTCCACGCGCCGAGGAAGGGAACCAGCAGCGCCATCACAAGGGCTGCCTGCGTGCCCAACGCCTTGCGCTTGCGGCGGCGCTCGCCCATGCACGCCTCGACCAGCAGCAACAGCAGCGCAGGCACCAGCAGGTACTCGTAGATCTCGTCGTATTGCTTGACCAGGCGGGTCTCGTTTTCGGTGCGCTTGAGGCGCGCCAGCGCCGCCTCGATGGCTTCAACGCCGAAGTGCTGGGCATCCGCGCGCAGGTAGCCCCCGCCGGTCTTGGCCGCGATCTGCGCCAGCAGATCCTCGTCGAGTCGCGAGGTCACGTACTTGCCGTCGCGATCCTTGAGGTAGCCGTTGGCCTGATCGTTTTCGCCCGTCTCCGGCACGAGCTCACCCGAACGCGAACCAATGCCCACCGCGAAGATCTTGATGGCGAGCTTGGCCGCTTGCTCGGCAACCTCCATGGGCTTGCTCTCGGTGTCTTCGCCGTCTGTGAGCAGCAGGATAACCTGGTCGCGGGTTTGGCCGTCCTGGGTGCGCAGGCGCGAGAGCATCTCGACGGCCGAGGTCATGGCGCGACCGATGGCAGTGCCGCCCACCGGCATGTCCGACGGCGAAAGGTCACGCCAGAACAGCTTCACCGCATCGTAATCCGTGGTGGGCGGGTAGGTCAGCGTCTCGCCAGCAAAGGCCACCAGGCCCACCCGATCGCCCGACAGGCGATCCATCAGTTGCTCGAGCTCGCGCTTGGCACGTTCCAAGCGCGACGGATAGATGTCCTTGGCTAGCATCGACTTCGAGAAGTCGAGCGCGACGACGATGTCGAGACCGCGCTGCTTTTCCAGCCGCGCCCGCCCGCCGGCTTGTGGCCTTGCCAGCGCGAATCCCAGGAGGCCAATCACGATGCACAGAAGCGCGGCCCGAGCCACCTTGCGCGGCACCGAGGTAGCCGCGGACATCCGCTCGATGAGCACGGGACTTCCGAGTTTCGCAAGCGCACGCCGTCGCGCCACGAAGGCGATGGCGTAGGCCAGTACGGCGGCCGGCACCAGCATCAGCAACCAAAGCAGGTGGGGATGGGCAAGCCTCATGGCAACCTCCGAAGCCGTCCCAGGCGAAGGAGCATCTCGAGCAGCAGGGCCGCGAAAGCCGGCCACAGGAAGCTCGGGTAAAGCTCGGCCCACAAGACGCCGCGATCCTTGATGGTGGACTTGTCTAGATCTTCGAGAATTGCCTGGAAGCGCTTTACCAGCGCGCCGGTGTCGGTGGCCAGGTACGGCGAGCCGCCGGTCATGGTCGCGATTTCTTCTAGCAGCTTGGGATTGACCGGGTAGCGCGAGCGCCCTTGCCCGCTGTCGTCTTCCTCGGCGGCGCTGTCCCGGGCACCGGCCAGGATGGTGTAGATCTTCACACCCATCTTCTGGGCGAAGGTGGCGGCCTGGGTGGGCGAGATGTTGCCGCTGTTGTTGTCGCCATCGGTGAGCAGGATGATGACCTTCGAACGCGCGTCCGACTTGCGCAGCCGCGCCAGCGCCACGCCCAGCCCGTTGCCGATGGCGGTGCCGCGTCCGTCGACGATGCCTGACTTAAGCTCGGAGACCATGCGCAGAAGGGTGCTGTGGTCCAAGGTAAGCGGCGTGTAGGTGTACGCTTCCCGGCCGAAGATCACGAGGCCGATGCGGTCGCTGCGGCGCCGGCGCACGAAGTCCTGGATGACCGCCTTCGCTGCTTCCAGACGGTTCGGCTCGAGGTCGCGTTCTTCCATCGAGCCCGACATGTCGAGCGTGATGACGATGTCGATGCCTTCGAGCTCGAGGTTGTCGTCGCGGGTGGAGGTTTGCGGTCGCGCCAGGGCGACGCCGAGGAGCGCAATGGAAAACAGTCGGAGAGCGACTGGCAGGTCGCGCAGTCGCGCCATCAAGCCCTTGCGCTGGGCCCCGAGCTCGCTGGCGCGGGAATGCACCAGGAACGCCGGACGCACACGCTTGATGCCGAGCCAGACGACCAGCGCGAGAGCGACGGGGAGCGCGGCCAAGAGCCACGGGTGCGCGAAGCGGAAGGTGACCAGGTTGCGGAACATCGCTGTATAGATGAGGGCGGCAGGAACGAAGAGAACCCCCAGCAGGCGGTACGGGATACGGCCACGGGGAAGAGGGCGCGCGGAGGTGCCGGAGGGCGCGGACGCGGAGGAGGGGCTAGACACGGGCGACCTCCGGGCCTGCGTGCGGCGGGGAAGGCTGCGGCGCGGGGCGCGGGCGCGTGGCTTCGACCATCCGGATGGCGGTTTCGAGAGCGCCGCGCGCCTGTTCGGCCGAGGGCGAGACCTTGGCGAACTTCACCAGGTCGCAGGCGGACAGCCAGCCTTCGATCTCGCTCGCCACCACGCCACGCGACGATTCCAGTGGAACGTGGCGGACGCGGACCATCAACTCCTCGGTGGTCATTTCCAGCGAGTCGAAGCCGAAGCGACCGCCCAGGTACTCGCGAATCGCCTCGGAAAGCTGGAAGTAGAACAGACGCAGGTCGCCGCCTTCGGCAAGAAGCGCACCCAGCCGGTCGAGCTTTTCCATCGCAACTTCGTGGGCCGGCCTCGGCGGGATAGGCGGCGGCGCCGGCTTGCGGTTGCGCATTCGCCGCCTTATCAAGAGCGCGATCACGGCGCCAAGACCGGCCGCCAGCAGGCCGCCCGCGATGTAGACCAGCAAGTAGTCGCGCTGGACCACGGGCAAGGGGGCCGCGTTGTCCTTCAGCTTGGGCTCGGGTTCGTTGGCGATGAGGCTTCCGATGGTGAACGGAATGGGCTGGGTGCGGACACTCTTCACCGCGCCGTCCTGGCCGAAGTAGGTCAGCTCGACCGAGGGAATGTCGAAGGTACCGGGCTCGTAGGCCGCTATCTTGAGGTTGAAGGCACGGCTCATCTTGCCGTCGCCGAGGTCCTTCTCTTCCAGGGTACGCGACAGTTCGGAGAATTGGCTGAGGTCGAGGTTCGCCGGCAACACCACCGGCATGGCGCGTGGACCGATGGACGTGATGGTGTACGCGATCGCATCGCCCACGTGCGCCTCGGTCTTTTCGGTACGCGCCGTGACGGTAGGGGCGTCGGCGGAAGCCGGCCGCGCGGCCGCTGTGCCGGCGTCAAGCGGCGCCGCAGCCAACAGAACAAGAAGCAGGGTCGGGCTCAATGGCGAAGCCTCCGCGCCCGCGCTTCGAAGAAGGTGGTCAGGGCGGGCAAGTACGGGCGGTCCGTGGACACAGAAATAGCGTCGAGCGCCAGCCGTCGAAAGAGTCCATCGCGGCTTGCTTGCTGTTCTCGTGCGACCGCGGCAAAGGCGCGGGCTTCGGGGCCGGAGGAATCGAACACCACCAGCTCGTCGGTTTCGGGGTCGTAAAGGTCGATGAGGCCCACCTGCGGGATCTGGCTTTCCAGGGGATCCGACACCACCACCGGAATGATGTCGTGGCGGCGCGATGCGATTCGCAGCGCGCGCTCGTAGCCTTGCTGGGGCGAAAGGAAATCCGATACCAGGAACGACACCGAGCGGTGGCGTGCCACGCGCCCCAGGAAATCGAGCCCCGTGGCGAGGTTGGTGCGCGGCGACTTCGGCGTGAACGAGAGGATCTCGCTGATCACGCGCAGCACGTGCTTCTTCCCTTTCTTCGGCGGCACGAAGTGCTCGACCTCGTCGGTGAAGATGATGAGGCCGACGCGATCGTTGTTCTTGATGGCAGAGAACGCCAGCACGGCCGCAAGCTCGGCCGCCAGTTCGCGCTTTTCCTCGTTGGCTGAACCGAAGCGCCCCGACGCCGACATGTCCACCAGCAGAAGCACGGTCATCTCGCGCTCCTCGACGAACAGCTTGACGTAAGCGTCGTTCATACGCGCCGATACGTTCCAGTCGATGAGGCGGATGTCGTCGCCCGGCATGTACTGGCGGACCTCGGAGAACGCGATGCCCGAGCCCTTGAAGACGGAATGGTACTGCCCCGCCATCCGGTCGCGTACCAGGCGCTCGGTGACGATCTCGATCTTGCGGATCTTGCGAAGAAGGTCGCGCGTGAGCATCAGATGCTGCCCCTCACCCTAGCCCTCTCCCCGGCTGCGCCGGGGCGAGGGGACCGGATGCTGCCCCTCACCCTAGCCCTCTCCCCGGCTGCGCCGGGGCGAGGGGACAGGAGGTGCCCCTCGGAAGCAAATATCTCGTCCCCGTGACGGGAACACTTCGCCCTGCGAAGGAAACACCTCGCCCCGCGAAGCGGGGAGAGGTCGCCGAGCGGAGCTCGGCGGGTGAGGGGCTCCTGTTCACGGGACCTCCACGTGGTCGAATAGCTTGCGCACCACTTGCTCGGAGGTGATCTCCTCGGCCTCGGCTTCGTAGGTCAGGATCACGCGGTGACGAAGCACGTCGGCGCCGATGGCCTTGATGTCCTCTGGCGTAACGTAGCCGCGGCGGCGCAGGAAAGCGTGGGCGCGGGCCGCCAGGTTCAGATAGATGGAAGCGCGCGGACTGGCGCCGTATTGGATGTAGTCCGCCATGTCGGCCATGCCGTACGCCTTCGGATCGCGCGTGGCCTGCACCAGGTTGATGATGTAGTCGCGGATCTTCTCGTCGATGTAGATCTGGTTCACCACCGAGCGCGCGTGCGCTATTTGTTCGGGCGTCGCCACCGGGCTGGCCTTCACGCTGAGGCCCGTGGTCATGCGGTCCATGATCGTGCGCTCGTCTTCCTTGGTCGGGTAACCGACCTTCACCATCAGCATGAAACGGTCGAGCTGCGCCTCCGGAAGGGCGTAGGTCCCCTCTTGCTCGATGGGATTTTGCGTGGCCATGACCAGGAATGGGTCGGGCAGCTTGTGCGTGGTGTCTCCGATGGTGACCTGCCGCTCTTGCATCGCTTCCAGAAGCGCCGACTGAACCTTGGCCGGGGCGCGGTTGATTTCGTCGGCCAGCACCAGGTTCGCGAAGATGGGTCCTTTCTTGGGGATGAACTCACTGCGGCTTTGGTTGTAGATGACCGTGCCGACGATGTCCGCAGGCAGAAGGTCGGGGGTGAACTGCACCCGCGAAAACGTCATGGCAAGCGCATCGGACAGGGTCTTCACGGTCAGCGTCTTGGCCAGGCCGGGTACGCCTTCCAGCAGAACGTGTCCGCCGGTCAAAAGCCCGATGAGGATGCGGTCGACCATTGCCTTCTGACCGACGATGACCTTCCCCACCTCGGCGGAAAGGTTCTCGACGAAGGCTGACTGCTGCTGAACCATTTCGTTGATGACGCGAACATCCATTTTTCAGGCTCCTGTGGGGGCGTAGGTAACGACAATCCGGCCGCCCATACAACCCCCTCTTTTGCCGACCTATTCCCGCCGAGCTGCGCAATCTGCACGGTTATTGGATGAGAAGAGCGGGCCTTTTGCACTAACCTGCCGACCATGCGAATTGCGACAGGATTGCTGCTGGTGACTGCTGTTGCGGCCGGCTGTTCGGGGGTTGGCGCCGACGGGACCGGCATGACGGTGCCCATCCCGGACGGCGGCGAAGTCTTTCCCAAGCTGGAATTGCAGGGCATCCGCTCGGCGGCTGCGTCTGACAGCCTTGGCCCCGTGTCGACCTGGGAATACTACGATCCGAGCGGGCAGCAGTACGACCTGTTGCACGTGATGGTGGTCTGCATGTGGTGCCCGCACTGCAACAACGAAACGACAGAGGTCTCCAAGATTGCGGGTTGGCAGGCCGAGCATCGCGTGGCGTCCTTGCAGATTGCCATCCAAGGGTACACGAGCCAGCCGCCGACCTTGCTCGAGCTGCAGAGCTGGGCGCAGGAGCACAATTTGACCTTTCCGGTGCTGGTCGATGGTCAAGGCGCGCAGCTTGGGCAGTACTTCGAGGTCAGGTCCGTACCCGTCAACATCATGGTGAACCCACGCTCGATGGCCGTGCTGGGAATCCGCGTGGGCGAGGTTGGCGGCGTCCAAACCTACGAGCAGGGATTTCTCGACCAGCTGTAAAGGGGGCCGGCGGGTTGGCCACTGCCCGCCGGGCCTTGAAAATGAGTGGCAATCGACGCTATATACCGCGCACTCAACACAGACGAGCCAGACGGGGAAAGCGAATCGCTGCAACAAAATATCTGACGCCTCAGGTCGGATGTTCACCGGCGGCCAGACCAACTTCTCAACTTCTTCGTCAGATATTAAAGTTCCCAACCTGACCCTAGCTGTTGTTGAGTGTGCACAGACCAAACGAGAGGGTGACATGAACGCAAGATTTGCAACGAAGGTTCGAGTTGGCTTGACCATGACCGCGCTGTCCCTTTGTGGGGCAATGGCGCTTTCCGGTAACACCGGCTGCGCCAGCAGTGACAACTCCAGTGGCGGCAGCACCAGCAACGGTGGCAGCGCCGGCGGTGCGGGCGGCAGCGGCAGCACCAGCAACGGTGGCAGCAGCGGCGCTTGCAGCGCGGGCGCAGACAGCGTCTGCTTTGCCTCGGGCAAGGCTACCGGCGTGATGACTGGCTACGGCTACATCGCCCTTGGCAAGCTCGACTCGGCCAGCTCGCCCAAGTGTGACAACACGGCGAACGGCGGTACCGCCACCGAGGCAATCACCACGGACAAGCCTTGCCCCGAGCAGGGTGGCAAGTCGGTATGGGACACGCCAACTGCGGGCCTCTGCATCTCCGGCAGCATTCCGATCGTGACCGGCGCTGACTATACCAACAACTGGGGTCTCCAGATCGGTTGCAACGTCTCCGATCCCGCTGGCAGCACCCTCGGTAACAGCTACAGCAAGATCACGTTCAACTACAACGAGAGCGGCTCCAGCCCGAAGAACCCGGCCATGCGTGGCGAGATTCACGTGAAGGGCGATGCCGTGGACAAGACCTACTGCGCCACCGTGCCCGCTGGTGTGGCTACCTCGCTGATCGCCTTCAACACCAAGTGCTGGGACAGCACCGGCGATGGCCTCACCGCCGACATGGTACCCAACATCGACAAGATCGGTCTCCAGATCTCGGCGGATGACAAGAGCAAGTACGATGTCAGCGCCCTCTGCTGGAGCGGCATTACCTTCGCCAAGTAGTTCAGGGCCTTCAGCCTAGCTCGAAATGCGGGGTGCTTCGGCACCCCGTTTTTCATTTGGCAAGTTCGCGTCTCGCGCATAGGTTCATGGCATGACCGACGAGAAAAAGGAATCTGCCAGCCAGTCGTCCGCCAACTTCATCGAAGAGATCGTCAACGAGGATTTGGCCCAGGGGAAGAACGACGGACGCGTCCACACTCGGTTTCCGCCCGAGCCGAACGGATACCTGCACATCGGTCATGCCAAGTCGATCTGCCTCAACTTCGGAACCGCGGCCAAGTACGGCGGCAAGTGCAACCTGCGCTTTGACGACACCAACCCCACGGCCGAAGACGTCGAGTACGTGGATTCCATCGCCGAGGACGTCGCGTGGCTGGGCTTCAAGTGGAATGGCGAAGCGCTTTACGCATCGGACTACTTCGAAAAGATCTATGAATGCGCCGAGCATCTGGTTCGTGAAGGCAAGGCCTACGTCTGCGACCTGTCGGCCGAGAAGATCAGCGAATACCGCGGGAATTTCTACAAATCGGGCATGGACAGCCCCTACCGCAATCGTTCGGTCGAGGAGAACCTAGACCTTTTCCATCGCATGCGCGCGGGCGAGTTCCCCGACGGTTCGCGTGTGCTGCGCGCCAAGATCGACATGCAGCACCCGAACCTGAACATGCGCGACCCGCCGCTTTATCGGATCAAGAAGGCGACCCACCACCGGACCGGTGACAAGTGGTGCATCTACCCGATGTACGACTACGCGCATCCGATTTCCGACGCGCTGGAAGGGATCACCCATTCGATCTGCACGCTGGAGTTCGAGGATCACCGGCCGCTGTACGACTGGTGCATCGAGAACCTGCCGCTACCCTACAAGCCGCGCCAGATCGAGTTCGCGCGCTTGAATCTGACCTACACGCTGATGAGCAAGCGTCGCCTGCTCCAGCTGGTGAACGAAAAGCTGGTCAGCGGCTGGAACGATCCGCGTATGCCGACGATTTGCGGCCTGCGCCGCCGCGGCTACACGCCCGAGGCCATGCGGACCTTCGCCGAGCGCATCGGCGTGGCGAAGAACGACAGCACAGTCGACGTCGGCGTGCTGGAATTCGCGATTCGCGAGGATCTGGAAAAGCGGGCGCCGCGCGCGCTGGCGGTGTTGCGACCGCTGAAGGTCGTCATCGACAACTACCCCGAAGGGCAGGTCGACTGGTTCGATGCGCCCAACCACCCGGACGATCCGTCCATGGGCTCGCGCAAGATTCCCTTTTCCAAGGTCGTGTACATCGAGCAGGACGACTTCCTGGAGAATCCTCCCAAGAAGTGGTTCCGCCTTTCACCGGGCGCGGAGATTCGCCTGCGTTATGCATGCCTCATCCGTTGCACCAGCGTGGTGAAGAACGACCAGGGTGAGGTCACCGAGCTTCACTGCACGTGGGATCCCGCCTCGCGCGGCGGCGATGCGCCCGACGGTCGCCGGGTGAAGGGCACGTCGCATTGGGTCTCTGCTGCTCACGCGCTGAAGGCCACGGTGAGGCTTTACGATCGACTTTTCACCGCCGAGAATCCGTCCGGCGGCGATGGGGATTTCCGGACCAGCCTGAACCCGAGCTCGCTCGAGACGCTGACCCAAGCCGCGGTCGAGCCGGGCTTGGCGCAAGCGGCACCTGGCGCGCGTTACCAATTCGAACGGCTCGGGTACTTCTGTGTCGACACCGTCGACTCCAAGCCCGGCGCACCGGTGTTCAACCGAACGGTGGCGCTGAAGGATGGCTGGAGCAAAATCGCGAAGAAATAGGGGGGAGATTGGCCTGGGTTGGGGAGGGCGCGGAGACGGAGGAGGACGCCGAGGCGGAAGCCAATCCGACGGGTCAGTTCACCCGCTTCCAGGCGGGTTTGAAACCGACGGCGTTCAGCGGCGGCGGGTCATCGGCGAGGATGTAGTCTGCACGGCGGTTGCGGGGCTCGTCGGTCTGGTCGGGCGTGGAGACGCGCAGGGCGGTCTCGCCGAAGCCTTCGAAGGCAATGGGGATGCGCACGCCCTTCTGGCGGAACCAGCGCGCGAGTGATTGTGCCCGCGCTTGCGACAGTTTGAGATTGTAGGCGGAATTGCCGACGGTGTCGGTGTGTCCGGCGACGTAGAGGGTGAGGTTCTTGTGCTCGCGTGCTTTGTCTTTGGAAAGCACCTCTTGCACCTTCACAAACGCGGCATCCAGCTTGGGGATTTCCGAGGCGTCGACGTCCGACGAGTCGGTACGGAAGTTGACCTCCTCGTGGGGGATCGGAACGAACCAAGCCGAGTATTGCTGCTCGATGTAGTGGCCCTCGCGATCCTCGAGGTGAAGATGGATCTCGCCCACGGGCTGTTCCTTGGTCTGTTGCCAGCGCATGATCAGGGATTCGCCGGGGGACCTTCCGGTGAAGTCCTTCTCTTCGTCGGCAATGATCACCGCGTCCTCGGTCAGCACCGTCAGGCGAACCTTGCCGGGCGACCGCGACATCTTGACGCCCATCCAGTGCTCGTCGAGGGCGTGTGACTTGTCGACCTCGACCCTGAATACCGACCCGTTGGGCGCCGGCCTTGGGGCGGGGTTGGTGCGGTTCGCCCCGGGCGGCTTCTTGGCGCTTGCCGGCGAGGTAGTCAGCAGGACGCAGAGGGCGGCAGCGGCGGCGAAAGGCGAACGCGCATGCCAGAGACGAGGCAATGAGCTGCACATGGCTTCCACGGCGCGGAATTCTGGGCGTTCACGACTACAAATGCAACCCTGCTAGGTCCTCACGCGAACTACTGACTGTAGCCGGGCGTCCAGGACGGCAGGGCCTTGGCCAGGGTGTAGCTTTGCGCCTGCGAATCGCTGAGCTGGCGCGACGAGCGCGTGGCATTGGTGGGGTTGGCGCCAGTGCCCGTGCTCTTGTATTCCCAGAAGCGCGTCTCGGCCAAGGTGTTGTTGCTCATGGTGGTCCAGCCGTCCGCCAAGATGTGCGCCCCCATCGCGACGTTGATGAACGCAGCGGCGGCATACGGTCCCCATGGCCGTCCCAAGGCCACGTGGTTGCTTCGCACCGTCGAGGTGGTGGCGTTGGCGGTGAGTTGGCCTCCCAGGAACACGAAGCCGTAGGTCGTGTTCTGGGGTGTTCGGGGCGCGGTCACCGCGGTTCCCTCCGCCACGTTGTTCATGGTGCAGTTGTCGAACACCGCCGTCGCATCGCCGAAGATGTAATCGGTGTCGCCCTGAATGTAACAGTCGCGGAAGTACTGCGTGCCGGTGTTGGTGTACAGCGTGTCTTGGTAGCTGAGGAAGCGACAGTCGCGGAACTGCTGGCGCTGTCCCTGTGCCATGAAGGCGACCGCTTGTCCCGATCCGTCACCGCCTGTGTTCTCGAACGCGATGTTCGCTGCCGAGAAGTCGTTGCCAGTGACGATGACCGTGCCACCGGTGACGATGTTCGTGCCGAGGGCATTGGTGATGGTGGTGGTGGTCGCGCTCTCGCCGGTGAGGCACACGAAGGGCTTGTTGATGGTGACTTGCTCTTTGTATTTGCCGGCTTTGACGCTGATTTGCACGAGCTTCGAGTTGTTGCTGGAGACGGCATTCACGGCAGCCTGCACCGTGGCGTATTGCTGGCCACTGCCGACGGTAAGCGTCTGCGTGGCGCCCGGGCACGCCGTGAACGCTGCTGTGCCGCCCGCACCGGATCCGCCACTGCCACCCGTCCCGGGGCTGGTGGTGATGCCGCCGGCGGTGCCACCGCTTCCTGTCTTGCCAGCCGCACCTCCGTCCGTGGCGCCTCCGTTCGCTCCGGCGCTGTCGCGGTCGCTGGCGTCTCGATTGCCGAGCGAACCGCCCGCTCCGGGGTCACCGCCAGCGCCGGGCGATCCACCCGGGCTCGAGCCGCCGCTGCCGATTTTTCCGCCGCTGGGTGCAGTGCCCGTGGCGCCTCCGCGGGCACTGCCCGTGCCGCCGCTGCCTCCGGTTCCAACCGACGCGTCTTGGCCCGAATTGCCTGCCACGCCAGCCTGCCCACCGGTGCCACCGGACGTGCTACCAGTCCCGCTCGAAGCCGCCGCCGTCCCGCCGGTTGATGTGCTTTGCGACGAACGACCGCCGCTGGCCGCGCTGGTCGCTCCCCCTGTTCCCGTCCCCTGTCCGGTCGAACCGCTCCCGCAGCCCATCAGCGCAAGCGTAGCCGTCGTCATCAAGGTCAAGGTCAATCCGAGACACCAACGGGGGGATAACATCGATTTCATCAGAACAAGGTGTGAAGCATGTCGTACAAACGGCTCACGTCCTGTTGTGAATCAGCTTCTGTGGTACGCTGCGGCTGCCCGTTCGAGTGGCAACTTCCGCGAGTCTGGCGAGCCTTTGGAAAGGAAACGAGCAGCAGTTCTGAGCGCGATGCTGGCCCTGGCCTTCGCCGGCTGTGGCGGACCGTCGGCGGCGTTGCGCTCGGGTCAGCGGGGCGCGGGTCAGGAAGGCATGGCGACCTACTACTCCCCGCGGCTGGCTGGGCATCGAACCGCCAGTGGCGAGCGCTACGATCCGAACCAATTCACCGCCGCCCATCCCGTGATTCCCTTCGGGACGCACGTGCGGGTGAATCGCACCGATGGGACCAGCCGCACGGTCATCGTCCGTGTCAACGACCGCTGCAAGGGACGTAAGAAGATCATCGACGTGTCGGAGGCGGCGGCCCGTCA
>Ga0302321_100003499_pt1 | contig 13476 bp, 8 predicted proteins | sample Fen_T0_1_FD_202505 | JGI IMG/M metagenome (GOLD analysis project Ga0302321, IMG submission 202505) | Peat permafrost microbial communities from Stordalen Mire near Abisko, Sweden - Fen_T0_1 | ecosystem: Environmental > Terrestrial > Soil > Wetlands > Permafrost | place: Sweden: Abisko...
TTGCCGGAACAGCGGGTTCATCGGGGAGCGAGGACGGCACCGGCGCCGACGCCCGTTTCAATCGCCCCACTGGCGTGGCCGTGGACAAGGCGGGCAACGTCTTCGTCGCTGACTCTAGCAACCATACGATCCGAAAGATCACGCCTGTTGGCGTCGCGACCACGCTTGCTGGAACAGCGGGATGGTCTGGCAGCGACGACGGCACCGGTGCCGCCGCCCACTTCAACCACCCGATGGGTGTGGCGGTAGACGGGGTGGGCAACGCTTTCATTGCTGACGCCTACAACAACACCGTCCGGAAGATCACGCCTGATGGCGTCGTGACCACGCTTGCCGGTACAGCGGCTTCGGGTGACCGCACGGACGGCACCGGCGCAGCCGCCCGCTTCTACTCCCCCGCTGGCGTGGTGGTGGACGGTACGGGCAACGTCTTCGTCGCTGACTCTGAATACTGCACCATCCGGAAGATCACACCTGCTGGCGTTGTGACCACCCTTGCGGGGACAGCCCGTGCCATTGGCAGCCCGGACGGCACGGGCCCCGCCGCCCGATTCAACACCCCCCAAGGCTTGGCGGCGGACCAGGCGGGTAACGTCTTCGTCGCTGACTCGGGCAACAACAAGATCCGGATGATCACGCCCGCTGGCATCGTGACCACCCTTGCCGGAGCAGCGGGCACGCCTGGCAGCGCGGACGGCACCGGCAGCGCCGCCCGCTTCAACGGCCCAACTGGCGTGGCGGTGGACAATGACGGCAACGTCTTCGCTGCTGACAACGGCAACCATACCATCCGGAAGATCACCCCTGCTGGCGCCGTGACCACGCTTGCCGGAACAGCGGGTGCATCGGGCAGCGTGGACGGCATAGGCGCCGCCGCCAGCTTCAACGACCCCCAAGGCGTGGCCGTGGACAAGGCGGGTGACATCTTCGTCGCTGACAACGGCAATCACACCATCCGAAAAATCACGTCCGCTGGCATCGTGACCACGTTTGCCGGAACCGCGGGTTCGTTTGGCAGCGCGGACGGCACAGGCGCCGCCGCCCGCTTCAACTACCCCACTGGCGTGGCGGTGGACGGCTCGGGCAACCTCTATGTGTCCGACGGTTTCAACCACGCTATCCGGAAGATCACGCCCGATGGCGTGGTGACCACCATCGTGGGCGTTGTACCTCCTCCGCCCCTGGGTAATGTGCCAGGTCCTCTCCCGGCTTCCATAACTTGGCCGGGAGGCGTGGCTGTCGATCCAGCGACCGGAAGCCTCTACATCACCGTCGATTCGGCGGTCATGGTTGCTACCTTTTGAAGTGTCCCGCCCTCAACGGACACAGCGGACCATGAGCTTGTCGGCCACCTTGGCCGTATTCTCGGGCCCGTTGGTGCACGAGTTCGAGTTGTCCATGGAGAAGTCCCCACAAAGAGCACGGCCGGACAAGCTAGCATCCGGCCCGAGCGGCGAGGATGTCCAATAGAGTTTTGTCCCCGTGCTCGGGAACGCTGTCTTGTCTAGGGTCGCTCCAGAGGCCACCGTGGGGTCCACAAGAGAGTCGAGTTCCTTGAGAGTGGGTAAACGAAAGCCCGGGCCCCCCGAGACCAACGACGAACAATAGTTCTTGGCGTCCGCCCAGTTCATCGCCGTGGCGCTCCCCTGCTGTTGCCACACGAGCCCGGTAAGCGTGTCGCGGACCAGCCCGCCATCAAGCACAGAGAAGCGTGCCGTGGGATAGCAGCGAGACCCACGAACGCATCGTACCCGCCTGATTGTGTCGTTGCAGTAGCCAACGGTGCTATCTGAAAAGGAGATGTACAACTTGGTTTGGAACACGCCGAAAAGTGAGGACGTCCAATAGGGATCTGTGACTGTGTTGGGGAATGCTGTCTGATTGATGGTCGAGGTGGCATCCATGGTGGGATCCACAATGGTGAGCAACTCCATCCATCCGGGCAACCGCCACCCCGAGAGTCCGCCCAACACGAGCGACGCACAGTAGGCTTCGGCCTCGGCCCAAAGGCAGCGAAGGTTGCTGCTGTCGGTGGTGCACACCGCTCGCGTGCCCGAACCGTCGCGCTGCCAGACTAGCCCGGTAATCGTGTCCGTCACGGTCACGCCGTCTGCGCTGACCACGAACTCTCCGGGATTTGCGCTATCTCCCGAGGGTAGCCTGGTGCCGTCGCAGCTCGGATCGGAGCCGTCACAGCAGGTCGCAGACGACGGGCAATCCTGCTTGGCCGTGCAGGGCATGCCCAAGATTCCACCGCTGCCAGCTGTGCCGCCCATCCCACCTATACCACCAGAACCAGGAGCTCCGCCTGTGCGAACTGCGCCACCGGTTCCGAACATGCCGCCGCTGCTGTCCCCACTCTGACCAATGGTTCCGTCCCTGGATGTGCCTGCTCCAGCGTCGATCGACGAGTCGGGACCGTGCAGGCGGAGAGAGCTTCTCGAACTACATCCGGTCGCAAAGAAAAGACACAGAGCCCAGCGGCGCCGTGCCAGGGCTTGCAGAACATCGTGGACGTCTTGGGATTTGGCCAACATGGTTCTCAGCGGACGCAGCGGACCATGAGCTTGTAACCCACCGGGGCAGTGTTCGCGGCGCCAACATCACAGGTGTTCGAATCGGCGCTGGAGAAGTCTCCGAAGAAGGCCCAGTCGGACGGGGTGCCTCCCGGCCCCAGTGGCGAGGACGTCCAATAGCGTTTGGTTCCCGTGCTGGGGAATGCTGTCGTATCGAGACTCGGTCCAGAGGGCAGTGTGGGGTCCACCAGGGAGTCGAGCTCTTTGACCGTGGGCAGGCGAAAGCCCGAACCGGAAGACGGACAATAAGTCAGGGCGTCGGCCCACGTCATCGCCGACGTGCTTCCCCGCTGCTGCCACACCAGCCCGGTGAGCGTGTCTTGGACCAGCCCTCCATCAAGCACGACGAAGCGCGACTTCGGATAGCAGCGTGACCCACGGACGCATCGTACCCTGTTCGTAAAGCCGCCGCAGCTGGGGGATACCGTAGCGCTGGCGAAAGAGACGAACATTGGGAAATCGGACGCGACGGGAAACAGCGAGGATGTCCAGTAGGGCTGGTTGAGCGTGTTGGGAAATATGGTCTTGTTGATGGGCGAAGTGGTCCAATCGGTGGTCAGGTCTAGAATTGTGAACAGCTCCATCCATCCAGGCAAACGCCAGCCCGAGAGCCCGCCCAATGCCAGCGAAGCGCAGTAGGCCTCTGCCTCGTTCCAAGTGCAGGTCAGATGGTCGTCCGAGCTGCATCCTGCTCTCACGCCCGTGCCATCGCGTTGCCAGACTAGCCCGGTAATCGTGTCGGTCACAGTCAGTCCGTCCGCGCTGACCACGAACTCGCCAGCATTTGTCCCATCTCCTCCAGGTAACCTGGTGCCATCGCAGCTCGGATCGGAGCCGTCACAGCACGTCGAATTCGCCGGGCAATCCTGGTTGGTCGCGCAGGGCATGCCCAAGATTCCACCGCTGCCAGCTGTGCCGCCCATCCCACCTATACCACCAGAACCAGGAGCTCCGCCTGTGCGAACTGCGCCACCGGTTCCACCAATGCCGCCGAAGCCTATGACACCACTTATGCGAGTTGATCCGCCCGAATCAGACAGCCCGCCGCTTGCAGAATTTCCACTGAAGGCCGTCGATCCGCCACTCCCAGTGATTCTCTCAGCACCATCCTCGTCATTGGCATCTGCCGCATCGCCATCCCCACCCTGCCCGCTGACTCCGCCGCTGGAGGTGGCTGGTCTCGATTCGACCGACGAGTCTTTGCCGGCCACCTTGAGGGAGCTTCCCGAACATCCGGTTGCCACGAGCAACCACAGAGCCCAACGGCGCCGAGCCAGGGCTGGCAAGACAGCGTGGAAGTCTCGGTGTGTGGCCGACAGCACGATCCTATCGACTCCCATAGCATCTTCCTCGGAGGTGCACACCACGGTCGAAGATCAAGCCACCGAAAGTTTCCATCCTCAGCGGACGCAGCGGACCATGAACTTGCTGCCTTCCTTGGCCGTGTTTCCAGTGCCGGTATCACAAGTGTTCGAGTCGATGCTGGAGAAGTCCCCCAAAAAGGCATAGTCGGAAGGGATGGCCCCAGGCCCCGGCACCGAGGCTGTCCAATAGCGATTGGTTCCTGTGCTCGGAAACGCGCTGCTGCCGATGCTCTGTCCTGCGGACAGCGTAGGGTCCGCCAAAGAGTCGAGCTCCTTGAGCGTGGGCATGCGAAAGCCCCCTAATGCGACCGAGGAACAATAGCTCTGCGCGTCCGCCCAGGTCATCGCGGTGGTGCTTCCCTGCTGTTGCCAAACGAGTCCCGTCAGCGTGTCTCGGACCAGCCCGCCATCGAGCACCAAGAAGCGGGTCGTGGGATAGCAGCGCGCCCCACGGACACATCGCACCCGATAGCGTAGTTTTCCACAGTCGGTGCTCACGGCGGCGCCCTGGAATTGGACCAACATAGGAGCAGCGGACCGACCGAGAGCTGAGGACGTCCAGTAGGCCTCTGTTGGCGTGTTGGGAAACGCAGTTTGGTCGATGGTCGAGCCGGTCCAGTCCGCGGCGAGGTTCAAGATGGTGAACAGCTCCATCCATCCAGGCAAACGCCAGCCCGAGAGCCCGCCCAATGCCAGCGAAGCGCAGTAGGCCTCCGCCTCGTCCCATGTGCAGGTCAGCTTGTCGTCCGAACTGCATCCTGCTCGTACGCCCGAGCCATCCCGTTGCCAGACAAGGCCGGTAATCGCGTCGGACACGGTTAGGCCGTCCACACTTGCCACCAGCTCACCAGCATTCGTGCCATCTCCCGCCGGCAGCCTGGTGCCGTCGCAGCTCGGATCGGATCCATCACAGCAGGTCGAATTCGACGGGCAATCCTGGTTGGTCGCGCAGGGCATGCCGAAAACGCCACCGCTGCCAGTCGTACCGCCAGTTCCACCTATGCCACCAGAACCACGGGTTCCGCCGCTGCCATTTGCGCCACCGCTACCTGCACCCCCGCCCGCGAGAGATACCCCGCCCGAAATACTAATTCCACCACCGCCAGGCTCTCCGCCCATGCCCGTCAAGCCGCCGGATCCCGTGGCATCCCCAGAAATCCCTGCATCCTTTTCGCCTGTGTAGAGGGCGGTTCGCGAACAACATCCCGCCGCTAGGACCAACCCCAATGCCCACTGGCGCGAGGACAGAACTCGCAGAACATTGCGAAAGTCTTGGGCTGCGGCCGACATGGTAGGCACGATTCTATCGACTACCACGACGTCTTCTTCGGAGACGGACCAAACGGTCAAAAGTCGAGCTGTGGAAATGACCCCGTCCTCAGCGCACGCAGCGCACTTGGATGCTGCCGACCACCGAGATCCAGTTCTGGAAGCCGTTGTCGCAGAAGTACGGTTCGATCTTGGTGAAGTCGCCGAAATGCGCGTCGCCGGAGGAGCTAGCATACACCCCCCTATAGGGCGAGGATGTCCATAGAGCCCCTGTCCCATTGTTCGGGAATGCTGTCTTGTCGAGGCTCGGTCCCGAGGTCACCGTGGGGTCCACAAGGGAATCCAGCTCCTTGAGCGTGGGCAAGCGAAAGCCCTCGCCCAAGGACGAACAATAGTTCTGAGCGTCTGCCCAGGTCATTTTTGCAACGCTCGCCTGCTGCTGCCACACGAGCGCCGTAAGCATGTCGCGCACCAACCCGCCACCAATCACAACGAAACGTGCCTTGGGATAGCAGCGCGACCCACGAACGCACCGCACCGGCAGACCGGAGTCCGAGCAGTAGGCCGACGAGCCGTCGTCGAAACTGACGTACAACGGCTCGAAGGACAAGCCAGTATACAGTGATGATGTCCAATACGACCAAGTGTCCGTGCCAGGGAACGCTGTTTGGTCGATGGTCGCGCTAAACGTATCCGTGGTAAAATCCAAGATCGTTAGCAGTTCTGCCCATGCGGGCAACCGCCAGCCCGAGAGTCCGCCGAGCGCGAGCGACGCGCAGTAGGCCTCTGCCTCAGCCCAAGTGTAGTTGCCGATGCAATTCAAGCCGTCGCGTTGCCAGACCAGGCCGGTAATCGTATCCGTCACGGTCAGGCTGTCTGCGCTGACCACGAACTCTCCAGGATTCACGCCTTCTCCTGAAGGCAGCCTGGTGCCGGCACAGTTCGGATCGGAGCCGTCACAGCAGGTCGAATTCGACGGGCAATCCTGCTTGGTCGTGCAGGGCATGCCGAAAACGCCGCTTCCACCCGCAACGGCCAATCCTCCTGTGCCTCTGGTACCAGCCGATCCGCCTTTTCCACCTGCGCCACCGGTTCCTAAGATGCCACCGGTGCCTGCGCCCCCGCCTGTGCGAGTCAGTCCCCCCGAACCAGGCAGCCCGCCGCTGCCAAAAGTTCCACCGTCCCCCGTCAATCCGCCAATTCCCGTGATTCCCCCAGAAACACCCTCGCTCCTTGCGTCTGACGTATTCCCATCCCCACCCTGGCCATTGGTTCCGCCCTTGAATGTGCCGCCACCAGCATCGACCGACGAGTCGGTGCCGCGCAGGTTGAGGGAACTTCGCGAACTGCATCCGGTCGCGAATAGAAGACACAGAGCCCAGCGACGCCCGGCCAGTGCTTGCAGAACATAGTGGATGTCTTGGGAGATGGCCGACATGGTCCTCAGCGGACACAGCGGACCAGTAGCTTGTCGGTCACCTCGGTCCAATTCTGGCTGCCACTACTTTCGCAGGAGTTCGAGTAGCGAAAGGCGAAATCGCCATATCGCACGTTGGTAGACGATCCAACAGGATATCGCCCGTTGTATGGCGAGGATGTCCAATAGGCCCTCGGCCCTGCGTTCGGGAATGCAGTGTTGTCAATGGCCGGCTCCGAGGTGAGTGTAAGGTCCACGAGGGAGTTGAGCTCCCTGAGCGTGGGCAAGCGAAAGCCCGAGCCCCCAGAGACCAATGACGAACAGTAGCTCTGGGCGTCCGCCCAGGTCATCATCGTGCTGCTGCCCTGCTGCTGCCATACAAGCTCCGTGAGCGTGTCGCGGACCAGCCCGCCATCAAGAACGGCGAAGCGGACGGTCGGATAGCAGCGCGCCCCGCGAACACACCGAACAGAGCTTGGCGAGTCATTCGAGCAGTAGCTCGTGGTGGCCTCGCTGAAGTCGATGTATAGATCAATGCCAGGCCCGCCAGCAAACACCGACGACGTCCAGAGAATCTGGCTACCGTTGGGGAATGCTTGTTGATCGATGGACAGCATTTCGGGCGTGATGTTTAGCAGCGTGAGCAGCTCCATCCATCTGGGCGAATGCCAGCCCGAGATCCCGCCCAATACCAACGAAGCGCAATACGCCTGTGCCTCTGTCCCGCTGCAGTTCAGGTCGTTGCTACATCCCGCTCGCGCGCCCAAACTGTCGCGCTGCCAGACCAGCCCAGTAATCGCGTCGGTCACGCTCAGGCTGTCTGCGCTCACCACAAACTCTCCAGGATTCCTGCTATCTCCCGATGGTAGCCTGGTGTTGTCGCAACTCGGATCGGAGCCGTCACAGCAGATCGCGTCCGACGGGCAATCTTGGTTGGTCGTGCAGGGCAGGCCGAAAACGCCGCCTCCACCCGTGCCGGCCAACCCTCCTGTACCACTGGAGCCAGCGGCTCCGTCTTTGCCACCGCCGCCACTGGTTCCGGCAACGCCTCCGGCGCCAGGGGTTCCGCCTTTGCCACCGGCACCACCGGTTTTGTCAACGCCGCCGCTGCCAGCGACCCCGCCAGTGTGAGTTGCTCCGCCCGAACCAACCAGCCCGCCGCTGCCCGTCCTTCCACCGGAACCAGTGTTTCCGCCACTGCCAACTACACCACCCGTTCCATCAAAGCCGGCGCTGCCAGCGACCCCGCCGGTCTGAGTGACTCCGCCCGAACCAGCCAAACCGCCGTTGCCCGCGTTTCCACCGGACCCCGTCAATCCGCCACTTCCAGTGACTCCCGTAGAACCACCATCGCCCCTTCCGTCTGTCGCACTACCGTCCTCCGTCTGACCACTGGCTCCGCCTCTGGACGGTCCTCCACCCACATCGACCGATGAGTCGGTGCCGTGCAGGTTGAGGGCATTTCGCGAACTACATCCCGCCGCTAGGAGCAACCCCAGCGCAAACCGGCGCCAATCTGAGGCTGGCAAAGAATTGCGAAAGTTCGTTGGCATCGCCGAATTCGTGGCCATGGCCTATAGCCTTCCTTTCCTTCTCTCAGATCCTACCAGACCGTCAGCACGCCGTCGCAGGAGGCTTGCTGCAGAGAAGATCTCTGCGAACGACTTCCTGCGACCGCCTGCGTGACTACTGAGCGTAACAGGGCAGGTTGTTCAGTGGCGCGCGGGGAGGTTGGCTGAAGTCAAATTCATCCTCGAGCTTGCCGAGGTTCGGCGAATTCTCGCGGACAACATCCCTATTGTCTGATTTGCCAGCGCCAGCATCGACCTTGCTCAGTCTGGTTCCACTCAAGAAGAGATCCTCCATGAACTTCAAGTATGCATCATGGCTGAGCGTCTGGTGATCAATGTATCCTTTGCGCGCCCAGGCACTGATGAGCAAACCCGGCACGCGAATTCCATAGCGGTGCTCTTCTTTGCCGTCGTCGTAGGCCCTTGGCGGGTCCACGTGATCGTAGAAGCCGCCCCAATCATCCCATGACAAGAAGATCGCTGTGTTAGGCCAAAGCTTCGGATTGCTCATGATTGCGTTGATTATCGCCGTCACGTACGCCTGCCCTCGCTTGATGTCGATTGTCAAGCCATTGAAGTTCGCGTGCTCGCTAACCGCTCGTCCGGGAACGATCCAGCTCACCTTGGGGAAGCTGGTCCCGGTGGCGTCCTGCACGTCCGCATAGAACTCCTTGAGTTCCTTGACATAGTCTGTGCCATTGGCGCTGGCATTCTGGTAGCTCTGAAAACTGGTCAACGGTTCCCAGATTGCCTCCATTCCGTCACCATTGGAATCGCCAGTTCCACCGAAGCAATTATCGTGCACGGTCTGCGCGCTTGCATTGCAAGTTGCGGATAGCTGGGGACAATTGTACTTCCAGTTCACCCCCTTGTAGTACCTCCATTTGACGGGATCAGACTGCGCATTGAACAATGCAGTAATGTCATTCCATGCGTAGACATTGTTGGTCGCCTTCACGCTATTGAGAATGTTAGACTGGCAATCCTGCCAAGTGGATCCTGTGTGACAATCAGCACTCCATCCAGAAACCATATAGGTATGCTCGACCTGGCTCCAAGATGGAGCAGCCGCAAACATCCTGTCCTGCAAGACGAAGTTCTGCGCGTACTTCCAGTAATTGGGAATATCCTTATCGTCATGGTATCCCAAGACCTGGAGGAGATCTGTCGCGTCAGTCTTATGATTGCCATCCGTAATATTGGCGCAAGCAGCGTCCAGGAACCCCTGAAGTGGCAGCACGCCCGACGCGGCATTCTTCGTGACAATTGCAAAGGCATCATGCACGTGAGGGAAGTTTGGGTCCTTCGTCGAATTGCTAGGGCCAATTTTGAAGGACCCAGGCAATACCGTCTTCCCATCTTTATCGTTGCAACTGGTCAGAGTCTGGTTCTTTATGTCCGCGGGAGGACCGCTGGCCCCCCCCGCGAAGGTGCCGAAATAGTGATCGAACGAACGGTTTTCCTGCATGATGACAACGATATGTTTTATGTACTGCTTCGACAGAGCAAGGTTCGAAGCGGGAACGTGATAGGGTGCCGAGTGGGGCTCCGAGGAAGTCATCTGAACCGCCTGCGCAACAATCGTGCCCGTGACATTTGTTGAGGTTAGGTTCACGACCGTGTTTGGCGCCAGGAGGGTGCCGACGAAGCCCGTCGAGCTTATCGTCAGATTCGACAAAATGTCCGTCGAACCGAGCGTAGGCGGAATATTCCAAAGAAGGTTGCCGGGAGCCATCTGGCCTAGTTGGCCCCCGATGGAGCTGCTGATGCCGGCGCTGGAGATGGACATCAGAAGTGCGGTGGTGCCCGACGCTGAGGCTTTCTCAGGAATGATGTTGACAATGACGCTGGCTGGGGCGGCCGGCGGGGTGGGCTGCGGCAAGTTGAAGACGAAGGAAGTCGTTCCTTTGAGCCACTTCGCGTCCACGCTAAATACGTTAATATCTGCATATTTGCCTGTGAACGTGAGCGTGGTGTCCGTAGTCTTGTTCTTTGCGGCCGTGATCTGATTCTCGTAGTTGCTCAGGGCCTTAGACATGGCCCACATCTTGGCCTTCGCCGCGGAAAAGTCGAAGAAACTCGTAGTAAGATTTCCCTGCGCGCCAAAGCTAATGGGATTGTACGCGACGTTGCCCAAAGCACACTTGTCGTTGTAGGTATTCGTTGCACTAGGGTGAGACACGTTCCCGGAGACCGTACCGCTACAGAGACTGACCGAGTTGGAGATGACGGCCCAGGGTTCCCGCTGTAGCCGGTTGAGACTAAAGTATTTCGCGGTGACCCAGGCACTTGCAGCGATGGGATCATCGACATCCACGATTCCCATGATGTATCCATCCAGGGCAACCACGTTGAAGTCGCGTGGAAAGTACTGCTGGGTGTTCGGAATCTGTATCGCCGTCCATGCGTCCCGGCCGCAGTCAGCGACGGTGGCAGGTTGCGCCGCATCGGCCTGCTCTACGCAAGCCAGATCCCATAATTTGCCAGAGGTGCAGCAGTATTTCCAGTTGGAATCCGAGCAGATCTGGGTGCGCGGACTATTGGTTGCGTCCAGGGTTGGGGCGGGACCTGTATCGCAGCCGGTTTGCTTGCCCGCCATCGACGTGGCCGGAAGCAAGAGTGGCGAGATTGCAACTGCAGCAATGAACAAACTACGTAATGGTCGCATGGCTCCTCCTATTTGCTAAGTTCAAGAAGACTGTTTCTAGAATCGAATACCTAGTCGCCTAGGGAAAGAATCTTGTCTGGTTAAAACGCAGCGCCAAGTCCGGACATGATGAGAATTCCTGTGCGAAAGTTCTTGCGCTCGCCGGGCTCGCCGACAAAGTCCGATGTCTGCAGCGCAGTGAAACCGGCCTCTCCAATCAGAACCAGCGGGCCCAGTCGCAAGTTGGCATTGGGAAGCAGGGCCATCTCCCAATCGACGCCGCTGCTGCCGATTCGCTTGGCGTCCGATGACAAGACAGAGCGAAATCGGCCATCTAGGCCAAGCTCGACAAGCCGACTGACACGAATGAGGGTACCCAGCCTGCCATCGACTTCTTGGTCATCACCCTCTGAATCGGATCCAAGCAAGGCGCTGCCCAGCACCGTTACGCTGTTGAATCTCCGCTGCAGCATCAAGGCGCCGACGAGGTTGCCCTCGCGGCGAAAGTCGTTTGGCTGATAGAAGAGGCCAACACCCAAATCCAGGCCGTGGGTCATCTGGCTCAGGACTTGGAGGCGCAGACCGAAGCTGACCCGGTCCGTGGTCGAGGTCGAGGGGCCGTGTTCGTAATCGACCCGGAAGGCAAGATAGCTGGTCAGCGCGGTTTCGGTGGAGGCGCGCGCACGGTACGACTGCGCTGCCGTGTCGTACCCACCTACGGTGCGGGCCCAGGACTGCCCTGGGACAACCTTCGCGGAAAGCGCGTAGGGTGAAGCGATGCCGGCTTCTGCATCCACGGACTTTGGGGATTCTTCCGGCAGCCTGGCCGAATCCACGTGGTCCGAAGGTTGTGCCGAAGAAGATGGAACGGTTGGGAGATCCCGCTCCGCGGAAGAATCGACGTCTTCAGGTTGGCCCTGCTCGGTCTGCGCAAGGGCGCTTGGGGTGAAGGTGATGGACAGGATCCCGAGCACTGCAAGAGCGGTGAGCTGCTTGACCATGTTGTCTCCTCGGCTGAGCTGCGGCTCTGTAGACCTCAAGTGCTTGGGCTCGCAGCATCTGGATGCACCGGCAGCGCTGCTGATCAGCTCCGCCAAACATTTGACACTGCGTAACTTGCGCAGACGCTTCGTCCCAACGCAATGGTAATGTTGTGCTACGCCCCATCGATTGCGACATCGTGCAGCTTCGGCCCAGCACCACCGGCTACGTTCGCCGAGGCTTGGACTACAGCGCGGCTTCGGCTTGCCAGAAACCGTGCAGGTTGCAATAGGAAACCGCCCGTACCTTGGCAGCGGTCCCCTTCACAAAGAGCACGACTGCGGGCTGCATGTGCGGCGAGGCAAAGAACCTGGTGAAGAACCCACCATCCAAATAGAAATCGATGAAGTGAATGTGATTGGCCTTGTCCACTTCGTGCATGATTTCACCCACGCGGACATAGACTTCCTTGCAAGGAACGTCCGACAATAGGGCTGACTTCGCCTGCACGCGGATGACTGGCGTGTGCTTCGCGCCCCCATCCTTGAGCTTGGCCATGGCGTCGGTGAAGATGGTGTCCTTGCCTGCGAACCTCTCTTCGGCGTGGCAGACCGGGCAGAATTCCGGGGCGCTGCCGAACTCGACATGTCCGCACATGTCGCAGACGTAGATCTTCGACGAGGCGGAGCGCGAAGCTGAGGCAGATGGAGTGGACGGCTTGCCCTTGCCTTTGGCCGCCGCTGCAAGCGCCGGCGCGGAGGCAAGCAGCACGGCACCAGCCGCTGCCGCGTTCAGAAACTCCCTGCGCTTCATCGTATTCTTCACGTCGTTCATGCTGTGCTCCTCGTATTTGCGGATCCAATAGCCATCCTGCTCCTGCAACCTCCCTACAGCAACCGCTGTGCCTTGATACGCAAGTAGCGATTGATGAGGTTCGGGGTCAGCTTGCCTGGGGATACGTGCAGCACCAGGGCGCCGGCTTCTTGTAGATCGCGCACCAAACGATCGCGCCACAGAATCGCCTCCGCGGCGGCAGCGCGCTGGTAAAGATCCGCGGGCTTCGCTTCCCCTTCGGTGCGTCGCGGTTCTGCCATGGCATCCAGAGTCTCGTCGCGGAAGAGCACGCACAGTGCAAGGTGGCGCGGGCCCAGGCTGCGCACGGTGCGCACCACAGATTTGGCCGATACCTCGTCGATGACCTCGGTGAAAAGCACGACCAGGGATCTCTTGCGCAGGCGCTGTGACAGGTAGCCGTAGGCGGCCTCGAAATCGGTCTCGACGATCTGGGCGTGGATGTCGTAGGACGCGGCCACCACCCGTTGCGCCGCCCGGCGGCCGCCCTGGGGTGGTAAAAAGGCGCGCACGCGGGCGTCGAAAGCGAGCAGGCCGACTTGATCGCCTGCCCGGGTCGCCACGTGCGACAACATCAGCACGGCGTTGAGCGCGTGGTCGAGCTGGGACAAACCTTGCGTTTCCGCCGTCATCAGTCGGCCGCAATCGAGCATGCACAACACCGACTGGTTGCGCTCTTGCTGGTATTCGCGCGCAATCAGCTTCTGCCGGCGCGCGGTCGCCTTCCAGTCGATGGCGCGGTAGTCGTCGTCGCGCTGGTAGTCGCGCAGGGCTTCGAATTCGTTCTCGCCGCCGCGCA
>Ga0302321_100003500_pt1 | contig 13471 bp, 11 predicted proteins | sample Fen_T0_1_FD_202505 | JGI IMG/M metagenome (GOLD analysis project Ga0302321, IMG submission 202505) | Peat permafrost microbial communities from Stordalen Mire near Abisko, Sweden - Fen_T0_1 | ecosystem: Environmental > Terrestrial > Soil > Wetlands > Permafrost | place: Sweden: Abisko...
CTCCGCCCCCACCACCACCGCCGCCTCCGCCCTCACCACCACTGCCGCCTCCTGCGGGCATGCCGGCCGGGTCGCCCGCAGACCAGCCGTTCAGCGTCGGTGACGCCTTCGGCTGGGGCTGGGCCAAGTTCCAGCAGAACGTCGGACCGATCATGATCGCCGTGCTGGTGTACCTGGCCATCATCCTCGTCATCGAGGTCGTCGCGTTCGCCGTCCTGCGGGGCGCGCTGATCAGCAGCCCCACGGTCACGATCGACCCGAACACCGGAGCCATCACGAGTACGGGTGGGTCCGGGTTCTTCGCCGGCATGCTGGTGAACGCCACGTCCAACCTGCTGTTCACCATCTTCTTCGCGTTCCTCCAGGCCGGAGTCATCCGTGGCGCGCTGATGCTCGCCAACGGCGAGCGACTCGAGGTCGGGCACATGTTCAACTTCGACAAGTTCGGGACCATCATCGTCGCTGCGATCCTCGTCGGTGTCGCGAGCTTCCTGGGCATCTTCTTGTGCTTCGTCGGCTCGATCGTGGTCTGGTTCTTCACGCCGTTCTACCTGTTCTTCATCATCGACAAGGACCAGGGCGCGTGGGAGTCGATCAAGTCGAGCATCAGCCTGGTGAGCAGCAACTTCGGTCAGGTCTTCCTCCTGCTCCTCGGAGTCATCGCGGCCTTCATCGTCGGTGCGATCCTCTGCGGGATCGGACTGCTGGTGACCGCTCCGGTGGCGCTGCTGGCCCTCACCTACGGATACCGGCGGCTGCAGAACGAACCCGTCGCAGCCTGACTCGCTGACCCTGCCGCCCAGTCGCCGCCCGGCAGCTGGGCGGTAGTGTCTAACGCCATGGATGTCGCCGCCATCGACAGCGACCTGGCGGAACGAGCCGCCGCCGACACGTTCAGCGGCGCCATCCGAATCGACCAGAACGGTAGACCGCTGCTGCGAGCGGCCTACGGTTGGGCCAGCCCCACCTGGGGCGTGGTGACCAGCATCGACACGAGGTTCGACACCGCGTCGATCACCAAGTTGTTCACCGCGGTGGCCATCTTGCAGCAGGTGGACGCAGGCGCGTTCGACCTCGACACGAGCGCCGTCGACTACCTGGATCTGCGTGGCACGACCATCGCCCCCGAGGCCACCGTCCACCACCTGCTGACCCACACGTCGGGGATCGCCGACGACGCCGACGAAGAGGCTGGCGAGGACTACGCCGACCTCTTCGTTTCCCGGCCGAACTACGCGATTCGCGAGACCGCGGACTTCCTGCCCCAGTTCGCCCACAAGCCGGCGAACTTCCCCCCGGGCGCGGGGTGCCGGTACTGCAACTGCAGCTACGTCCTGCTCGGCTTGATGGTGGAGAGAGCCACGGGTTCGTCGTACCGCGACTATGTGAGCCAGCACGTGTTCGACGCAGCGGGCATGAGCCGCTCCGGGTTCTTCTCCATGGACATCGTCGCACCCGACGTCGCGGAGGGCCTGACGCCCATCGCGACACCCGACGGCACACGGACCGGTTGGCGTCGTTCGATCTACTCCTATCCCCCGGTCGGCTCGCCCGACGGCGGCGCCCATACGACCGTCGACGACCTCGTGACCTTCCATGTCGCGCTCACTCAGGGTCGGCTGCTGGACGCCGGGTCGACGGCCGCGATGATTCGCCCGCACGAGGACTACCGGCCCATGGCACGCGGGCTCCACCGCACCGGCTACGGCTTCGAGTTCGAGGTCGTGGAGGGAATGGTTCGCTCCTACTGGAAGCAGGGCCACAACACCGGGGTGAGCGGGATCCTGCAGCACTACCCGCAAGCAGATGTCACCGTGGCCGTCCTGAGCAACCTGGCCGACGGCACCTGGGAGCCAATGGAGCTCGTGGACAGCCTGGTCCTCGACTGAACGCCCGCTGCACCGGAGCGCCCAAAACGTGCGTGCAGGGTGAGTCCGACGGGCATACCGTGAGTGCCTATGCCCCCCCACCATCCCGGCCGTTGGCGCAGCATGCACTCGCTGTGGCGGATCCGCAGCTACGTGCGGCCATACACCGGTCAGATGGTGCTCATGATCGTGGCAGCAGGTCTCGCCGTGGCGGCCAGCATCGTCGTCCCGCTCGTCACCGCGGCGGTGGTCGACGGCCCGATCGCTCACGGCGACCGCGCCGGCCTGATCCCGCTGGGGTTGCTCGCCCTGCTGCTCGGCGTCCTCGAGGCCGGTCTGGTCTTCATCCGCCGGTGGGTCCAGTCCTACGCAGCACTGGGGATCGAGACGACCGTCCGGAACGACCTGTACGCGCACCTGCAGCGACTACCGGTCTCCTTCCACGACCAGTGGCAGGCCGGGCAGCTGTTGTCGCGGGCCACGTCGGATCTGTCGACCATCCGTCGGTTCCTGTCGTTCGGGCTGATCTACCTGGTGGTGAATCTCGCCACGTTTGTCGTCGTGGTGGCCCTCCTCATCCACCTGTACCTGCCACTCGGCGTGCTCGTGGCAGCGTCGGCGATCCCCCTCTTCCTCATCTCGAGAGGACTCGCCAAGGCCTACCTAGCTGCCTCACGCCAGGTGCAGGACCAGCAGGGCGATCTCGCGACCTTCGTTGAGGAGTCGGCGGTCGGCGTGCGCATGATCCGGTCGTTCGGTCGCCGGCAGCATGTCGGAGAGACGTTCCGCGGCTCCGCCCGGATCCTGCACGACTCGTCGGTGCGCAAGGCCGTGCTGGTCGCCCGGTTCTGGTCGCTGCTCGACTTGGTCCCCACGTTGACCCTCGGGCTCACCCTGTTGTTCGGCTCGCTGGCCGTCTCCCGTGACCAGATGTCGCTCGGTGACCTCGTGGCGTTCGTGTCCCTGATGCTGATGCTCGTCTGGCCCGTGGACTCCCTGGGCTGGATCGTGGCCAACGGCCAGGAGGCCATGACCGCGGCCGACCGCATCTACGAGGTCTTCGACACCGAGCCCGACATCGCCGACCTACCAGATTCCGCGACGGTCGAGACGGTGACCGGGCTGCTGCGATTCGAGGGGGTCAGTTTCAGCTACCCCGGCGCCGACGAGCCGGTGCTGCACGGCATCGATCTCGTCGTCCAGCCCGGTGAGACTCTCGCCCTGGTGGGCGTCACGGGTAGCGGCAAGTCGACGCTCACCGCACTGGTCCCGCGCCTGTACGACGTCACCCTCGGATCGATCACGATCGACGGCGTCGACGTGCGCGACATGACGCTGATGTCGTTGCGGAGCATCGTGTCCACGGCCTTCGAGGATCCGACCCTGTTCTCCGCGAGCGTGCGCGAGAACCTGACGCTGGGCTTTCCACAGGCGACCGATGTCGACATCGAGCAGGCTCTCGACATTGCCCAGGCAGCCTTTGTCCACGACCTGCCGTGGGGGCTCGACACCCGTATCGGCGAGCAGGGCATGTCGCTGTCCGGCGGCCAACGACAGCGACTTGCGCTCGCCCGGGCTGTAGTGGCGCAACCGCCGATCCTGGTGCTCGACGATCCGCTGTCGGCCCTCGACGTGCACACCGAGGCGTTGGTGGAGAAGGCCCTGCGCCGTGTGCTGTCCGGCACCACCGCACTGCTGGTGGTGCACCGCCCCTCGACGGTGGCGCTGGCCGACCGGGTTGCGCTGCTCGAGAACGGAACCATCCGAGCGGTGGGCACCCACTCGCAGCTCATGCGCGACGAGCCGTCGTACCGCGCCGTGCTGTCGCAACGACCCGAGGCGATGTCGGCGTGAGCGAGCAGACGTGGCGTGGCGTCGCCACCGAGGGTGAGGAAGTAGTCAGCGTCGAGGTGACGGCGATGCTGCGCGGCCGAAGTCGGCGGCTGCTGGCCAGCCTGTTGCGTCCGCACAAGCGAGCGGTGTGGGTGGCGGTGGGTCTGTTGCTGCTGCAGAACGCGGCGGCCATGGCCGGCCCGTACCTGGTCATGGTGGGCATCGACCGCGGCATCCCACCCCTTGACGCCACCGGTGACGCATCGGTGCTGCTCGTCGTCACGCTCGGTTTCCTGGTCGCCGCGGTGGTCGAGTACCTGTCGAAGCGATCGTTCCTGATGTCCAGCGGGCGGATCGGGCAGGCGGTCCTGTACGACCTGCGCACCCGCGTGTACGACCACTTCCAACGGCTGTCGCCGGCCTTTCACGAGCGCTACACCTCGGGCCGGGTGATCTCACGCCTGACCAGCGACGTGGACGCCCTGGCCGAGTTGCTGGACGGCGGGGTCGACGATCTCGTCCTCGCCGGGCTCTCGGTCGTGTCGGTCGGGGTGATCCTGCTCTTCCTCGACCTGCCTATGGGACTCGTGACACTGCTCTCCTTCCCCCTCCTGTGGCAGCTCACGAAGTGGTTCCGCCGCAACTCGGCTGTGGCCTACCGCCGCACGCGCGAGACGGTGGCCTTGATGATCGTGCAGTTCGTCGAGTCGTTGGGCGGGATCCGTGCCGTCCAGGCCTTCCGCCGGGAAGACCGGAACCAAGAGATCTTCGAGGAGGTGAACCGCGACTACCAGCTGGCCAACGAACGGGCGTTCAAGCTGATCGCGATCTTCGCTCCCGGCATCAAGCTGATCGGCAACGTGACCACCGCGGTCGTCCTCGTCTACGGCGGTTACCGGGTCATGGACGGCGCCGCCGAGGTCGGCGTGCTCGCCGCCTTCCTTCTCTACCTGCGCCGCTTCTTCGAGCCCATGCAGGAGCTGTCGATGTTCTACAACTCCCTGCAGTCCGCGACCGCGGCACTCGAGAAGCTCTCCGGTGTGCTGGAGGAGACGCCGTCGGTGGCCGAGCCCACGGACCCGGTCGCGCTTCCCAAGGCACGAGGCGCCGTCGACCTGGAGCACGTGGTCTTCTCCTACGGCGCCACCACGGTGCTTCCCCAGCTCGAGCTGCACGTCCCGGCCGGACAGACGGTGGCGCTCGTCGGCGCTACCGGAGCCGGCAAGACGACGCTCGCCCGCCTGGTGGCCCGGTTCTACGACCCGGTGACCGGCGTCGTGCGGCTGGACGGGATCGACCTGAGGTCGTTGGCCGAGGAGGACCTGCGGCGAGCCGTCGTGATGGTGACGCAGGAGAACTTCCTGTTCGCCGACACGGTGTCGGAGAACATCAGGTTCGGTCGTCCCGACGCGAGCGACCGTGAGGTCGAGGATGCCGCGCTCGCCATCGGGGCTCACGACTTCATCACCGCACTGCCCGACGGATACGACACCGATGTCGGAAAGCGTGGTGGCCGGCTGTCCGCGGGCCAGCGCCAGCTGATCGCGTTCGCCCGCGCGTTCGTGGCCGACCCTGCGGTGCTCATCCTCGACGAGGCCACGTCGTCCCTCGACATCCCCAGCGAGCGGCTGGTCCAACGTGCCCTGCGCACGATCCTGGCGGACCGGACGGCGCTGATCATCGCCCACCGACTGTCAACTGTCGAGATCGCCGACCGAGTGCTCGTCCTGGCGGACGGCCAGATCATCGAGGACGGATCACCGGCACAACTGGCGGACGGTGACGGCGGGTACGCGGGCCTGCACCAGGCCTGGGCCGCGTCCTTGGTCTGACGCTCGACAGCTGCCGCGACCTGCCACGTGCTCGCGGCATCACTGCGGTTGCGGCTGCGCTGGTCGACCAGGAGCGTGACCGGTCCAGTGATCAGGTCGTGGGGAACGGGCTCGGCGAACGGGTCTCACCGTGTACCGGACCATCCTTAGGCTGTCGGACGTGCTCCAAGATGTCCTGCGCCGACGCGCTTGTCCCGACCAATCGTGAGGGGGGTTCGGGTGACAACCACGAATATCGCGCGGCTCCAGACCGGCGAGTCGGCCGAGCGGGGTCGGGCAGCCCGCGCGACCGTGCCGCGCACGGCCCACGGCGAGTGGTCGCCGCTGGCGCAGCGGCCGAGTCCGGTCGCGATCCTGCAAGCCCAGGCGGCCACCCGGGTCCAGGAACTGGTGCCGATCCGGTACGGGCGGATGCTCGTGTCGCCGTTCACGTTCTACCGAGGCGCTGCGGCGGTCATGGCGGCCGATCTCGCAACGACGCCGGACTCGGCCATCGTGGTCCAGGCTTGCGGCGACGCGCACATCTCGAACTTCGGGGGATTCGCGGTGCCCGACCGTCGACTCGTGTTCGGCCCGAACGACTTCGACGAGACGCTGCCCGGTCCGTGGGAATGGGACGTCAAGCGGATGGCGGCCAGCGTCGAGATCGCCGGTCGCGACATCGGTCTCCCGCCAGATCGCAGGCGCCGAATCGTGACCGGGTGCGTGCGGGAGTATCGCGAAGGGATGCGTGGATTCGCCCGCGAGAGTCACCTCGACGTCTGGTACGACCGACTCAACGCCAGCGAGCTCGTCGACCGGTTCGGCGGGAGGCTGGATGAGAAGGGTCGGATCCTGTTCGCGAAACCCTTCGCCAGGGCCCGACGGAAGACGAGTCTGCGCGCGGTCAACAAGCTGACCCACCTGGTCCATGGCCGGCTTTGCTTCCGCAGTGTTCCACCGCTGCTCGTTCCGCTACGCGAGCTGCTCGGACCCAAACACGTTCATCGCGAGGAGGAATACGTCCGCGAGCTGCTAGCGGAGTACGCCGCCAGCCTCGACGAGGACCGGCGGTACCTGTTCGGGACGTACGAGTTCGTCGACATCGCCCGCAAGGTCGTGGGCGTCGGCAGTGTGGGGACGCGCGCCTGGGTGGTGCTGCTGACCGGTCGCGGTGGTCAGGATCCGCTGGTACTGCAGGCGAAAGAGGCCCAGCCCTCGGTGCTCGAGCCCTACCTGGGTACGAGCCAGTTCGACAACCACGGCGAACGGGTCGTCCAGGGACAGCGGATCTCGAACGCGGCGACTGACGTCTTCCTCAGCTGGCAGCGGAGCATGGGCCTCGACGGCAAGGAACACGACTTCTACGTGCGTCAGCTCTGGGACTGGAAGGCGTCCGTCGATCTCTCGACGATGTCCGAATCAGGCTTGCACGCGTACACGCGAGCCTGTGGGTGGTCCATGGCCCGTTCTCATGCCCGCTCCGGCGACCGACTGGCGATCGCTGCGTACCTAGGATCGAGCCCCAAGTTCGACCGGGCGATCGCTCGCTTCGCGGTGACGTACGCCGACCAGAACGACCAGGACTACCAACGGCTGGCCCACGCCGTTGCCGCAGGCGAGTTGCGGGCAGAGCCCGGCCTCTGACGGCGGGCGGGCGTCGGAGCGCGGCTCGAGGGTCGAGTACGCGTCCTGAGCTACAGGGACTGCAGGAAGCCGATCAAGCCGGGGAAGTAGTGCTGCGGATCGTCGAACTGCGAGAGGTGGCTGCCGTCGGGACAGTGCAGGTAGGAGCCACGGGGAAGCTGCTGCGACATCCAGCGCATGTGCGCCGGATCCATCGTGTCGTGGGTGGCTCCGATCACGAGGGTCGGCACGGTGATGTCTTGGAGGTCGCCCGAGCGGTCCCAGTCCTCGAGGGTGCCGCTGAGCCCGAGCTCGCTCGGTCCCTGCATCGGCACGTATATCGCCGGGTTGATGTGGCCCAGCGAACGTTGCACCGGATCAGGCCACTCGTCGAGTGGCAGCCGGCAGACATGAAGCGCGTAATGGTGCTCCATGAGGAGCTGCTCGTACCTCGGGTCGTCGGTCGCGCCATCGGCCTCGAACGCCTTGATCTCCGCCAGCACTGTCTGATCCATCGCGGGCATGAGGACCTCGTGGGCGTAGGCGTTGTAGAGCCGCGCACTCGCCATCATGTTGGAGATCACCAGGCCCTTGAGGTGCTCCTGGTGGTGTACCGCGTACTCCATGGCGAGGATCCCGCCCCATGACTGCCCGAGGAGTACGAAGTTGCTGCTGTCGAGGTGCAGCGCCTGCCGAACCTGCTCGACTTCGTCGACGAACCGGGCGAGGTCCCACAGCGACGGGTCGGCGGGGTGGTCGCTGCGGAACGAACCGAGCTGGTCGTAGTAGTAGTACTCGATCCCGACCGGCGGAAACCACGTGTCGAAGCACTCGTAGAGCTCATCAGTCGCCCCTGGCCCGCCGTGCAGCAGCAGCACCTTGAGGTCAGGGTTGTTTCCGACCCGCTTGGTCCACACGCGAAACTCGCCGCGCGGAGTGCTGATCGGAAGCATCCGCGACCCGCCGGACAGAACGTCGCGCGGATCCCACGTCGAGGTGTCGTAGTAGGACTCAGGTGGTCGCACCATCACCGCAACATAGCCCCCGGTGAGTGTTGCTCTGGCTACTCGCTCTCATCTGGGGGAGTGACAGGCCCGACGTGAGGGAGGAGTCTGAGCGCATGTCGAAGCCAGCGGGTCGGGTCGAGGAGTTCGAGCGCGGAGCTGTCAAAGGGGTCGGTTCCTACGCAGTCGGTCTGAGCAAGGACCGTCCGTTCGCAGTGTCACGCCACTGTCGGCATCTGCGAGGTGACCTCGCCGAGGGCACCGTGAATCGAGACGGTTGTCTGGTCTGCCCCTTGCACGGGGCGACCTACGACGTCGACACCGGTCGCATGCTCCGGGGACCCCAGGGCGCCTTCGCGAAGATCCCCGGACTGGGTTGGGCGAACAAGGCGTTGACGAAGGTGCTCCCCCTCCGTCGTGGGCACGTCGTCGAACGCGACGGAACCCTCTTCGTGGACTGAACCCACGACAGCGACCCGATCAGGCCCGCCAGCCAACCGGCGGATCCTCACCGACCAGGCCGTCCACAGCCTCGCGCAGCAAGTCGGCGTGCCCGGTGTGCCGGCCGTACTCCTCGATCAGGTCGCAGACGAGCCGGCGCAGGCTGGCCCGGCGACCGTCGGGTCCACTGACGTGAACGAGTTGGTCGAGCCCGCCGTCGGCCAAGGCTGCGGCCAGCCGTGCGCGGGACCGCTGCACGGCGCTGTCCCAGAGCGCGTAGAGCTGCTCGGCAGTGTCGTCGGCGGCGGACGCGAACTCCCAGTCGGTGACGTCGTTCCGGTAGATGTCGTTCCAAGGTGCGCCGGGCGGCTCACCGCTCAACTTTGTGGCGAAGGAGTAGTCCTCGACGAGGGCGAGGTGCTTGAGCAGTCCGCCGAGGGTCAGGGAGGACGCGCCGATGCGGGCCTGCAGTCCGACCGCGTCCAGGTGCCCGGCCTTCCAGCGAAACGTCGTGCGCAGCCGGTCGAGCGCACCGATGAGGTGCTCGGTCTCGGTGCCGGCGAGGGGAGGCTCCCACGGGGGGTCGCTGTTCGTCATGCGACTCCGGGGACCTCTGGGTGGAGGAGGTCGCGAACGCCCCCAAGGTCCTTCGTCGCGACGGCCCGCGCAAGGCTGGTCGCCAGGAGTCCCGTCATGTGCCAGATTGTGCCACCGCGGCCGCCCGACGGGGCAGCCCGCGCGAGCCGGCTCGACCCGCCTGTTGAGGGGATCCGACGTGAAGCATGGGTCGGTATCGTCGCAGGTCGTGGTTCGGTACTTCTCCGCCGGAGACCTGGCCGCCGTCGGCCGGATCTCGCAGGGGGCCGGACAGCCTGAGCCTGATTCGGGAGCAGATCCGGACTATGTCGCGGTGCTGCTGAAGACCGGCACGGTGGCGGTGGCCGAGACCGGTTCAGGAGTGGTCGTCGGTTGGGGAGCGGTCAAGCCGACGGCGCGCGGCTCGCACTTGACCGATCTGTTCGTGGACTCCCAGTGGCACGGAGTCGGTGTGGGCGCCGCCCTGATCCGGTTCCTGTGGCCGGACGCACCCATGGGGCCTGGCCGGTTCACCTTCAGCTCCCGACATGCCCATGCGATACCCCTGTACGCCCGAATGGGTCTGGTGCCGTCGTGGCCACTGCTGTACCTGACCGGTGACCCGCGCCATCTCGCCGAGGGCGCAGTGACGGCCAAGAGGGTCAGCGCCGCGGACGCCGCGAGAGCCGAGGCCGTCATCACCGGGTTCGATCGCGCCAGCGACCACGCCTTCTGGGCGCGACGCGACGGGGCCACCGGACTGCTCTTGCAAGACCACACCGGCCTGGTCGCCGCCGGAGCCGGGACGCCTGCGGAACTCACCCATCTCGTGTGCGTCACCGACTGCGACGCGACCGCGACGGTTCTTGCGGCGCTGCGTGTGTTGGGCTCTGACGAGATCGCCATCTGCCTGCCAGGCCCGCACCCGGCCCTGCTCCCGCTCCTTCAGGGTGGCTTGCGGATCACCGACCAGGACGTCCACATGGCCACGCCGGACGTTCTTCTTCCCACAACCTGGGTCTACTCGCCGGGCCTCGCGTGAACTCGTCCCCGTTCGACATGTCGGGCGAACCGCTGGATGACCTGGTTTGGGCGCCTTGGTCACCCAGCGAGATCACCAGACAGATGCAGGGCTGCGACGTGCCGCCGGTACACCCGGATCACCCGTCCATACTCGGCGCTGATCCGGGTCACGTCGGACGGGATCCCGTTCATGGCACCCGAAGTGGTTCTGCTCCTCAAGGCCAAGCATGATCGCGACAAGGACCGAGCCGACTCTCCGCCTGTCTGCCGCTGATGACCCCCATCGAGAGGTCATGGCTCTCCGCAGCGATTGAGGTGGTTCACCCCGGCCACGCATGGCTGGAAGTACTCCACTGACGGCGCCGAACCGTGTCGTCCGAAGGGCGCCCGTGCTTGCTACTGGTCGCCGAGGGGATCCGCTGACGCGCCCTGGTCAGGGATCCACATAGACGTCGAACCCGGGGATCTCGGTGAAGCCGAGACGGCGGTACAGGTCGGCGGCGGACGCAGTGTCCGGGCTCAGCACGATCAGCTCGGCCCCGGTGTTCAGCGCGTGGGCGACCAGTCTCGACGACAGCGCCAAGCCGATTCCGCGACGCCGGGCTTCCGGGATCACGCCCACCCCGCCGAGGCAGCCGGTCGGTCCAGCCCGACCGTCGGCTCGCACGAGGTATCCGGTGGCCACCGGATGGTCGCCGAGCGAAGCGATGAACGTGGTCACAGGACCAGGCTGGACGTGCGGGTCCAGCCAGGCACGCGTCAGTTCGAGTTGGCCACCGAACGCGGCCTGATCGACGTGGGCGACGTGGGGCAGGTCCGCCGGCCCGGCCGCCCGCATGGTCAGCGGGTCGGGACCCGCCGCCGGCCGGAATCTGTCCTTGTCCAGTCCCATCATGCGACCGTGGAAGACTCGCTCGCCCCACTTCCAGACCGAACCGGCCGGGACCCGCACTCCCCAAGGCAGTCCCAGTCCGGCGTACCAATCGCGGATCTGGTCGACGTCGACCGTGGCAGCGATGTCGACGTCGCCGTTGTTCCACTGTCGGGCCGGCAGCCCCGACGCTGACAGCCTGACGCCGGGGAGTTCCTCCCTGCCGCCGCCGCGGTGGGCTCGCAACCCGCCCTGCACCCACCAACTGTCGCCGTAGGCCGACCACGCCCGCACCTGGTCCACGGATGCAGTGTGCCCCACGCGGTGCTTCCGGCTCGGCGAATCGAGTGCGTGGACGGATCGGAACCGACGAGTGACGGCTCTGCGAGAGCCGTGCTGCACTATCCGGCTCGCAGGACGTCCTTGAGCGAGACCCGCCGCCCGGTCCTGACCACGCCGCGCTTGTAGACCACGGATGCCATCCAGGCCAGGAGCACTGCCGCCGCCGATGTCAGAAACATGCTGAGTGCCAGTTGCCAGCCCGGGACGCCGCCCGACGCCCAGCGGACGGGCATGACCAATGGCGCTGACGGCGGGACCAGGGAGGCCAGGACGGACAGCCAACTGTCCGGTGAGGACACCACGACGGTGATGGCCAGCAAGTAGCAGCCGACCAAGATGGCGTTGACCGGCAGGGTCGCGGAACCCACCTCGGTGACCTTGTCCACCAGCGCCGCCAACCCGGCGAAGATGAACGCGTACAGCGACAGTCCGATCACGAACCACGCCACCCCGAGCGCGACATCGGGCGCTGCGGCCGAGGGCAGCATCGTGTTGTGCGAGATGCGCAACGAGATGCCGAAGGGGACTGCCACGGCACTGATCTGGATCAGCGCGAGTAGACCTGCGCCCAGGACCGTACCTACCAGCAGCTGAGTCGGCCGCAGGACTGCCAGTAGGACTTCTGAGACTCGGGTGGACTTCTCAGTCGCGACGGTGGTGGCGATCCCCGTACCCGCCAGAATCAACGCGAGGTAGAGCACCAACCCCACCGCGAACCCCACACCGGCCCGCCGAGGATCAGTTGCTGGTCCAACCACGACCTGCTCCGGCGCTGGGACGGCGTGGATCGCCGCGATCTGCTCAGCGGTCAAGCCCGACGCAGCAAGCGCATCCACCGTCGCCTTGGCCTGCGCCGCCCCGGATACCAACGCTGGGAAGACACCGGCATCCGTCCGGCGGACGAACAGCTGCGTCGTGTTGCCGTCAGAGACGAGGCCGGCGTCGGCTTGCCCCTCCCGTACCGCATCTGCGACGGCGCTCGCGTCGGCCATCGAGAGGTACTCGACCGTGAAGTCGCCAGCATGAGCGGCCGTTCGCAGCTGGGTCACAAGCTCAGGCTGGGCGTTACCGACGGTCACCAGCGTGTAGGTCGTGACACTCGAGCCCAGGAGACGCGGAATGACCACGGCTGCGATCCCGGCGAGCAGCATCAGGGCAGTCACGGCCCGCCAGCCCTTGGCGGCAACGCCCTCAGACAGCGCCCGCGCAGCAACCAACCTGGTGCCCGCCCACCAGGAGACCGTCATGTGAGGCTGGCCCCGCTGGCAGCGAGGAGGAAGAGCTCGGACAAAGTCGGCAGGTCAAGACCGAAGTCACTGACGTGCCCAGCCCGGCGGCCAGCGTCAAGGATCTCCAGCGGGTCGACGCTGGATGGCAGCGACAGGCGAAGCTCGTCGGCCAGGTCGGACGCGACCGTCACATCAGGAAACGCAGCCAGCCAACCCCTGTCACCGGAGACGGTAAGGCGCAGTTGACGCGTTCCGGACGAGGCCCGAAGGGCTGCGACCGAGCCAGACAGAACAGTCCGGCCATGGTCAAGCATCACGATGGTTTCGCAGAGGTCCTGCACCAGATCCAGCTGGTGACTCGAGAACAGGACGGTGCGGCCGGCTCCGACCCGGTCGGTGAGGGTCGTCGCGAGGTCAGCCGCAGCGACTGGGTCGAGCCCCGCGAACGGCTCGTCAAGGATGATGACCTCTGGATCGTGTACCAGTGTCGCCGCGAGTTGCAGACGCTGCTGCATGCCGCCGGACAGTCGATCGGAACGCTCACCCCAACGGTCGGCCAGCCCGACCTCCTCAAGCAGTTCTCGTGCCCGGCTGGTCGCCTTGGCCTTGGCGAGACCGTGAAGTCGACCGAAGTGAACGATCTGGTCGCCCGCCTTCATCGCGGGGTAGAGCCCACGCTCCTGCGGCATGTAGCCCCAGCGTTGGCGCTCGGCTGCGCCGACAGCTGAACCGTCGCGAAGGATCCGCCCCTGCTCGGGTTCGAGGACCCCGAGCATCAGCCGCATCAACGTGGTCTTGCCTGCCCCATTCGGGCCGAGCAGCCCGGTCAGCACACCGGGCGGAACTC
>Ga0302321_100003502_pt1 | contig 13461 bp, 12 predicted proteins | sample Fen_T0_1_FD_202505 | JGI IMG/M metagenome (GOLD analysis project Ga0302321, IMG submission 202505) | Peat permafrost microbial communities from Stordalen Mire near Abisko, Sweden - Fen_T0_1 | ecosystem: Environmental > Terrestrial > Soil > Wetlands > Permafrost | place: Sweden: Abisko...
GGCTTGGCCAGGCGGGACAGCACCTGCTTGCCCTGACCCTCGTCGCGCACCACCAGCCGGGCCAGCCACGCCGGGGTCGCCAACCAGAGCAGCGGCGGCACGAACATGGTCAGCATGAGGTGCTGCAACATGTGGGCCGAGTAGAGCCGCTGCTCGGCGATGTCGTGCAGCGGCCAGTCAGAGGCCAGCCACAACACCGCGATCCCGGCCACGAAGGCCACGGTCTGGCGGGTGCGGAACGGCTTGGTGCCCGCGGGGACGACCTTGGGTCCGACGACCCGGGCGGCATAGACCCGCAGGGCGATGACGCCCGCCACCAGGAGCCACACCTCGGGGTGCGGCTGCCACCGCCAGATCGGATCGGCGGCGGCGATGACGCTCATGGGGTCAGTGCTGACCGGCCCGGAAGCCGTGGAGCGTCGCCATCACCGCGACGTACACGCCGATGGCCAGGATCACGCCGGAGTAGAAGAGCCGGGTCAGGATCGGCTTGTCGAACCGCAGGTGCATGAAGAAGTAGGCCACGGTCCAGAACTTGATGGCCATCAGCAGCAGCAGGAACGAGACGAGACCAGCCTTCTCACCCCAGTTCCACAGCGGGAACCCGGGGGCGGCGTAGGTGGCGATCTCGAGGCCGGTGATGGCGGCCAGGGCCAGCGCCACGATGACGTACTGGACCTCGCGTGGATAGTTCTTGCGGGCGCCGTCGAGGAACCCGGTCGAGATCGTCTGCGAGCGGTCGTCCGCGGTCTGGGTCTCCATGGTCAGGTGCTCCTACGGGATCAGATAGACGACGGCGAAGATGACGATCCACACCACGTCGACGAAGTGCCAGTAGAGGCCGACGGTCTCGACGGTCTCGGATCGGTGTTCGGGCAGCTTGCCCCGCATCGACAGCAGCACCAGCGACACCAACATGATGATGCCGACGGTGACGTGGACACCGTGGAAGCCGGTGAGCGTGTAGAAGGCCGAGGACGAGCGGCTGGTGGTGTAGCCCATGCCCTCGCCGACGAACACGGTGAACTCGTAGATCTGCCCGGCGATGAAGGTGGCCCCGAGCAGGGCGGTGGCCACCAGCCAGGTGCGGACCCGGTGATGATCGCCGCGCTCGATGGCGGCCACGGCGAGCACCATGGTGAGCGAGCTCATGAGCAGCACGAACGAGCTCACCGAGGTGAAGGGGATGTCGTACACCTGGTGGGGGGCGGGACCCTGCTCGACCGAGATCGGCGTCTTGTAGAGCAGGTAGGTGGTGATGAGGCCACCGAACAGCAGGCACTCCGACGCCAGGAAGATCCACATGCCCAACTTGGTGTTGGAGATGCCGGTGTTGGTGTCGTGCTCGATGTGCGCGTGGGGCGCCCCGGCATCGTGATCGACGACTGCGGTGTCAGCCAACGGTTTCGACCTCCTTCTCGTCCGCGGAGGCGCTCGTGGAGGCATCGGCATCGGCCGGCAGCTCGCCGCCGGCATCGGGCTCGTGGTGCTCGCCGTGATCGCCACCAGGGGCGTCCGGTGGCTCGAGGGCCCAGCCGTAGATGGCCGCGACGACCACCACTCCGCCGACCGCGCACAGCCACAGGCTGTAGATGAGGCCGTAGGCGATGATCGGCAGGCCGAAGGCCAAGACGATCGGCCAGTAGGACGGCGAGGGCAGGTGCACACCGGTGGAGTCGCCCGTCTGGGCCACTTCCTCGATGGTGTGCGTGCGCACGAGCCGGTGGTCGGGCGTCTCCGCGTACTTGCGGTACCAGAAGTCGTCGACCCGGGTGACGGTGGGGATCGGGTCGTAGTTGTACTCGGGCACCGGCGACGGGATCATCCACTCGATGGTGCGGGCGTCCCACGGATCGGGGCCGGGGTTCGGAAGGTGCTTGGCCTTGGCCCGGCTGTAGAAGACGTTGAACAGGAAGAGGGCCACGCTCGAGGCGAGGGTGAAGGCACCGATGGTGGCGACCTTGTTCCAGAGCTCGAATCCGTAGCCGGCGTCGTAGGTGTAGATGCGCCGCGACATGCCCTGCAGGCCGAGGATGTGCATCGGTCCGAAGGTGAGGTTGAAGCCCAGGAGCATCAGCCAGAAGTTGGTCTTGCCCAGGGTCTCGTTGAGCATGTGGCCGAACAACTTGGGCCAGTAGAAGTACATGCCACCCATGAAGCCCAGGAACGCACCACCGAAGAGCACGTAGTGGAAGTGGGCGACGATGTAGTAGGTGTCGGTCTGCTGGGTGTCGGCCGGGGCCACCGCGTGGGTGACGCCCGAGAGGCCGCCGATGGTGAACATCGTGACCAGGCCGATCGAGAACAGCATCGGGGTCGAGAACTTCAACTTGCCGCCCCACATGGTGGCGGTCCAGTTGAGGATCTTCACGCCGGTGGGCACGGCGATGAACATCGTGGTCAGCGAGAACGTGGTGACCGAGATCGGGCCGATGCCCGACACGAACATGTGGTGGGCCCAGACGCCCCAGCCCATGAAGCCGATGGCCACGCCCGAGAACACGATGAACGGGTAGCCGAAGATCGGCTTGCGGGAGAACACCGGCAACATCTCCGACACGAGGCCGAAGGCCGGCAGGATCATCAGGTACACCTCGGGGTGACCGAAGATCCAGAAGAGGTGCTCCCAGAGCAGCGGATTGCCACCGTTCTTCACGTTGAAGAAGTTGGCGTCGAAGAGCCGGTCGAACATCAGCAGGAACTGCGCCGCGGTGAGCACCGGGATGGCGAACAGCAGCAGGAACTGCGTGACCAGGGTCATCCAGGTGAACACCGGCATGCGCATGAGGGTCATGCCCGGGCAGCGCATGTTCAACACGGTGACGATGAGGTTGACCGCGCCGGTGAGCGAGGCGATGCCCGTGATGATCAGGCCGAGGTTCCAGAAGTCGATGCCGTGGCCCGGCGAGAAGATGACGCCGGAGTTCGGGGCGTACATGAACCAGCCGCCGTCGGCGCCGCCGCCGAACAGCCAGCTCGAGTTGAGGAACAGGCCACCCGACAGGAAGCACCAGAAGCTGAAGGCGTTGATGCGGGGGAAGGCGACGTCTCGTGCGCCGATCTGCAACGGCATGAGGTAGTTGGCGAAGGCCGCGCCGATCGGCATGACCACCAGGAAGACCATGGTGGTGCCGTGCATGGTGAAGACCTGGTTGTACAGCTCGGCCGAGAGCAGCTTGCCGCGTGGAGCCCAGAGCTGGGCCCGGATGAGCAGCGCCTCGGAACCGCCGATGAGGAAGAAGAACATGGCGGCGGTGCCATACATGATGCCGATCTTCTTGTGATCGACAGTGAACAGCCACTTGCGCCATGAGCGCTTGGGGTCGACCGGTCGGGCGAAGACGCCGAGCGGCTTGAAGTCGGACGTGTCACCGCCCGACGGCAGCGCCAGAGGGCCGGAAGGAGTGGGCTCAACGAGGGCCATGGGCGGGCTCCGTGACAGCGGCGATGGATCGCGTGGGGGTGCGGGGGTGGAGAGGGATCACTTGAGCGTCTCGAGGTAGGCGACGAGCTGATCGATCTGGGTCTCGCTCAGGCCGAGGTTGGGCATGCCCCGGAGGAGCGGCACGCCGTTCACGATGGTGGGCGTCTGGGCGTAGGCCGGCTTCATGGCCGGGGGGTTTCGCAGCCAGGCCTCGAGCGCCGGGGAGTTGAAGATGTACGGGCTGCTGTCGCCGCCCGTGAGCGCACCGCCGGGGTTGCCGGGGAGGGCCACGTCGCCGGCGTTGCCGCTCGGGTTGTCGGGGGTGGCCGGGTCGGGAGAGTAGAGGTTGTAGATCGAGCCCACGAACGTGCCGCGGGTGGCGATGTGCGTGAGATCGGGAGCGACGCCCGACACCAGCTGGGAGCTGACGCCCTTCTCGCCTTCGACCTTCTCGTTGTTCACCCCGTTGATGAGGTGGCACGACGAGCACAGCTGCGCCAAGAAGATCTTCTTCCCCTCGGCGGCCTGCGAGCCGGCGGCCGGCTCGACCGCGGTCTTCTGCTGGTTGGCGAGCCAGGCGGCGTACTCGTCCGGAGGCAGCGCTCGGACCAGCATGCGCATGTTGGCGTGGGACAGGCCGCAGAACTCGGTGCACTGGCCCCGGAACACGCCGGCTTCGGTGGCCTTGAGCTTCCAGGGGTGGTGCTGGCCGGGAACGGCGTCGCGCTTGCCGTTCAGGGCCGGGATCCAGAAGCTGTGGATCACGTCGTTGGAGGTGACCGAGAGCTGCACCTCGCGACCGACCGGGATGACCAGTTCGGTGGCGGTCGTGACATCGCCGGCACCGGTGAAGTTGCCGTCGTTGTCGACGTCGTAGTGGAAACCCCACCACCACTGCTGGCCGTAGACCTCGATCTGGAGGGCCTGCGGCGCGGGCTTGTTGAGGTCGATCAGCGTGAGCACCGTGAACACGCCGACCGCGGCGAGCACGAGGGCGGGGAGCAGCGTCCACCCGATCTCGAAGGAGGTCTTGCCGTGGAGCTGCACCGGGAACTCGTCGTCGTCATCGCCCCGGTCACGGAACTTCCAGGCGATGAAGCCGACGCCACCGCAGACCGCGAGCAACACGAACCAGGCGATGGCGAACACCGGGTTCACGAGGGTCTGGATCGACTGGGCGAACGAGCCCCGCGGGACCAGCGTGGTGAGCTGGTGGCCCACATCGCCGCCCCAGACGAACTGGATGAACATCAGCACGAAGACGAGCGTGATGGTGGCGATCACCAGCGTTATGAGCACACGAGCGATCCACGTGCGAACGGGCGAGGACGACATCGATTCTCCTTGGGAGGCCATGATCAGTGGCCCTCGCCGGCCGGCGCCTCTTGCCCGGTCGGTTCGATCTCGTGCTTGTGGAACTCGCGGTGGCCGAGCGCGGCACCGACGATGCCGCCGACGACGATGGCCAGGCCCAGGCCGAACATCAGCAGGATCACGATGGACTTGCTGATGCGGGGCTTGAGGGCGACGCCGATGGCCCCGAGCAGGAAGACCAGGGCGACCACGCCGAACACGGCGGCCGAGGACTTGGTGTTGGGCAGGGCCAGCAGCACCCGGGAGAAGCCGATGGCCACGACGCCGATGATGATGATCGACAGAGCCGGCAGGCGGATGGGCTCCACGAGCTGCTGGTAGAGCTCGACGTTGGACCGCTCGTCGCCGGTGGCCCGCTCGGCCCAGGCCCGAAGCGTCCACATGAGGGCGGATGCACCGAGGGCGATGCCGCCGGCGATGGCCAGGTTCTGCGAGCTGATGGAGAGCCCGATGAGCAGGGTGGCGATGGCGAACACCGACACGATCGGCCAGTAGTTGGCGCCGAGCGGGGCCCGAGTCAGCGGCGCCGACTCGGAGTGGACGACCTCGGCGACGGCCGACGCGTCGGCGTCACGGAAGGCGGTGAGCAGGATGCCGACGAAGCCGGCGACGACGGCCACGCCGAGGAGCACCGAGTAGGCGAGGTGGTCGCCGATGGCGCCCTTCCAGCCGACGGTGATCGGGCCGAGGACCCGGTTGATGACGGGGGCGTCATCGTTGCTGCCGAGCGCCGCGGTGATCGCCCCGAGGAGGGCGGCCACGGCGAAGCCGACGTAGAAGCGGAAGCTGACGGGGATGGCGCGTGATCTCAACATGGTCGGCCTACTTCGTCACGAAGATCGAGATCCAGATGAGCGCGTAGATCGCGACCATCGAGTGCCAGTAGATGGCCGCCGCGGCGATGCCGTCGTGTTGGCGGCTGGTGAACTCGCCGGCCAGCGCCCGGAACCCCATGAGGATCACGAACACCATGGCGCTGATGACCATGGCGAAGTGCGCCCCGGAGATGGCGTAGATCAACAGGCCGGGAATGGTGGTGACGTCGGCCTTCATCAGGGCGTAGAGGTAGCCCATCTCGACGAGGAAGGCGAAGGCGAGCAGCAGCGTGGTGCCGAGGGCCAGGTAGGTGTTGGTGCGGTCGTCGTTCTTGATGGAGACGACCGCCCACTGCATGGTGACCACCGAGATCACCAGCGTGGCCAGGCCCATGTTCGGCTGGCTCAGGGGGATGATCAGGTCGGTCGGGAGCCAGCTGCCGACCGTGATCAGGTTGGTGGCCCGCCTGGCCAGGTAGATGCCGATGAGCCCGGCGAACATCATGGCGATGCCGGCGACGGCGAACGCCGTGCCCACCAGCAGCACCCGGGGGCGCTCGACCGGTGGCGGGGTCAGGGCGCCCGCGGACCCGGTGTGCGGGGCGGGCGCCGTGGCGGACGGTTCGGTGGTGACCGTGGCGGCCATCAGGCAGCACCCTCCGAGTCGGTGATGTCGAGCAGCGGCTCGGGCGAGTCGACCCGGGCCAGCACGCCGAAGTTGCCCGGCGCCGGCGGCGAGCTGGTGGCCCACTCGAGTGACTGGCCCACGCCCCAGGCGTCGTCGGCGGGCGCATCGCCCTTGCCCATGAGCAGGGCGACGAGCACCAACACGATCGCGATCAGCAGGACGACCGCACCGAAGGCCGAGACCCCGTTGAGGAACTTGCCCGAGTCGGCGAGGGCGTCGGCCTTGATGGCAAAGCCGAAGATCATCAGCGGGAGACCGGCGAGGAGCACGCCGACCAGGCTGACCAGCGCAGCCAGCTTGGCCAGGCCGTCGTTGGCGAAGCGCCCGAAGATCTTGGGCGACCAGTAGACGAGGGCTCCCAGGGCGGCGATGACGGTGGCCCCCACCACGAGCAGGGCGTGCCCGGTGGCGTAGGGCGGGGTGGCGAGGCTGTTCTCGAACCACTTGGTGTTGTGCAGCTCGAGCTGCTTGATGACGTAGAGCGCACCGCCGAAGACGGCGAGCAGCAGCACGACGGCCGAGGAGAGGGCGAACAGCAGCGGGCTCTTGAGCACCGGCTTGCCGCCCCGGAGGGTGGCACCCCAGCCGCCGAGCAGCAGGAGCACGGGCAGCAGGGCCAGCACGCCCATGGCCACGTAGATGGCCTGGCTCTCGATGTCGGGAGCGAAGATCGGCTGGGCGTACGCCCCGAAGGCCAGCACACCGAAGGCACCGATGGCCGTCATCATCAGACCCCGGAGGGCGAGGCGGGTGCCCGAGAGAGTGGCGAGGATGTCGCTGATCGCGCCGAGCGCCGGGATGGCGACCACGTAGATGGTGGGCTGGCCGAACGCCCAGGCCAGCTGACCCCACTCCGACGTGCCCAGCGCGGTGCCGGTGCCGTAGTGGTGGTCGAGGTAGGTGAGCAGCACGTTGGCGAGCAGCACCGGCATGGTGAAGAGCCACAGGCTGGCGGCCACCACGATCGACCAGGAGAACAGCGGGATCCGGGTCATCCAGAGGCCGGAGGTGCGCATCGTGAACACGGTGGTGATCAGGCACACCGAGGCGAGGCAGAGCGAGGTGAGGATGAAGGCCAGCGCCACGAAGGACAAGTCGACGGCCTTGGCCCGTCCGCCGCCGGGACCGCCGTTGATGGCGTAGGCGGCGATGAGCATGCCCGAGCCGAGCATCCAGCCCCAGAAGGCCATGGCCGCAGCCCGGGGGAACGCCACGGTGCGGGCCCCGACCTGCAGGGGCGAGACGTAGGTGGCGATGCCCACGAAGAGCGGGATGGCGAAGAGCAGGACGAGCGCCACCTGCCCGAGGGTGGCGACCTGGTCGACCGTGTCGGTCGGCAGGAACGAGCTCGAGACGTCGGCGTGGAACAGCGCCACCAGCACGAGCGCGGCGATGCCGAACAGGAGCGACATGGCGATCCACGCTCGGCCCAGGGCCTTGTGATCGCCGGTGCCGATGAGCCCGGCGAGGCCATGTGGGTCGTGGTCGGAGAGCCCGATGAATCGCTCGGGGTCGGCCGTTACCTCGAGGGCAAGATCGGCTGGTCTGGTGTCGGTGATCGCCATGTCAGTGAAGGGGTGACCTCGCCGTCACCAGCGGGCGCGATCGGCGCCCGGGGTGGGATCACACCGGGTGGCGATCAGGCTGGCAACGCCTGAAAAGGGGACGGACAGGGACTCTACACACCACGTGGCAGTGGGCTGAAAACCCGACACGGTGGCGATGGGTGGGACGGGGCTGCTGGATGCGACGGGAGTCGACGGGAGCGGCACGCTCACACCCCGTACCGGATGACGACGTCGAGCGCCATCACCGCGAACAAGAGGGTGAGGTAGGTGATCGAGAACGTGAACATCCGCATGGCCACCTTGGGTGACTCGGTGCGCAGGACCTCGACCGCGAAGTAGGTGAACACCCCGCCCAGCACGACCGCAGAAGCGATGTAGAGCAGGCCCAGGCCGGCGACGGGGGCGAACACGAGCGACAGGACCCACACCACCAGGGTGTAGGCCAGCATCTGGCGGGCGGTGGTGCGGAAGGAGGCGACGGCGGGGAGCATGGGCACGTCGGCGGCGGCGTAGTCGTCCTTGTAGCGGATGGCCAGGGCCCAGAAGTGGGGCGGGGTCCAGAAGAAGATGACGGCGAAGAGCACGATCGGCGCCCAGGACAGATCGCCGGTGACGGCCGCCCAGCCGATCAGCACGGGTGCAGCACCGGCCGCACCGCCGACCACGATGTTGCTGCTCGAGCTGCGCTTGAGCCACAGGGTGTAGACGAACACGTAGAACAGGCAGGCGGCCACGGCCAGCACGGCGCTGAGCAGGTTGACCAGGGCCCAGAGCCACAGGAAGGCGACCACCTCGAGGGCGATGGCGAACACCAGGGCGTGGGTCGGCTCGATCAGCCCGGTGACCAGCGGCCGGTTCTGGGTGCGCTTCATCAGGGCGTCGATGTCACGGTCGACGTACATGTTGATGGCGTTGGCCCCACCGGCGGCCAGCGTCCCACCGATGACCGTGGCCGCGATCAGCCACAGCGACGGGATGCCCTTGTCGGCCACGACCATGGTGGGCACGGTGGTCACGAGCAGGAGCTCGATGATGCGGGGCTTGGTCAACGCCACATAGCCCGCCACCCGGGAACGCAGAGAGGGATCCATGGTGGTGGCCATCGGGGGCGATGGTATGCGGGCCAGCTCCGACGTGAACAATCAGCGGCGACACCAGCCGTACACTCGGCGCCCGTGCGTGTCGGCGTCGTCATCCTCCCCAACCTGCGCTGGGCCGACGCCGCCCCTGTCTGGCAGCAGGCCGAGGCCCTCGGTGCCCACACGGCATGGACCTACGACCACCTCACCTGGCGCGATCAGCGCGACGGCCCGTGGGTCTCGGCCCTGCCGTTGCTCACCGCGGCCGCGGGCGTCACCCGCACCATGCGACTCGGCACGCTGGTCACCTCCCCGAACTTCCGCCACCCGGTGACGCTGGCCAAGGAGGCCATGACGATCGACGACATCTCGGGCGGGCGGCTGACGCTCGGCATCGGCGGGGGCGGCACCGGGTGGGACGCCACGGCCCTCGGCCAGCAGCCCTGGACGGCGGCCGAGCGCACCAGGCGGTTCGCCGAGTTCGTCGATCACCTCGACCACCTGCTCCGCGAGCCGGCCACCGACCGGCTCGACGGCGAGTGGTACCAAGCCGTCGATGCGCGCAACCTCCCGGGTTGCGGGCAACGGCCCCGCCTGCCGTTCGCAGTCGCAGGTGGCGGCCCTCGTGCCCTCGCCGTCGTCGCCCGCCACGGCGACATCTGGGTCACTCTCGGCGACCCGGCCCGCGCCGCCGAGCTCGACGCCGCCGCGTGCCTCGACGTCGCCCGCACCCAGGCCGCCGCGCTCGATCGGGCATGTGAGCAGATCGGCCGCGACCCCGCGACCCTCTCTCGCCTCTACATGCAGGGCGCCACCCGGGAGCCGTGGCTCGAGTCGACCGAGGCCTTCGCCGACCTGGCCGGCCGCTACGGGGAGATCGGCTTCACCGACCTGGCCCTGCACTGGCCGCGTGCGGAGCCGCCCTACCAGGCCGACCCCGACGTCTTCGAGGCGATCATGGCGACGGTGAACGCCTGAACACCCCACAGGTGGCTCAGCGTTCAACGTCGAGCCGCACCCCGATCGGATGGACCCACGGTGAACGCCCGAACACCTCACAGGTGCCTCAGCGTTCAACGTGCGGGGCGGTGCAGCGCGGCCAGAGGTGATTGGGGCACCGGCGGGTCCCGCCCGTACCATCACCGCTGTGCGAGTCCCCCGCATCTCGCCCCGCACCTACCAGTGGATCTGCGTCGTCACGGTGGCCGCGGTGGCCATCATCATCGTCACCGGCGGCGCTGTCCGGCTCACCGGCTCGGGCCTCGGCTGCGACGACTGGCCCAAGTGCACGCAGAGCACGTTCGTCGGCGTGTCGAACTACAACCAGCAGATCGAGCAGGTCAACCGGCTGTTCACGGGCGTCGTGTCGGTGGCGGTGATCCTGGCCGTGCTGGGATCGCTCGTCCGCGAGCCTCGCCGCCGCGACCTCGTGTGGTGGTCGCTCGGGTTGGTCGCCGGCATCGTCGCCCAGATCGTGCTGGGCGGCATCACCGTGCTGTCCCACCTGTGGCCCCCGTTCGTCATGGGCCACTTCATCCTCTCGGCGATCCTGGTGTGGAACGCAGTCGTGCTGCACCACCGGGCCGGCCATCCCGACTCCCCCGGCGTCGCGATCGTCGATCGTCGGGTCGTGGTCCTCAGCCGGCTGATGGTCGCCGCCGCCGCCGCCGTGCTGGTCACCGGCACGGTCGTCACCGGCACCGGGCCCCACGGCGGCGACGAGAAGGTCACCCGCCTGCCGTTCTTCGTCGAGGATGTCGCCCGCATCCACAGCCTCACCGCCTGGGCCTTCCTGGGCCTGAGCGTGGGCTCGATCTGGCTGCTGCATCGAGGTGGAGCGAGCCGTTCGGCCAACCGCCGGTCGATGCTGCTGGTGGGGGCGATCCTGGTGCAGGGCGCGATCGGGTACACCCAGTACTTCCTCGGTGTGCCGCCTGGCCTGGTCATCGTCCACATCGCCGGATCGGTGGTGGTGTGGATCGCCGCGCTGTCGTTCCACCTCGGGTTGTTCGCCCACCCAGAGATCGCGCCCGACGTCCCACGCGTGACCGCCGCGGTCGGATGAGGGACAATCTCGCCATGCTGTCCCCCGCAGCGACCACCACGCCGCTCGAAGCACCGATCGAGATCGAAGAGCCGGTCGACGACACCTCCACCAACCCCGACCGCCCGTGGGTCGTCATCGTCTGGAACGACCCGATCAACCTGATGGACTACGTCACCTTCGTGCTGCAGAAGTTGTTCGGCTACTCCCTCGAGAAGGCGCAGCGCCTGATGCTCGACGTCCACGAGAAGGGTCGGGCCACGGTGTCGAACGGCTCCCGCGAGAAGGCCGAGCTCGACGTCTTCCGCCTCCACGAGCACGGCCTGTGGGCCACCATGCAGCAGGACTGAGCGACATGGCCCCTCGCATCCCGTGGCCCGCCGGGTGGGGACCGCGCCCGCTCGTCCAGAAGATCGAGGGCGGCTACCGCGTGAACCTGAGCCGCATCGAGCAGCGGGTGCTCCAGCAGGCGTTCGACGACCTGCGGGTCATGCTCGTCAACGAGGACCCCTCGACCCGCCGCCTCGCCCCGACCGCCTACCCCGACGACCCGGCCCTCGACGAGGAGTACCGGCAGCTCATCGGAGACGACCTCGTGGCCTCGCAGCTCGCGGCGTTCGACGTCGTCGAGCACTCCATCGGCGGGGCGACCGTGTCACGCGACGAGCTCGAGTCGTGGATGCGATCGGTGAACGCCGTCCGGCTGGTGATCGGCACCCAACTCGACGTGGGCGAGGACATCCCCGACGTCGCGCGCACCGACCCCGACTACCCGCGTTACCAGGTCTACGAGTTCCTCGGGAACCTGCTGATGTGGATCGTCGCCGCCCTGCAGGACAACTGACGGACCAGACCGACCGGACCGATCAGCAGGCGGCGACCGATTTCGAGAGGGCGGCCTGCACCTTGGCCCGGACCGCGTCCTGGTCGGCCGCGGGATCGAAGTCGGCCAGGTCGAGCTGATCGAGGAGCCCGTTCGAGGCGCACTCGGCGAGGCTGGCGCTGGCCTTCTCCTTGAACGCCTCGGTGACGACATCGAGGCGCAGGCCCAGCATTTGGACCGCCTCGATCGACCGGTCGTCGCCCTTCAGCGCGGCCGACTTGCCCGGATCGCAGGAGACCAGGTCGGTGTACTGGCCCTCGGCGGTGGCGCGGGCGCCGGACTCGGCGTCGGACTGGGACACCCACTGCTGGAGCAGCGCGTACATGTGGTCGGTGTCGGCCTGGGTCTTGCCCTGGTAGCGGGCCTTGGTGCACACCCGACCATCGGGCTCGGAGTAGGTGAGGTACGAGTCGCCACCCCACCCGTCGACCGCCTTGATGGCCTCGTGCACGTCGAGACGCTGGGCGAGCATCAGGAACCAGGTGGTGGCCCCGAAGTCGCCGTCGTCGACCTTCTCGTCGCCGCCGGGGACCGCCGGGGTCTCGACCGCGATCGGTGCCGTGCCGTCGAGGAACGTGAAGATGTCGAGCAGGGCAGCCTCGCTCTGGGGCGGGTTCTGCAGGGCGTCGTTGATCGCGGTGTTGCCGCCCTTGGCCTTCAACACGCCGACGAACGAGGGGCCGACGATGTAGGGCGAGGTGAAGGTGGCCACCAGCACCTGCGGGTCGTTGCCGTAATCCGCGGTGTCGGCCTGCTTCTTGTTCTGCTCTTCGTAGGCCGCCTTGTCGGCCGCCGAGAGCTGGTCGATGTACGCGTTCTCGACCGTCGTCGCATCACCCTCGACGAGGGCCCGGAACGCCGTGGCCTCACCGTCGGTCTTCATCTTGTCGAGCCGGTTGAGGTCGTAGTACTGGTCCTGCAGGGCGTGGGTCAGCTCGTGGGCGAGGGTGACCTTGGTGGCGACATCGAGCTCGGTCCCCCGCACCCGGACCTTCTTGTCCTTCGGTGAGTAGTAGGCGAGCGTGCCCCCGCCCTTGATGTCGTTCTCGGACTTCAACAGGTCGACGTCGCCGCCGATCAACCCGAGGGAGCGGTAACTGGCCTCGATCTGGGCGATCTGGGCCTTGTCGTCGGCGGACAGCTCCTCGTCGGAGCTGGTCACCTCGGCCTTGAAGTCGTCCTCGCTCATGAACTCGATCGCGACCGGGTGCTTGAAGGTCAGGCCACGCTCGTGTTCATCGAACGAGACGATGTCGAGCACCCGGGAGTCCCACTCCTTGGGGTAGTGGGGTCCGTCGTCACGGGTGCCGAAGTAGACCCCGACGCCGCCGAGCACGAGCAGCACCACGATCAGCGCCGCCAGGCTGATCAGCAGGGGCGCCTTCTTGCGCTTGGCGGGAGGCGGCACCTCGAAGCCGGGCGGGGGCCAGGTTCCACCGGCGGCCGACGGCCAGGTGCCTCCCGGAGGTTGCTGGGGTGGTTGCCAGCCCGGGGATGTGGGCGGACCGGCCGCACCGGGTTGCGTCGGCGGACCCCATGGCGCGGCAGGCGCGGGCGGCGGCTGCCACGAGGCCGGTGCCAGAGGG
>Ga0302321_100003506_pt1 | contig 13455 bp, 7 predicted proteins | sample Fen_T0_1_FD_202505 | JGI IMG/M metagenome (GOLD analysis project Ga0302321, IMG submission 202505) | Peat permafrost microbial communities from Stordalen Mire near Abisko, Sweden - Fen_T0_1 | ecosystem: Environmental > Terrestrial > Soil > Wetlands > Permafrost | place: Sweden: Abisko...
ACCTTCCGCCCAGAGCTTGGGGCCGAGCACCGCGGCAATCTCGCGCTCACGGTCGGTGATCGGCCGCGCTTCGCCCCGCCCGCCGGCCGCCAGGTTGCCGCGCGTCTCGCCCGGCTTGGGGATGCGAGCGAGTGCGAAGGGCACCACTTCCCCGCCGATCACCAGGATGCGCTTGTCGCCGTCGACGATCTCGGGAATGAAGCGCTGCACCATGACCGTCTGCCGGCCCAGGTGGGACACCGTCTCGACAATCACGTTGCGGTTGGGGTCTGATTTTCGAATGCGGAAGATCGACGAGCCGCCCATCCCGTCGAGCGGCTTTATGATGACGTCCTCGTGCTCGTCGATGAACGCGTCGATCCGCGCCGCGTCGCGCGTGACGATCGTCGGGCTGATGAAGCCGGCGTACTTGGTGATCGCCATCTTCTCGTTGTTGTCGCGGATGGCCCGCGGGCGGTTGAAGACCCGCGCGCCTTCGCGCTCGGCGTTCTCGAGCAGGTACGTCGAATACACGTACTCCATGTCGAACGGCGGGTCCTTGCGCATGATCACCGCGGCGAAATCCTTGAGCGGCCGAGTTTCCGGCTCGCCGGCGCGGTACCAGTCGTGGTCGTCGGCGGACAACGTCAGCGCGCATGCCGTCCCGCGGGTCACGTTCCGGTCCCAGAAGATGTCGCCCTGTCCCAGCGCGAAAATGCGATGCCCGCGGCCGGCAAGTGCGCGCATCATCGCGATGCTCGAGTCTTTGTAGGCCTTGAGCTCGGAAAGGGGGTCGGTGATGAAGGCGACGTCCATGGCGGTCGGCGTGGTGTTTGTCCGGCGGGCGAGCATCGTAACGCATTGCGCGCCGGCGCGGCGAACCAACCGCCGCGCCACGACGGATCAGCGCCGCGGCGGCAGCGGTTTCCGCGCGAGGTTCGGCCGCGGACCGACGTTGGGCTTCAGCACGCCCGATTTTCTGGCGACCGCAAGCGCCGTTGCCAGCGCACGCTCGAGCTGCCGGTCGTGACCGGCGACAGCATCCTGCGGCGCATTGTCGACTTCGATTTCCGGATCCGTGCCGTAGTTTTCCACGCTCCAGCCGACGTCGGCGAACCAGAACGAGAACTCCGGCTGCGTCGTCTCGCTGCCGTCGACCAGCGCGTGCCGCGGCCAGATGCCGACGACGCCGCCCCAGGTGCGCGTGCCGACCAGCTTGCCGATGCCCATCAGCTTGAAGCAGTGCGAGAAGATGTCGCCGTCCGAGCCCGCGTGCTCGTTGGTCAGCGCGACCAGCGGGCCGGCGGGCGAATCGCTGGGGTAGGGCTCGGGACGTCCCCAGCGCATGATGTTGTAGCCGATGCGCTTGCGCGCGACTTTCTCGAGCAGCAGCTGCGATACGTGTCCGCCGCGGTTGTAGCGGACGTCGACGATCAGCGCGGCGCGGTCGCATTCCGCGCCGAAGTAGCGGTGGAACTCGGCAAAGCCCGCCGACATCATGTCCGGAAGATGCAGGTAGCCGACGCGTCCGTTCGAATTGGCGTGCACCCACGCGCGATTGCGCTCGACCCATTCGCGATAGCGCGCGGGCGCCTCGTCGGCCAATGTCGTCACCAGCACGGTCCGCGGTGACGCGGGCCGTCGGTCGCCCTTGCGCGGGGCGAGCGTGAGCTCCACCTTCGTGCCCGCCTGGTGCACCAGCAACGCCTGCGGCGGCTTGGCGCGCGCGACCGGCTGGCCGTTGACCGCGACGATGCGCTCGCCCAGCCTTGCCTGCACGCCGATCGCGTTGAGCGGCGAATCCGCCGCCGCGTCCCATGCGTCGCCTTCGACGATGCGTGCGATCTCGTAGCCGGCCCCGCCATCCACCGCGCGCAGGTCGGCCGCCAGGTGGCCCAGCGCGACCTGCGGCGGCCGGCGATGGTCGCCGCCCATTTCGTAGGCGTGCGACGTGCCGAGCTCGCCCTGCATCTCCCAGATCAAATCCGAAAGTTCGCCGCGCGTGGCGACGCGCCCGAGCAGCGGCTCGTAGCGGCGGTAGATCGCCTCCCAATCGGTGCCCGACATGTTGGCGACCCAGAACTGGTCGCGCTGCAGCCGCCACACTTCGCGCAGCATCTGCCGCCACTCGGCGCGCGGTTCCACCGACAGCCGGATGCGGGAGAGGTCGATCCAGCCGGTCTTGCGCGACGGTTCCTCGGACGGCGCCGCTTCCTTGCCCTCGGGCTTCGCGTTCGCGCGGATGGCGCGCAGGCGCTTGCCTTCGCGCACGACCAGCGTCACGTGGTCGGCCGCGAGTGCGAAGTTGTCCGCGCGCTCCTGCAGCGTCTCCGTGCGCAACGTCGCGAAATCGAACAGCTCCAGACGGCCGGGCGACTCCTTGTGTCCGCCGCGACCGTGCGCGCCGGGAATTGGAAACACCGTCCACAGCACCTTGCCCGTCGTGCCTGCGATCTGTCCGAAGCGGCCCTCCGGCACCGGAAAGGCGGCGACGCGGCGCGCGATGCCGGGGAGGTCAACGCGCATCGCCGGCGGCGGCGTATCCGGCTTGTCGCTCTTGCGGCGGTCGTCGGCGGGCTTCAATCCCTTGGGCTCGGGATCGAAAGGAGTGCGCTGGTCGTCGCGCAGAGCGATCAGGTAGGGACGCGCGGCGCGCGGGAACGAGAGCTCGAACTGCACGTTGTCGTACACCGGGTCGAACGTGCGCACCGACAGGAAATAGAGGTACTTGCCTTCGGGATCGAAAGCCGGCGAATAGTCGCGAAACTCAGGGGTGGTGACCAGCGTGCTCGCCTTCTTCGCGACGTCGTGCAGCTTGATCGCGCAGGCGCGCGCATCGGTCCAGAACGAATACGCGAGCCATGCGCCGTCCGGCGACCACGCGAGGTCGTCGCTGCGCCCGGAGTCGCTGCGGTCGATGACGGTGAGTTTCTTCGTGGCGAGATCGCCCAGCAGCGTTTCGTTCCGGTGATTGCTGATCGCGACCAGGCGGCCGGTCGGCGCGGCGCGCAACGCCAGCACGCGGCCGACATCCCATGGCAGCGTCGTCGACTTGCCGTCGCCGAACACGACGATGCGCTCCTCGCCGGTCTCGTCGCTGACGCCGACCAGCGACTTGCCGTCGGCCAGCCATTGACCGTGGCGATACCGGACGCCGTCGGCAGCGCCGTGCTGGTGGACGGCGCCTTCCCACATCGGCATCGTCAGGAACTTGCCGCGTGCGTCCAGCGCCAGGCTGTGCCCGGCCGGATGCACGTTGAAGGACGCGAGATGATCCGCCGCATTGGCGAATTTCCGCGCCGCCTGCGTGCGGTGCGACGGCACGTCGATGTCCACGCGCGCGGCGCGGTTGGTCGTGGGGTCGAACAGCCAGATGTCGGCGCCGCACTGGTACACGATGCGCGTGCCGTCCGTCTGCGCGTTGCGGGCGTAATAGACGTCGTGATCGGTGTGGCGGCGCACGTCCGCGCCATCGGGACGACACGAGTAGAGATTGCCCACGCCCTCGGCATCCGAAAGGAACCAGACGCGCTTGCCGATCCACATCGGGCTGGTGATGTTGCCGGCCAGCTTCTTCATGCGGCGGAAATTTCCACCACCGTCGGCGTCGATCCACAGGTGCCCTGCGGTGCCGCCGCGGTAGCGCTTCCAGCGGGCAGGGTCGGCGGTGTTGCGACCGATGACCATGGCCTTGCCGGGGCCGAAGGCCAGGTGATTGACCTGGCCGTAGGGGAGCATTTCCGGCAGTCCGCCGTCGACGGAAAGCGTGAACGCGCGGTAGTTGCGGAAAAACGGCTGTCCGTGCGTCGTGACGAACAGGATGCGGCCGTCCGGCGTCCACCCGCGCACGAGGACGTCCGGCCCGAGCCACGTCATGCGCCGCGCGGGCCCCCCTTCGGCGGGCATCAAATAGACTTCCGGATTCTGCTCGTCGCGGCCGACGTAGGCGAGCCACTTGCCATCTGGGGAGAGCACCGGCGTGGCAGGTTCGCCCAAGCCCGCGGTCAATCGCCGCGCCGTGCCGCCGGCGGCGTCCACGCGCCAGATATCGTCGTCGCAGACGAAAACGATGGCATCGCCCATGAGCGATGGTTGGCGCAGATAGCCCTGTTGGTTCATGGATTCAAATCCTCGTTTGCAGGAGGGTCGCGAGAAGCGGCCCGCGGCGGACCGCAGATGATAGACCTTTCGAATTCCGGTGACACGCCGGCCGTGGCGCCGGAAGCCTCAAGGCCCGCCGCCGACATTAGCGGGGACCGGACGCCACCGCTAGGCTAAAATTCGCCACCCTTCGCCATTCCCGCCGGCCGTGACGGGACGCGGCACGCAACGAGAGGCAAACATGCTAACGAACCTTCGCTGGAGAACCTTCGTGGTGGTCGCTGTGACGCTATTTGCGGCGAATGCGGCGGCGCAGCCGCGCTTCACGTTCGACGCGACACCGGGCCAGCTCCCGAAGGACGTGGTGCCGTCGGCGTACCGGCTGGAGTTCAGCCTCGATCCTGCCAGCGAAACGTTCACCGGCGTGGCCGACATCGCGATCAAGGTGCGACGGCCCGTCGAGGCGATCGTGCTCAACGCGTTCGGATTGACCGCGAGCGAAATCGCGCTGACCTGGCCCGACGGCACGCGGCCGATGACGGCGACCGACGACAAGACGAAGCGCCAGTGGCGTATCGCGGACGCCCGGACGATTCCGCCGGGCGAGTACACGCTGCGGATCGCGTACTCGGGAATCGTCAACAAGGCGGGCGAAGGTCTGTTCGCCGTTCCCTATACTGCCGAGGGGAAGTCCGCGCGGATGCTCGCAACACAATTGGAGCCCATCGCCGCGCGCGCGGTGTTTCCGGGATTCGACGAGCCGTCGTTCCGCGCGAGCTTCACGATCGCCGTCACCGCGCCATCGGCCTTCGAAGTCGTCTCCAACATGCCGGTCAAGTCGCGCGACCCGCAGGGTGCGGTCACGCGCTGGCAGTTCGCGCCGACGCCGCCGATGCCGACCTACCTCGTTGCGATCGCGGTCGGGCAGTTCGACGCGCTCGAGGACAGCGTGGACGGCATCCCGCTGCGCATCCTGACGGCCAGGGGCAAGAAGGCGGATGCGCGCTACGCGATGGACGTGACGAAGCAGGTGCTGCCGTTCTACCGCGAGTATTTCGGCGTTCCTTACGCGCTGCCGAAGCTCGACCAGATCGCGGTCCCGGGCGTCCTCATCGGCGCGATGGAGAACTGGGGCTTCATCACGTACATCGAAGACGCGCTGCTCTACGATCCGGCGAAGAGTTCCATCGAAACCAAGAAGGGTGTCTTCGAGGTGATCGCGCACGAAGTCGCGCACCAGTGGTTCGGCAACCTGGTGACCGCCGCGTCCTGGGAAGAGATCTGGCTCAACGAGGCGTTCGCGACGTGGATGGAGAACAAGACCACGGCGAAGTTCAACCCGGATTGGGAGATACCGCTCAACCACCTGCTTTGGCGCCAGGGCGTGATGCGCAGCGACGCGGGGCCGGCGACGCGCGCGATTCGGTCCGGACCTGTCTACGAGACCGCGGTGATCGACGTCTTCGACGGCGTCACCTACACCAAGGGCGGCGCGGTGCTGGCGATGATCGAAACGTACATCGGGCCCGACGCGTTCCGGCGCGGACTGGCCGCGTACTTCGAAGGCCAGAAACTGTCCAATGCCACCGCCGGCGACCTGTGGCACTACCTGTCGCAGGCGTCCGGAACGGATGTCGCGGCCGTCGCGCGGAGCTGGACCGACCAGAAGGGCCATCCGTTGTTGAAGGTGCGCGTGACCTGCGACAACGGCAAGCAGACGCTCGAACTCACGCAGCAGCGCTTCAGCGTGGATGGCAGTGTGGACGCGGCGAGCCTGTGGCAGGTGCCGTTCGCGGTGTCGGCCGGAAATGCAACGCCCAACCGATTCCTGCTGGCCGACCGCAGCGCGAAATTCGCCGTGGGACCGTGCACGACGGCGCCGTTGTTCGTCGATTCGTCGGCCGGCTTCTTCCGCGTCCAGTATCAGCCTGACCACCTGCGCCGGCTGGCGCGCGCGTTTCCGGAACTGGCACCGTCCGCGCGCCTGGCGCTCCTGACGGACACGTTCGCACTCGGCCAGGCGGGCCGCATCCCGCTTGCCGAGTACTTCGCGCTGCTGGATCAGCTGCGCCCGGCCAGGGACCCGGCGACGTTGGTCCTCTACCTCCAGGCTGCCAATGCGCTGTCGAACTTGAACGGCGCGATGTACGGCACGCCGGCGCAAGAGCCGCTGCATGCCTTTGCGCGGAAGAAACTGGGTCCGATGCTCGAGCTTCTGGGCTGGAGCGCCTCCCCTTCGGACGCGGCCATCGCGCTTGGCTTGCGCAACGACCTGATCGAGGCGTTGGGCCGTTTCGGCGACGACGCGGCGTTGCGGAAGTCGATGGACCTCTTCAAGTCCGAGCGCAGCGGCGGACCGGCGATCGAACCGTCGATCCGGCCGGGCGTGATGAAGAATGTCGGGCGCCGCGCCGACGCCGACATCTACGCCGAGCTCGTCAAGCGGATGACGACGGCAAACAGCGTCGAGGACGGCTGGCTGTACGCATCGGCGCTCGCCCGCGTGGAGGACAAGGCACTTGCACGGCAGTTCCTGGAGCTGGCGCTGGGCGACGCGGTGCCGAACCATATGGTGTCGTGGTTGCCCGGCATGGTCGCCGGCAATTACACGCACGGCGCGATGACCTACGCGTTCGTGCTCGACAATTTCGACGCGCTTTCGCGCAAGACGTCCGACCAGGGCCGGCCGCACCTCCTCCCCGGCGCGGCGTCGGGCTTCAACGAAGCGGCGCGCGCTACCGCGCTGATCGCCGACCAGAAGCGGCTGATGGGCGATGCGGGAGAGAAGACGGCAAAGGAAACGGCCGCCGCCATCGAACTCAAGAGCCGCATACGGCAACGGGACGGCAAGTCGCTCGCCACAACCCTCTCGCGCGCAACATCCGAGAAGAAGTAGTGAGCGCCACCGGTCGCGTGCTGGTGACCGGCGGCAGTGGCTTCGTCGGCTCCGCGGTCGTGCGCGTGCTGGTCGACGCCGGCTATTCCGTGCGCGCGCTCGTCCGCAGCCGGAGCCCGCGCGCCAACCTCGCCTCGCTGGACGTGGAGATCGTCGAAGGCGACATGCGCGACGCGGAATCGGTCGGCCGCGCGATAGCCGGCGCGCGCCATGTCATGCACGTCGCGGCGGACTACCGGCTATGGTCGTCCGACCGGGAGGAGATCCGGCGCAACAATCTTGCCGGCACGCGCACCGTCATGGAGGCGGCGCTGCGCGAAGGCGTCGAGCGCATCGTCTACACCAGCAGTGTCGCCGCGCTCGCGCTGCGCGCCGACGGGTTGCCCGCGGACGAGTCCACCGCACTGGCGGAAGGCAATGCGATCGGCGCCTACAAGCGCAGCAAGGTGGCGGCGCAGGACCTGGTCGAAATGATGGTCGCGCGCGATGCGCTGCCCGCGGTGATCGTCAACCCGTCGACACCGATCGGGCCGCGCGACATCCGGCCCACGCCCACCGGTCGGATCATCGTCGAAGCCGCGTCCGGACGCATGCCCGGCTATGTCGACACCGGACTCAACCTGGTCCACGTCGACGACGTGGCCGCCGGGCACCTGGCGGCGCTCACGCACGGCAGGATCGGCGAACGCTACATCCTGGGCGGCCAGGACGTGCTGCTTGCGGACATGCTGCGCGACATCGCGATGCTCGTCGAGCGCCCGCCGCCGCGACTCAAGGTGCCGCGCCGACTTCTCTTTCCGGCCGCCGCGGTGGCCGAGATGATCGCGTCGCGAACCGGGCGCGAGCCGTTCCTGACGCTCGACGGCTTGCGCATGGCCCGGTACCGAATGTTCTTTTCCAGCGCCAAGGCCGCGCGCGAACTCGGTTACAAGGCGCGCCCGTACGGCGAAGGGTTGCAGGACGCCGTCGCGTGGTTCCGCGGCGCGGGTCATCTCAAATGATCGGCCTGTCCTCGGACACGGCGGCGCTGGTCATCGCGGCGCTGGCGTGCGCGGCCTGGTCGGCAGCACTGCTCTTCCGCGGAGGATTCTGGCGCGCCAATGAACGCGACGATGTCGCGGGCGCGGCGTCTCCGCCGCCGGCCACATGGCCGCGCGTCGTCGCCATCGTGCCGGCGCGCGACGAGGCCGACGGCATTGCCGCCACGGTCACGTCGCTGTTGCGACAGGATTATCCTGGCACCTTCGACGTCATCGTCGTCGACGACCACAGCACGGACGGCACCGCCGCCCTTGCTCGCGACGCTGCAGCCGATGCCGGCGCGTCGAAACGCCTGACGGTCCTGTCCGCGCCCGACCTGGGGCCAGGCTGGACCGGCAAGTTGTGGGCGATGAATTGCGGCGTCGAACACGTCGCGACGTTGCCGGCGCCGCCCGACTACGTGCTGTTCACCGACGCCGACATTAGCTACGCGGCGGAAACGCTGGCTGCACTGGTGACGCGCGCCGACGGCGACAGACTCGTGCTGACGTCGCTGATGGCGGAACTGCATTGCAAGAGCTTTGCGGAACGAGCGCTGATCCCCGCGTTCATCTTCTTCTTCCAGATGCTGTATCCGTTCGCCTGGGTGAACCGCATGGAGAAGGCGACGGCTGCGGCGGCCGGCGGCTGCATGCTGGTGAGGTGCCGCGCATTGCAGGCGGCGGGGGGACTCTCCGCCGTCCGGGGCCAGCTGATCGACGACTGCGCGCTGGGCCGGCTGCTCAAATTGCAGGGTCCGATCTGGCTGGGCCTTACCCATCGCGCACGCAGCCTGCGCGCGTATCGCTCGTTCGGCGACATTCGTCCGATGGTCAGCCGCTCCGCGTATGCCCAATTGCAATACTCGCCGTGGCTGCTGCTCGGCACGACGCTGGCCATCGCCGTCACGTGCCTTATGCCTCCGTTACTCGTGGTGTTCGGCGCGGGGACCGCGCGCTGGCTTGCGGCCGCCGCCTGGGCGCAGATGGCATGGGCGCTGCAACCCACGCTTCGCTTCTACGGCATCTCGCGGTGGTGGGGGGTGGGCATGCCGGCCATCGCCGGCGTCTATCTCGCGTTCACGCTGGACTCGGCGCTCCAGCATTGGCGCGGCCGGGGTGGCATGTGGAAGGGAAGAGTCCACGGTCCGGCGCCTGGCGGAGGATGATGGCAGATGAGGATGGCAACGAAGTGGCAACTGAGGGTAGCAGCCAAGTGGTAACGAAGTGGCAACCGAGGCCGCCGTTGCGCCGCACAAAGGCGGGTTCGGAATATACTTCCCGGCTTGGTTGCGCGCCGACCGGCCCCTCGCTTGCGGGAACGGCCGCGCATGAAGAATGTGGAGCTTGATGCTGTTCACTTGTCCCCCGGTTGATGGCAAGCGTCATGCGTAGCGCGAAAAACGCGCTGCTGCGGGCCGCGCAGAGCCCGGCCAGGCCGCCGGACACCGCGGCGCTCGCCGACGTCGATTCGCGCGACGGTGTCGGCGCGACACTCGACGCGGGCATCGAACGCGCGGCCGGTGCGCTGCTGGCCGAACAGCGCCGGGACGGCCACTGGGTGTTCGAACTCGAGGCCGACGCGACCATTCCGGCCGAGTACGTCCTTCTCAAGCGCTTCCTGGGCGAGCCCGATACGGCGCTCGAGGGGAAGATCGCGAGCTACCTGCGGCGGACACAGGCGGAGCACGGCGGCTGGCCACTGTTCCACGACGGCCCGTTCAACATCAGCGCCAGCGTGAAGGCGTACTTCGCGCTGAAGGTGATCGGGGACGCGCCCGACGCGCCGCACATGCAGAAGGCGCGCGAGGCGATCCTGGCCCACGGCGGTGCCGGAACGACCAACGTCTTCACGCGCCTGCTGCTGGCGCTGCACGGCATCATTCCGTGGCAGGCCGTGCCGTCGATCCCGGTCGAGATCATGTACCTGCCGCGCTGGTTTCCTTTCCACCTGTTCCGGATCTCTTACTGGGGACGCACGGTTCTCGCGCCGCTGCTGGTCCTCCAGGCGACGAAGCCGTCGTCGCGTCATCCGCACGGCGTCACCCTCGACGAACTCTTCCCGAGCCGCTCGGCGCGCATACGCCGCGCGCCGCGCGCGCTGCACCAGTCGCGCCCCTGGTTCGCGGTGTTCGCCACAATCGACGCGATGCTCCGCTTCACCGAACCGTACTTCCCGTCCGGGCCGCGCAAGCGGGCGGTGGACCGTGCGGTGGCGTTCGTCACCGAGCGGCTGAATGGCGAAGACGGGCTGGGCGCCATCTTCCCGGCCATGGCGAACACCGTGATGATGCTCGACGTGCTGGGGTATCCGCGCGATCACCCGGATGTCGCTACGGCGCATGCAGCCATCGACAAGCTTCTCGTAGAACGGGCCGACGAAGCCTATTGCCAACCTTGCGTTTCGCCGGTGTGGGACACGGTGCTGGCGTGCCACGCGCTGATCGAAGTGGGTGGCGACGACGCGCTGGCCAGCGCGCGCAAGGGGCTCCTGTGGCTTGCGCCGCGCCAGGTGCTCGACACCGTCGGCGACTGGGCCGACCAGCGCCCCGGCGTGCGCCCCGGCGGCTGGGCATTCCAGTACGCGAATCCGCACTATCCCGACCTGGACGACACCGCCGTCGTCGTGATGGCGATGGACCGCGGCGCGCATCGGCTCGAAATCTCCGGAGGTGCGGACTTCAGCGAAGCCATCGACCGCGGCCGCGAGTGGGTCCTGGGATTGCAGAGCCGCAACGGCGGGTGGGGCGCGTTCGACGCGGACAACACCAGCGAATACCTGAACCACATCCCGTTCGCCGATCACGGCGCGCTGCTCGACCCGCCGACGGCGGACGTGACCGCGCGTTGTGCAAGCATGCTGGCGCAGCTGGGCACCGACGCTGACCGCGGTGCGCTTGCCGCCGCGCTCGATTTCCTGCGCCGCACGCAGGAAGCCAACGGATCGTGGCACGGCAGGTGGGGCATGAATTACATCTATGGGACGTGGTCGGCGCTGTGCGCGTTCAACGCCGCCGGCGTGAGCCCGCAGGCGCCGGAAATCAGGCGCGCCGTGAAGTGGCTGGAATTCATGAACAATCCCGACGGCGGATGGGGCGAGCACGGCTGCAGCTACGAACTCGACCATCACGAGCACCTGCCGGCGCCGAGTACTGCATCCCAGACGGCATGGGCGCTGCTGGGTTTGATGGCGGCCGGTGAAATCGACAATCCGGTGGTCCGCCGCGGCATCGACTACCTGCTGCGCACCAATTCGGCGACGGGACACTGGCCCGAACCCCACTTCACCGCCACCGGGTTTCCGCGCGTGTTCTACCTGCGCTACCACGGCTACTCGAAGTTCTTTCCGCTGTGGGCGCTCGCGCGGTATCGCAATCTTCGTGGCGCCGCCGACTACGCCACCCGACTCGGCATGTGAAGTCGGTCGTCGCGGTCACCGGCCTTCGCTTCGAAGGGCGCATCGCCGCGGGGCCTGGCGTGTCGTCGATCGCCGGCGGAGGTGACTCCACCGCACTTGCCGCTGCGCTCAAGCACGCATTGACGCAGGGCGCCACTGCATTCCTGAGCTTCGGCATTGCCGGCGGACTGGTTCGTGCCGAGCCGGGAACGTGGCTGGTCGCCGACGCGGTGATCGAACGCGCGTCGCGCTGGCCGGTCGACGCTGCATGGGCCGCGGTGCTGGCGCAACGCTTGCCCGGGGCGCTGCGCGGGGACATCGCCGGCACCGACTCGATCATCGCTGCGCCTGCCGACAAGCATGCGCTGGGTGCGGCGACGGGGGCGCTGGCCGTCGATACCGAATCACACGTCGTCGCAGCGTTTGCCGCCGCGCATGGCGTGCCGTTTGCCGTGTTTCGCGTCATCGCCGACCCGGCAAGCCGGGCGCTCGCGCCGGCAGCGTGCAAGGGCATGCGACGCGACGGGACCATCGACCAGCGCGCGGTGTTCGGTTCCCTGTTGCGGCAACCGGGCCAGCTGCCGCTGCTGTTGCGCAACGCCGCCGACACCCGGCGGGCAATGCGCGGGCTGTCACACGGTCGTCGACTCCTTGGCCCGGGCCTGGGTCACCCGGATTTCCGACAGCTTGATGTCGACGTGCCGTGAAAAGACGTACTGCGCCGGGCGCTGGTTCTCGAGCGGAATTTCGGGCGCCATCGCGCCTTCGGTTTTCACGCCTCGCCGGCTGACGCCGAGAGCCTTCAGCGGATGCCGCACGGCATCCTGCACGGCGGTGGCTTCGAAGCCGCTGTGCACCATGCAGTCCGCGCACTTCTCGTAGTTGCCGGTCCCGTAGAGATCCCAGTCGGTCTCGTCCATCAGCTCCTGGAACGTGTGCGCGTAGCCTTCGCCCAGCAGGTAGCACGGGCGCTGCCAGCCAAAGACCGTGCGCGTCGGATTGCCCCACGGCGTGCACTTGTATTCCTGGTTGCCCGCAAGGAAATCGAGGAACATCCCGGATTGGCTGAACGACCATGCCTTGCCGGCGCGGCCGCGGCTGAAGATGTCGCGGAACAGCTGCTTGGTCTTCGCGCGATTGAGAAAATGCGCCTGGTCCGGCGCGCGCTCGTACGCGTAGCCCGGCGACACCGTGATGCCGTCCACGCCCATCGCCTTGACGCTGTCGAAGAAGCGAGCGACGCGTTCCGGATCGGCGTCGTTGAACAGCGTGCAGTTGATGTTGACGCGAAAGCCCTGCGCCTTGGCTTCCTTGATGGCGGCGACGGCGCGGTCATAGACGCCGGTCTCGCATACCGAGCGGTCGTGCATTTCCTCATCGCCGTCCAGGTGCACCGACCAGACGAAGTAGGGGCTGGGCTTGAACATCGACAGCTTCTTCTTCAGCAGCAGCGCGTTCGTGCACAGGTAGACGAACTTGCGCCGCGCGATGATGCCTTCGACGACCTTGTTGATTTCCTTGTGGAGAAGGGGCTCGCCGCCGGCGATCGACACCACCGGCGCGCCGCATTCGTCCACCGCTTTCAGGCAGTCCTCGACGGACAGCCGCTGGTTGAGGATTTCCTCCGGATAGTCGATCTTGCCGCAGCCGGCGCAGGCCAGGTTGCAGCGAAAGAGGGGTTCCAGCATCAGCACGAGCGGGTACCGCTTGCGGCGGGCCAGCTGCTGGCGGACGACATAGGCACCGATGCGGGCCTTCTGGAGCAGGGGAATCGACAAGGTGAACTTTCGCGCGGACTTCCGCTATCGCTACAATCATGCCTCTTTGCGGGTTCGGCGACAAGCTGGACGACCCCGTCGGCAGCAGGGAAATCATCCACACAGGAGTCGATGTTTTGCGAGCGCTGATTACCCGTGTCGTAAGCTGGTGCGCGGGGCACGCGTGGCTCGTGGTCGCCTTCGCCGCCGCGCTCGGCGTGTTCGCCTCCGTCTACGCGGCGCGGCACATCGCGATCGACACCAACACCGCTACGCTGATCTCGCCCGACCTGCCGTGGCGGCAGC
>Ga0302321_100003508_pt1 | contig 13454 bp, 8 predicted proteins | sample Fen_T0_1_FD_202505 | JGI IMG/M metagenome (GOLD analysis project Ga0302321, IMG submission 202505) | Peat permafrost microbial communities from Stordalen Mire near Abisko, Sweden - Fen_T0_1 | ecosystem: Environmental > Terrestrial > Soil > Wetlands > Permafrost | place: Sweden: Abisko...
CACGCTGGCCGAAACAGGTTGGGTGGCGATGAAAGGCAATATTCCAGCCACATTGTAAAGCTGCAAAATGTTGGTCGCGGAAAGTGCATTCGTGAAGAACGCCACCTGCGCCAGGCTTCCGGCCCAATAACGTCCCGAAGGAGCGGTGTAATCAGGCGCCCCGCCGAGCAGCACGTCACGGCCGTTGCCGCTCTGGGAGCCGGTAAAGGCTGTCTTGTTTACCAAAGTGCCGTCCAGATAGAGGTAATTGCTGCCAGCGCCGTAAACACCGGCGACCATGTGCCAGCGCCCGTCATTGTAGCGATCGCTGGAGCTGATTTCGCCGCCGGCGCCGGGGTTAAACGCCGGGCCGCTGGAACCGAATCCCAATCGCCACCCGCTGTCTCCGTGCCCCAAAATACCTTGAAAGCGATTGTAGCTGTCGGCCGGATTACTCTTGAACCAGGCTACCACCGTCAAGGGATTCGTGCCCGTGACATTCAACGTCGGCGCCACCGTGCCCAGTGCCCCGTTGCCCACGTCAACCGCCGCGTTCATGCCATTAAAGCCCACGGCATAATTGGCCGTCCCGAAACCAGTGCCGGTCGGTCCGGGCAAACCCGGCAGGGTGCCGGGCTGATACAAACCATTCGCGGCACTGCCAAGACTCCCAAAATTGTTGGCGGGAGGAAACGAGGCAAAACTGTTTGACGCCGGCAAAGTGTATAACGGTTCATTCAGGCGCAGATAGATCAGCGGGTTGTTGACGGCAACCGCCGCCGCATAGCCGCCGGCAGTCGCAGCGGCGTAATGGTTTACCACATCCGTGGCCGACAGGACGTCGGGATATATGGCGACTTCATCCACCAAGCCTTGATAGGTGTTGCTGTATTTGGGGACGTTAAGTCTGCCAATCAGGATGGGGTTGACAACGTCCGGCACATAGCCCAATCCCAAGGCATTGGTGTTGGCGGCTTTGAAAGCCACGAGATTTCCATTCAGGTAAAGTGAGGCGTTGGTGCCGTCGTAAGTGGCCACCAGATGATCCCACTGGTTCACCGTGACGGTGGCACTTAGTTCCAGCGAGCTGTTGGAACCGTTGGTATTGTAGAGATCGAACAACCAGCTGCCACCATAATGGTTCAGACTGAATCCAGCCCAGGCTCCGGCGGCCGTGGCCGCCCGGTTATTCTGACCACCCGCTCCCACGATATTTGCCCAATCCGTTGTATTGGTAGCATAGACCCAGCATTCCACGCTGAATGGCGCCTTGATGATGGTGTTGGTAAAAGTATGCGGAATTTGAATATATGTAGTGTTAGTGCCGGTAAAATTTGCCGCCCCATCCCCATCACTCGTGGCACCAGGAACCGGCCCGGTCCAATCCATCCGTGACACATAGCCATTGCCACTGGCCGCGAACCAGGTTTCGTAATAACCATTCCCGGCCGCCCCCAGGCTGCCGCTGTTCACCGCCCAATAGGGCGCCGGCGGCTGGACGGTTTCATTCAGCGGCCAATAGGCCACCGGACTGAGCGACACGACCGAATTGGAATAATCCGCCCGCGCATTAATGCTGGTCGCAATTATGGTAATTAGAAATATCAGCCCGAGTAATAACTGTTTGCGCATATTTTTCTTGTCGGTTGGTTTTTGGGATTTAGGAGTTGGGATTTTAAGGTTGCAAGGATGGTCAACGGCGTTCAGTGCTGGCAGCGCTGACCCAGGAAATGTCCTGGATCGCGTCCTTGGGCAAAACAGGATAATTGTGGTCGTAGGCAGCGCCCCCCTTAATGCCGCCCTGCACGCTGGGACGCTTGGTACTGCCGTTGAGCCATTTGTGAATTTGCGAATGTCCATCAGCAAACGAAAAGCCGCAGGCACCGTTGTGATAGGACGCGGGCAGGTCATTCCAGACCGATATTCCAGACGGCCCATTGGCTGTGTAGATAAACCACGAATCATTGATGCTGTCCGGATGCTCATCCACAAAAACAAACACATCCGTTGGCCGGCGAAAATCAGTGGTTTTGTAGAATACCGCATAGCCGTCCGCCGTGGGCGGACCATTACCATATACATCTAACCCGGGAGGGGTTCCCACATACCCGTTCATCGAATAGCTTCTTACCCGATTGGGCTGGCCAAAGCCATGACTGTCATCAGCCGGGCAATGAAAAACGGCCGCATTCTGACCAAGATATTGCCCCAATAACCCCTGTTTGAGTAAGGCAACATTGGTATTGTCGGTGGCGGCATCCCAGCTCAATTGTCCACTCGTCCAACCATCCGGCAGACCATTCCTCCTATTGGGGCAGAGTTTCTCATTGTTATCGCCGGCATACATCAACCAGGCCAAACCCAGTTGCTTGGAGTTGTTCAGGCAGGATATTCCCGCCGCCTTTTGCTTGGCCTTGCTGAGCGCCGGCAGCAGCATTGCCGCCAGAATGGCGATGATGGCAATCACCACCAGCAGTTCAATCAAGGTGAACCCTGACCGACCTGTAATGTGGTGAATATTGATGTTTTGTTGACGCCGGGAGTTTGAGACGGTTTCGACAATGATTCCGGGAATGGTTTTTGAAGTTTTCAAGTTATAATAATCAGAATGATTGGTCATGTGAACAGCCTCCTTATTGCGTGCTCTCAGTAACCGCTTCCACCTTGTGCCTTATATATTCCATAACCGCACCCCAAGCAAAAGTAGAATGCGCTTGTTTGCAAACAAGACAAGTCACAGACAAGTGACAAATAAGTAAAATTTAAGCACCACGCACAGCGGGGCGCACTGCCGGCTTTGCCTCCACAACCTGTTCCCGTGGATTCTCATCATCGCTGCCACTGCGCCTGGCGGCATTCAATGGCGTGACGATGTTCCGGTCATATTTCCGGCTCACCTGAACCATTGATGGCAATGCTCCCGGTCCGGGGAATTGAATTTCATGGCAGCAGCTTGCCTCTCGGCCAAACGCAGGCACCAGCCTGCGCTTGGGATTGTGTGACAATGTTTCGTCCTTTACTTGGAAATAATTTTTCGCGCCTTGGTGTTCAACGCGAACGCACAAGTTATTCAAGCGCACCTGGCCCGCGAAAGCGCAAACCGCTTGTTTGCAACTAAAACAAGACCGCTTGAAATCCCGCCCGGACGCTTTTACCAGCGCTCTGCCGCCTCCCTGGCCGCATTGGGATCAGCGCTTCGGCGCCGGACCGATCGTGGCGCCAGGGACGTATTCCACCGGCACTTCCAGCGACTTGCGAATGACCCGGCCATGCTCCACCAATTCCAGCACCCGCTCCGCAATGCCGTGCGAGAAGGTGCTCGTGTTCGGTTTGTAATGGCAGAGTGGCGGGTAAAACTCGGAATACCACGTGTCATTGGGCATCACCACCAGCGAAACGTCGCCCGGCACGCGAATGCCTTTTGAAATCAACCACGACATGCTCGTAAGCAAATGATTGGAACTGGTCAACACCATGGCCGTGGGCCGGTCCTTGAGTTTGAAGGCGGTTTCATATGCCTTCGCCACCGACTCCGGCGTGCGCTCGTCCTTGAACAGCAGCAGCTTGGCCCCCTGGTTGGTGGTGTCAATCGCCCGTTGCAGACCGCGCTCAATCAGCATCGCGCCAACCCCGCGCTCAACATATTCAAACATCCCGATGTTCCGGTGCCCTTGCCGGATAAACTGCAACCCGGCATGAAACCCCGCCGGTTCCCACGCCTTGGTGACATAGGGCAAAGTCACTCCGGGATACGGCCAGCCGTGGACGAGCGCCGGCAGTCCCCGTTTGGCAAACCATTTTTGAATGGGACTGGACGAGGCATACAATACCCAGGCCGCCGACGGATGAGTTTGCACCATGTTTTCCAGCTGGCGTTCCGGATCTTTGCGACCGTAGATGTCCGACGAGACAAACTCCAGGCTGCGGCCCATTTCCGTCAGCCGCTTGTGGGTGTCCTCCATTTCCGCCAGCGTTTGCCCCTGTTCCACCGGGTAAGGCGTCAGAAAGGTTACCGGCAGCCCGGCCGGGGCCCGCTGGCCGGACGCCGAATGCTCCGGCACGAGAATACGTCTTTTACAGCCCTGGTTTGAAGCATCCACCCAGCCTTCCTTCGTCAGCAATTCAAGGGCAAGCCGCACCGTGTCGCGCCCCACGCGCAATCGGTTCTTTAAATCCAGCTCGCCCGGAAGCACGTCTTTCAACCTCCCGCTGCTGATCCACTCTTTCAACGTGGCGGCTGTTTCATGAACCAGACTGTTTCGTTTGGGCAGTTGTATCATCTCTTGCGCTGACAACTTGCCATAGACCTGTGCCGCATGGAAAAACAAATTCAAGGCCATATTTTCCTCGGTTTATTGTGTTTGCACCGCTTCTTTCCATTTTTCCAGCCACTGACTCCATTAAAATAGACGGCCAAACAACCCAATCACCCATGCCCAAAACCACGCGCCTCTGACTCATGGGTGATCCCGCCAGCCCGACAGCGCCAGTGCAATGCGCCGCGCGGACCGGTCTCAAGGGGGCAAAACGGGCTGCGTCCCCCACTGGCTCGGTTGCGGTCCCATGGTGAACTCCAGCCTGCCACCGTGCTTCAATTCGCGATACGGCAGGAAGGGCGAATCCCAGTTCTTGCCGTTCACGCGCACCGATTGCACATAGATGTTTTCGTCCGAAATATTTTGCGCCGTCATGGTGAAGGTTTTGCCGTTGGAAAGATGCACGACCGCCTTCGGAATTTGCGGCGCACCCATCACGTAGTAGTCGCTCCCCGGGCAAACCGGATAAAATCCCATGCACGTGAACATGTACCAGGCCGACATCTGCCCACAGTCGTCATTCCCGCACAACGAGCCCGGGCCGGAACCGTATTGCGTCGTCACCACCTGATGCAACAGCTTCGCCGCCTTCCACGGCTGGCCGGCGTAGCAATAGAGATAAATCACATGATGGCTCGGTTCGTTACCGTGCCAGTATTCGCCAATGCACCCGCGTTGATCGTTTTCCGACAATTCAGACAGAAACTGCTTGGACTGTTTGGCGTCAAACAAGGAATCCAACCGGGTTGTGAACTTTTCCTTTCCGCCCATCAGCTCAATCAAACCCGGCACATCCTGCGGCACAAACCACGAATATTGCGAGCTGGTGCCTTCGGTCACATCGTTCAGCTTGTCGCCGCCACCAAAGGCATGCGGATCAAACGGCGTCCGCCAGTTGCCGTGCGCATCCTTCGATCGCATCCAGCCGATGGACGGATCGTAGATGTTCTTATAGCTCGCCGCGCGTTTCGTGAAATAATCGTAATCCGCCGTTTTGCCCATCGCCTTGGCCATCTGCGCGATGCACCAGTCGTCATAAGCGTATTCGAGCGTCTTGGAAATGGACTCGTTTTCCTTGTCGCACGGCACCCAGCCCAACTGGGCATAAGCCGCCACGCTGTCGTAATCGCGGTTCATCGCCGTGGCCTTGATGGCTTCATACGCGTGTTGCGCGTCAAACCCTTTCACGCCTTTCAAATAACCGTCCACGATCACCGGCACTGCGTGGTAGCCGATCATGCACCACGTTTCATTTCCCTGCAGTTCCCACATCGGCAACAAGTGATCCACGCTCTGGTCGTAATGCGCCAGCAGCGCATTGATCATGTCGGCATCGCGTTTCGCTTGGATCAACGAAAGCAGCGGATGCTCGGCGCGGAACGTGTCCCACAAGGAGAACACCGTGTATTCCGTGAAGCCTTTGGCCTGGTGAATGTTCTGGTCAAAGCCGCGGTATTTGCCGCTCACGTCCTGATAGAGATTGGGCGTGAGCAAAGCATGATACAGCGACGTGTAAAAGGTTTCCTTTTGCCCGGTCGTGCCTTCGATTTGAATGCTGCTTAATTCTCGATTCCATTTGGCCACGGTCGTCTGGCGGAGCCCCTCAAAATCCCAGCCGGGAATTTCCGCCTCGAGATTCTGCAACGCGTCGGCCGTGCTCACGGCGGAAACGGCGACCTTCACCTGGATGACTTCGTCGGCCTGCGTCTTGAATTTGGCAATGAATTGCAGGTTCGTTCCCGCCGCTTCGTTGCGACTGCGAAAACGATAGCCATTGTAAATGACCGGCTTGCCGGCGCTGATGATTTGCGAGTCATCAAAGGGCCGTGAAAAATGCGCGGCGAAAAACAAATGCCGTTCCCGGGCCCAGCCGTTGACAATGTGAAAACCCGTGATGGTGGCAGCATCCTCAACCCGCACCCGCGATTCGGCAATCTGCCACGGCCCGATGACATGGCTTAAGTCGGTCAATATGGATGCTTCCTCGCTCGCCGGAAAAGTAAACCGGAGCATGCCCGCGCGTTCCCCCGCCGTCAGTTCCACGGTGACGCCGGATTTTTGCAGCTTCACTTTGTAATATGCGGCCGCCGCCGCTTCCTCTGCGTGGGAAAAAGTGGATTGATAGCCTTGCTCCGGACGGTCCTTCGGGCCGGAAAAAATGGCCGGTTTGCCAATCTGCGGAATGAACAGAAAATCGCCGAGATCGGGACAACCCGTGCCGCTCAGATGCGTCAGGCTGAAACCCTGGATGGTGGGATCGGTATATTCATAGCCGGAATCCGTGGCCCAGTTCGTCGTGTCCGTGTCGGGGCTGATCTGGATCATGCCAAACGGCGCCGAGGGTCCGGGAAAAGTGTTCCCCTCGCCTGCCGCGCCTACGAACGGACGAACATAGCCGGACAGATTAAACTCCCCGGCTCCAGCCAGACTCGACACCAATAGTAGCAGCGTTGGTAAAAGTGCGATTTTGCACTGCCGGGACAGTTTTGCTTGGAATATATTTTTCATGCTGGCCTATTTTTGGTCGTGATTTAATGAGACGCCGTTAAAATTGAATTATTCGTTGCCACCTATCGGCATCCGCCCCGGCCGGCTTTCCTCTGTAAAAACCTTTTGCCGTCGCATGGCCGGCGACTTTTGTGCTTGCGATCACAAGGCTTTTGCCTGCCGTTTTCTTCCTGCTGCCAATGCTGGGATAAATCGCTTCACTATGTTTCACCTCCGCGAGATACCGTTACGATTGATGAGATGGGTCGGCTTGAGAAGCAGAATTCACTTGTCTGCAACTAAAACAAGTTAACGTAAAACCTGGGGCCGTTTTGCCGCCGGCTCAACTTGCGAGAAATGCGCGCTGCGCCGCGCTGGAATAGCTGGCCATCATCACCTCCGGCAAAACGCCGCTGGATTCAATTTTGTCAGAAATCGGCTTTGCCCTGGCTGGGTTGCCCTAAATCCCAATAACACACGGCGCCCTGCACCAAACGACCCGCCCTGAAATCACCTCGCTTTTTGGCGAAGCCAGGCTGGCGCTGGATGAAACGCCCAAGGCAATTTCGCCCTTCGGCGGGCTGGTCAGCTTCTGGTCAGCTTCCTTTCCTTCCTCGGGCAGATTGGCTTTGCCCGGGAGATCGAGCGGCGGCCGCCGTTTGCCGAACCGAAGTCCAACCTCGCCATCCCGCTGGCGCCTGCGCCCACGGCCTTTCGGCTGTTAGTCGTGGTGATTATCTGTGTCGTGGCGACCTGCGTTCCTAACTTATGAGGCGGAAACTTTGTTATCAGCTCGTTGCCTTGCACAGTGCCATCCTTGCTTTGTGTTGCGTAGAATCAATTTCTTGCGAATGTCGCGACTCCATGAGAATGTCCTCCTGAAAACTCGATCAGAATGTCCCCATTGGCGGCAGCGTGTGGCCCCCATCCGGCCGACCTGGAGACATGGAACCTGCGCCCACGCGCACGGGAACGATTAACGTTCATGACCGGGGTCAAACAACAGGAGCTGACGCTGGTGCCGGCCGGCCTCCGCGAGCGGACCATCCATGGCGGCGGCAGGGAATGGCAGTAAGACGACAGGTTTTGGAGTGATGACAACCAACTGAAAAAAGGGACATTTCCAAAGCGTTTTAACCATCGATTACTTGCGAATTGTACTGCTGTTAATGAATCACCAATGACTTAATTAAAATGAGCCACCCCATACAATCACCCGCAATTTCAGTCGCCCGCGTATTTTCACCGGCGTGTTTTAATGATTGGCTTGCCTCCCGGCCTGCCAGGTGGTTGCTGCTATTGCTTGTCCTGTGTTTTTCGTTGCCTGCTTTTTTCGCGACCCCTCCCTCGGTCGGTTTGGATGCATCCTGGCAGTTGTCTCTTCAATTGGCTTCCGCCAGCGGCACGGTCTTTGGGAAAGAATTTGTTTTTACCTATGGACCACTGGGGTGGCTGCTCATTCATTTTCCCGTAACCAAGCTCGGATTATTGCTCTATGATTTTTTCATTTTATTCAGCCTCCTTTCCATCTATCGAAAGCTGCTGCCTGAACGCCCCAGACTGTTCGACGCCCTGCTGGTGGTCGCTTTGGCGCTGGTCACAAAAGGTGGTTTGTCAGCCGGCCCCACGGGTGTGCAGAACGGCCCCGCGGCCATTCTCTTTGCGGTCTTATGCTATTGGCTTTGGATGATTTATGACCAAGGCAGCGCGCTGGCCGTGGTGGGCAGCCTGGTCTCTGCCATGTTGCTGTTTTTCAGCAAGGTGAATTACGCGATGATCTTGGTTTTCATGATTCCCGCCTTCGGCATCGGACTCTTGTTCCTGTGCAAACACAGGCGGATTGCCGGGTTGGTTGTTTTAGCCGGATTTCCCTTGTTGGTAGGTCTGGGTGCTTCCCTCTGGCATGTTGATTTGCCTGGCTATCTGCATTCCGCACGCGAACTCATCGCTGGTTACAATGAAACCATGTCCCTGCCCACCGGAAAAACTTATGTTGCCTTTGAATTGGCCTGCTTGTTCCTGCTGGCCATGGGTTGCGTGGCCATCTCCGGCCGGGCCCGTCTCCCTTGGACCGCGCAGGCCGTCATCTTGCCACTGATGGCAATGGCTGCCCTCCTGCTGTTCAAAAACTCCTTTGTGCGCTTCGACAAACCCCACTATGAGGTGTTTCACCGGGCTTTTCCACTGTTGCTGGCAATCTGGTGTGTCGCCTGGCGTTCGCAACCGGGAGTTAAGGCACTGTTGCTTGCCAGCCTTGTTTATCCACTTGCCTTAAAGACCGCCGAGACCCCGTATTTTGGCAGGAGTGTTATCTCGCAAATCCTGCCGATCCAATATTTCCGGGAGGTGGCCGGTGCTCCCTGGCGGGAAACCAGCTCTCACTTGCAACAACAACTATGCACCAATTTCCCAGCAATGGTTTTTCCTGACCAGGTGCTCGCGGTCATTGGCAGATCTTCCGTGGATGTAATGCCTTTCGAATCCTCCCTGGCCGTTCTCAACGGGTTAAATCTCCGGCAGCGTCCCATCCCTCAATCCTATTGCGCTTTTTCTCCCTGGCTTGATGCTCTGAATGCGAGTTTTGTTTCATCTCACGCGGCTGCTGATTTCTTATTATACACCAGCAAAACCATCGACCAGAATACCATTGATAATCGTCCGGCTGCCTGGGATGAATCCCTCACCAAAATGGCTTTGTTGGAAAACTATACCTTTCAATCTGAATTCAATTTACCCCTGCCGAACTGGGTCGGCCGGCTCGAACCAGCTCAGATATTCCTTTTGAAAAAAACACCCGGCGCGCGCCGGTTCGTTGCCGTTCTGACCAACGAAGTCAATCTGACTTTAGGCCAGCCGCTCAACCTTCCGTTAACGACCAACCAACTGTTTCTGACCCTCAGGGTGGAGCGAACCCTGCTGGCAAAGCTGAGCGAGGCATTGCTTTCTCCCGCCCCGCTGTCGGTGACCTTTCAATATCAGGATGGCAGTTCGCAAAAATATTTTTCTGCTTTGCCAATTCTCCAGACCGGTGTGCTCGTCAACCGAAGGGTTGAATCACCCGGTGAAATTCGCAACTGGCTCCAACTTGAAGCCGATCACGATTTGGCCGTTTCCTCAATCTCATTCACGAGTTCTTCTCCCTGGGCATTTAAGACTGAATTGAAAGGCGTGCTGGTTGAATACCGTGTAAAAAACTCGCCTGCCCCCCAATAAAACATGGTGCGCCCGGCGGGGATCGAACCCACGACAACCTGCTTAGAAGGCAGATGCTCTATCCAACTGAGCTACGGGCGCAACCTTTGTTTTACAATGGTTTTAGCGCGAACACTTCCGCGCATATTGACCATTTGATACTGCTTTTATATACTACTTCGCATGAGCAGCGAAACGCCAGCACCAAAGCCTGCCGAGAAGTGGCAGAACACTCAATATGCAAACCTGGTGCGTTACGTTCCATCTGGCACCTACTTTGCGAGAATTCGCGTGCATGGCAAGCTCATTGTAAAGAGCCTCAAAACGGATGTCCTGACGGTTGCCAAGCTTCGGCTGTCAGATTTGGAAAAGGTTGAAAGACAGTCCGCCGAATCAAATGCCAATGTGATGCGCGGGAAACTGCTGTTTGACGATGGGATCAAAATCTACAAACAACGTGTTTCAGGAGATGCCAGCCTCAAACAACGCACCAAGGATTATTATAGCGAACGCATAACGGCCCTCTTGAAATCGTGGCCAACTCTGGCAAAAACTGATATTCGCAGAATCACAAAGACTGACTGCCTGAACTGGGCGGCCGGCTTCGGCAAGAATTCCAGTCCAACGGCATTCAATCACACGGTCAAGGTTCTCCGGGATGTCATCAAGATCGGAATCGAAAGCGGCTCTCGTTATGACAATCCGGCCAGCGAGATCAAACGAGCGAGCGAACGCCCAAAACGAATTCAACTACCCGAAGCCGGCAAATTTCATGAATTTGTCGCTGCGATTGAAAATTCTGGCGGCCGTTTTTCCAAGTCTTGCGCCAATCTTGTCCGTTTTCTTGCCTACGGCGGATTTCGCAAGTCAGAAGCCGCAAATGTTTTGTGGCAGGACTGCGATTTTGCAGGGAAGAAAGTTGTCATCTACGGTGATCCCGAAAACCGAACGAAAAACAACGAGTTCCGCTCAGTGCCAATGATTGAAAGCATGGCTGAATTACTGGGGAGGTTGCGTCAACAGCGGCCAGAAATTCAGCCAACCGATCCGGTCATGCAGGTCATGGAATGCCAAAAAGCAATGGATAGAGCTGCAAAAATTGTCGGCATCGCGCGATTTACCCACCACGACCTGCGGCATTTATTTGCCACGCGCTGCATTGAATCCGGGGTGGACATTCCCACCGTCTCGCGCTGGCTCGGCCACAAGGACGGCGGGGCATTGGCGATGAAGGTTTACGGACACCTCCGCAACGAACACAGTCAAGAGATGGCGCAAAAGGTGAAATTCTAAAACCTGACAAATCCAACGCGCGTGGGCGCTTGCCGATGCAGTTCAAATTGACAGAAAAAAGAACCGCTACCTCTTTACTGCAAACCGCGTTGAACAGACTTTTTCGCAATTCCTGAAGTTACTTCGTCGATGCTCGACAGGACTAGTATGCGATTCTTTTCCATCGCCGAAAGAATTGATTCCAGCCGAGTGAGAAATTCTTGATGCGTCATTTCTTTGGGTTTGCCGATGAGTGGCAATTGTGCCCGAAAGATGGTTACGGCTTGTTCCTGGGACGCCAGCAAGCCTTCAAACCGTACTTTAATCAAGTCGTTAGCTTTGGTCAGACTGCCTCGGCGAAAAAACGAAACCGCTTTAATTTGGACGGCGTTGTCCGCCAGTTTCGTTTCACTGTCGATTTTAAATTTGGCAATCTTGTCAGCATCGCCGTCAATCAATGATTTTATTTTCCCAAGCAATGCCTCATCTGCCCGAGCTTTCTCAGCTGCGGCCACCGCTTTGGCTGCGTTGGCGGCATCCTCCGCGCTTACCTGGGGTTTGGGCTCTACTGGCGTCGCCACGATTGGCGGAGGTTCCGGCACTGTCACCTGAACAACTGGAGCCGGGACAACTGGCACTACAGCAAGTTTTGGCTTTTGCGGCTCAACCACTTTGGTTGCGCCCCCCGGGACAGGAGCTGGTGAGCTGCCTTTGGTGAAATGATAAACGGCCGCTCCGATAACCAAAATTCCCACGACGAGCATTAGTCCAACGAGGCCAAGAACCTTTAAGCTTTTGACGTTTTCTGGACCAGCGGGAGCTATGCTTTCCGCTGCGGGTTCTTCTTGGAAGGCAGGTTTCTCTGGGGCGGCAGAAACGATTGGCGGAGCGGGTTCTTGCGTCAGAGGTTCAGGCGGCTTGGCCGCCATGGGAGACTTGGCAACAATTCGCGGGGATCGCGGGACCATGGCCGCCGCGATATCCTTGCGGATTTCAGGCTTCATATCGACGGGAAGCTGATCGTAGAGGTAAGTGATTTGTGGTTCGCAATTCCCCAGCGCAGCATCTTGAATTTTATCGGTCTCGATCTCGCTGTCTTTGACATCAAGATACATATTCATTAACACTGCCCGCTGATAATCGGCCGCATTGCTGACCCGACCGCACGAAATGAAGAACAGCACCGCCATAATTGGAGCAAAAACGAATAACACCAGGAAAACGATTATGGCGAAAATGACATTCCCTTCCTTGCCCCACCGCGAGACTCCCCGGCTGCGAGAATGATACAGTGTTCCCGCCGTTCTGGTCACATTTATGAATTGATTATTGTCCAGACAAAAGGCCCAATACAAAACAATCATGAAACAACAGGGAATGATCGCCCAGATCGGGTGATCGAGAAACTTTGCTAAAGCATCGAAATTATGATGACTAGCTATGGGGGATAGCCACAAACCGTTGAAACTGGATGCAATCGTGCCAACTATCCAAACAATCGCCCCGCCTGCGGCGGCTTGCCCGTCAAAATATCGTTCGCCCATTTGCTTGCGAAAAAACGGCTCAACCGCCGTATCGAGCGCCTTACTAAACTTAGAGACATAAAGTCCCGCCGCTTTCTTGGAATAATTATCAATCGCGTCGGTGACGTTTTGTGCGTAGGGGATTTCATCCATAAAGTTTTATTCTTGGCGCTGTTCCTGATCAAAGGGGATGACACAAAAGGGCCGGCCTTTGTTATGCTTAAAATTATGAGAGAGCCAGAGCAAGACGGCCTCACACGTGCCATCGCCGCCCTTTTTAAGCGAGCTGAACGCTTCCGGCCGAAAGGCAGCCTCTTGATTGTGGGAGATTGACGCTTTCGATTCGTAATCGCTCTTTGGGGGCGGAGTGAAGAGACCGGGGCGTTGAACGTTCGTCGTGACGTTTACCTGAATTTTTCGTTTGGCTTCAGTGCCAATTCGGCTGGATGCCCAGGTGTTGGTTTCCATATCGCCATTCGTATGGAATATGTTGGTGTTGATCGCAGAAAAAACCGCATAGATTGCGTGTGGGTCATGCCCTTGGTGCAAAAAGTTGTGGATGTTCTGCGACAGGATGACATGGGCGGCACGGCAGTCCCGCGCGGTCGGCTGAAAATCCACGTCATGCTGCGAGAAGAACAAATGCCCCTCGTCTTCCCACAGAAAACAAGGCCGGGCGGTTTTC
>Ga0302321_100003509_pt1 | contig 13450 bp, 10 predicted proteins | sample Fen_T0_1_FD_202505 | JGI IMG/M metagenome (GOLD analysis project Ga0302321, IMG submission 202505) | Peat permafrost microbial communities from Stordalen Mire near Abisko, Sweden - Fen_T0_1 | ecosystem: Environmental > Terrestrial > Soil > Wetlands > Permafrost | place: Sweden: Abisko...
GAACTGGAGCGTGGACGAGGCGAAGGAGCTGCGCTTCGTTCAAAGCCGCAAGGTGCTCGTGACGCTCGCGGGCGTCGAACCGGACGAGGCTACGCTGCGGCCGTATGTCTGTCCCGCGCCCGGCGAGCCGAGCTCGAACTGCGACCACCACGCTGGTGCGCTGAAGGATCATGTGGAGCTCGTCGAAGGGATCGACATCGATTCCTCCGCGCAGGGCCAGAGGTACGCCTTCCTGCTCGCGCCGGGGCGCTACCAGATCTACGGGGCGAACATCCTGCACGAGCTCGCCTGGACAGAGTTCGAAGTGACGGCCGGGACTTCCGACATGGAGCTGACGGTGGGTGTGAAATGACCCGCAAGCTGCTGCCGCTCGTCGTGCTCGTGCTCGCGCTTCTCGGCGCCGTCGCGTGGTGGGCGGTGCGCGGCGGCAGCGCGCGAGGACTTGAAAGGGCGGAGAACAACGGCGCCTCTCTGACGAACGCGGCGAAAGCGCAACTCGCAACCGAACCGCAGCCGCTCGAAGCGCGCGGCGCGGAGAAGGAAGAAGCCGCTGTCGGCGGCGGAACGCTGCGCATCCTCGTGCTCGACGAGCAGACGCACGCGCCCATCCCGGAGCTGCGCCTCGTCGCCTATCGCGAACGCGGCGGGATCAAGGAGCTCGGCCAGGCCAAGACCGATGCGCAGGGCCGCGCCGAGCTGCGCGATCTCGAGGCGAACACGATCCTCGTGCGCGTCGAGCGCAAGCCGCCGCACGCGGAGGCGACCGGAGCGGTCTGGCTCATCGCTGGCTCGACGAAGGAACTCGAGATCAGGGTCGGCGAGGGCGGCAGCGTCGTCGGTCGCGTCGTCGACGACCAGGGTGCGGCGCTCTCCGGCGCAACGGTCTATGTCAGCGGCGGGCGCAGTCACAGCGAGTCCGACACGCCGGATGCGACGACCGGCGCCGAGGGTCGCTTCCGAGTGACGTGCGTTTCGAATCGGCCCGAGAGCGTCTGGATCGTCGACGGCGAGATGCGTCCCGAGCGTTGGCGTGGCGCGCTGATCGATTCCTGGTTCGACGGCATGAGTGCGCGGCGAGCCGCCCTTGTGCTTCCCGGGAAGGAGTGCGACCTCGGCGACGTCGCGATCGAGCGCAAGTCGGACTACTTCGGCCGTGTCGTCGACGCGCACGGCTCGCCGGTGGCGGGCGCGGTGCTGAGCCGGCACTTCCAGCGCCGCCAGGGTCGCGGGAGTCGTGCCGAAAAGCAGGAGCTCCGGCCCGAGTGGACGCCTGTCGGCGCGACGGGCTTCGTACTCCATCCTGACGAGCGTCTGACGGACGCAAGCGGGGGCTTCGAGTGGCACGCGCGCGCGAGCGGCGCGGAAGTGATCGTGCAGACGCCGGCGGGACAAGCGCAGGAGTTCCGCTTGCCCGCGCTGAAGCCCGGAGCGCGCGGGGAGGCGATCGAGCTTCGGCTCGACGCGCTGACGAGGATCGAGTTCGCGCTCGTCGATACGCAGGGAGCAGCGCTGTGCGAGCGCGAGAAGATCTTGTCGGTGGCCGGCTTCGACCCGAATGGCAAACGCAGCGCCGGCGCCGGAACGTGCGCGGCGGACGGCCTGTGGCGCGTCGATCTCCCGGGCGACGCGGCAACGATCGCGGAGCTCGAACTCGAGCTCGGCGGCTACGAGAGCATGCACGCCGAGGTCGGCGGCACGCTCGTGGACGGCGCCCGCTTGCACTACGTGCTCTCGGAGCTGCCGGTCATCCGCGTGCAACTTCGGCGCGAGGAATCCGCGGCGAAACCCGGAGCTCCCGTGCAGGTCGCGCTGCGAGCCTGCATGGCCGATCCCGCGCGACGCGCGAAATTCGCGGGCGCCGGGTGTTGCGGCCTGGGCACAACGTCGATCGAGACCTGGGACGGCGAGCCGCGTGCGATCGAGCTGCGCGTGAAGCGTCATGCACCCTTTTGGATCTACGTGCGCGGCCCGCAGCGCGAACCTCGCGCGAATAGCTTTTCGAGCGTCGGCTACGCGGGCGAGGAGCTGTCGTCCGGCGCGTGGCTCGACGTCGCGACCTTCGGCCCATTCGTCCCCGGCAGCGACACGCACGATCTCCTGCTCGACCCCGCGGACTTCGTGAAGCCTCCGGCCGCAGCCGAGGCCGCCGGCGAACCGCCCGAGCGCCTTGCCCCGGGCGAGGACCACGCTGCATACATCCAGGCACGCATCGTCGACGCGCGCACCGGCAACGGCGTCGGCGGCGCACAGCTCGAGTTCCAGCTGCAGCAGCAACCCGCACCCAGTAAGGCGCGCGGTGCCTCGGCCTTCCCGGGCGCAGACGGCGAGCTGCGCGACTTCAGGCTCGCGAGCGGCGCGTGGAAGGTGAACGTGTGGAAGCAGGGCTTTCGCAGTCGCGATCTCGGCCTGCAGTCGATCGCGCGCGACGCACGCGTCGATCTCGGCACGATCGCGCTCGAGCCGCTGCCCAGTCACCGCGGCCGCCTGCTTCATTTCGACGACCAACCGGTTGCCGGCGGCTACGTCTGGGCCAGCCCGTTCCCTCCCGGCGGCTCGACGGAGCACGTGCTCGGCCGCACGCAGTCGGACGGCAGCTTCGAACTGACGGGCGAGCTGCCGTCGAAGATGCTCTTGCGCCTCTCGAGTCGCATCGAGCTGGACGGGCGTGAGTACCTCGAGCTGCAGCCGCTCGTTCTCGATCTCTGGCCAGAGGACGAGTCGCGCGAGCTGCGCATCGATACCAATCGATTCCAGGCGATCTCGATCGAGGGGCTCGAACCGGGCGAAGCCGATCTCCTGCCATGCGTGTGCCTCGCGCCGGGCGAACCTGCCGCGATCTGCGACCATCGCTCGGGGACTCCGCCGCCGCACGTGTGGCTCACGGCCGGGACGCCGACCGACGATCGCAGGCCGCACCGGACCTACATGTTCCTGCTCCCGGCGGGACACTACGTCGTCTGGGGCTCGAGCCTGATGAAGGAGCTGCCACCGACGGAGTTCGGGATTTGGGATGGGACTACGACGGATGAGCTCACGATCACCGCACACTGAGCACCTTGTCCCGCCTCCGGACGAGGTCTAGGCTCGGCTGCGTCCTCGCGGACGGCGATCGGAGGGGGTTCTCATGGTCCGGATTCCTGCAGCTTTCGCTCACGCGCTCCTCGCGCTCTGCAGCCTGGCGCTCTTCCACGGCTCGACTTGCGCTGTCGCGGTCTGTGTCGAGCAGTGCGATCCGTGCTTCTCGCAGTGCCTGTGCCATCACACCTGCAGCCACACGAGCCAGATCGCGTTCGAGCCGGCGCATCGCCTGGTCGCGTTCGAACGGATCGAGACCACGGAGCTCGATGGCTCGCTGCGCACGACCTTGGCCTGGATCGGCGGGCTCTCGGTTGCGCGCGCGACGGGGCGGCCGGAAGCGAGCGCGCACGACTTGCGCGAGTTCGCCGAGGGCGTGATCGGCGTCAATCAGGAGCTGCTCGAGCTCGACGCGGCGCTCGGGCATTGGAAGTTCGGCAGCGTCGAGCTCGCGGGCGAGTTCGCGCTGGTGCGTTTCGAGCGCGCGGGGGCGGGAGCGGCGGGCGGGACGGGTGAGTTGCTCTTCGTCTTCGATGCGCAGGGAAAGCTGCTCGAGATCGATCGCGTGCTGACGCATTCCTGACGCGGCGGCGCGGGGATCTCCTTGAGCAATCCTGAAGCGCGGACATCCGTGCTCGCGCGCCGCTAGAATCGCGCGCTCCCGGCACACCGCTTCGCCGGATGAACGGAGCCCCACTATGAAGATCGCATTCACCTGCGCCCTGCTCGCCCTCGCGGGCGGCGCGACGCTGACCACCGACTACACCAAGGAACGCGCGCTCAAGATCGAGAGCACCTTTCACCTCGCGAGCGAGGTCACGGAGATGACGCGCGACGGCGAGGCGATCCAGGGCGGCATGAAGAACGACACGACCTGGCACGTCGTGCAGCAGGACGAGGTCCAGGCGCACGAGGGCAAGAAGCCGACCAAGATCAAGCGCACCTACGAGAAGGTCGGGGGCGAGAGCACCCGCACCTTCGGCGAGAACGAGAACAAGAGCGATCTCGAGAGCCCGTTCGAGGGCCTCACGTTGCAGCTCGCGGCCGAGGGCGACGAGGTCAAGGTCAGCGTGGTCGACGGCAAGAAGCCCGACCACGAGGGCGCGCTCGAGGGCCACAAGCTCGAGCTCGCGCTCGATGCGCTGCTCCCCGACAAGGACGTCGAGAAGGACGCGCACTGGGATCTCGATTCGGCGCAGATCAAGCACGCGCTCGGTCTCGACCTGCGCAAGGCGCTCTACCCGCCGCCCCCGGCTCCCGAGGGTGGCGGCCCCGGCGGTGGCGGCGGCGGCGGCGGCCGGCGCGGCGGAATGGGACGCGGCGGCGGCATGGGCGGCATCCCGCCGGATGCGGAGTGGAGCGGCAAGGCCAAGCTCGTCTCGCTCGACGAGGAAGTCGACGGCGTGAAGTGCGCCAAGATCGAGATCGAGATCGGCGCGCACGGCAACTTGCCCGAGCCGCAGGCGGGCGGGGGCGGCCGCGGCCGCATGCTCGAGCCGGAGAGCGGCATCGCGAGCTTCGCGAACACCTACACGATCGAGGCCAAGGGCGAGCTCTACGTCGCGCTGGAGGGCAAGCACCCGCTCAAGCTCGAACTCGAGGGCACGATGGGCACCGAGTCCGATCGCGAGATGAAGATGCGCAACGACGACGCCACGCACAAGATGCACACCCGCACCGAAGGCAAGCTGACCGTGAAGATCCAGGTCAGCGCGGCCGCGGCGGAGAAGAAGGAAGCGAAGTAGCCCCCAGTTTCCGATTCAGCTCGCATTCCAGGACGGCGGCACGAGCCGCCGTCTTGCGTTGGCGGGCTACCAGAGGATCGCGAGGCCGTTCGAGACGTTCCAGGTGTTGCCCGCGGGCGCGGCGCAGAAGCTCGGGCTCGGATCGCGGTAGTAGACCTGGTAGTAGCGCGTCGAGCCGGGCGCGATCGGGTCGCCGAGCAGTGCCGACTGCGTGCTGATCGAAAGGTCGCCGACTTGCGGGTAGCTGACCGTACCACCGACGGCTGCGTGCACGCCGATGCGCTTCAAGAGGCCGCCCGCGCAGCGCAGTCCGTCGCCGAAGGCGACACCCGCGCCGAGGTTCGCGTTGCCCTGCAGGAAGACGCTCGTGGCACTTGGGAGCTCGCCGCTGCTCGTGAGCACGAGCGTGTCGGGGCTGGTCGTGCCGCTCGAGGCGAGCAGCGCGCCCTGTGTCGCAGCGGAGTTGTCGCAGCCATGACCCGGGGCGCCGTTGTTGCTGCAGGGACAGCTGCCCTGCGTGCCGTCGCCGAAGCAGAACGGCGTGCCGGGGCCGCCGAGCGTGCTCGCGAAGATGTCGCGGAAGCCGTTGGTGTCGTTCGAGACGATGTTGCTGGCGGTGGAGGTATAGGTGATGACGCGCATGTCGGGCGTCATGTGCGGGACGAAGTTGTCGGAGTTCGTCTGTACGCCGTTGAAGCCGAAGCTCACGCGCTGCGTGGTGAGCAGTTGCCGGTCGCGGATGAAGATGTCCTGGAAGCCGTTCGTGTCGCCCGCGACGAGGTTCGTGGAGAGCGAGGCGTAAATCACGAAGCGTCCGTCGGTGGTGAGCGCCGTGGGCGAATGCACGTAGCTGTCGGCTTGGGCGCCGTTCGGCTGCAGGTTGAGTCGCGTCGTGGTTCCACCCGGAATGTCGCGCACGAAGAGGTCGAACTGGCCGTTCGTGTCGCCCGCGACGAGGTTGCTGGCGGCGCTGCAGTAGCTCACGCTCTGCCCGTCGCCGGAGATGCTGGGCCAGATCGACTCGTTGTTGGCCTGCACGCCGGCAGTCGAGACGTTGACGCGCAGCAGCGTGCCCGTCTGCATGTCCTTCCAGAAGACGTCGCCCTGTGCGTTGGTGTCGCCGCTCACCAGGTTCGTCGCGAGCGAGAAGAAGCAGATGTAGCGGCCATCGTCGGATGGCTGAGCGGCATAGCTGATCGAGTTTCCGAGCGCTCCGGCGCTCGAGGTGCTGACGAGCTCGAGCTGGCCGGTGTTGCGGTCGAGCCGGTAGCAGTCCTTGAGTCCGTTGGTGTCGGCTGGGACGAGGTCCGCGTCGGACTCGAACGTGACGTAGCGCGCGTCGGGTGTGATGCGCGGCTGGTCGCTGCGCAGCGGAGCCTCCGCGCCGGTGCTCGTCAGGCTGAGGCGCGTCGTGACGCCCGCCTGCATGTCGCGCAAGAAGATGTCCCAGGTCGCGTTGGTGTCGCCGGCGATCAGGTTCGCGGCGTTGCTCGACCAGACGACGAAGCGTCCGTCGCCCGAGAGCGCGGGGCTCAAGGATAGCCCGCTGGCCGACGTCCCGCCGGTGCCGACGCTGACGAGCTCCGTGACGCCCGCCTGCAGATCGCGGCGGTAGATGTCGTACTGGCCGTTGAAGTCGTTCGCCGTGAGGTTGCTCGCTTCGCACTGGAAGACGACGAAGCGCCCGTCGGCCGAGATCAGCGAGTAGTAGGAGTTGTTGTTGGCCAGCGCTCCGCTGCTCGAGACGCTCACGGGCGCGTTGTTCTGTGCGGCGGCGGAGGTGCAGAGCAGGGCGACGAGGGCAAGGCGCGTGTTCATGTTGGATTCGCTCCGGGGGTGGGACTTGCCGCATCATCGTACGGCACGAGCCGGCGCTTGCCGTCGCTGGAGCGCGCGATCGTGTCGCGTCCGGGGTCGGGGCGCGTGAAATCGCGATCCCAGAGCTGGCAGGTGACCTGCTTGTGGCGCTGGTCGAGCGCTTCGCAGTAGTTCGAATAGATGCAGCGCCGGATCGTTGCGCCGCGGCCTGCTTCCATCTTGCGCCACCAGTCCGGATCCGCGAGCGACTGGCGCGCGGCGGCGACGAAGTCGCAGTCGCCCTCGCGCAAGGCGCGCTCGGCGAGCTCGAAGGTGTTGATCCCGCCGGCGCCGCCGATCGGCGTCGCGAAGCCCGCGGCGCGCACGGCGGCGCGGATCGCGCGCGAGAGCTCGAGGTTGCGGCCGAAGGGCCCGCGCGCGTCGATCGTGCGCGTGGGCATGCACTCCGCGCCGCTGCGACCCGTGTAGGGATAGGCAGCTTCGCCGATCTTGGGTTGTTTCGCGTCCTCGAAGCGGCCGCCCTTGCTGACCGAGACGAAGTCGATGCCGGCGCGCGCGAGCTCGGTCGCGTAGAAGGCGGCGTCCTCGACGCGGCTGCCGCCTTCGATCACCTCGTCGCCGAGGATGCGGCAGCCGACGGTGAATTCCGCGCCGACGAGCGTGCGCACGGCCGCGAGCACTTCGAGCGGCAGGCGCACGCGCGCCTCGCGCGAGCCACCGTAGCCGTCCGTGCGCGTGTTGGTGCGCGAGAGGAACGAGGCCATGGTGTAGGCGTGCGCGTAGTGCAGCTCGACGCCGTCGAAGCCCGCTGCGCACGCGCGGCGAGCGGCTTGCGCGAAAAGGCCCGGCAGGACGCGCGGCAGCTCGGCGATGTGGGGGAGATGGGTGTCGGTGACGCGCTCGCGCGCGCCGAAATCGAGCTCTTCGACCTCTCGGGGCGAGAGCAACCCGAGCAGTTCTTCGTGCGGCAGCGCACAAAGTGCCTCGCGCACCTCCACATCGCTTCGCCCGGCAAGCCGCGCGCGGTGCTCTTCGCGCAGCACGAGGAAGCGCCGCAGGTACTTCTCCTTCTCCGGCCGCCTGCGGATGCCGAGGAAGTCGATGATCTGCACGAAGAGCTTCGTCTCGCCGCCGCTGCGCTCGCGAACGACGCGCACGAGTTCGCGCAACCCGGGCACGAAACGCTCGTCGCCGATGCGCAGCAGCGGCCCGCTCGGCACGTCGCGGATGCCGGTCGCCTCGACCACGATCACGCCCGGCCGGCCATCCGCAAGACGTCCGTACCAGTCGAGGATCTCCGGCGTCACGATCCCGCTCTCGGCCGATCTCCAGGGCACCATCGCCGGCACCCAGCTGCGCGCGCGCGCGACCGTCGCGCCGTAGCGGATGGGCGAGAAGAGCAGGCTCTTGTGCGCCTCGTCGCGCGTGGGCCAGCGCGCGGGCGGCAGCTTCGCCTGCGCAGGGTGGTCGAGCTTCGTAGTCGGTTCCGGTTGCACGGGCGGTTTGGCACACTCTAGCGGATGAGCACGCTTCACGTGGCCTTCGTGACGGGCGCCGGACGCGGCATCGGCGCCGCGATCGCGCGCCGACTTGCGCAGAGCGGAGCCGCGCTGATCCTCGGCGCGCGCAGCCAGGAGGCGACGAGCGAGCTTGCGATGGAGATCCGCGGCGCGGGCGGAGAGGCCTGGCCGGTGTATCTCGACGTCAGCGACCCCGAGACGATCGCCGATGCGCTCGAGCTCGTGCGCGACCTCGCGCGCAACATCGGGCCGGTGGACACGCTGGTCAACAACGCGGGCATCGCGATCACCGCTCCGTTCCTGCGCCACGGGCGCGAGAGCGGCGAGGACCTGTACGAGAAGCACATGGCGACCAACTTCCACGGCGCGCGGCGCATGATCGAGGCGCTCGCCCCCGCGATGCTCGAGCGCGGCCACGGGCGCATCGTCAACATCGCCTCCTCGGCGGCGCTGCAGGGCTACGCCTACGCGGCGGCCTACGTCGCGAGCAAGCACGCGCTGCTCGGCTACAGCCGCTCTGCGGCGCTCGATCTCGGCAAGAGCGGCGTGACGCTCAACACGATCTGCCCGCACTACGTCGACTCGCCCATGACCGACGGCACGGTGCAGCGCATCGTGCAGAAGACGGGCAAGAGCGAGAGCGAGACGCGCGCCTTCCTGGCGGCGCAGAATCCCGGCGGCGCGTTCGTGACCGAAGACGAGGTCGCCGCGCTCGCGCAGGAGCTCTGCGCGGGCAGGCTGAACGGCGCCGTGATCGAGCTGCTCGGCGGCGGCAAGCGGCGCGTCCTCGAACCGGGAGTAGAGACCTGATGAAGATCGAGATCGTGCAGCCGGAAGGCTGGAAGAAGCCCAAGGGCTACGCCAACGGCGTCGTGCTCAGCGGCCAGTCGAAGCTCGTCTTCGCCGCCGGTCAAGTGGCCTGGGACAAGGACGAGAAGCTCGTCGGTCGCGGCGATTTCGGCGCGCAGTTCGAGCAGGCGCTGCGCAATGTCGTCAGCGTGCTGCAGGCCGCGGGCGCGCAGCCGGCGCACATCGTGCGCCTGACGGTCTACGTCACCGACAAGCAGATGTACGTCGCGCACGCGAAGAAGATCGGCGTGGTCTGGAAGGACCTCGTCGGCAAGCACTACCCGGCCATGAGTCTCGTCGAAGTCGCCGATCTGCTCGAGGAAGGCGCGCTGGTCGAACTCGAGGCGACGGCGGCGATCGCCTGAGATGACGGCCCTCGAGCGCCGCGACACGGCGCGCCGCGTGGCATTCGCGGCGCTGCTCAACCTCGTGCTGTGCGCGGGGGAGCTCGCGGGCGGCTTCGCCGGCCACAGCCTGAGCCTGCTGCTCGACGCGGTGCACAACCTCTCCGACGAGATGGCGCTGGTGCTGCTCGCGATCGCCTTCGCGCGCCCGGAGGGCCGCGTCTCGAGCGCGCTCACGCGCATCGCGAACGTCGGCAGCGTCGTGGGCCTGGTCTCGATCAGCGTGCTCGTCGCCTGGCAGGCGCTCGTGCGACTGCAGCACCCGGTGGCGATCGAGGCCGGCATCGTCGGCGGCGTCGGCGCGCTGGCGGTCCTCGGCAACCTCGGCGTGGCGCTGATCCTGAAGGCGCCCGCGCGCGAGCACGGCTCGGTGCGCCTCGCCTATCTGCACAACCTCGGCGATGCGGGCGCTTCGCTGGCGCCGCTCGTCGCGGGCCTCGTCGCGTGGCTCACCGGGTACTCGATCTTCGACCCGCTGCTGGCACTCGGCGTCGCGGGCTGGATCCTGTTCGAGACCTGGCGCGAAGTGCGCGGGCACTCGCACTCCGGCGAGCCGCACTGAGCCTGCTCACCAGACGACCGCGACGCCGTTCGTGATGTTGAACGTGCTGCCGCTGGGCGCGGGACAGAAGGACGGGTCCGCGTCGCGGTAGTAGACCTGGTAGTAGCGCGTCGAGCCGCTCACGAGCGCGTCTCCGAGCGCGAGCGAGCGCAGGTGCACCGACGTGTCGCCGGCTCCCGGCGCCGAAATGTTTCCGAGCATGGCGTTCTTCGCGTACAGGCGCTTCAAGGCGCCAGCGACGCAGCGCAGCCCGTCGCCAAAGGGCACGGCGGTGATCGCGCGGTCCCCCTGGAGGAAGATCGAGAGCGAGGTCGCGAGCTCGCCGCTGCTCGCGAGCACGAGCGTGTCCGGGTTCGTCGCTCCGAGCGTCGTGAGTTGCGCGCCGGCTGCATGCGCGGAGTTGGCGCAGCCTCTTCCGGCGGCACCCGAATTGGCGCAAGGACAGGCGCCCTGGGTACCGTCGCCCGCGCACAAGGGCGTGCTCGCGGACGCCTGGCAACCGATCCAGCGCGCGAGGTGCGGCGTGGGAGTCGAGAACGCGCCCCCGACGAGCAGCGCGGGCGGCGATCCCGGCACGTCCGCGAAGCTCTGCATGGCGCCGCCCCACTCGACGCTGTCGTCGAGACCGCCGCCGAGCGCCGACCAGGCGCTGCCGTTCCACTTCGCGATGTGGCCGATGCTCGCGCCGCCCGCATGCGTGAACATCCCGGCCGCGAAGAGCTGGGTTCCGCTGCCATCATCGAAGACTGCGAGCGAGCGCACAGCATTGTCGGGCGCTCCGGGCACGGCCACCCACGCGCTGCCCGTCCAGCGCGCGAGGTAGGGCGTCGGGCTGGTGAAGAAGCCCGCTGCATAGAGCGCGGGACCTGTGCCGGAGTCGTACACCGCGAAATCGATCACGGGCAGATCGAAGCCGGCGGGCGCCATGAGATGCGTGCCGTCCCACGTCGCGACGTTGAATGCGGCCGGGCCGCCTTGACCATTGACGTGGCTGAAGTAGCCGCCGATCCACAGGCGCTTCCCGCTGCCGTCGTCGAATACGCGCAGCGCATTGGCCTGGCCGATCAATCCGCCTTGCAGCGCGGACAGGGTCGTGCCGTCCCAGCGAACGATGCCGGAGCTCGGAGTGTTCAGGTTGATCCAGCCGCCGATGTACAGCGCGAGTCCGTGCCCATCGTCGTACACCGTCAGCGCGTTCACGGAGTGCCCCGAGACGCCGATCATGTAGGGCGAGAGGCCCGCGGAGACCCAGCGATCGAGCTCAGCTGTCTGGAACGTGCCGGATCCGGACACGCCGCCGATCAGCAGGCAGGGACCCGCGGCATCGTTCCACACGCACATCGTCAGGACGTCCGCCGGCGTGCCCGCGCCGAGCGCGGACCAGCTCACGCCGTTCCAGCGCGCGAGGTGGTTCGCGCTGACGCCGCCGATGCTGGTGAACGTGCCTCCGACGTAGAGCGCGGGCCCCGTGCCGTCGTCGAAATAGGCGTAGGCGTGTACTGGGCCATTGGCTCCGAGCGCCGCGAATCCGCTGCTGCTCCAGCTCTGGCATTGCGCGCTCGAGCGAGCGCTGAGCGCACACGCGACCAGTGCGAACGAGAGAAGCTTCCCTGCCTGCTTCATGATCGAACTCCCGTGGAAGGACCGGACGATGCGAAGGTAACGGGAATCGCGATTTGGCGCCAGGGAGCAAACAGGGATGCGAGCTCGGTATGATCGCCTCCGATGAACCCCAAGAGCTTCCGCTACTCCGAAGCCGACGGCGTCGGCACGATCCGGCTCGACCGGCCCGAGCGCATGAACGCGCTGACCTTCGAGAGCTACGCTGAGCTGACCGAGACCTTCGCGGCGCTCGGCAAGCGCGACAGCGTGCGCTGCGTCGTGGTCACGGGCACCGGTCCGCGCGCCTTCTGCACCGGCGGCGACGTGCTCGACATCATCGGCAAGCTCTTCGACGTTCCGGTCGCGGACGTGCACGCCTTCACGCGCATGACCTGCAAGCTGATCGAGAACATGCGCAAGCTCGAGAAGCCGATCCTCGCCAGCCTGAACGGCACGACCTGCGGCGCGGGAGCGGTGATCGCGGCCGCGGCCGACCTGCGCATTGCGGCCGAGAGCGCGAAGATCGCGTTCCTCTTCACCAAGGTCGGGTTGTGCGGCGCGGACATGGGTGCGGCCTGGCTCCTGCCGCGCATTGTCGGCCTCTCGAACGCGACCGAGCTCCTGATGCTGGGTGATTTCATCAGCGCGCAGCGCGCGAAGGAAGTCGGCCTCTACAACAAGGTCGTGCCGGATGCGGAGCTCGAGGCGGCGACAGCGGAGTGGGCGCGCAAGCTGGCCAGTGGTCCGAGTCTCGGTCTCGCGGCGACCAAGCGCATGCTCAACGCGGAAGCGTCGATGACGTTCGAGGCGGCCCTGTCGGCCGAGGCCTGGATCCAGGCCGAGTGCATGGCGCATCCGGACTATCGCGAGGCCTACAAGGCGTTCGTCGAAAAGCGACCGCCGAACTTCGTGCAGAACTGGCCCGGCGCGAAGGTGCGCGCGTGAAGCAGCTGCATCCACTGCTCGCCGAACTGCGCAAGCGCGCGGCCGCCGCGTCGAAGGGCACGGAGGCGCGTCTCGAGGCGCTCTCCGAACGCGAAGCGGCACTCGAGGCGCTGCGCATCGTGCGCAAGGCGGGCTTGACGGCCTTCATGGTGCCCGAGCGCGACGGCGGCGCGGATGCGGGCGGGCTGTGCGCGCCCGAGACGATCAGCACGCGCATCCTCTGCACGCTGCGCGACGAGCTCGCCTGGCAGCACGGCCTGCTCGACCTGATGCTCGTCGAGCAGGGCCTCGGCTCGTTCCCGCTCGTGCTCGGCGGCACGAGCGAACTGCGCGCGGAGATCCTGCCCGCGGTCGCGAGCGGCGAGAGGATCGCGGCCTTCGCGCTGACCGAGCCCGAGGCGGGCTCGAACCTAAACGACATCGGCACGCGCGCCACGCGCACGAAGCACGGCTGGCGACTCGACGGCAAGAAGACCTTCATCACCAACGCCGGCATCGCGCACTTCTACACGGTGCTCGCGCGCACGCGCGGCGAGCCGGGCGAGGAGGGGCTCTCGATGTTCTACGTCCCGGCCGACGCGAAGGGCCTCTCGGTCTCGCCCTTCGAGGTGCTCTCGCCGCATCCGATCGGCGAGGTCGCGTTCGACGCGGTCGAGGTGCCCGAGCGCGCGCTGCTCGGCCGCGAGCACGAAGGCATCGCGCTCGCGCTCGCGACGCTCGGCCGCTTTCGCACCGGCGTCGCGGCCGCGGCCAACGGCTTCTCGCGCCGCGCGCTCGACGAATCGCGCGCGCACCTCGAGAAGCGCAAGCAGTTCGGCCGTCCGCTCGCGACGTTCCAGGCGCTGCGCTTCGACCTCGCGGAGATGGACGTGCGCCTGCGCGCCGCGCAACTGCTCACCGACGAGGCGGCGGAGTTCGTGGACGAGGCAG
>Ga0302321_100003511_pt1 | contig 13445 bp, 5 predicted proteins | sample Fen_T0_1_FD_202505 | JGI IMG/M metagenome (GOLD analysis project Ga0302321, IMG submission 202505) | Peat permafrost microbial communities from Stordalen Mire near Abisko, Sweden - Fen_T0_1 | ecosystem: Environmental > Terrestrial > Soil > Wetlands > Permafrost | place: Sweden: Abisko...
CGCTCGGCGGCGAAAGCGACTCACCCTCGCGGGAACTGGCGCGCTACGTGGCCGAGGTCGGAAAGACTTATCCGGGCAGCATCAAGCCGATGCTCGTCTTCCGGCTAGACCGCTTCTTGCGTGGCGGCGATCACTACTCTTTCAACCAGCAGGGATTTGCGGCGGTCCGGTTCTCTGAATTTCGCGAAGACTACAACCACCAGCACCAAAACGTGCGGACAGAAAACGGTGTGGAGTATGGCGACCTGCCGATGTTCGTGAACTTCGATTACGTCGCCCAGGTGGCACGCCTGAACGCCGCGACACTGGCCTCGTTGGCATCGGCCCCAGCGCCACCCGCTGGAGTGAAGATGCTGACGAAAAAGCTGGAAAATGACACGAATCTGACGTGGGAGCCTTCCGCGGGGGCAACGGGTTATGAAGTGGTGTGGCGTGCGACCAGCAGCCCAGACTGGGAGCACGTCCAAACGGTAGCCGGTGGTACGCGTGCAACGATCACGCTTTCGAAGGATAATGTGATATTCGCTGTGCGTGCGGTGGACGCTGCGGGACATCGCAGCCTGCCGGTCGTGCCGGAGCCGGAAAGATAGTGTTAGCGATTAGCGGTTAGTGGATCGCCGGCAACTTACAACTATCCACTAATCACTAACCACTGAGTCTATGAATCGCGGAAGAACCATTTCGTTCAGCTTTCCTCCCTTCGCCGGATGGGTGAAGCGCGTCATCCTGGCGTGCACGGGAATCTTCATTCTTGAGCTTGTGCTGCGCCGGGTGTTCGCGGTTAACCTCCGGCCTGTCGAGGAATGGTTCGCGCTGATCCCGGCGCTGGTAATGCGGGGCGAGGTCTGGCAAGTCTTCACGTATTCATTGCTACACGCCAGCTTTGGGCACTTGTTCTTTAACATGCTCACGCTCTGGTTCATCGGGGCATACCTGGAACGGGACTGGGGGCCGCGCCGTTTCATTGAGTGCTACACGTTCTGCGTGGTGGGCGCAGCTCTGGTGACGATCGCGGTGTCCTACACTCATTTTCTCGGGATGGATCCGGCGCAAGGCACCGTCGGGGCTTCGGGCGGCATTTTCGGACTGCTGATGGCTTTCGGCATTCTGTATGCCGATCAGGAAATGTTCCTATTTCCGTTGCCCTTTTCGATCAAGGCTAAGTACCTGGTTGGGATCTGGATCGTAGTCGCGGTCATCGCTATTTTTGATCCGACACAAAGCGGCGTCGCGAATTTTGCCCATCTTGGCGGGCTGCTTTTTGGTTACCTGTTCGTAAAATTTCTGCCTTCGCGCGGGCTGAGCTACGCTGCTTCGGAACGCTATTTCAGCGTCCGCAATGGCTACTATCGCTGGAAGCGGCGGCGGGCAGCGAGAAAGTTTGAAGTCTACATGAAAGACCACGACCGCAAAGTCACGTTCGACGAACACGGCAACTACGTCCCGCCGGACGACACCGACAAGACGAACGGTGGATCAAAGTCGGGGTGGGTGAACTAGCCGTCAGCCGTCAGCCGTTAGCCATCAGCGTTAGCACTCAGCTAAACCTGATTGTCATCCTGAGCGTAGCGAAGGACCTATGCATTCCAGCGTTGCGAAACAATGCATGGATCCTTCGCTGCGCTCAGGATGACAATCCTTTTACTGAAGCATCGCTGTGAACGCCTTAAGGATCAACGCAGGCAGCTCTGCCGCTTTTGCTGTCCCTTTGAAACCCAAATCGTGACCGGCACCGTCAACTTTCAGCAGTTCCGTCCTGGCGGGAACCAGCTTCCGAGCTTCTTCTATCTCCTCAACACTCCCAAACGGATCACGGGTTCCATGGACGAACAGGCTGCGGGTGCGTAGATTGGGCAGGTGCTGAGTTCGAAGTTGGTCGGGCTTGCGCGGCGGGTGAAGTGGATACGAGAGCAGCAGGAGTCCCGCGACCAAGTCTGGTTCACCGGCGCACAGCATTGTGGACTGACGTCCTCCGTAGGAGTGGCCGCCAAGGAATACTCGTCCAGAAATGTGCTGGCGCATCGCGGCCACGGCGTTGCGCAGGCCAGCGCGGTCGCGTTCGGCGTTGCCCGGAGATGGAGGGCCGGATCGACGCTCCTGGCGAAACGGGAGATCACAGCGCAGCACGGCATAGCCCTCAGTCGCGAAGGCTTCACTCAGTGCCACCAACAGCGGAGCATTGCAGTTCGAGCCCGCGCCGTGCGTGAGGATCAGGGCATCGCCGTTCGTGTTTTCGGACAAATGCACAAAACCGCGCACCGGCGGATCGAACGAATCGTCGGAGATCGAGTTCACCACTGTCATCGCCTTTTAGACCGATGAGCGGGAAGGAGCAGGTCCTTCGCTTCGCTCAGGATGACAATTTCATATTGGATGACAATGTGGATTTTTTCGCCACTCTCAGGGCGTGTTACTTGCGCTTCCGCTGCGGTTTCTCGCTCTCTCCCACCGTATGCAGCCTCATAAAATTCGTCGCGCCCTCGGTCAAGCGGGTTCCGGCGACCAGGCCCAGCACGTCGCCTTTGCGGATGACGCCCATAGGGAGCAGCACTTTTTCGGCGGTCTTCACCATTTCTTCGGCGGAGTTCCACTCGGTCTTGTGAATCGGGTGGACGCCCCAGAGTGAGTTCATGCGGTTGCAGATCTCGAGATTGCGGCTGAACGCATAGATGCAGACCCTGGGGCGATGCTTGGAGAGCATGCGCGCGGTATTGCCGCTCTCGGTGAAGACGGCGATGGCGCCCATGGGCAGATCTTCGGCGGCGTGCGCGATCGATTCGCAGATGGTTTCCGCAATCGAATAACTATGGCGCTCCCGGCGGCGCGCGGTTTGCGGCTGTTCGGCCATGCTGGCTTCCGCCTCCAGAATGATGCGCGTCATCATGGCAACCGTCTCGCGTGGATACTGGCCGCTGGCGGTCTCGCCCGAGAGCATGACCACGTCGGTGCCGTCGAAGATTGCATTGGCCACGTCGCTGGCCTCGGCGCGCGTGGGCCGTGGACTCTGGGTCATGGACTCGAGCATCTGAGTGGCGGTGATGACCGGCTTGCGCCAGACCGCGGCGCGCTGAATCACTCGCTTCTGAATAATCGGGACTTGCTCGGGTGGCACTTCCACTCCGAGGTCGCCGCGGGCAATCATCACTCCGGCAGCAGCCTCAAGAATTTCTTCGAGCCGTTCGATGGCCTGCGGTTTTTCCAGCTTGGCAACGATCGGCACGGAGTGGCCGAAATCGCGCATCAGTTTTTCCGCCACCCGGATATCGTCGGCGGATCGAACAAACGAGAGCGCTACAGCATCCACCCCATGCTGCAGCCCGAACTTCAGGTCCAGCTTGTCTTTGCCGGTCAGCGCGGGAATGGACACCGCCGCGCCGGGCAGGTTAATCCCCTGTTGCTCGGCGAGCAGGCCTCCGTTAAGAACTTCGCACTCCACGTCGGCGCCGTGAGTGGCAAGCACCCGCAGTTCGATACGGCCGTCGGAGAGAAGAACGCGAGCGCCGGGCGCGACTTCGCGCGCCAGACCTGGAAAGTCCGTGGAGATCAGCGACGCTGATCCCGCCACCTGGCGCGGCGTGATGGTCAGGCGGTTCCCGGTCTCCAGCAACACGGGCTTGCCGTTCTTCAAGCGTCCGGTGCGAATTTTCGGGCCCTGCAGGTCCTGAAGAATACAAATGGTACGCTTCAAATGACGCGCAACGCGGCGCAATCGCCGGATTCGCCGGGCGTGCTCCGCATGCGTGCCGTGGGAGAAATTCAGCCGGGCAACGTCCATGCCGAGCTGCATCAGGTCACGAACGCACTCTTCAGAATCACAGGCGGGACCAATGGTGCAGATGATCTTGGCGCGGCGCACGCGCGCGCTGTCCGCGTTCGCACTGAGTGAATCGGCGGGCAAGTCTCCAGCAACGAGATCCGGTTTGTGCGGCGTCAAATGGAATGTTTCCTTTCCAGTAGTCGGTAATAAGCAGTCAGTAATCAGTGAGAACCGGCTTGCAGACTTCCGGCTACTGGCTGCTGGCTACTGCCTCATCAGCCTTCGATTCGCACTTCATCATGGCGCGGGGGAACAGCATGGCATTAAATTCGGCGCCGATGAGCACGACCAGCGAGATCAGGTACATCCAGAACAGCAACGCGATACCCACGCCCAGCGATCCGTAGATGATGCTGTAGTCGGCATAGTGCTGCAGGTACCATCCAAACAGAGCGCTCGTGGCGAGCCACAGCGCAGTGGCGAGAAAGGCGCCCGGCAGAACACTGTGCCAGGGCTGCGTTCGGGGAACCGCGTTGTGATAGATCAGGGCAATGACCGCGATGCTGGTGAGGATGGCAATCGCCCAGCGGATGAGCATCCAGAGCAGCAGCACCAAGGGCCCGAAGTCATGGCCGAGTTGAAACAGGAGGCGGGTTTCGATCCGGGCGCCGGACGCCACCAGAATTGTGGCAAACGTCAGGGGAAGGCCCGCCATGATCACCAGGGAAATAGCGATGAGACGCTCCTTTACCAGTCCCCAGGTTTTTTGAAGCTGGTAGGCGCGGCGGAAGCCGTCCATCCAGGAAACGACCACACCGGAAGCCGTCCAGATCGTGAGCAGCGAGGTGCCAATCAGCAGGCCGACCGGCCGCTGCGTCGATCCTTTCAAGTATGCGAGGGCGGTGGCGCTGCCAGCGGGCAGAATGCGGCCCAGGGCGTAGGAGATCTGGCGCAGGTAGACTTCGCCGCGGCGCACGGTGGCGAGTACCGAGCCGAGCACCAGAAGTGCCGGGAAGAAGGTCAGGATGGAGGAATAGGCAGACGCTTTCGCGATAGCAAATGCATCGTGTTCGAAGGCGCGCCAGATCGAGATCCGCAACAGACGCCAGAAACGTGCCAGGGCCGGGGCCAGGATGAGCCCGCCGGGAAATGGCTCTGGCCTGGCTTTGCGGCCCTCGGGTGGATCGATCAAGCGCTGTGGTTCAACAGCGAACGCCATTGTTTTTAGAACAACAAGGGGCGACTCGCGTCGCCCCTGGAGTGGATGGGTTCTGGTTTACTCCGCGGCGAGTTCTTCCGTCTCGCCTTCATGCCGCATGAGTTCGAGCGCGCGCTCGGCCTCTTCGTAAGCATGCGAGACTTCCTCCTGCACCTTCTGGGCAGCTTCCTCCATCTCCGGAGAGAGCCGCACGTTGCGGTAGTACTCCATGCCCGTGCCCGCGGGAATCAGACGGCCCACGATTACGTTTTCCTTCAAGCCGCGCAGATGATCCACGGCGCCCTGAATGGAAGCTTCCGTGAGCACGCGCGTGGTCTCCTGGAACGATGCGGCCGAGATGAACGAGTCGGTCGAGAGCGACGCCTTCGTAATCCCGAGCAGCAACGGACGCCCAGTGGCCGGCTTGCCGCCATTCGAGATGGTCCGTTCGTTTTCCTCGCGGAAGCGGAACTTGTCCACCTGCTGCTCGAGCAGGAACTGGGTATCGCCGACGTCTTCGACCTTCACCCAGCGCATCATCTGGCGGACGATCACCTCGATGTGCTTATCCGAGATGTTCACACCTTGGAGCCGGTAGACTTCCTGGATTTCGTTCACCAGGTAAGACTGCAGCTCTTTCTCGCCGAGCACAGCCAGGATGTCGTGCGGGTTGAGCGGGCCGTCCATGAGCGGTTCGCCCGCCCGGACGCGTTCGCCTTCCTGCACGTTGATGTGAACGCCGCGCGGAACGGAGTATTCTTTCTCCGTGCCATTATCGGCTGCCACGTAGAGTTTGCGCTGGCCCTTGGCGATCTCGCCGAAGCGGACCAAGCCATCGATCTCGCTGATGACCGCCGTCTCGCGCGGCTTGCGGGCTTCGAACAGTTCGACCACGCGCGGCAGACCACCGGTGATGTCCTTCGTCTTGGTGGTTTCGCGCGGGATCTTGGCCAGCACGTCGCCCGGGTGAACGGTGTCGCCGTCCTGCACCATCAGGTGAGCACGCGAAGGCATCAGGTAGCGCTTGCTGCCCTTGCCTTTGATCACGATGGCCGGCTGGCGCTTCTCATCCGGCGAATCGGCCACGACGTGACGCGACAAGCCAGTGACTTCGTCCACTTCCTCGTGCAGCGTGACGCCTTCCTGCAAGTCCTTGAACTGGACGGCGCCGCCGATTTCGGTCAGGATGGCGAACGTGTATGGATCCCACTCCACCAGAACCTGGCCGAGCTTGACCGCATCGCCTTCATTGACCTTCAACTTGGCGCCGTACACCACCGCATAACGCTCGCGCTCGCGTGCTTTTTCGTCGAGCACGGCGATGGAACCCTGCCGGTTCATGACCACCAGGTCGCCGGTCTTGGACTTCACGGTCTGCAGTCCAACGAAGCGGACCGTTCCGTTGCTCTTGGAATCGAGGCGCGACTGTTCCGACACTCGGGACGCGGTACCGCCGATGTGGAAAGTCCGCATGGTGAGCTGGGTTCCAGGTTCGCCGATGGACTGGGCAGCAATCACGCCCGTGGCCTCGCCGAGTTCGACCAGGCGACCCGAGGCAAGGTTGCGTCCGTAGCACATGACGCAGACGCCTCGCCTGGATTCGCAGGTCAGCACCGAGCGGATCTTCACCCGCTCGATCCCGGCAGCCTGTATGGCGCCTGCCAGGTCCTCGTTGATTTCGTTGTTGATGTCCACCATTACGTTCCCGTCGTAGTCCTTGATCTTCTCCAGCGAAACGCGGCCGATGATGCGGTCGCGCAGCGGTTCGATAATCTCGCCCGCTTCCACGATGCCGGAGACGAAGATGCCGTCCACGGTGCCGCAGTCGTACTCGCTGATGATCACGTCCTGCGCCACGTCCACCAGGCGGCGGGTCAGGTAACCCGAGTCGGCGGTCTTCAACGCCGTATCGGCAAGTCCCTTGCGGGCGCCGTGCGTCGAGATGAAGTACTCCAGCACGGTCAGCCCTTCGCGGAAGTTCGCCGTAATCGGAGTTTCGATGATCTCGCCCGTCGGCTTCGCCATCAAACCGCGCATTCCGGAGAGCTGGCGGATCTGCTGCTTCGATCCACGGGCGCCGGAATCGGCCATGACGTAAATCGGGTTGAGCGAACCTTCCTTGTCCGCTTTCTGCATCTGGCCGAACATTTCATCCGCCACCTTCTCGGTGATGGCTGACCAGATTTCAATGACCTTGTTGTAGCGTTCGCCGTTGGTGATGGCGCCGTCCAGATACTGCTGCTGCACGCTGATCACCTGTTTATCGGCGTCACGCACAAGCGTCTTCTTGTTGTCCGGGATGACCATGTCGTCGATGCCGATGGAGAGACCGGCGCGCGTGGCAAAACGGAAGCCGAGCGACTTGATCTCATCGAGCATCTTGACGGTGGTTTCCAGGCCAAACGTCAGGTAGCAGTAGTTCACCAGCTGGCCAATACCCTTTTTCTTAAGCAGGCCGTTAATGAACGGCATGCCCTCGGGCAGATGATCGTTCAGGATGGCGCGGCCCACGGTCGTGTTCAGGAACTCACGCTCGTGATGGACCGCGTCGGTGTACATCAAGTCCTGATCGTCGTAGGCCTGGGTAAGGTCCACGACCGGGCCAGTGTGGCGCAGGCGGATCGGGGAAAGCGTTTCCACTTCACCCGCCTCAAGCGCAAGCACGACTTCATCGATATTGGCGAACGCGCGGCCTTCGCCCTTGGCGCCCGGCTTCGCTTTCGTCAGGTAGTACAGGCCGAGCACCATGTCCTGCGTGGGCACGGTGATGGGTTGTCCGGAAGCGGGCGACAGGATGTTGTGCGACGACAGCATCAGCACGCTGGCCTCGACCTGGGCTTCCGGAGAAAGCGGAATGTGCACCGCCATCTGGTCGCCGTCGAAGTCGGCGTTGAACGCCGTACAAACCAGTGGATGGATCTTGATCGCCTTGCCTTCCACCAGTACCGGCTCGAAAGCTTGAATACCAAGGCGGTGCAGCGTGGGAGCGCGGTTCAGCATCACGGGATGGTCCTTGATGACCTCTTCCAGGATGTCCCAGACAATCGCGTCCTGTTGCTCCACCATTTCTTTCGCCTGCTTGATGGTGGTGCAATGACCGGTCTGTTCGAGCCGGTGATAGATGAAGGGCTTGAACAGTTCGAGCGCCATCTTCTTGGGCAGGCCGCACTGGTGCAGTTTGAGTTCGGGGCCGACCACGATGACCGAACGGCCGGAGTAGTCCACGCGCTTGCCGAGCAGGTTCTGGCGGAAGCGTCCCTGCTTGCCTTTGAGCGTATCGGAGAGCGACTTCAGCGGGCGGTTATTGGCGCCACGCAGAATGCGGCCGCGGCGTCCGTTATCGAACAGGGCGTCGACTGCTTCCTGCAGCATGCGCTTTTCGTTGCGCACGATGACTTCTGGAGCGTGCAGGTCCATCAACTTCTTCAACCGGTTGTTGCGGTTGATGACGCGGCGGTACAGGTCGTTCAGATCGGAAGTAGCAAAGCGGCCGCCATCGAGTGGAACCAGGGGACGCAGTTCCGGCGGAATGACCGGAATCACGTCGAGGATCATCCATTGCGGCTTGTTGCCGCTCTTGCGGAATGCTTCGACGACTTTCAGGCGCTTGGCATACTTCAGGCGCTTCTGCAGCGAGGTCTCGTTCTTCATCTTCTCGCGCAGTTCGGTGGAGAGTGTTTCCACTTCCACCCGCTTGAGAAGTTCCTTGATGGCTTCAGCGCCCATCATGGCCTTGAAGCCGGTCGGGCGGTATTGCTGGTCGAGCTCGCGGTACTTGGCCTCGTCCTTGATGACCTCATGGTCCTTGACTGGAGCATCGCCGGCTTCGACCGTGACGTAGGCTTCGAAATAGAGAATCGCCTCGAGATCGCGGAGAGAAATATCGAGGAGATGCCCTATCCGGCTCGGCAGGCCTTTGAAGAACCACACGTGCGAACAGGGCGAGGCCAGTTCGATGTGGCCCAGGCGCTCGCGCCGGACTTTTGAGAGCGTGACTTCCACACCGCACTTGTCGCAGATCACGCCGCGGTGCTTCATGCGCTTGTACTTGCCGCAGAGACACTCCCAGTCGGTGACCGGACCAAAGATGCGCGCGCAGAACAGCCCATCGCGCTCCGGCTTGAAGGTGCGGTAGTTGATGGTTTCCGGCTTGGTTACTTCCCCATGCGACCAGCTCCGGATCTTCTCGGGCGACGCCAGGCTGATGCGAATGGCATCGAAGTCAGCAACGGGGTTTGCCATATCGAACGGGCTCGAACGAAACATGTTCCTCCGCTTTCCTGTGGATCTCACGCCTCCACCAGCGGCCCTCAACTAGTTCTCAGTTCCCGGTTCTCAGTTCTCAGAGAAACCCGGTTGAGCTTTGCCATTCACGGTGCTGAGAGCAGACACCGCAGTGGCCAATTATCGAAAACTTTTCGCGCTGCAAACCGTCCCCGTCCCCGGTTCGTCCTCGACTGAGAACTGAGAACCGGGAACTGAGAACTAATCCGCTGCCGCCGCCACCGGCTTTTTCTCGGCAGCCTTGATCAACTCGACATCCAGGCAGAGCGACTGCAATTCGCGAATCAGGACGTTGAACGACTCGGGCACGCCTGGTTCCATTGCGGCCTCGCCCTTGACGATGGCCTCGTAGATCTTGGTGCGGCCGTAAACGTCGTCGGACTTCGCCGTGAGCAACTCCTGCAGGATGAACGCCGCGCCGTACGCTTCCAGAGCCCAGACTTCCATTTCTCCGAAACGCTGGCCACCGAACTGCGCCTTGCCTCCCAGCGGCTGCTGGGTGATGAGCGAGTACGGACCGATGGAGCGCGCGTGAATCTTGTCGTCCACCAGGTGAGAAAGCTTCAGCATGTAGATGTAACCGACCGTTACCGGCAGTTCGAACTTCTCACCCGTCATGCCGTCGCGCAGGTTGGTCTTGCCCGAGGTGGGCAATCCAGCGCGTTCGAGCAACGCCTTGATTTCCGACTCGCGAGCGCCATCGAACACCGCGGAACCCATGAACACGCCCTTGGTCAGGGTCGGGGCCACGGCTTCGAGTTCGTCTTCGCTCATGTCGGCAATCGTGTCGGCCAGAACAGTGTCCTTAAACAGGGCCTTCAGATCGCGCCGGATTGCTTCGGAGCGCGTGTTTTGCTTCAGCAGTTCGGTGATCTTCTTGCCCAGTTCGTGACCGGCCCAACCGAGGTGGGTTTCCAGAATCTGTCCCACGTTCATACGGCTGGGTACGCCCAGCGGGTTCAGGACGATTTCCACCGGCGTTCCGTCTTCGAGGTACGGCATATCCTCTTCGGGCAGAATGCGGGCGATCACGCCTTTGTTCCCGTGGCGTCCGGCCATCTTGTCGCCGACGCTCAGCTTGCGCTTCATGGCGATATAAACCTTCACCAGCTTGATCACGCCCGGTGGCAGTTCATCGCCCTTGGTGAGTTTTTCTTTCTTCTCGTTGACGATCTTCTTGAGCACATCGATCTGGCGCGAGGTCATTTCCTCGATCTCGTCGATCTGCTCGTTCACGCGCGGATCCTTGTCGTTGTACTTGATGCGCTTCAGGTTGCGCGTCGAAATACGCTCGATGGTGTCGCGGTCGAGAATCCCTCCCTTGGTGAGGAGGCGCTTGTTGGTACGCTCATCATGCAGGTCGGCTTGGACTTCCTTGCCGCCCAGCAGTCCTTCGAGACGCTTCAGGCGCTCGTCGGTCAGGATTCGGATTTCGTCCGAAAGGTTCTTCTCCAGCTTCGCGATCTGCTCGCCTTCAATGGTCTTGGCGCGCTCGTCCTTTTCCTGCCCCTTGCGGGAGAAGATCTTGACATCGACGATGATGCCCTCGATACCAGGCGGGCAGTAGAGCGAAGCGTCGCGCACGTCGCCGGCCTTTTCGCCGAAGATCGCGCGCAGCAGCTTTTCTTCCGGCGTGAGCTGCGTCTCTCCCTTGGGAGTGACTTTGCCCACGATGATGTCGCCCTGCTTGATGGTGGCGCCGATCCGGATGACGCCGGCTTCGTCCAGATTGCGGAGCGTCGATTCGCTCACGTTCGGGATATCGCGGGTCACTTCTTCCGGACCGAGCTTGGTATCGCGGGCTTCGAGTTCGAACTCCTCGATGTGGACGGAGGTGTAGTAGTCCTCCTTCACCATCTTCTCGGAAACCAGGATTGCGTCTTCGAAGTTGTAACCGCGCCACGGCATGAAGGCCACGAGCACGTTGCGACCCAGCGCCAACTCGCCGAAATCCGTGCAAGGACCGTCGGCGATGACCTGCCCTTTTACGACGCGCTGGCCCTTCTTCACGATCGGCTTCTGGTTGATGCAGGTGTTCTGGTTCGAGCGCTTGAACTTCGTGAGCTGATAAATGTCGCTGCCCACTTCGCGCGAGAGCTGCATCGGGTGGTGTTCGCCCTCAACGCGCACGATGATGCGCTCGGAATCGACCGAATCGATGATGCCGTTGCGGCGCGCCAGGACCACCGCGCCCGAGTCGCGGGCCGTGACGCCTTCCATGCCGGTTCCAACGATCGGAGCCTGCGCGCGGAGCAGCGGCACAGACTGACGCTGCATGTTCGCACCCATCAGGGCGCGGTTGGCATCGTCATGCTCCAGGAAGGGCACCAGCGAAGCGGCTACTGACACCAACTGCTTCGGGCTGACGTCGACGTAGTCCACATCATCGCGGCTGACCAGGACGAAGTTGCCGGCCTTGCGGGCGTTCACCAATTCCCCGGCGATCCGGCTCTTGTCGTCCAGTTCGATGTTGGCCTGGGCGATGACGTGACGGTCTTCCTCCCAAGCGGACAAGTAGAACGAGTACGGTTCCACTTCGATCGGCTTCTTCCGTTTTTCCTTCAGTTCGGCGTTGGCCTTTTCGAGTTCGCTCTTCTCGGCATAGTCCCCGACCTTGTAATCGCTGTCGCCGGCGTTCACCACGATGACGTAGTCCAGCACCCGCGAGTTCTTTACCTTGCGGTAGGGGGACTCGATGAAACCGTAGTCATTGATGCGCGCGAAACAGCTCAATGACGAGATCAGTCCGATGTTCGGACCTTCCGGCGTTTCAATCGGGCAGATACGGCCGTAGTGCGTCGGGTGCACGTCGCGAACCTCGAATCCGGCGCGTTCTCGCGACAAGCCGCCCGGCCCAAGGGCTGACAGACGCCGCTTGTGCGTGATTTCAGACAGCGGGTTCGTCTGGTCCATGAACTGGGATAGCTGCGAAGACCCGAAGAACTCGCGGATGGCAGCCATCACCGGCTTGGCGTTGACCAGGTCGTGCGGCATCGCCGTCGACATTTCCTGGTACACGCTCATCTTTTCCTTGATGGCGCGTTCCATGCGGACCAGTCCGATGCGGAACTGGTTTTCGAGCAGTTCGCCAACCGCGCGCACGCGGCGGTTGCCCAGGTGATCGATATCATCCACCGCGCCGATGTTCTTGCGCAGCTTGAGCAGATACTTGATGGTGGCGTAGAAATCCACCGGATCCAGCGTGCGCTGCTCGAGGTTCGTGGCTTCCTGATTTTCGAACAGCTTGATGTTGAACTTGAGCCGGCCAACCCGCGAGAAATCGTACTTCCGCGGATCGAAGAACATGCCCTGGAAAAGCGCAGTCGCGGTATCAAGCGTCGGCGGATCGCCGGGACGCAGTTTGCGGTAAATCTCAATCAATGCTTCCGAAGGCGTCTTGACCGAATCGCGGCGCAGCGTCTGGCTGATGACCGTGCCCACATCGTCGCGCTCGGGGAAGAAGACACTCATTTCAACCACGCCGCCGGATTCCAGGATCTTCGCAACTTTGTCGGCGGTCATTTCGGAGTTGGCTTCGAGCAGCACTTCGCCGCTGGTGGTGTCCACGATGTCGCTGGCCGACCACGCACCTTCCAGATCGCTGGTGTCGACTTCGATTTCGCTGATCTTCGCCTTCTGAATTTCCTTGAGAGTCGCCGCGCTGATCTTGCGTCCCGAGTGCGCAACCTCTTCGCCGGATTTCGACTTGATGCTGTGTGCCAGCTTCATGCCCAGCAGGTTGGTCGGCTTCTCGCTCGCCGGGTCGAGAGTCCAGAGCAGCTTCTTGTCGCGGATGACAAGCCGATCCACGGTGTAGAACGACCGCAGAATGTCTTCGCCCGATCGCAAACCCAGCGCGCGCAGGAAAATCGTGCCCAGGAACTTACGCTTGCGGTCAATACGCACGTACAACACGTTCTTCTGGTCGTATTCGAACTCGACCCAGGAGCCGCGGTACGGAATAATCTTGCCCAGGAAGTAGGTGCGGTTGTTGGCGGTTTCAAAGAACACGCCGGGCGAGCGGTGCAACTGGCTGACGATCACGCGCTCGGTTCCGTTAATGATGAACGTGCCGTTCTGCGTCATCAGCGGGACATCGCCGAAGAAGACTTCCTGCTCCTTGATGTCGCGAATGGAGCGGTTACCCGTCTCGGGGTCCTTGTCCCAGATGGTGAGGCGCATGGTGACTTTGAGGGGAGCGGAATA
>Ga0302321_100003512_pt1 | contig 13443 bp, 9 predicted proteins | sample Fen_T0_1_FD_202505 | JGI IMG/M metagenome (GOLD analysis project Ga0302321, IMG submission 202505) | Peat permafrost microbial communities from Stordalen Mire near Abisko, Sweden - Fen_T0_1 | ecosystem: Environmental > Terrestrial > Soil > Wetlands > Permafrost | place: Sweden: Abisko...
CCGACGACTGGCCTGACTCTGAGCCCATGGACCGCGTGAGCCCCTTGCCCAGCCAGGGTGCCGTGTTCTTCGACGTTCGCGACGAGGCCCGGTCGCTTCGCCTCTCCTTTCATCCCGAGCTCGGCGTGTTCGTGCTCAGCCTGTGGCGCGGCTCGGAATGCCTCGGCAGCTTCCGGCTCGCTGCCGACGAGACGCCACGCCTGATCCACTCGCTGGTCTCGCCCTTGGCGCAGTCACACCGGGCGCTCCGCGGCGAGGCCTCGGAGGCGGGCTGACGCAGCGAATCCGCGGGGCTGGCCCGCAGTCACTGCCAGCAGGTCGGCGTGCGCGAGCGTCGGGCCCTCGGGCATGAGCGTGGGATCGCCCCGGACGTCGTGACTCGGTGAGCAGCATGAGTGCGAGCAGGCCTTGTGCTTCGGGTTCGTCGGCATCAGCTCGACGAGCAACCGCCCGAGCCGGGTCGCTTGGTCGGCGAGGGCCGGGCGACCGACCGGCACGAGCAGGCGACCATGGCGCAGCGGGCGGGTCGCCTCGCGGCGCAGCCGGTCGGCGGCGCGGTTGCGGGCGGCCGTGACGATCCACCGGTGGGGCTCGGGGGGACGCCGGTGCGCGGCCAGGTCTGCAGCGCCACGGTGAACGCGTCCTGCACCGCCTCCTCGGCCAGACCGAGGTCGCCCAGGAGGCGGGGTCAGGGTCGCGACCGCCCGGCCGTAGTCCTGGCGGAAGACGCGCTCGACGTCTCCTGCTTCGGGCAAGGACGTGTGCTCAGGACTCCGGCTGGCCCGGGAACGGCCGGCCCTCGGCGTCGTGGTGGGCACGCCTCCTGCCGTTCGACCGCGAGTCAGTGGCTCCGTGGTGCGCGAAGGGTCGTACTTCGATCGGTGTGGTGGTGGCGGCAGACTGCCTGCGGGCCCACGCGAGGGCCTCGTCGAGGTCGGCGACGTCGATGACGCTGATCCTGCACCAGGGACACCTCGTTCATGATCTTCTCGAGCGTTTCCGGCGACGGCGGTTCAGAACCCGCGGGGTAGCACACCGTCAACAGGTACAACGGCATGTGCCTCTCCTCTCGTGCCGTCCGGGCCGGGGGCGACCCCGGCTCCACCCTCTGTACGGGCGAGCGCCCGGATCGACACGTGACGCTGACCGATCCGAGGTCCACGACGTCGGTCCCGCACCTGCCGCACCCTGCCGGTAGCGTCGCACACCGCGGCTCCAGTCCCGACGGATGCCGGTGATGGCGAGCGGAGGTTCGAGATGACCGATCTCGAGGGGTTCGTCAGGATGCTCGTCGAGGAATGTTGGTCCGACGCTGCTGGAGTCGTCCGGATGGGCGGCTACACGGCGCCGGACTACGTGCATCACACACCGAACGGCGACTGGACGTTCGAGCAGTTCAAGGCGGGCATGGCATGGGTCGACACGGTGTTCGCCGAACGTCGCTACCGCGCGCAGCACATCGTGGTGGGGCAGGACCTGGTTGCTGCATTCGTGCTCTGGACCGCTACTCGCGTCGTCGACGGCACCCCGGTCGACGGGAGGGGTGCCTACCACTGCCGGGTGACGCACGGTCTGCTCCGGGAGGACTGGGACGTCTTCGTCCCGATCTCCTGACGGCCGGCCGGGCCGCTAACGTACGTGGGCCGGACGAGACCGGTGACGGCGAGCGAACTGGGGTGCCAGGACCATGACCGATGACCGCGGGGATCACGGCGAGGCCGACGGCCCGTCGCCGTCCCCGTCCTCGTCGCCCGCTCGGCGCACCCTGGCGTCGCCGGGCCGGCTGCTGACCGGGTTCGCCGTCGCGGCCCTGGCCGGCGGTGTCGTCGGCGGTCTGGTCGTGAATGCCACGAGCGACAACACCGGCCCGGGCCGCGCGTCGACGTCCGGTGCGGGTTCACCGGCGGTGTGCCAGGCCAGCGCGGTGGCCGACACGGGCCTGCCGTCGGTGGTGACCATCGCCGCCCGAAGCAGCGAGCACAGCGGCACGGGCTCCGGGGTGATCTTCGAGGACGGCGGCTACATCCTGACCAACGACCACGTCATCTCGGTCGCCGCGAATGGCGGGCACGTCACGGTGCTGTACAGCGACGGCGCCTCCGCCCCCGCCACGATCGTCGGCCGGGACCCACTGACCGACCTGGCCGTGATCAAGGCCTCCAACGGGGCCGAGGGTCTGCCCGTGATCAGTCTGGGGTCCTCGGCGGACCTCGTCGTCGGGCAGCCGGTGGTCGCGCTCGGGGCGCCACTGGGCCTGTCCAGCACCGTCACGGCCGGAATCGTCAGCGCTCTGGACCGCTACGTCCCCGTACCGGTCGACGCGGGGAAGACCGCGCACCTGGTCGGCGCGATCCAGACCGACGCGTCGATCAACCCGGGCAACAGCGGCGGCGCACTGGTGGACTGCGCGGCGCGGCTGGTCGGTGTGAACACCGCGATCGCCACCGTCCCCAACGCGGCCGGGCACGGCGGCGGTGGCAGCGTCGGCCTCGGGTTCGCGATCCCGGTCGCGCTGGCCAAACCGATCGCCGACGAGATCATCGCCACGGGTACCGTCAACCACTTCACCGTGGGCCTGCAGGTGCAGGCGATCCCGTCCGCGGCCGCGGAGGCCGCCGGGCTGCCCGAAGGCCTGTTCGTGGAGTCGGTGACCCCCGGGGGGCCGGCCGAGCAAGCCGGCATCGCCCGTGGCGACGTCATCACGGCGATCAACGCAGACCCGGCCGTGAGTGCCGAGCAGCTGATCGTCGCCGAGATCACGGTCAAGTCCGGACAACCGATCGAGGTGACCTACGACCGGGGCGGGCAGTCGACGACCGCGACGTTGACGCCGGTGCCGCAGACCTAGCGGTTCAGGGCGACGTCAGTGCAGCGACCAGGTCGGCGGCGCTGGAGCAACGGTCCAGCAGCGGCTGCACGTGGGCCTGAGTCCCGCGGAGCGGGTCGAGGGTCGGGACGCGCTGCAGCGACTCCCGGCCCACGATGTCGAAGATCACCGAGTCCCAGGATGCCGCGGCCACCGAGTCCCCGTAGCGGCGCAGGCACTCGCCGCGGAAGTAGGCGCGGGTGTCCAGCGGCGGTGACTGGACGGCCTGTGCCACCTGCTCGTCGGTGAGCAGCCGCTGCATCCGGCCGCGAGCCACGAGCCGGTGGTACAGACCCCGCTCGGGACGTACGTCGGAGTACTGCAGGTCGATGAGGTGCAGGCGAGCGTCGGACCAGTCGAGCCCGTCGCGTCGGCGGTAGCCGTCGAGCAGCTCCCACTTGGCCACCCAGTCGAGCTCGCCGGACAGCGAACGCGGGTCGTGCTCAAGGCGACCGAGCACCGACTCCCACCGCTCGAGGACGTCGGCCGTCTGGTCGTCGACGTCGGCGCCGTAGCGGTCCTCCACGAACTTGCGCGCCCGTTCCAGGTACTCCAGCTGCAGTTGGACGGCCGTCAGCTTGCGGCCGTCGCGCAAGGTCACCGTGTGCTTCAGCGACGGGTCGTGCGACACCGCGTGCAGCTCGTTGACGGGGCGAGCGGGAGCCAGGTCGAGGTCGTCGAGGAACTCGGCCTCGATCATCGACAAGACGAGGGCCGTCGTTCCGGTCTTCAAGAAGGTGGCGATCTCGCTCAGGTTCGCGTCCCCGATGATGACGTGGAGCCGGCGGTACCGCTCGGGATCGGCGTGCGGCTCGTCGCGGGTGTTGATGATCGGACGCTTGAGTGTGGTCTCGAGCCCGACCTCGACCTCGAAGAAGTCGGCACGCTGACTGATCTGGAAGCCGGACTGTTGACCCTGCTGACCCAGACCGACGCGGCCTTGGCCGGTGATCACCTGACGGCTCACGAAGAACGGGGTCAGGTGGCGGACAATCGAGGCGAACGGGGTCTGGCGGGCCATCAGGTAGTTCTCGTGCGTGCCGTAGGACGCCCCCTTGTTGTCGGTGTTGTTCTTGTACAGGTTGATCGGTCGCCCGCCCGGTAGGCCCGACGCACGCCGGGCCGCCGCTGCCATGATCAGTTCTCCGGCCTTGTCCCAGAGCACGGCGTCGAGCGGGTTGGTGGTCTCCGGCGCGGAGTACTCGGGGTGCGCGTGGTCGACGTACAGCCGCGCCCCGTTGGTCAGGATCACGTTGGCCAGACCGACCTCTTCGTCGGTCAGCTGGCTGGCGTCGGCCACGTCGCGGGCGACCTCGAACCCGCGAGCGTCACGCAGCGGGTTCTCCTCCTCGAAGTCCCACCGCGCGCGCAAGCCGGCGGTTGCGTTCCCGACGTAGCCGTTGACCACCTGCGACGACAGGAGCATGGGGTTGGCAGCCGCATCGCCGGGTACGGCCACGCCGTACTCGGTCTCGATCCCCATGACGCGGCGGACGCTCACCTCATCAATGTACGGCGCCGGCGGGTCAGAGGTACTGACCGGTGTTGGCCACCGACTCGATCGACCGGCCGGCCTCGGTGCCCTGCTTGCCCTGCACCAAGGTGCGGATGAACACGATCCGTTCGCCCTTCTTGCCGGAGATCCGGGCCCAGTCGTCCGGGTTGGTCGTGTTCGGCAGGTCCTCGTTCTCCTTGAACTCGTCGACGCAGGCCGCCAGCAGATGCTGGACCCGGATGCCCTTCTGACCGGTCTCGAGGAAGTCCTTGATGGCCATCTTCTTCGCGCGGTCGACGATGTTCTCGATCATGGCGCCGGAGTTGAAGTCCTTGAAGTAGAGGATCTCCTTGTCGCCGTTGGCGTAGGTGACCTCCAGGAACCGGTTCTCCTCGGTCTCGGAGTACATACGCTCGACCGACCGCTGGATCATCGCTGCAACGGTGCCGTGGCGGCTGCTGTTGTTCTCGGCGAGGTCGTCGGGATGCAGGGGCAGCTCGGCGATGAGGTACTTGCTGAAGATGTCGCGGGCGGACTCGGCGTCGGGGCGTTCGATCTTGATCTTCACGTCGAGCCGACCGGGACGCAGAATCGCGGGGTCGATCATGTCCTCGCGGTTCGACGCGCCGATCACGATGACGTTCTCCAGACCCTCCACGCCGTCGATCTCGCTGAGCAGCTGCGGGACGATCGTGTTCTCGACGTCGGAGCTCACGCCGGAACCGCGGGTGCGGAACAGCGAGTCCATCTCGTCGAAGAAGACGATGACGGGGACGCCTTCGCTGGCCTTCTCGCGGGCGCGCTGGAAGACCAGGCGGATGTGGCGCTCGGTCTCACCGACGTACTTGTTGAGCAGCTCCGGACCCTTGATGTTCAGGAAGTACGACTTGGCTTCCTTCTGCCCGCTCACCTCGGCAACCTTCTTGGCCAGCGAGTTGGCCACGGCCTTGGCGATCAGGGTCTTGCCGCAGCCAGGAGGGCCGTAGAGCAGGATCCCCTTCGGCGGCCGCAACTTGTGCTCGGCGAAGAGATCCTGGTGCAGGTACGGCAGCTCGACGGCGTCGCGGATCATCTCGATCTGGCCGGCCAAGCCGCCGATGTCCGCGTAGTCGATGTCGGGCACTTCCTCCAGGACGAGCTCCTCGACCTCGGCCTTGGGGATCCGCTCGTAGACGTATCCCGACTTGGGCTCGAGCAGCAACGAGTCGCCGGCCCGGATCGGCTGGTCGGCGAGCGTCTCCGCGATCCGCACGATCCGTTCTTCGTCGGTGTGCCCGATCACCAGCGCGCGCTCGCCGTCGTCGAGCAGCTCCTTGAACAGCACGACCTCGCCGACGCGCTCGAAGCCCATGACGCGCACGACGTTGAGGGCCTCGTTGAGCATGACCTCGCGCCCGCGGACCAGCTCGTCGGCCTCGACGTCGGGGCTGACGTTGACGCGGAGTTTGCGACCACCGGTGAACACGTCGACGCTCGCGTCGTCGTGGCGCTCCAGGAACACCCCGTAGCCCGAGGGTGGTTGGGCGAGGCGGTCGACCTCTTCCTTCAGGGCCACCATCTGGTCGCGCGCCTCGCGCAACGTGGTGGCCAGGCGCTGATTCTGGGCCCGGCTCGCGGCCAGCTCACGCGCCAGTTCGGCAGGGTCCGGTGCCATCTCGTCCTCGGATGCGGGCATCGCGCTCACCTCCCAGCAGGGCTGTGTCTGTGACCCTACCCTCGGCACGGTGGCGACGAACCTGGACGATTTCCGGCGGCGTGTTGCCGGGAATGTGATGTCGGCGTCGACGGCGATTCGTGAGCCACTGGAGAGAGACTGTGCCGTGCCGGCTGCCCGATCGTGCCGGGCACTGGAGCGCTCGTGACGGTGGCCCAGCCCTCGACAGGTCGCTGTGGTCCGCGGTCGCGGCCTCGGCTCGCGGAGGCCGGGCGGTCCCGATCAGACCGACGCCCCGCCCGTCCGAGTTGCCCGATGTGTACCGGTTTCGCTGCCGGTGAACGGCCGTTCTGCTCACCACTTACCGAATCAACGCTTCGATGCTTCAACACTTACTGAAGCAACGCTTCGACGCTTCAGTTTCGCCGCAACGCTTCGACGCTTCAGTTTCGCCCCACGCTTCGACGCTTCAGTTTCGGTCCCCCCGGGGGGCGTCAGCCTTCGCTGGACGCGACGTCGCTCGGGGCGGTGTCCGTGGCCGCCCAGTCGGTTCCGTAGGACCCCTTCGCCGGGCGCCGACGGCGCAGTGGTGCCCTCACCCCCGGCGCCAGCCGGCGCGCGGTCACCAGGAAGCCCGTGTGCCCGATCATCCGGTGGTCGGGGCGGACGGCGAGCCCCTCGACGTGCCACCCCCGGACGATCGTCTCGCTGGCCTGCGGCTCGGTGAACCCCTCGTGTCCGCGCAGCGCCTCGACGGTCCGCGACAGCTGCGTGGTGGTGGCCACGTAGGCGAGCAGTACCCCACCGGGCACCATCCGGTCGGCCATGACCTCGATGCACTCCCACGGGGCGAGCATGTCCAGCACCACGCGGTCGACGTCGTCGTCGCTGACCGTCTCGGCCAGGTCCCCCACGGTCAGTCGCCAGGCCGGGTGCTCAGCGCCGAAGAATGCGCGGACGTTGTCCTGCGCGATCGCGGCGAAGTCGGCCCGCCGCTCGTAGGAAGAGACGAGGCCTTCGTCCCCCACCGCCCGCAGCAAGGAGCAGGCGAGGGCGCCGGACCCCACCCCCGCCTCCACGACGCGAGCCCCCGGAAAGAGGTCGGCCAGCTGCACGATCTGCCCGGCGTCCTTAGGGTAGACGACGGTCGCCCCCCGGGGCATGGACAGGACGAAGTCGTTCAGCAGCGGTCGCAGGGCGAGGTATGACGTGCCGCCGGTGGACGCGAGCACGACTCCTTCGGGCCCACCGATCAGCGTGTCGTGGTCGATGGAGCCCTTGTGCGTGTGGAACTGCTTACCGCTGACCAGCGTGAAGGTGTGGTGCCGCCCCTTCGGGTCGGTGAGCTGCACCTGGTCCCCGGCCCGGAACGGACCGCGCCGGTGCTTGGCCCCGGTGGGCGCCATCAACCCACCCCGAGCCGGCCCAGGGCCCGCTCGACGTCGGCGCGGGCGAGCACGCCGTAGATGGCACCGCCGGCGTCGAGCACCAGGTACTCCGGACAGGTCGAGCCCGCCAGGCGCTGAAGCAACGGCGTCCCGGACAGGTCGATCGGGAGCGTGGACTCGGCATCCACTTGCCGGGCGACCGCAGCGACCGTCACCCAGGGGCGACGTTGCTCGGGCAGGGCCGACACCGCGGCTTCGGCCACGATTCCCTTCGCCTGGCCCTCGTGGTCGACGATGACCAGGGCGCGCGCCCCGGCCTCGTGCAGGCGACGGACCGCCTCGGCGACCGGCACCTCGGGGGTGACCGGGATCGCCCGCCGGGTCAGGGCGCGCACCTGGAGGGCGGGCAGCTGCTCGCGCACGCGCGACGACGCGAGGGCCCGCCCGGCTCCGGTCCAGATGAACGCCGCGAGCAGGATCGACCAGAGCCCGAACACGTACCCGCCGAAGGCCAGCTGGGTGCCGCCGGTGACTGCCGGGAGCAGGCCGAACAGGGCGAGGACGACCGCGAAGCCACGCCCGACCCAGGCGGCGACGACCGTTCCGGTGTGCTCGCTGCGGGAGGCGCCCCACACCACGTCGCGCAGCATGCGCCCGCCGTCGAGGGGAAGCCCGGGAATCAGGTTGAAGGCGCCGACGATCAGGTTGGCCCACGCCAGCTGGAAGACCACGAGCCCCACGATCGTGTCTCCAGGAATCGCCCGGGACAGCACCCACGTCAGCGCGCCGACCGCCAGCGAGGTCAGCGGTCCCACGACAGCGATGACGAAGTCCTTGCCAGGACGGTGGTCGTCGCCGCCGATCTCGCTGACCCCCCCGAGCACATGCAGCGTGATCCGGTGCACCGGGAAGCCGTAGCCCTTGGCGACCACGGCATGGGCCAGCTCGTGGGCGAGGACCGAGAGGCCGAGCAGCACCGCGAAGGTGAACGCCACGGTGAGGAGCAGACCACCGGCCAGGTCGGGGAACTGGCTGCTGAACACCGGAAGCACCAGCAAGGCGATGACCGCGCTGCCGAGGAACCACGACCAGGAGACGACCACCGGCACGCCGAACGGCCGACCGAGGCTCATCCCCTCGACGGCGCGGGTTCCGCTCGGTGGCCCGGACACGGTCACGATGCTAGGCAAGGGTCCGGTCGAGTCGACCGACCGGCACTGTCGGAACCTTCTCCTAGGGTGGTCCCGTGACCGAATCCGTCGTCGACCCGACGCCGCAGACCGACGAGCGCGTGCGGGCCCTGTCGCCATCGCGGGCCAGCGACTTCATGAACTGTCCCCTGCTCTACCGGTTCCGGGTCGTCGACAAGCTCCCCCAGGCGCCGAGCCCGGCGGCCACGCGCGGCACCGTCGTCCACACCGTCCTGGAACGGCTGTTCGACCTTCCGGCCACCGAGCGGACGCTGGCGGCAGCCGCCGGGCTGGTCGACGCGGCCTGGCAGCAGACACTCGCGGACGACCCCGAGCTGGCGGCGCTGTTCACCGAGGGCGGCGCCGGTGCCGATGTGGCCGATGTGGCCGACTGGATCGGCGGCGCTGAGGACCTGCTCGCCACGTACTTCGAGCTGGAGAACCCGACCCGGCTGGAGCCGGCCGAGCGGGAGCTGCACGTCGAGGTCCCCCTGGCGTCGGGTCTGGTGCTGCGCGGCTACGTCGACCGGCTCGACCAGGCAGCCGACGGCGCGTTGCGGGTGGTGGACTACAAGACCGGCCGGGCACCGCGCGACGGGTTCGAGCAGCGGGCGCTGTTCCAGATGCGCTTCTACGCTCTGGCCCTGTGGCGGATCCGTGGGGTGATCCCCCGTCGGCTGCAGCTGTTGTACCTCGGGTCGGGCGAGACCGTCACGCTGGATCCCGACGAGGCCGACCTGCTGGCCATGGAGCGCACGCTCGAGGCGCTGTGGACGGCCATCGAGCGGGCCCACGAGACCGGTGACTGGCGACCCAACCGATCGAAGCTGTGTGACTGGTGCGACCACCGCGCGTTGTGCCCGGCGTGGGGCGGCACCCCGCCGCCGCTCCCGGCGCAGGGCGACCCGGCGGTTGCCGCCGGCGACGCCACGGACGTCGCCGAGGTCGAGTTCTGATCCGTTGCGCCCACTGCGGCTCGGCCCCGTAAGGTCGAACCGCACCGTCGATCCAGGGAGTTCTGCGTGTCCACGTCAACCACGCCCGATGCTGCTGCGCCCGATGCGCCCCCCGAACTGGCCGCGAGAGGCGAGAACCTGACCAAGATCTACGGCGAAGGCGACACCCAGGTCGTCGCCCTGGACTCGGTCAGTGTGGAGTTCGCCCGCGGGCAGTTCACCGCGATCATGGGTCCCTCGGGATCCGGCAAGTCGACGCTGATGCACCTGTGCGCCGGCCTCGACCAGGCCACCGACGGGCGGGCCTTCGTTGCCGGCACCGAGCTCAACCTGCTGAACGACGGACAGCTGACCCGGCTGCGACGCGACCAGGTCGGCTTCATCTTCCAGGCGTACAACCTGGTGCCCACCATGACGGCGCTGGAGAACATCACCTTGCCCATGGACATCGCCGGGCGCAAGCCCGACCAGCAGTGGCTCGACACCGTGATCGACACGGTCGGGCTGCGCGATCGGCTCCGGAGCCGACCGAGCCAGCTCTCCGGAGGCCAGCAGCAGCGGGTGGCTGCCGCGCGCGCCCTGGCCAGCCGTCCGGCGATCGTCTTCGCCGACGAGCCCACCGGAAACCTCGACTCGCGGGCCGGCGCGGAGGTCCTCGGCTTCCTTCGCGAGAGTGTCGACCGGTTCGACCAGACGGTCGTCATGGTGACCCACGACGCGGGGGCCGCCTCGTACGCCGACCGGGTCCTGTTTCTCGCCGACGGGCGGATCGTGGACTCGATGCAGAGCCCCACGGCCGACCGGGTGCTCGAGCGGATGAAGAGCTTCGACGGCAAGGGCCGGAGGTCGTAGCCGATGCTTCGGGCTGCCTGGCGAAACGTCCGGGCGCACCTGGTGCGCTTCCTCCTGTCCGGCCTGGCGATCGTGCTGGGGGTCGGATTCGTCGTCGGCACCTTCATCTTCACGGACACGCTCAACAAGACGTTCACCGACCTGTTCACCCAGACTACGGCCGACGTCGTGGTGACCCCGAAGAGCACGGTGAACAACGGACTTGCCGGCCAGGTGGCCACGCTGCCCGAGTCCGACCTCGCCGCCGTGTCCGGCGCCAACGGCATCCAGCGGGCGGGGGGCGCCGTGCTCGTCGACGGCGTCACGATCCTCGGCGCGGACCGGTCCCCGCTGGGCGTCCAGGGCGCTCCGCACTTCGGTTCGAACTGGGGCGACGACCCCGACCTCTCCCCCTTCCGGCTGCAGAGCGGCCGCGGGCCCACGACGACCGGCGAGGTCGCGATCGACTCGGTCAGCGCCGACAAGGGCCAGCTGTCCGTCGGAGACACGATCGACCTGATCACCCCCAAGGGTGCGCAGACCGCGAAGCTGGTCGGGATCTTCCAGTACGGCTCCACCGGGAACCTCGCCGGTGCGACGATCGCGGCGTTCGACCTGAAGACCGCACAGGACACGCTGCTGGGCGGCAAGCGCGGCTTCACCGAGATCGATGCCGTCGCCGACGACGGGACCTCGCAGACCACAGCCGCCGACGCGGTGCGCGCCGCGCTCGGCGGTGACGTCAAGGTGCAGACCGGCCAGCAGGCCGCAGACCAGAACGCCAGCGACCTGACCAACTCGCTGCGCTTCATCAACGTCTTCCTGCTGATCTTCGCGGGGATCGCGCTGTTCGTCGGCACGTTCATCATCTTGAACACCTTCGCGATCCTGGTCGGCCAGCGATCGAAGGAGCTGGCCTTGCTTCGTGCGGTCGGAGCGACCCGCTCGCAGGTGACCCGGTCGGTGCTGACCGAGGCGCTGATCATCGGGGTCGTCGGCTCGGCGCTCGGCGTCCTGGCCGGGATGGGGGTGGCTTACGCCCTGCAGGCGCTGTTCACCGCGATCGGTGCCGAGATCCCGACCGGTGGACTGGTGCTCAAGCCGCAGACGGTGGTCATCGGCATGAGCGTGGGGATCGTCATCACCGTGCTCGCCGCCCTGGCACCGTCGTGGCGGGCTTCCCGCGTGGCACCGGTGGCTGCCATGCGGGACGACTTCACACTGCCCGCGCGGTCGCTGCACCTGCGGGCCATCGTCGGGTCGGTGGTGCTCGTCCTCGGGGCCATCGGTCTGCTCGTGGGTGTCGTAGTCAAGGGCGGCGCGATCTCCTTGGCCGGCCTGGGAATTCTGGCGATCCTGATCGGCGCGATCGTGGTGAGCCCGGCGCTGTCGCGGCGTGCCGTCGCCGCCCTCGGCTTCTTCTACCCGAAGGTGTTCGGAGTCGTCGGTCGCCTGGCGATCGACAGCGCCCAACGCCAGCCGCGGCGCACGGCCGCGACTGCGTCGGCGCTGATGATCGGACTGGCCCTGGTGAGCATGCTCACGGTCTTCGCCGCCTCGACGAAGGCGAGCACCGACAAGGTGCTCGACCAGGTCGTCGGTGCGGACTTCCTCGTCTACACCCAGGGCCAGAGCCCGTTCCCGTCCGCGGTCGCCACAGCCGCTGCCGGGGTGCCGGGCGTCGAACAGGTGTCTGCGGCGCAGAACATCTCCGCCAAGGTCGACGGCAACGACGAGGACCTCACCGGGATCGACCCCAAGACCGTGACCTCGATGATCAACCTCGACTTCTCCCAAGGGTCCGTGACCGATCTGACCGGGAAGACCGTGGGGCTGGACACGCGAACGGCGAAGAGCGCCGGGCTCACGATCGGCAGCACCGTGAAGGTCAGTTTCGGCGGGCCTGCGGAGGACTACACGGTGGTGACGCTCTACGACCCCGCCGGCTTCTTCACCGGCTATGTGGTGTCGTCGGCCACCGTGGCGCAGGCGGGCGTCCACGTGGGCGACAGCGTCGTCTACATCAAGACCTCTCCCGGTGCCGACCTCGCGCAGGTCAGCACCGACCTGAAGGCCGCGTTGACCGACTACCCCACCGTGACGGTCCAGGACCAGTCACAGTTCAAGCAGGCGATCAGCAGCAACATCAACCAGCTGCTGGCCGTGCTCGTCCTCCTGCTCGGACTCGCCATTCTGATCGCCATCCTCGGGATCGTGAACACGCTCGTGCTCACCGTGATCGAGCGCACGCGCGAGCTCGGCATGCTTCGGGCGGTCGGTGCGACCCGACCACAGGTGCGTCGGATGGTCGTGCTGGAGTCGATCGTCATCGCCGTGTACGGGGCCGTTCTCGGCATCCTGATCGGCGTGCTGTTCGCAGCGGCCTTCCAGAAGATCCTGGCCGATCAGGGCATCACCGTGCTCAGCATCCCGTGGAGCCAGCTCCTCTTCTTCGTGGTGCTCGCCGCGCTCATCGGCTGGTTGGCCGCACTGTGGCCCGCATACCGCGCCGGGCGGATCGACGTCCTGCGCGCCGTCACGACCGAGTGAGGACCGAACGCAGCACGCCCAGATCCACCTCGCGCAGCGTGGCGACGACCTGTCGGCGTGGACCGGGCTCGATGGGGACCACGCTGGGCACGGCGATCACCGCGCACCCGGCGGCCTCGGCCGACGCCACCCCGGCTGGTGAGTCCTCGAGCACCACGCAGTCGCGCGGCGCCACGGACAGGAGGCCCGACGCGCGCAGGTACGGCTCCGGGTGGGGCTTCTTGTGCGTCACGTCGTCGCCGGTGACGAGGACATCGAAGCGGTGGTCGGGAAGGCTGTTCAGCACCAGGTCGAGGTGATCGCGCACCGAGGAGGTGACCAGGGCGGTCGGGATCTCGGCCTTCGCCAGTGCCGCAACCAGCTCGGTGACGCCCGGCCGGAAGGTGACGCCGGTGCCCAGCTGAGCGGTCATGGCGTCCTTGAGCATCACGGCCACCTCCGCCGGTGGCCGGGAGGAGCCGGTGAGCCGGATCATGTAGTGGGCGGCGAACTCCAGGTTCGAGCCGAGCAGGT
>Ga0302321_100003513_pt1 | contig 13443 bp, 11 predicted proteins | sample Fen_T0_1_FD_202505 | JGI IMG/M metagenome (GOLD analysis project Ga0302321, IMG submission 202505) | Peat permafrost microbial communities from Stordalen Mire near Abisko, Sweden - Fen_T0_1 | ecosystem: Environmental > Terrestrial > Soil > Wetlands > Permafrost | place: Sweden: Abisko...
CCGCAATCAATGCATCGGTATCCGCGTTTCGGACTACCTTGAACAACGATTTGGTGTTCGACGCGGCCACGACGCGAAACGAGCCAGTACCGGCCTCTGCGCGAGTCGGCGGGGCTCTCGAATTTGTCATCAAGCCTGCGCCATGGTTTGTGTCGAGCGGCAGTGGCACGTATACGCGGGCAACGTTCACGCAGAGCGACAGCCAATATAAAACTGGTGACAAGCTGCCGTACGTTCCCCAGCTCATCCTACGGCAAGATCTCGCGCTTACGCCCACCATTGCTCACTACTTATCGCGCCCGCTCACGGGTCGTTTTGGCGCGTCACTTACGGGCATGTTCGCCCGCCCTCAGCCCTATGGACAGCCCGGGCACGACGTGGTTCTCGTCGATCTGGTCGCGGAACTACGCCTGAAGGAACTAGCGGTTGGCCTCGACGTCTTCAATCTGCTCGACGCGCGTTGGTACGACAGCGAGTTCACGTATAGCGCCAATTGGAACCCCGGGGCTGCAGCGCGCCTAGTGCCCGAACGTTACGTCACTGTTGGAGCGCCACGCACGGTTCTTGGGACACTCAGTCTCTTCGTGGATTGAGATTTGTTCTTGCGTGAAAGGGAAGTCATGAAAAGCGGGTATCTTACGAAGTTAGGCATACTGGTGGCACTGTGCACTGCGGGGTGCTCATCATCGAGCAGCGGCAACAGCGGGACGACTGGGCAGCTCATCGCAGTAAAAACTCGGGCCGAAGTCAAAGATGATCTCACTCAGGCAAAGACCAATGCCCTCGGCTGGAGTATTACGATTTCCGAGGCCTACCTTTCAGTGGGCCCCCTCTACTATTTTGCTGGGGATCCAGTTCTGTCGCAGCGGCACATGGACAAGAGTTCGCTCCAGAATGCATTGGCTTTAGTCGGCGATTGGCTGGTGAAGCCCGCGTATGCCCACCCGGGTCACTACATTGCGGGCGCCGCAATGGGCCAGATGCTCACACCAACGACTCTCGATCTGCTTGCCGGCTCAGTGAACCTCGCCGACGGTGATGGTGTCACTGGCAGCACCAATTCCGCCAAGTTTACCTGGCAGTCGCCCCCACAAGGCGAGCATGCGGCCGCCCTCGAAGGCCACGTCATATTGACGAAGGGCGTGGCGACCAAAGGCAACACGACGATTCACTTCGTTGCCATGGCAGATGAACCCGAGGTCCATGATGGGGACGACAAGGCCGAAGTGGCCGGCTGCGCATTTGGCACAATTCCCGGTGCGTCAGGCGTTAACATGGACGGCAACGGGACGGTTACTTTGACATTATCCCCCAGTGTGTGGTTCGACGAGGTTGACTTTGCCTATGTTTCTCCTGGTGCTGATGCCGGTGCACCAACGCCAGCCACCCAGGGAGTCGTAGATATCGCAGGCACGCTGGCTTGGGAGGGCTTCATTCGCGGCGTCAAGAAGGGCACTGGCTACGAATTTTCATATACAAAGTGAGCGAGCAATTGATGACTGCAAAGCTAACCAGAATCCTATTTGGCGCACTGATTGCCACGACTACTGTCTCATCAATAAGTGCCTGCGGAGACGATAATGGCAAAGGTACGGTAACCGTTACCACTTGGGGCGAGAGCTTCATTGAAGATGGCCTACCGAGCAGCGTCTTCCCGAAAGACAACTGGAGCGTCAAGTACGGAAAGTTCCTGGTTGACTACCACAGCGTATCCATTGCCGACGAGAACAACAGTGTCGCGGCCAAGCTCGCTCATTCGCTGGTTTTCGACCTGACCAAAAAGGCCAGGGGCAACCCCAAAACCCTCTTTACGGCAGAACTCGAAGCCAAGGCATGGCCGAATGTGAGTTATCAAGTGGGTCCCATTTCAGATGATGCGACCGCTGGGGATCTTGCCGCTGACACCGAGGTCACGCTGCTCAAGACCGATCAGGCGTCGGTTCACGTCGAGGGGACCGCGACTTCACCGACTGGCGTCACCAAGACCTTCAATTGGAGTTTCTCGCCCGCAACTTTGTTTCAAGGTTGCCACGGGGAACAGGACGGGAAAGAGCTTGAGGGCGTTCTCGTGACCCAGGGTGGCAACCAGATCATTGAACTCACCGTGCACGGTGATCACCTTTTTTACGACGATCTGCAATCCGAAGAGGCAGTTCCACGATTCGAAGCCTTGGCGGATGCGGACGCGAACAACGACGGCAACATCACACTCGCGGAACTCGACCAGGTTCCCCTCTACACGATCCCCCTCGAAAAAGGCACGTATGGCACGGGAGCGCTCGGCAACGTCAATACACTCGGGGATTACGAGCGCACGCTGTCGCGCACCATTGGACACTATCGCGGTGAGGGCTCTTGCAATTCTAAGGAGGTCAGTGGGCAGTAAGTTGTCGGGGGGCTCCGAGCCCGGGAGCTGCTTGAAATGCTGGGTGCGACTAGCCTTTGCGGTGGGAAAACGCCACAAAACCCGCAAGCACCGCCGAAGCTCCAGCCGCAACCGCCGCCAACGCCGAATGCGGCACAGAGACCCGCGCCGACCGAGAGCGCGAGCTCGACTTAAACCTCGAGAGAACAATGCCGCCGTCGAGAATATCCGAAGCCAAGCGCAGCATGCTCCCGCCCCGCCAAGTATTCCCGATCATTGCGTACCCAACCAGCGCATCTCGCAGCCCCAACCCGCGAACGAGTAGAGGCGACTCTTTAAGAGCGTACAACCTTGCCATCTTTCGGGGCTCGGCGAGCATGAGGGCCCCTGATGCGATACAGAGGCCCCCGATGAACCGAGCCAGCGCGGTCGGCGGTGTGGATTCGTGTGTCATGCGATACTCAAAGCGAAATCTAGGCCGCCGCAGTCACGTACAAGGATTAGGATTTTCCTGCAATCCAGTCGCGCGCGCGATCCACCATCGAGGCAAATGGCCCCATGAGCATGTTGGCCGTGGCGGAATCGATGCCCGCGTGCGGCCGGGTTGGGGCAACGCTTTCGGCGAAACTCACCGCCTTACGCATTCGGGTGAGCTGCTCCTGGTTCAGCTTACCACCCAGGGGTTCGAATTCCTGATGCTCTTCGGCTTCTGCGTGGGAAATGACGGCCGTCCGCAACATCGTGAACTGGGTTTCGAACTCGACTGAATCGACGTCGAGCTTCTCGAGGTTCGAGAGAATGCGCTTGGCTTCATTTTCCTCTTCTAAGCGCGCCTCGACTATCGTGTCACCCCCGGGAAGCTCCTTGCGTGCCGCGGGATGCACAATCTCTTCTTCCGCCGTCTCGTGCACCGCCATCAACCGGCGCAGGGCGAAAAACGCGTTCTGACGAGGTTCACCGTAGCTATTGAGAACTTCTTTGAAACCTGCTTTGATTTGCTCGTGTTGTTCCTTGAGGAACATCACCACGTCAACGCCACTGCTAATCATTGTTGCCATGTCGCCATCCTTTCGACGTCTTTCGGTTGTTGACGTCTTTGGTGGTACTGGAGCTGCAAGGCACGTGCCTGGGGCGATTGGGTTCTTAGGCTTAACGGGCGTCTGGCGAAAAGCCCATGAGCTGCAGGGGCTCCGCGAAGTCATCCGGCAGTGGCACGGTGCCGCCAATTGTCGAGCGGGAAAGCGGATGCTGCAAAGACCAACGATACGCATGCAGGCCTAGTCGCATGAGTTGATAGCGTTCCCTGAAAGCGCGGTTGAGGCTGCCCTGGCCATAACGTACATCTCCGATCAGCGGGTAATGCACGTGTTTTAGGTGCCGGCGGATCTGATGTAGGCGACCCGTGAGCGGCTTTGCTAGTACCAAGGAAACGTGCCGCGGCTCGGTTGCGGCAATTGCGACGGGATCTACTAGGGTTCGTGAGTCGACCTTAGGACCATCCTCTTGCCGGCTAATCGGGTAATTGATGTCGAGAGACGAAGCAAACTCGCCGCGCACCAGGGCCAAGTACTCCTTGCGGTAATGACCAGCACTGGCAAGCTCCGACATGAGGCGAGCCATCTCCGCTGATTTGGCAAACACGACGGCACCACTTGCGCCGCGGTCGAGCCTTTGAATCGGGTGAGCGGCGCCGTTTTCCGTGCGTTCTCGGGCAAAATCGACTAGCGCGACCTCCGCAACGCCCCAGCCCCGATGCATGAGGAGACCCGAAGGCTTGTTGAGCACGAAGAGTTCTGCATCTTCGTAAAGACAATCGACTTGCATTCTAGACCTTCATCAACTCACGCGAAGGAGCTCGAGAGAGCGCAAGCGCCCGCCGACTTGCGCTTCACAGCAAGCACCCGCGGTATTGCCAATCAGGGCACGGCCTAAAGGCGATTTTGGGGTAAGCACCTGGACTTTACCTTGCGCCAGCCGTGTACCGCCGCCTGCGGGTGCTAGCCAATAGGTCTCCGCCTGGCCGTCGTCGAACTCGACTTGGACGAGCGCCCCGAGGGAGCACGGGGCACCAGGGTCGAGTTGCCCAACGGGTGTGGATTGGACCCACGTGACGCTTTCCTTGAGCTCTATCAATCGAAGAGCCTGGCCTCGAGCCAAGTAACTTTGCTCGAGCGCCCGAGTGTCCTTATCGTTCTCGGGTTTGGCTTCCTCATGCGTGGCCCCCTCGATGCTGGCTTGGTGCGCCCGCTCGGCGACTTCTAGCTGGCTTTTCAAGGTGCTCAGGAGCTCTTCACGCAGTAACGATTTCTTCAGGAGGCTCATTGCGGAGAAAAGTAGCGCAAAATCGGACAAGAAGGGGTTGTGCCCCTTTAACTTCTTGCTGATTTGTTGGCTCGCCCGCGCTTGTCGGAGCGCTAAAGCGGCATAAAAGTTGTGTTGAAACTACGCATCCGCAATGAACCGGTAGAGGCTTCCGTCGCGTTGCCCCCCTGCGTAAAGTTCGTTCCGGAAGACGGCTAGCGGTGGGGCACAGAGGCCGTCGCGCAACTCGAAGGGCGACTTTTTGTCGGCAACTGACGCAATCACGGAGACTTTAGTGCCCTCGAGTTGCAATAGGGCGTGCTCGGCCAACACCACGAGCTTGCCGCGGTAACGCACGATGTCTGTCGGAGCGCCGGCGGCGCTCGGTAATGCGATGCTCGACCAATGGTCACCGTCGCTCGTGACGCGTAGCCACGTGCCGTCACGCCCCCAAGCAATCCAATAGAGTTTGCCAGCGTCCGCGTACCAGCGCAGGGTTTGGGCGGCGCCGGGTTCAGTGACACGCACCGGATGCAGATCCTCTTGCCGAAGCTCGCTTTGATTGGCGGCGGGGGCGAGCATGACGAAGTCGTCGGGCGCGCGACCGTCATAATCTTGGATGCCCGCATACAGACGATGGCGATACCGAATCATGTAAGTCAAACGCCACACCCCATTGACGTAGGGGTTCGGATACGAAAGCGCGTATTCGAAGTGCGAGAGATCCGCGGTCGCCACGTGAAGAGCGCCAGGAGAGGGCCCGACCCAAGCTCGTTCTTTGGGAGGAACGGCGCCGGTGGATGCGATGAGATGCCCTCGAAAACGAATCACATCGAAGTCATGGTAGGCGCGCGGGAGCACCATTGCGCCGGCTCGGCCCTCGATGTTGGGGCGCTGAGGAGGCCGAAAATGTGGGCGCATGGCGTAGGCAAAGCTGCCGTCGCTGCGAGAAACGAAGACGTAACCTTCAGTGCCCCAATCCATCAATCCAAACCCGTTGTAGGGCGGGTCGGCGTCTGGCACGTAGAGGCGGCCGTCAATTGCGCGCACCCTCAGAAAACCTTGCCCAGCGCCACCGCCCTTCGCAGGCTCTCCAGGCCGATTCCAATCGAATGCCATCGTGAAGGGGCGCTTCTCATTTGCGGGCAGATAACGCGAAATGGCCGCGCCATCAGCGCCCAGCGGTGCCAACGCATGTGCGGCGTAGAGTGCGTCACCGAGGGGTGTCAAATCGCAAATCTGCCGCAGGGAAATCGGCGCGCGCCCGACTCGTTCGAAATGGCCTGATTTTGGAAACGGCCCTTCGCCTTCAGGCTCGGGATCGTCGTTGCCATCGGGATCGAATGGTTGCACGGCTTTTGCTGACGCAGCGAGGTCGTCCGGCGCCGGGGACGCGGTGCCCGGTTGAGATCCCGGGGTGTGCACGAATGCTTGCGGCAATCGAGCATTTTCTTGCCGCTGCGGCACGCCGACGCCGGGGGGAGTCGGGCAAACGCAGTGCACTTCGAGCGTGCTCACCGCGCGCCAGGTATTGGCACCCTGCACCGGGGAAATCTGGTTCTTTAGCGCTTTTCCCTGAAATACGTAATCTCGAGATGCATCGAGTGACTCCATCGCGTCGAGCTTGGCCCACTCCAGCCGGGCCGCGTAGTGGTGCGGCATTCGCGGAAACGGTGAGGGGAGCCACTCGTGTGAATCCGGATCAAACTTCACGGTGATCGAATACTCAGCACCCTCTTCGAGCGGTAACGTCTTCGGATGTGACGCTTGGCCGCGGCACGGGCATACCTGTGCTGTGTATGAAAGGGCGGGGCTCTGCGCAGAAAGTGAAGCATAGGGGCCTTGCTTATGCGGCCCGCTCTGCGCGTGCGGCTGGCAACCTAAACCAATGGGCGCAAGCAATGCCAAGAGCCAGTAGTGACGAGGCAACTCGAAAACCGGTAGCGGCTTCACGAATGAGCGGCCTGCACGCCATCGTGCACCACTTTTGTCGGCGTTCGAAAGAGCAACCTCGAGTGTTTGACGCGCCATGATATCCGCGGCGCTAGTCTGCCACGTTTTGCAGGAAGTTTTGCCGCTTCGATGGGCGGCAACAGAGCTCAGCCGGCGCGGTGCAAGCCGCCGAGCCGTAAGCGATGAGCGCGCCCCGGGGGCGAGTCACTCCCGCCCTGGGCCAATGCAAAGTAAACGGGTTCTGTTGGAGAGTACACAAAGTGTTTGGCAAGAGTGTGTGTGAACGGGGTTGCCAAGCGGGCCGGTTGCGCCTCGCCCGAATTCAGCGCTGAAAGGGCGCCATTGCTGCGTTCAGGGCCTGCTCGCCTGCGGGCATGACAAGAGTTAGACCAAAGGATTGCTTATGAAGGAAGGTGGTGTTCCGGTCGAACGTACACGGTCGCCAGTTGCGCTGGTTGCGCTGGTTGAAAAACCACGCCTCAGCCGTGGAGCGATTGTTGTGGGTATCGAGACTGAAACGTGTAAAGAAGATGCAATTGGGGCGCGTCAGTGCCCGCCTATCGAACGAAGGAATGTCGTAATGCGTATTGGGTTTGGTTCAGCAGTGGGTCTTATCGCGCTTTTCATGCTCGGCTGCGGTAAGAAGGAGTCACCGGCACCCGCCGTAACCAGTGCGGCCGTGGCGGCGCCTAAACCTGCCGAGAGCGCCAAGCCCGTAGCGGTGGCTCCATCGGTCGCAGCTCCAGTTCCCTCTACGGCTTCCAAAACGGACGATTCGGAAAGTGCTCCGCCTACGAGCTTTTCCGGCGCAGAGGCCGTCAAGAATGCCATCGCTACTGGGCTCGGCTGTGAAGCGCGAGCAAAAGAGGGTTGGCTTGAGTTGCTCTGCAGAAAGAAGAACGGGACGGGCGGTCACCCCAAGCAGGCTGTGCTCGGCAAGGAAGAGGACGCGCCTAAAATCGAGGCCGACGACAAGGGTGAGCTGCACGTGGTCGTGCCTTACCGCGACGGAGCGGCAACGAACGGCACCATCGAGTGGACCGATACTCGGTACAACATCAAGGTGCTTGGCACAGAGTTGAAACTGGAGTGGGACGTTAGTCTCGACGTGCAACGCAGCTGCGCGAAGCTCGAAAAGGAGAAGGCTGAAGTCATCTCCAAAGCGACCAAGACCGAAGATCCCGAGCGCCTCACCCCTGCCGAAGCTTCGAAGTTCCCGCGTTTTGGCAGCTGCCAGCAGGCAGGGCTCGGCAGCTGGGCTTTGGGGTTGCGTAGCGTTTCGGCTGCCGGCAAAGACGACGCTCGGAGCATCAAATTCGAGCTGGACGTCGTGCGTGTGGAAGGCGACGGAAAAGTCACTAAGGCTGACTTTGGTACCATTCAGGCAAAGCCGGGCGGCCTCGAGGTTCGGCCGTTGCAAGCTTACGACTACGATGATGACGGAAACGACGAACTGATCGTGCCCTATGACGTCAAGGCGGTTGCAACCGGTGTGACCCCGGGCGCCATCTCGGCCGTCTGGAGCTTCCAGGGCGGGCAAATCGTGCCGTACAAGAATTTCCCCGTTGCTGTGGGCGGCGTTCAGGTGACGCAACTCGAATTCGATATGCGGCCCGATATTGGCAGCTATGAGCCGTTCATCGCCTATCTCGGCTCGGATTGCGGCGCCGCCACGTGCCCTGGGCGGCTCACGGGCCCCGCCCGGTACGCGCGCTCTATGCCTACGGGCGAGTTCTCGCGCAAAGATCCCTCAGCCGTGTCGGCAATTACTCGAGCCTGCCCGAAAGGTGCCCTGCTGGTGGTCGACGGCAACCCGACTCGCACCGCGCACAACGTCGCGTGCGCGCGCTTGCAAGGCGCAGAGCCGGCGAAACTCGAGAGTGAGTTGAAGGCCAAGAGCGCGTCGTTCTGTAAGGGCGCCGAGAGGTGCCCGCTGCTTGACTCATTAGTCCAGTTTGCCAACGCGAAAATCGAAGATTGACGCTCGCCCACAGGTTCGCTTGACGAAGGCGTGAGTGCATGGTTTCGTGGCGGCAACATGGCCGAAGTGGGTAGTCTTGAATATCTAACGGGCGCGGAGTGTGCTTCGCGTCCGTTACGAGTGCCTCCCCCGAGCATTGCGTCGCGGAGCGGGAAAACACTGCCAATCTCCGCGGGTTTGCCGCTCGAGCGCATCTCGATTGAGTTGTCTCGCCACTGTAACTTAGAGTGCATTTATTGTTACACTCAGGCCAGCCGTCATGACCCCGGGGGGTTGAGCGACGCGGAACTCGGTGCCATCGTTGCCGAGGCTGCGGAACTTGGTGCACGCCTCGTGTCCATTGTCGCCGGTGGCGAGCCGATGCTGCGGCGTTCGATGACCCTCGCTGGGCAATCCCTGATTGATCGAGCCAATGCGCTCGGTTGCTATTGTTACCTTTACACGAATTGCACACTCATTCGCAAAGAACACGCCGAGTTCTTCTTCGAGAGGGATGTTTCAATCGTGGGCAAGCTCAATAGCCTCAAGGAAGACGTGCAAGACGAGCTCACGGGCGTGCGCGGCAGCTACCGTCTCATTCGCCGGGGTATCGACGCCTTGCTCAACGCGGGTTTTGCGTCCACGAAGCCCACGCGGCTTGCTCTGGAGAGCATCATTTGTAGGCAGAACTATGAAGAGATCCCGGAGCTTTGGCGCTACCTGCGCAGCAGCAACATCATTCCTGAATTCGAAATCCCCACGCTTCACGGGCGAGCGATTGAGCATTTGAATGACATTGCCTTCGACGCCGCTGAAGCGCCCGGAAAATACCAGGCACTATTCACGGAGCTCGCGCGAATCGATCGCGAAGAATACGGGTACGTTTGGGAACCGCATCCGCCGTTTCCGGCCGCCAGTTGCAGGCTTTTCGAGAACAACTGCTATATCAACGCAAACGGGAGCGTTCAGCCGTGCGCGGGCGTTGATTGCGCGCTCGGGCAACTCAAAGTGGGGCAGTTCGTCGAATCCGGAATAAGCCTTGCCGCAGTGGTCGAGCTGCCCGCGTTTCGCGCCATGCGCGAGGTTCGCCAACGGCTCGAGGCACCCTGCCGCGATTGTGAACTCAATTCCGAATGCTACGGCTGCCGAGGCGCCGCATTTCAAGCCACTGGGAACATGTTTGCCGCTGATCCCATCTGCTGGAACAAGCAGAAAGCGCCGCTATTGCGCACGCAACAGTGCACTTTGCCCTGCACTCGCTAACGGGGCCCATGTACTTTCCTGGTTCTAGAACCCTGCGGCGAATGAGCGAGCACCTGCTTGCGCCGGCACGGGCGTTGAGTGAAAAACTGGGCTACCAAGAATCCGCTCAGCGGCTCCGGCAAGCTGCAATGACAACCCATCTCGAGCGTCAACTGCGTGCGAATAGGCCAGAGCGCATGGCACCGGCTGATCTCGACTGGTCGCGCCTTGCCGTGCAAGCATCGGAGCCGACCGGATACTTCTTCAGCGAGAACCTCGTTTCGAATGAAAGCGAGTTTCTACGGGCTGCGCCAGCGCTCACGTCTCTGCCTTCGGGGTTGGCCTATTTGGGTGTTGGCCCTGAGCCTATGCTCTCGTATTTGGGGTTGGTCGATACGCCATTGGCCTTCGTGATCGACATCCGTCGCGACAACGCCCGGCTTCACTACTTGTATCGCGCTGCTTTCGAATGCGCAAAGACCCGCTGCGAGTGGCTGGCATTGCTTCTCGGTCGGCCATATCGGCCCGAGCAGGACCCGGGAAGCAGCGCATCCGTTGACGAAGTGCTCGCCACCGTGCACGCGCAACCGAGCTCAGAAGTGAGCTTTCGGGAGGCGCACGCGCAGCTGACGCGAGCGCTCGACCGCCTGCCGCCCCACCGCTTGCCCTTCGATCGGCGGCGCATGTGCGGCCTTCATCGTTATTTCTGGCGTTACGGCACGGAGCTAACCTTTCAGCTGGGTGGGTTGCGTTTACGTCGCTACCCCACGCTTGAAAACATGCTGCGTGCTACGACTCCAGACGGGCACCCGCTCGGTTTTCTTGCCTGCGAGCGTACGTTCCGTCGAATCTCGGCGCTCGAGCGCGGCTCGCGGGTGGTTCCCGTGGTCGGTGACATTTCCGGGCGAGCGCTGCTGCGTTTTGGCGCCGAGCTGCGAGCCCGCGGCCTGCGTGTCGGCGCCATCTACATCTCGAACGTGGAACAGTACCTGTTCGAGAACAACGTCTGGTCAGACTGGGTTACGAACCTGGAGCAGCTGCCGTGGCATTCGGACGCCCTACTCATTCGCTCGTATTTCGAGAATCACGCAGGCCCGGTTCCTGACCCTCCCAAGTCGCTCGTCGGGCAGCTTCGGCGCACCGGCGCTGTGGCGTGGCAACTGCGCTCCGTCAAAGGTGAGTTGCCCGTCCACCAAATGCGAACGATTGTGCATCGGGCGTCAGCATTCCTCGAAAGGCAGCGACGGCAAAGCTATCTTGGCTTTCGCGAGCTCGTCTGCGACGAAACCCTCCGAGGTAGTGGCTCGTGAGTCTGGTTGATGAATTTTGGAAGGCTCAGCGGGGTGAGCAGTTCTTGCTGGTGGGCTTCAGTGATCTCACCGGGCTTGCGACAGCAAAACTGTTCTCGAAAATGGGCGTCGCGTTCAAGATATCCGATTCTAAGCCGCTGTCCGAATTGGAGCCGCAACTTGCCGCGTTGCCGGTGCGGCCCTCGGACGTTTTTTCCGGGCCTCAAGAACCGGCGCAGCTCGAGGGCGTAACGCAGGTTGTATTGTCCCCGGGCGTGCCTCGGGCGATCCCGCTAATTCGCGAGGCGAGCGCCCGAGGTATTCCCGTTTGGAGTGATTACGATTTTTTCTACCCCTTGTACGCGAATAAGCGGATTGCGGCCGTCACTGGCACGGACGGCAAAACGACGACAACCACGCTGCTTGGGCACTTGCTCAAGCCACACCGGTCGGTAGTGGTGGCAGGCAATATCGGGGTTCCAATCGCGGCCATCTACGACGAGCTCTTGCGGAGTGACGTTGTCGTGCTGGAGCTCTCGAGCTTTATGCTGGAAGACGTGAAGCGCTTTCGCGCCGACGTCTCGACGGTGCTCAATATTGCCGAAGACCACGTGGATCGCTATCGATCGATGGATGAATACGTCGAGACGAAGCGGAATGTTCTGCGCTTTGCTCGCCCCGGTGACGCGTTCGTGAAAAATCTCGATGACGGCCGCATTGCTAGCTGGGAGCTGGGGCATCTCGAGGTGCGCACGGTGTCTCGGCGGGTTTGCACGGCCGATGCTCGAGTGTTTCCCGGTGGGCTAGCGGTGTTAGGCGCAAAGCTCCCGCTGAACGCCTTGAAAATTCGCGGCGCGCACCTTATCGACGATGTGCTTACGGCAGCGCTTATGGCAACTTCGCTAGGCGTGCCGGCGGCGCAAGGCTTGGCACTCGCGGGGACGTTTGCGGGCGTGCCGCATCGGTTCGAGTATGCAGGAACCCTGAGCGGGGTGGACGTGATCGACGATTCGAAGGCAACGTCCGTCCAAGCCGTCAACAGCGCGCTCGAAAGCTTAAAGGGTAGGACCGTCGTGCTTATTCTGGGCGGGCAAGACAAGCACCTGGACCCAACCGCACTCGACGCGCACAGCGCGCACCTGCGCAGCGTCGTCGGTTATGGCGAAGCGGGGAGACGGCTGTTATCAGCTTTTTCCACGGTTCCCACGCATTACGTTGCCGACTTTGCCGGAGCGGTAAAGCTTGCGTGCGGCCTGGTGAGAGGCAATGACGTCTTACTGCTTTCGCCCGTCGGCACCAGCTTCGACCAGCATCGGGATTACCGGGAGCGCGGGGAGACCTTTCGCGCGCTGGCTCGAATGCACTTATCCGTGACGTAACGACAACAAAGGAACGCGGCCTTGGCCTTCCCATACGGCGTCTTGGTGAACTCCATCGCAAGCCGGCAGACGTGGCGCAATCGGGGTCGGGCCTTCTCGCCCATGGCTCCAAGTGTGATTCGCGGTTGCGGCTGCCGCTGAAGTGTCAGCGGAACTAGGCCTCGGCGCCCCTGCCTGCCCGCCTGCCTGCCTGGTAAGTATCAGATACCCACGGCCGTTGAACTCCCGGGAAAAAGGGCTAGCAAAAGCGCCGGGGGTTTCCGCGGGGGGTTCCGAGGGGGTCACGTCGGAAGGGCGACTTCAGCCGGGAGGGTTTAGCCCAGCGGAGGGGGGGCCTGGCCTAGATCTTGGCTAGATGGGGGGCTTCGAGCGAACTGGGAAAACACACAGTTGGCGGAGCCGGCGGAAACATGCTTTGAATTAGGTTGAGGTTTGTCATGAGTGCTACGCCCCGAGCGACTCCCGTAGTCAAGTTTCCGGTTGAGAAGTCCGCAGCCGCGGATGCTCCCGTATCCAATCAGTTGAAGGCACCCATCGTGGTCGTTGCGGCCGGTTCGGAGTGGGAGCACTCACACGGTGACTTGCTGATTGGGCGCGATACGGACGCGAATATGGTTCTTTCTGATCCGTTGGTTTCGCGCAGACACGCGCGCTTGATTGTGGATTCCGATGGGCGCGTGATTTTAGAAGATCTCCACAGCGCCAATGGGGTTTTCGTCAACGGACGTAAGCTTTCACGGCCTTCAATCGTTCTCGGAGAAGGCGATCGCATTCTCATTGGAACCACCGAAGTGAGCCTGTTTAGCCTGCGAGCTTCGGCCCAGGTACGGCTGGGCAGGCTGATTGCGCGAGCCCCGAGAGACGACGCGCCAAGCACTACCCTTGCTTCGGCTGGGGATACCGATTCTTTTCGCTCGGAACCCAGTTTCAAAGCGACGCACAAGAGAACCATTG
>Ga0302321_100003516_pt1 | contig 13439 bp, 13 predicted proteins | sample Fen_T0_1_FD_202505 | JGI IMG/M metagenome (GOLD analysis project Ga0302321, IMG submission 202505) | Peat permafrost microbial communities from Stordalen Mire near Abisko, Sweden - Fen_T0_1 | ecosystem: Environmental > Terrestrial > Soil > Wetlands > Permafrost | place: Sweden: Abisko...
TTCTCGCAACCAAGGGCGGCCTCTTCGAAGCTCAGCTCGAGGGTATAGCGCAGGTCGTGACCGGCGGCGCGCTTGCGACCGGTGCCGAACAGATCGCCAAACACCGCGTCGAAGAAATTGACCACCGTCTTGAGGTCGGCTTCCTTGCCGAAGGGCAGATCGTTTGCCGCCGAGCCGAAGCGGTCGTAGTGCTCGCGCTTGCTGTCATCGCCCAGCACTGCGTACGCGACGGAGACTTCCTTGAATTTTTCTTCCGCGGCCGGGTCGCCGGGATTGCGATCGGGATGGTACTTTAGCGCCAAAAGACGATAGGCGGCCTTGATCTCGCTCGCGGTCGCCTGGCGGTCCACGCCAAGGACTTCGTAAGGATCGCGTGTGGGGACGCCCTTCATCCTCGACTACGTACTGCTGGAACCGCCCTGCAGGAACAGGAACAACGTGTGCGCTTCGGCTTCCAGGCGTCCCAGCGATTCGCGCAGCCGATTTACGTTTTCCGGATCGGACTCCACGACGTACTTGCACTCGTCGAGGGCCAGCTGAATGCGCTCGCGCGCAAGCAGGTCGAGCTTTTCGCCGTACTCGCGCAAGGTGTTTTCCGTACCGTAGATCAGCGTCCCGGCGTTGTTGCTCAGATCTGCCAGCTCTTTCTTCGCTTGGTCGGCCATTCGGTTGGTGTCGGCGTCGGCGATGAAGCGTTTGATTTCCGCTTCGGTCAGGCCAGAGGTCGGCTGCACAATCACGGTTTGTGCCTTGCCCGTACCGAGGTCCTTGGCAGCCACGCTGACGATGCCGTTCGAATCGATGTCGAAGGACACCTCGATCTGCGGAGCGCCTCGCGGGGCGGGTGGAATCCCAGCCAGCTGGAAATGCGCCAGGCTCTTGTTGTCGGCCGCCATCTCTCGCTCGCCCTGCAGGACGTGCACGTTGACATAGGGCTGGTTGTCGACGGCCGTCGAGAAGATGCTAGCGCGCCTGACCGGAATTGTCGTGTTGTACGGGATGATGCGCGTGAACACGCCGCCAGCGGTTTCCACGCCCAGCGACAGCGGGGTCACGTCCAGCAGCAGGACGTCCTGTTGCTCCCCGGTCAGTACCGCACCTTGCAGGGCCGCTCCGACTGCCACCGCTTCGTCGGGATTGATGGCGCGTGAGCCCTTCTTGCCGAAGAAGCCCGCCACCAGCTCCTGAATGCGCGGCATGCGCGTCTGCCCACCGACCAGGATGACCTCGTCGATGTCGCTGGTCTGCCAGCTGGCATCCTTGAGGACCTTCTCGCATAGCGGAATGGTGCGGCCGATGATGTCGTCGGACAGTGTCTCCAGCTTGCCGCGGGTGAGCGACATCATGAGGTGCTTGGGACCATCGGCGGTGGCCGCGATGAACGGAAGGTTGATCTCGGTTTCGAGGCTGGTCGACAGCTCGTGCTTCGCCCGTTCGGCAGCTTCCCGCAGGCGTTGCAAGGCCATGCGGTCGGTGCGCAGATCGACGCCGTACTGGGTTTGGAATGCGTCGGCCAGGTGGCCGATGATGCGTGCGTCGATGTCTTCGCCGCCGAGGAAGCCGTCGCCGCTGGTGGCTTTGACTTGGTACACGCCCTCGTGTAGGTGCAAAAGTGAGATATCGAAGGTGCCGCCGCCTAGGTCGTACACCGCAATCTTTGCCTCGGGCGCGACCGACAACCGCCCGTAGGCCAGCGCGGCGGCGGTGGGCTCGTTGATGATTCGCCGGACGTTGAGCCCGGCGATGCGGCCGGCGTCTTTGGTCGCCTGGCGCTGGCTGTCGCCGAAGTACGCGGGCACGGTGACCACGGCGTCGGTGACCTTTTCACCCAGGTAGTCCTCGGCGGTTCGTTTCATCCGGTCGAGGATGTAGGCCGAGATCTGCGCTGGGGCGTAGCCTTGCCCCTGCACCCGCACCCACGCGTCGGCGTTGTCGGACTTGACCACCTCGTAGGTCGAGTTTTGGGTGTGTCGTTCGACTTCGGAGTCTGCGAACTTGCGCCCCATCAGGCGCTTGACCGCGGATACGGTGCTTTCGGCGTTGGTCACCGCCTGGCGTTTGGCGATCTGTCCGACCAGCGGTTCGCCTTCACCCGTGAAGGCGACCACCGAGGGCGTGGTTCGCGAACCTTCGGCATTGGGAATCACAAGAGGCTCGAGACCCTCGACCACGGCCACGCAGGAGTTCGTCGTGCCCAGGTCGATGCCGATGATTCGCGACACAGTGGTTAGGTTTCGCCTTGAGGTTTGTCGGAGGACGCCCCGTCCGCAGTCTTTTCCGAAGACGCCGGGCCGGGCGGAGCCACTGCGACCACGACCATGGCCGGACGAAGCAGCCGGTCGCCAATCATATAGCCTTTCTGCAGTTCGTGCACGACCGAGCCGGGCTTGGCGTCGGGGGCTGGAACCTGCGAGATGGCCTCGTGGAAGCGGGGATCGAAGGCCGCGCCTTTGGCTTCGAGGGGCTTGACCTGGTATCGATCGAGCTTGGAGCGGAACTGGCGCACCACCAAGTCCACACCCTCGCGGATGGCCTTGGCGTCGCTTTCCTTTCCTTCACCCCACGAGGCCGTGGCGCGTTCGAGATTGTCCATAACCTCGAGCAGGTCTCGTAGGACTTGTTCCTTCGCTCGTGCTTCGCCATCGCTCAGCTCTTTGCGAGAACGCTTCTTCCAGTTGTCGAACTCGGCGGCGATGCGAAGCATGCGGTCGCGCAGGTCGGCCTTTTCCGCTTCCAGGGTGACCAGGCGTTCTTCGAGAGTGGGTGGCGGAAGGTTGGAGACCGGCTCGGTCGGCGCGGCGGGGCCGGCTGCTGGCCCGCCGGTGGGCACGGGGTTGCGCGCGTCGTTGTCGGGTGTGTTGTCTTGGCTATCGCTCATGAATGCATGCTCCAGTTCGAGGGGCGGATGATCCGTTCGGCCTAAATCCTCGGGAGCATCTCGGTAATCACGTCGGCTGTGAAGTCTACCAGAGGGATCACCTTGGAATAATTCATTCGTGACGGACCGATGACACCGATGGTTCCAAGCGGATGGTCCTCGCTGCCGTAGCTGGTCGCCACCACGGAGATGTCGTCCAGGTTGGCCAGGCTGGCCTCGGCGCCGATGAACACGCAGATACCCGGGGCATTGAGCGTGCGGTCGAGGAGCCTGGCGATCTGATCCTTTTCTTCGAGCGTGCGCAGAACACTGCGGGCGCGTTCCAAATCTGCGGCTTCGGCAACCAGGTTGGCCTGCCCGTCGACGAAGATCTTGCCCACGCTGTCAGCCTCGGGGACGGCTGCTGCGGCGAGGCCCAGCGCCTGGGCCAGCATCGGATCCCGCGCCGACAGCGCCCTTTCGCGCTCGATTTCCAGTAGCACGCGCGCACGCATCTTTTCGAGTGTGAGTCCGGCGACCAGGCTGTTGAGGTAGTTGTTGATACGGTCCAGATCGCTGTGTGAAAGGGTTACCTCCGTGTGGACCAGCTTGTTTTGAATCTGTCCACTCGTGGTCGCAATCACGGCAAGAAGCTGACCCTCCCGCAGACGCACGAATTCGATGTGCGAGATGGGATCGGATTCCAGGCGTGGCGTCTCGACCACCACGGCCAGATGGGACAACTCGCGCAGTAGCCTGCTGACGCGATGCATGACCTCCTGGGTTTCGGTTGGGGGACCGATGCGTCCGCGAATCTGTTCCTTTTCAGGTGCAGACAGGCTGCGAATTCGCAACAGCGAGTCGACGTACAAACGCAGACCGCGGTCGGTGGGAATGCGTCCGGCCGAGGTATGCGGGTGACGCAAAAGGCCCATCTCCTCGAGCTCGCCCATGACCGAACGGACCGTGGCTGAGGAAATGTCTAGAGCGTACCGACGCACCACGGTCTGCGACCCCACGGCTTCGCCCGTGTCTAGGTACTCGCACACCACCGCGTGCAGGACCTTCTTTGCTCGGATGCCAATCTCGTTCACGAGGATGATCTAACCTCAAAATGGCGCCGTCGCCAAGGCGGTCGTCGTCGACCGGCGCCTGGGGCCAGCAATCCGTGCGGCCGGGGCACGGTTGGGTGGCACAGGTGCAGCGCGTCGCTAAATGTCCCGAAGAGGCGGATCGCGCCCTAAATCTGGTTACACGGCTCGCCCGGGTCGGTCGTCCTTACGCGGCCATCGCCAATGGATTACTCGAAGCGAACCCCTGCAGGCATCCCGAGTCGATCCCGTCTCAAGACGCAAACGAAGATTGTTTGATTAAAAATAGGAGGCCATAGGTCCTGATTAAGCGCGGAAGAGACATGGCCTATCAAGATACCCCTACTCATACCCCTACTCGGTTTCTCGCACGGATGTGTGGCTGAAAAGGGAGTTGCAGAGTCCTAATTCCATTTTTGGGAGGAGGTCTGCATCCATCGGCTCGGCCGGACATCAAATTCAACAGCATCGCGCGGGCGGCGCGAACGCGATCGGAAGGAGATGGATGATGACTCTCGCACGTACCCTCTTTGGTCTCGGCTTCTTAGCGGTGGCAGCATGTTCAATCAATGCGGATTCTGATTCGCCGACTGGGGGCGCGGGAGGAGGCGAGACAGGAGGGACTTCGGCTCAAGGTTCGGGTGGACAGGGTGGCCACGCGCCGGGAACCGGAGGTGAAACGGCAGCGGGAGGCAGCAGCTCGGCTACGGGCGGTTCAAGCACCAGCGGTGGCCGGGGGGGAAGCTCGTCGAAGGGCAGTTCGCCGGCTGGTGGCAGCGGAGGCGCAAGCTCGGACGGAGGCTCATCTGGCAGCGGAGGTGGCTTGCAGGGAACCGGCGGCCGTGTCGGCTCCGGTGGGAGCATGGGCACAGGCGGTGCGGCAGGGCCCGACGCCGGGCCGGGCGGTCAGGATGGAAGCGTGATCCGGCGGGACGGCGGCTCGAATGGCGGCGCTGGCGGGCAGACGGACGGAAGCACCGGAGGCGTCAGCTACTCGAAGGACATTCAGCCCTTGCTCAGTTCTAATTGCACCCGCTGCCACAGCTCACCTGGGCCGAGCGCTGGCATCGACCTCACGAGCTACGCGAACGTGAAGAAGAACGCCTCGTCGGCGAATTCCGCGATTCAGGGGGGCGCGATGCCACCCACGGGCGCGTTGTCGACCGCAAACAAGCAACTCTTCCAGTCGTGGGTGACCGCTGGCGCACCCAACAACTGAGCGGATCAACCCCTCGCCAGCCGGACCGCCACTTCGTCGGCGAAAAGGAACCCTTCGCCAGTCAGCCGGATTCGGTCGGGAGTGACCTCGAGCCAGCCGGCCCCGACACACTTGTCCGCGGCCGCTTGGCGTTGGGGCGACTCAAGCGGATCTTGGCCGTAGCGAAGGGCGTGCGCCCGGCGACCCACGCCGTCCGACATGCGCAGCCCGAGCCACAGCGCCTCGTCTTCGACCTGTGCAGGCGACCGGGTGTCCACGTCTGTCGACGGAAGCGCCGGTGCCCCGTTCACTTCATCGAGGTAGGTGCGCAGTGAGCGCGGATTGGTCGACCGGACGCCGCTGCCGTCGGCGAGAGGTCTGAACGACGACGCAGACATCCCAAGGCCGAGGTATGCATCGAGCGTCCAGTAGAGCGAATTGTGAATCGCGCGCCGTCCCGGACGGGCGTAGGACGATATCTCGTAATGTTCGTATCCTGCGGCGGTGAGCGTGTGGTGACCAAGTGAGTACATGGCCGCGACGGCCTCGTCCTCTGGCCGTCCAAGCCTGCCAGTCCGGTCGAGCGCGCCGAAGCGGGTGTTCGTCTCGACGGTGAGGGCATAGGCCGTGATGTGCTCGGGGCCGAGGGCGCACAAGGCCGCGAGTGACGCGCGCCAGTCGTCCATGCTTTGCCCGGGCAGCCCAAACATCAAATCCGCGCACACGTTGTCGAAACCAGCACGGCGGGCCGCTTCGAATGCTGCCGGAATCGCCGCGGCCGAATGCTTGCGGCCGATGCGCCGGAGCAGATCGTCCTGGAACGCCTGCGCACCGAACGAGACTCGGTTTACCCCCAGTCCGCGTAGCTCGCGGAGATGCGGCTGAGCGAGATCCCCTGGGTTGGCCTCGACGGTAATCTCCTTGGGCGTGCCGGCAAAACGCCGTCGAATCTGCTCCGCCACGCGCCCGAGGGCATCCGCGCGCCAAAGTCCGGGCGTGCCGCCACCGAAGTAGAGCGATACTAGGGGCAGCCCAGCAAAATCGGCTGCCCGTGCCTCCATCTCGGCAACCACGGCATCGGCGTAAGCGTCGTGCGGAATGGTCGGCCTCACCGCGACCGCAAAATCGCAATACGGACAACGTGACGTGCAGAAGGGAAAATGCACGTAGACGCCGAGGGCGCGCGCTGGGTCCACGGTGGCAGCGATGCTAGTCACGTCTGGCAAGGATAGAGCAGCGACGGCGCGAACGCTGTCTCAATCCGGAATCGGGACGATGCACGCAACACTTTTGCCTGCTTGCCGATAACCTCGGCGATGCGCACTTTCAACCCGCGGACGTTACTAGGCTGGGGCTTGCTGTTTGCCGCGTGCAATCCGGAAACGGACTTGCAGCAGCAGCAAACCGCAGCTTCGGGGACCGAAGAAGGTGACGACGGCCCGCTTTCAGGCTCGTCCGGCAATTCTCAAAGTGGCCAATTGCTCGACCCACCGACAGGCGCCACTGACCTTGCCACCAACCTGGCGGGTGTGGTGTTGCGCTTTCCCGAGGCGATCGCGGCCGCCGGTGACGGGGCGGCGGCGCTGCTTCAGCCGTCTGGGGCAGCGGTGCCTGTGGTGCTCCAGGTTGGTGCGGAGGTCCCATGCTCGTCCAAGTGCTACCTCTTCAATCCCGGCGCGCAATTGGCGGCCACCACCGCGTACACGGTGAAGATTCCCGCCACCGGATTGCAGTTCCTCGACGGCAAACCGGTTCCTCCTGGTGACGCTGGTGCCTTCACGACGGGGACAGGTGCAGACTCGTTCGCCCCCCGGGTCGAGGCCTTCACGATAGACATTGCCGAAGGTTGCGCAACCGTCCACGTGGCTGCCGACGAGCAGGTGCGCGCGGAGATTGTCCTCAGCTCGAGTGAGGGTGACGCGACTTGGTCGTCGGCCAGCGTCGGCTTGGCGGTCGACCTGTCCCTGCGGCTGCCCCACCGCGCCGCGGATCCGCACGCGCGCGCCGTTGCTCGCGTTTCGGATCGCTCGGGCAATCAGGGGCTGTCGACGCCGCTGTCTTTCGATTGGCCAGCCCCAGTCCAGGCTGTGGTCATCACCGAAGTGCTCGCCAACCCGGCCGGGTCGGAGACTACGCAGGAGTTCGTTGAGCTGTACAACGCCGGCGAGGCCGCGGTTGAGCTCGCCGGCTGGTCCATCGCGGACAAGACCGGTAAGGACGTGCTGCCCGAGGCGGTGATTCTGCCTGGGGCATTTGCTCTCATCGTCGGCGAAACCTACGACCCTGCCGACGGAAAGGATCCTGGGCCAGCCCAGGGGAGCCTGGTTGTACATGTGTCAGGTCGCATCGGCAGCGACGGCTTGTCGAATTCCGGCGAGCCAGTCCGCCTGGTCAATCTGGCAGGCCAAATCGTGAGCCAGTACGGCGGTTGGGTCGACGTCAACGCGACCGCCTGGTCGGGCAAGAGCACCAAGCGCATCTCGGCCGATGCCTGCGATGCACCCGACGCGTGGAGCAAGTCGCCCAGCTCGCCCACCCCGGGGTGGTGAGCCAAAGTCCTAATGCATTATCTGCAATTCACCCCGCGGATTTGGCCTCTTTTTTGCGTCGAATAATGTTAGATAGGGGGCCATGTCCGGTCACAATAGATGGTCCAAAATCAAGCACAAGAAGGGCGCGTCCGACGCCAAGAAGTCCAAGGTCTGGACGAAACTGATCAAAGAGATCACGGTTTCGGCGCGGTCGGGCGGCGACCCCAACGGAAATCCTCGTCTGCGCACTGCCATCGACAAGGCCCGTGGGCAGAACATGCCGAATGACACCATCGATCGCGCGGTCAAGAAGGGTACCGGCGAGCTCGGTGGGGTGACCTACGAGGAGTTCAACTTCGAAGCCTACGGACCCGGCGGAACGGCGATCTTGATGGACATCATGACCGATAACCGCAACCGGACCACCGGCGAAATTCGCAACATTCTCACCAAGGGCAACGGCAACTTGGGCAGCTCGGGCTCGGTGGCGTACATGTTCAAGAAGCTCGGCATCGTGGCCTACGACAAGGCCTCGGTCGACGAGAACAAGGTTACCGACCTTGCCATCGAGCTCGGCGCCGACGACGTGAAGACCGAGGACGACATGGTCACGGTGGTCACCGAGCCCAAAGAGTTCGAGCGTATTCGCGACGGGCTCAAAGCGGCTGGCATGCCAGAGCCGGAAACCGCCGAAGTTTCCATGGTTCCGGAGAACAAGGTGCACTTGACCGGTCGTGACGCCGAAGTTGCCCTGAAGCTGCTCGACACGCTCGAGGACAACGACGACGTCCAGAACGTCTACTCGAACCTCGACGTCGACGAGTCCGCGCTGGAAGACGCGGAATAGGCGCTCCTTCCCATGCCGGCACCGAGCCGCGTGCGTATTCTGGGCGTCGACCCGGGATCGCTGCGGCTGGGTTACGGGCTCGTGGACCGGGTGGGTCCGGCAGAGCTTGCGTACGTCGAGTGTGGGGTGATTTCTGCGCCGGCGAGGATGGACCGGACGGAGCGCCTGATGACGATAGGGCGCTGCCTGCGCGAGTTGGTCGAGGAGTTGCGGCCGGACGAGGTGGCGATGGAGCAGGCCTTCTACGGCAAGAACGTGCAATCGACCCTGGCGCTGGGGGAGGCGCGTGGCGTGGTGTCCTTCATCGTCAGCGATGCCGGTCTGAAAGTGTCCGGCTATGCACCGGCGCGGGTGAAGCGGACCATCGTTGGTCACGGTGCGGCCACCAAGCAGCAGATCGGCTACTTGGTCCGGGCGCTGCTTTCTTTGCGGCGCGTCCCCGAACCCGACGCTGCCGACGCGTTAGCCATCGCGATTTGCCACGCTCGCCACTGCAACCTGGTTTTGCCCAAAGCTGAAACGCGATCTCGGCGAGGCCCTGTGCGATGATGCTGGACCATGATTGCATCGTTGCGTGGCGCGCTTCTCGAAAGCGGACCTGATTCTGCAGTGATCGAAGCGGGCGGCGTGGGTTATGCCGTCACCTTGACTGCGGCTGCCCAGCGGGCGCTGCCCGCCCTGGGCGCGGCGACGTTCTTGCTGGTGCATACCCACGTGGTGAAGGACGGGCCAACCCAGCTTTACGGGTTCTGCGACGTGGAGGAGCGGCGGATTTTCGAGACGCTGATTTCGGTGCAGGGCGTGGGACCCAAGGTCGCGTTGGCGATTCTGTCCGGCATGGCACAGGGCGAGCTGGTCCGCGCCATTGCAGCCTCCGATATCGCGGCGCTGGTGAGGATCCGCGGGGTGGGGCGCAAGACCGCCGAACGCATCACGGTCGAGTTGCGTGACAAGATCGGAATCGCTGGCTCCGACGCCGCTACGGTCAGGTTGCCCTCGACCGTACCGACTGGTCGGATAGGCGAGGTTCACGCGGCGCTGACCGCGCTTGGCTACAAGCCCTCGGAATTCGATGTGGTGTTGGCCAGGCTCGATGAGACCCACCCGGTGACCGATCTCATCAAGCAGGCGCTCGGCTTGCTCAGGAGGAAGTAGTGGCACGCAAGAAGCACGACGACGGAGAGGTGGCCCCTCCGCCGGCCGAACGGGTCGTCACGGCCGAGAAGGTCGAGGAGCCCACCGCCGCCGACGAGGAAGCTGCGCTGAGGCCACATTCGTTCGCCGAGTTCATCGGCCAGCGCAAAGTAGCCGAGAATCTGGAGGTCTACGTGGCCGCGGCCAAGAAGCGCGCAGGCGCTTTGGACCACGTGCTCTTGTCAGGGCCTCCTGGCCTGGGCAAGACCACGCTTGCGCATGTCATAGCGCACGAGCTGGGGACCACGGCGCGCGTAACCTCGGGGCCGGCGCTGGAGCGCAAGGGCGACCTGGCCGGGATCCTGACTTCTCTCGGCCGTGGCGACGTGCTGTTCATCGACGAGATCCACCGACTGCAGCCGATCATCGAGGAGAGCCTCTATCCCGCGATGGAGGACTACCACATCGAAATCGTGACCGGGATGGGAGCGGGCGCGAGCGCGATCAGAGTACCCATCGAACGCTTCACCCTGGTTGGCGCCACCACGCGCACCGGGCAGCTCACCTCCCCGCTGCTCTCGCGTTTTGGCATCGTCGAGCGTCTGGATTTCTATGCGCCTGCGGAGCTTGCCACCATCGTCAAGCGCTCGGCCAAGCTGCTCGACATCGGGTGCACAGACGACGGTGCGGAAGAGCTGGGTAGTCGCGCACGCGGCACCCCCCGCATCGCGAACCGTCTCTTGCGCCGGGTGCACGACTTTGCGCTGGTTCGTAGCGACGGCCGGGTCACCCGCGAGGCCGCCGACTACGCGCTCCGGCGTCTTGGCGTGGACAGCCAAGGCCTCGACGACGGCGATCGCCGCTTCCTGCGTGCCATCGTCGAGCGGTTCGACGGCGGTCCCGTCGGCATTGAATCGCTCGCTGCTGCGCTGGCCGAGGACCGCGACACCCTGGAATACGTACACGAGCCGTATCTCATTCAGGAGGGCTTCCTCGTGCGTACGCCGCGTGGTCGCGTCGCTACCGCGCAGGCTTTCGCGCACCTCAACGTGGAGATGCCCAAGCGCAATCCCAACGGGCAGGGTAGCCTGTTCTGAGGGCGCGGTTTCAGCCGGGCAGCTTGATCGAACCGGGATCGATCGCTGCTTCGAACACGATGTTGGCTGGTCCGCGCATGGCCACCGATGCGAAGCTCGGGCCCTCGCTGCCAGCCACCCCGCTCTTCACCGTGATGAACAGCGTACCACCTGGCAGGTGAACCGGAATCTCTCGATCGGCCGGCACCCGACCCTCGAGGCATGCCGCTACCACGGTCGCGCAGGCACCGGTTCCACAGGCCAACGTGATACCGCAGCCACGCTCCCAGACCACTAGGTCGATCTCGGGCTTGTCGGGATTGGCCTTGCTCACGTGCGCGAACTCGACGTTGGTACGCCTCGGGAAGCGCGCGTCTTTCTCGATGCCAGGCCCATAAGTCACGGCCAAATCGCGGAGCTTGGTCGCGGGATCGTCGAAGAAAATGACCGCGTGCGGGTTGCCCATCGACACAGCCGTGAAGGCGAACTGCCGGTCTAGGGCCGGCAGGGGTGCACGCACCAGCCTGGGTGCATCGCTTGCCACCGGGACGAGCCTCGGCAGAAGTTGGGGTGCCCCCATATCGACGGTCACGGTCTTTGCCTCACCGTTTTCCGCCGCGATCGTACAGGCCAAAAGCCCAGCGCCCGTGTCGATGCGCAGGACGTCCCGCCGCAGCGACGGATCACGATCGAACAGAACCTTGGCCACGCAGCGGATGCCGTTGCCGCACATCTCCGCTTCGCTGCCGTCGGCGTTGAGCACGCGCATCCGCGCATCGCCTTTGTCGCCGGGCAGGATGGCCAGAACCCCGTCACCCCCGACGCCGAAGTTCCGATCACAAAGGGCGCGCACGGTGGCCGGCCGGGTCGCTTCGTCGGCGAGCGCGTGAGCGGGTTTGCCCACGCGCAGATCGACGACGAGAAAATCGTTTCCGAGTCCTTCAACTTTGACGAAAGGCAACAGGGCCATTCGCCAAAACTAGCACAGCTATTCGGCCGCCGGTTTCTCTGCCGCGGGCTTTTCTTCCGACTTCTTCTCGGCGGCGGGCTTCTTGGCTGGCTTCTCTGTGGCGGGCTTTTCGCCTTCAGGAGCAGCTTCGGCAGTCGCCTTCTTCTTGGGCGTGGCGGCGGCCTTCTCAGCTGCCTCGCCTGACTCCGCGGCAGGCTTCTCGGCCTTGGCGGCTTTGTCCTCCGCCTTGATCGTCGGCTTGACCGGCTTGACCGGCTTGTCGGCAGTTGGCTTGGCTGCCTTTTGTGCGGCAGGCTTTTCGCCCAGGTCGAGCTTGGCGGCTGGCGCCGGCTTGACCGGCTTGCCGGCTTCGCCTGGCATGGTCAGCTTCAGCGCGGGCGCTGCTTTGTCTCCGGCAGGTGCGGGAGCGGCCAGCTTTTCAGCTGCCTTCTCCTCGATGGTGCCCTCGGCCGGGGCCGGCTCCGCTTCACTCTTCTGTGCTGCGGCCTTCTCCTGCGCTTCACGCTGCTTATCGATGTCCGTCAGCAGCTTGCTGTTCGCGGCTTCCTCGACCTTCTTCTCCTGCGCCTTCTTCTCGGCAATTCTCTGCAGGCGCCGCGAATCCGACTGGCTCGACATGTAGGCCAGCGCCAGGGAATTGGTGAAGAATACGATGGCGCAAATCGCGGTCAGCTTGGTCAGGAAGGTTGCTCCACCCGACGAGCCGAACACGCTTTGGCTTCCACCACTGCCGCCGAAGGCCAGACCGATACCGCCGCCGCGCCCTGCTTGCAGGAGCACGACCAGCATGAGGAAGATGCAGACGAAAACGTGGAGGACGGTTAGGAACGTGTACACGCGGCAACCCCTTCTTTAACGAGCTTGGCGAACGAGTCTACGGTAAGTGCCGCCCCGCCGACGAGGGCCCCGTCGATGTCTTTCTTCTTCATGAGCTCGGCCACGTTGTCGGGCTTCACGCTGCCGCCGTAGAGGATTCGAATCTGCTGGGCACGGGTTGCAAGGCGCGCAACCAAGTTCGCACGGATCGCGGCGTGGATCTCCTGAGCCTGCTCCGGGCTCGCCACGCGGCCCGTGCCGATGGCCCAAACCGGCTCATACGCGATGACGGATTTCACGAGCTCGTCATCGGTCAGGATCTTGGTCCCGCCTTCGAGTTGCTTGGTCACGATGGCTACCGCCTGACCGGCATCGCGCTCGGCCAGCGTCTCGCCGATGCAGATGATAGGGATAAGTCCGTTGGCCAGGGCGGCCTTGGCCTTGCGCGCCACGGTCTCGTCCGTTTCGCCAAAGAACTGGCGGCGCTCAGAGTGTCCGACGATGGCGTACTTGGCGCCGGCGTCGGCGATCTGGGCCATGGCCACCTCGCCGGTGAAGGCACCCTTCGTCTCCCAGTAGCCGTCCTGCGAGGCAACACCGAGCGAGCTGCCCTTGAGCTTGTCGGCCACGGTGGCGAGCGCCACGAAACCTGGGCCCACGGCCACGTCGGCGTCGGTCACGGACGCAACCGCGTCGCGCACCCCGGTCGAGAGGGCGACTGAATCGGAGAGGGTGCCCCAGAGCTTCCAGTTGCCACAGAAGAAGGGACGGGGAACACGCGCGTTGGACATGGTCAGGGACTCCTTTTACTTCAAGTTTCCAGGGCGGCAAGCCCTGGCAGTTTCTTACCTTCGATGAACTCGAGCGAAGCCTCTCCACCGGTCGAGATGTGGGCGATGCTGCTGGCGACGCCGGCGCG
>Ga0302321_100003518_pt1 | contig 13438 bp, 11 predicted proteins | sample Fen_T0_1_FD_202505 | JGI IMG/M metagenome (GOLD analysis project Ga0302321, IMG submission 202505) | Peat permafrost microbial communities from Stordalen Mire near Abisko, Sweden - Fen_T0_1 | ecosystem: Environmental > Terrestrial > Soil > Wetlands > Permafrost | place: Sweden: Abisko...
ATGGATGGCGTCGGCCTGCTGCTCGATGTTGAACGGGTTGACGCCCAAGGCGAACGCGCCGAGCTCTTCATAGGCGCCCGCGTACTCGCTCAGCACGAGCACGCCGCCGCGCCGGTTGAGCACCGGCCCCTCTTTCGCCACCAGGTTCATTCCGTCGCTGATCGCGTTGACGAAGAGCACGTCGTAGTGGGCGTAGGCGGCCAGCGTCACGGGGAAGTCGTCCTGGATGCGCAGGTCGACCGGCATCCAGTCGGTGGTCCCGTGGCGCGTGTTCACGTCCGCGACCTTGCGCTCCACCCGCTCCCGGTAGGTGACATACTCCTCGACGTCCTGGCGCGACGGCTGCAGCAAGGCGAGAAAGGTGAAGCGCTCCTTGAACTCGGGGTGCAGTTCGAGGAAGCGGTCGAGGGCGACGAAGCCGCGGATGATGTTCTTGCTCAGGTCGAGCCGGTCGACGCGCACAAGCAGGAACTCGCGCCGCTTGCCGAGGAGCGCTCGCTCGGCGGAGCGGGCGCGCCGCGACTTGGCCGCCGTGCGCAGCGAGGCCGGGTCGATGCTCACCGGGTAGGCGCGCACCCAGACCTCGCGGCCGTCGTAGTGGACGACTCCCGCTTTGGCGTCGACCTCGAGCTCCAGCAGGTCCTCGCAGCAGCTCAGGAAATTGCGCACGTATCCGCTGGTGTGGAACGCGACCACGTCGTTGGCGAGCAGACCCTCGAACACCGCCATGCGGATGTGACGCGGCAACACCCGCCAGTAGTCGCTCTGCGGCCAGGGTATGTGGATGAACTGGTGGAGGAACGCGTCCGGGCAGGAGGCGCGCACCTGGGGGGCGACGCAGTAGAGCTGATAGTCGTGGAGCAGCACCAGCGCGTCGCGCCCATTGCCGGCGTGGCCGCGGCGCCGGCACCCGTCGGGACCCCGGCGCACCTCGTCGACGACCGCCTTCGCGAACAGGTCGTTCACGACCAGGTAGCCGTTGTGCCAGGCGTCCATCTCCTCGGCCCCGATGTCGGGGTGACGGCCGAGGTCCCACAGGTAGTGCTGGATGAACCACAGCATCGGGTTGGCGACGATGTTGTAGTACTTGTGGTAGGCGTCGGGAGCGACGGCGACGTAGCGCAACCGGTACGTGTCGCCGTCGAGAGCGACCTCGACAGCGCGCTTCTCGGCCGCCAGGCGACGCTCCTCGTCGCCGAGCGCAGCGGCCACCCACGTGCCGGGATGCTTGCGCAGCATCTCGGTGAGCACGGTGACCAGGCCGCCGGGTCCGCGCGTGACCACGGGTTCCCCGGACGGGTCGCTGTGGAACGACACGGGGCCACGGTTGGCGGCCACCACGATACGACGCCCTGCTGGATCGGCTGCCGGCACGCCCTTGCCCCCTGGGTCGGCTTGCTAGGACCCTATCTTACCCGCCTTCAGGTCCGAGAAGAGCCGCAGATCGTCGCGCAGCAGGCGGGGGGTGAGGAACTCGCGCCTCACGTGCTCCTTGCCGAGCAGAGCCATGCGACGATGCTTCTCGGGATCGGCCAGCACTTCCAGGCAACGCTCGGCGCACTCCGCGGCGGACGTGACGAGATAGCCGGTCACGCCGTCCTCGATCTGCAGTGGGATTCCGCCGACGTCGCCGCCGATGGTCGGCCGGCCCTTCCACAGGGCCTCGGTCACGGTGAGGCCGAAACCCTCGCGGACGGACTTCTGCAGGATCACGTCGGCGTGGCTCTGGAAGGCGTTGATCTCCACCGAGCCCACGTTGTCGAGGTTGGAGAGGATGAAGACGTCGGGGTCGCCGCCGACATACGCGATGACCTTCTCGAGGTAGTCCCAGCCCTCCGGGTCGTCGCTCGCCATGGAGCCGATGAGCGCGAGCTGCATGCCGGGAAGCTTGGCTTTGACCGTCCGGTACACGTCGACCACGCCCAGCGGGTCCTTCCAGGGGTCGAAACGCGACACCTGCAGCAGCAGGGGTCGCTCGATGTCGATGCCGAACTGGCGCACGATGTAGGCTGCATCTTCTCGGGAAAGCCGCATGTTCTTGGGCGCCAGCGGGTCGATGGTGGGAGCGATCTCACGGACCGGGACGGTCAGGCCCTGTGGTACGTAGTCGCGCAGCGTGTAGACCGCGGCGTCATAGCCGTTGATCGACGGCACCAGATAGTCGTACAAGGCCTGATCGGGCGTCGAGGTGTCGATGTGGCAACGCCAGATCCACGAAGTGGCGCGATTCTGGCTGAGCGTGACGAAGTCGCGCATCGCCAGCGGCTGTGGATCGTGGATGACGACGAAATCGTAGTAGCGCGTGAGCTCGGCGGCGTTGGCGCGGCAGACGCTCTCGTACAACTCCCGCGCCTCGGCGGGGAAGTCGACGGCGGTGCCCTGCAGGCCGTTGTGGAAGCTCTTCGTGACGGTGAAGAACTCCGGCGGCGCGGTGATGACCCGCCACTCGGCCTCCAGACCGGCGTCGGTGGTCAGCGGCACGAGCGTGTAGAGGATCTCGGCGACCCCGCCGCCGAAAGCCGTGGCGTTGACGTGCAGCACCTTCTGGCCCTTGAGGCCCTCGGCGAGCTCGTCGATCTCGGCCATGAGCTCCCGGGGAACGATGGAACGGTAGTCCGCCAGGGACTTGTGACCGACGTTGACCTCGCGCATGTGACCTCCGTACCGGGAGCGGGCAGCCGCCCGCAGTTCACGGTAGTACACCACACCTGGGGCGTCGGCTAAACTCGGCGGCGTGAAAACCGCACCGTCACCCCCACCGCAGCCGCTGGCCATCGCCTCGGACGGACTCCTGCTGGCCGGCCTGCTCTTCCGCCCGGCCGGCGCCGCGCGGGGCGCCCTGCTCGTCTGCCACGGCGCCGGCAGCCGCAAAGAGAACCACACCCTGATGGGTGAGCAGGCCGCAGCGGCGGGGCTCGCGGCGTTGACCTTCGACTTCCGCGGTCATGGAGACAGCGACGGCCTCATGGGCCCGGAGGGCTGGCACGATGCCGTCGCCGCCGGTGAAGCCCTGCTCGCCGCCAGTGACGCGCCGTGGCTGGCGGCGCGCGGAGCCAGCATGGGAGGGTGCTTCCTGCTGCTGGCGGCTCGCGCCCGACCGGCGCTCTTCCGTTCGCTGGCGTTGCTGTGCCCGGCGGACGGCGCCTCGCTGCTCGCCGGGCTGGATGAGATGGAAGAGCCGGAGAACGCCGACGATCCGGACCGCGAGTACTACGGCCGCTTCGACGCCGTCGGCCTGCGGCCGTTCCTGCGCCGTCTCGATCTGGTAGGCGCGGCCCGCGGGCTGCCGCGGGTGCTGCTGGCGCACGCCCGCGACGATGACGCGGTACCGTTTGCGCACAGCGTGCGCCTGGCGACCGCGCTGGCGGCTCCCACGCGCTTCATCGTCCTGAACGAGGGCGGCCATCACGGCCCGGGGCGCTCGCCGCTGGTGGCGCGCGCCACGCTCGCCTGGGCGAAGAAGCACGGAGTCTGAGAGCGCCTAGGGCCTTTCTCGCGACGTATCGGCGTGGCGCCCCGCCAGGTCCAGCCGCTGAAGACGTGTCTGCATCGCCTGGCGGCTGACCTCGAAACGATCGGCGAGCCGACTGGCGTCCGCGCCGTGCTCGAGCACCGCCTGTCGTACGAGCGGCTCGGGCATCAGAAGATCGGCGGCGAATGCGTCGGCCTCCCGCTCGCGGATACGGCCGGCCTCGTTCACCCGGCCGCCGCGCTCGGCGCGTTGCAGCCCGGGGTGAAGAACGAAGTGGCCGATCTCGTGAGCGATGGTGAAGCGCCGGCGCCGGTCGTCGCTGCCGCCGTTCACGACGATGGCATGGGTGTCGCCGAATGGCTCCAGAGCCGCCTCGGAGGTGAAAGGCTCGCGCGTCTTCTGTACCAGCTCGAGGTTCAGGGCGCTGACGACATCGCGCAGCGACACCGGCTCGCGCACGATGCCGGCGGATTCGAGCAGGCGGGCAGCCTGACGGTGGATGTCTGCAGTGGGATGGTCCATGAAGTCGGTGGAGTTGGCCCCTCCGGGAGATGATTCTACCACTCGCGGAGGACACAAGCTCCCCGTGAGCGGGCGGCCTGGCGCCGGCCGCCTCCGCTCGGGCTCAGGCGCCGAGCAGCGGGAGCAGCCGGGCCATGATGCCGCCCACCAGCAAGGCCAGGACGATCGTGCCGGCCGAGATCGCCGCCGTCCACCGCCAGCCCAGTTCGCGCCGCAGGACGGCGATGGTCGCGAGGCAAGGGATGTAGATCGTGTTCACGATCGCATAGGTGATGATCTGCGGCTTCGTCATGATGCTGGAGATGTTCGCCACCGCTCCGCCCGCACTCACCGCGGCGAACACCAGCAGAAGCTGGAGGGCCAGCTCCTTGCGCAGCACGGCGAAGACCAGCGTGAGCCCGGCCACGGCGGGGAGCATCAGCCAGCCCTGCACCACCGGTGACAGAGGAGCGGTGAGCTTCCAGACGAGCCCGGTCTCGTAGAGGGCGCCCAGCGCCATGCTGCCGATGAGGATGATGGGCGCGGCGTCCCACACGAACTCGCGGAAGCGCCGCCAGGTCTTCTGCGCCACCTGGCGGAGCACCGGCCGCCGGAAGGGGAACATCTCCATCACGAAGGCGCCCCTCTGCCCGGGCAGGAAGCGATTGAGCCCGAGACCGGCCGAGACGCCGATGACGAAGACGACGAAGTAGGTGAACAACGCCCACTGCCACCCGGCGAACGCCGCCACCGCGCCGATGATCACCGCGGTACGGGCGCTGCAAGGCGTGAGCGTAGCCAGCGCCGAGGCGATCACGCGCTCGCGCTTGGTCGTCAGCGAACGTGTGGCGATGATGGCCGGGACGTTGCAGCCGCCGGCGGCGATCAGCGGGATCACGGCGCGGCCGTGCAGCCCGAAGCGATGCATCACGCGGTCGCTGAGGAAGGCGGCCGCGTTCATGTAGCCGGTATCCTCGATGAACGCGAGCAAGAAGTAGAAGGTCAGGATGTACGGGATGCCGACGGCGATCGTGGCGAGAATGCCACCGTCGACGCCCCAGAGCAGGGTGCGCCCAAGCACGCCGTCGCCGAAGATGCCGGTGACGGCGGAGGTGACGACCGGCGACACCCATGCCGTCCAGGCGCCGGTGAGCAGGCGCGAGAGCACGTCGCCGACCACGAAGAGCGTGGCAAACATGGCGACGATGACTCCGAGGAGGATGGGAATGCCGGTGCGCGAGGAAGTCGTGAGGCGCCACCAGGTGTCGGCGGACCGTGGCGGCGCCTGCGCCGCCTCCGCGAGCCGCCGGGCCTCGGCGTGACGCGCCTGGGCGATCGCAAGAGCGAGAGAGTCGTCGTCCGGCGTCAGCGCGCCCTCCACGTCGAGACCGAGCGCCGTTGTGATCTCGGCGTCGCCTTCGAGAACGGTGATGGCCGCGGCGCGAGGAGACAGCCCGTAGGGAAGGCGCCCGGCTCGCGCGGCGTCGCCGGCGATCACGGAAGCAAGCGCTTCGACACGCGCACCGGCGACCGCGGGCAACGGTGTCCCCGCGGCGCGTCCGAGGCCGTTGCTCGAGGTCGCGACCCGCAGCACCTCGACCTCCAGCCGCCGCAGACCCTCCCCGCGCGGTGCCACCGTGGACACCACCGGCACGCCGAGTTCTCGCGCCAGCGCGTCGGCGTCCACGCCGCGCTCGCGCCGGCGCGCCTCGTCGGCGAGGTTGACGGCGACGACCACGCGAAAGCCGAGATCGACGAGCTGCAGAGGCAGGTAGAGGCTGCGAGCGAGATTCGTAGCGTCGACGACGGCCACCACGACGTCCGGCCGGCGCGTGAGCAGAGCGACGCGCGCCGCGCGCTGATCGCCGCCTTGCCCGTCCAGCGAGTAGGTGCCCGGCAGGTCGACGACTTCGATGCGCCGGCCGCCCCAGTGCGTGCAGATCGCGCACGCCTCGGTCGTGACACCGGCGCAATTGGCCGTTTCGCAGCCGGCGCCGGTGAGGGCGTTGAACAGCGAGCTCTTGCCGACGTTCGGGTTGCCTGCCAGACAGGCGACGAGCTGTCGCTCGTCGTCCGGCGGTCCCGGCCGACCTCGCCGGCGGCGTGTGCTGACGCTTGCCATAGGAGTCAGGCGCGCACCAGGATCTTGCCGGCCACCTCACGCCCGAGGGCGTACTGCGAGCCGGCGACCCGGACCAGAAGCGGACCGCCGAAGGGAGCGATGCTCTCGACCTGCACCGGTGTGTCGGGAAGCAGGCCCAGCGAGCCGAGATACCGCAGCAGCTCGCCGTCTTCCTCGGCGATGCAGCCGATGACACCTTCCTCGCCGGCGAGGAACTCGGCCAGTGGACGCAGCTCATCCTCGGCGAGCGTTCCGTCCTCGCCGGGGATGACGTGACCGTGCGGGCAGGTGCGCGGGTCGCCGAGCTGCTTGGCAAGGCGCGCCTCGACCTCCGGACTGAGTACATGTTCGAGTTTGCAGGCCTCGTCGTGCACGGCGTCCCAAGGCATGTCCAGATAGTCGACGAGGAAGCGCTCGCTCAGGCGGTGGCGGCGCACAAGCGCCGCGCCCTCGTTCTCGCCTTCATGGGTGAGCGTGATCCCGGGCTCGCCGTGCGTCGCGACCAGTCCCGCGGCGCGCAGCCGTCCGAGCATCTCCGAGACCGACGGCGGCGATACGCCGAGGTCGTCGGCAAGGTGCTTGACGGTGAGGGGGGCGTCGCCGCGCTGAAGCTTGAAGATGGCCTCGAGGTACTCCTCGGTGCTCTGCGTGCGCTTGTTCACGGTGCCCTCCGGCGCCTTGGCCTGCTCTCCCGGACGCGGTCGCATCTCTCTCGGGCGCGACCGTCGGGGCCACGACATAGGATACCCTAACTATCGGCACAAGGGAATCCTGACTTTAGTCAAGAGGACGTACAGTCCAAAGCGATAAGGTTGACCGAACCACGCGTCGAGGACGCACTCCGCCGATCCGCGGGGAAGGGGACTTGGAGCGGATGACGGGACTCGAACCCGCGATCTTCAGCTTGGGAAGCTGACGTGTTACCAACTACACTACATCCGCTCGCGGCAGTAGTTCACCACACCGACCGCGCACCCGCAACTGAGGAACCGCCGACGGGCGAGCCTTGCGCTTCAGTCGCCGCCGTCAGACAGGCTCACGCAGGCGAGAAAAGCCCTGTAGATCTCTTCGAAGTCCGCCCCGCGCAGCTCGAGCGTGCGTCCGTCGATACGGCGCGCCCCGGGGCAGGCCGCCGCCAGGTCGCAGAACTCGGCGCGCGTGAAGGTGAGCCGGAGGGGCTCGCCGTTCCAGGCGAGCGGAGCCGGCTTCTCGACCGCCGTCAGGGCGCGCTCGACGTCGTCGCGAATGCGCTGCCGCACTTCGTTCGGCGGGCAGAGTTCGGCGCTCAGGCGCATGACGCCGGTCTTCACGACGGTCGTCGTGATACCCGGCACGAGAGCCTCGGCTTCAACGGCCGTCTTGTCGTCGCCGGACACGTACACGGCGGGCACGGCGAAGTAGCCCGCGAGCAAGGCGCCGAAGCCGAACTCGCCGACCTCCAGGTCTCCGAACAAGGCTGAGAAGATCTTGTAGTTCCAGGTGTGCTCGAGTACGGCTGCGGCGGTGCCGGCGCGCGCGTGGTAGCCGACGAACAGCGCGCCGTCGTACCCGCGGCCCAGGCCTTGCAGCATGCTGTACGGCGTCGGTGATCCGCTGACCAGCGTCACGCCGTCGGGTAGGCCCGACGCGTCCAGGTTTCGCCCGTCGTCGTGCGCGTCGCAGACCACGATCTCCGCGGCGCCGGCAGCGAGGCAGCCCTCCACGACGGCGTCCAGGTCGGCGGCCATGTTCACCCGCGCGGCGACGGCGGCGGAGCCGTCGCGATCGACGTCGCGCTCGGCGACCACGCCGGAGATACCTTCGAGATCGATGGCGATGAACACCTTCACGTAGTCCTCCTTCGCGGCGACAACGAGCGGTGCGTCAGACGCACGGCACGAACGACTCGGCCGCCCAGACTTCGCCGACACGGCGCGTCAACGCGGCGACGAGCCGCGATGCCGCCTCGAGGTCGTCGCCGTGGACCACTTCGAACGGCGAATGCATGTAGCGCATCGCCAGGCTGAGCGACAACGTGGCGCCGGAACCGGCGGCCATGAGTTCGTCGGCGTCCGTGGAGCACTCCCCGGGGTAGGCCTTGATCTGCACCGGGATGCCCTCGGCGTCCGCCACCTCGCGCGCCAGAGCGAGCAGGCGCTGGTTGCTGCCGGCGCCGCGGCCCAGCACCGGGCCGGCGCCAAGCTTGAGCTCTCCGGCCAGCTTCTTCGCGTCGGCCGCAGGAGTATCGCTGCAGAAGTCGCCGTCGATGACGATCGTCACCGCCGGCGCCAGCCGCCTGGCCTGCGCCTTGGCGCCCATGAGCGTGGTCTCTTCGTGCACGGTGGCGACGCCGGTGAGCAGCGCGGCCCCGGGCTCCGCGGCATACAGCTCAAGAGCGCGGATGACGCAGTACACGCCGGCGCGGTCGTCCAGGGCCTGCGTGGCGATGACTCCCGGCGCCAGCTCCAGATAGTCGGGCGTGAACGTCACGGGGTCGCCGACGGCGACGCGCTCCATGGCCTCCTCGCGGCTGCCGGCGCCGATGTCGAGGAACTGCTCGTCGAGCGCCGGCGCTCTGTCGCGCTGCTCCTCGGGGATGAGGTGCGTAGGCTTCTTGCCGCCCACCGCGTGCACCACCCCGCCGGAGCCGTGGATCACGAAGTGCCGGCCGGGGACGAGGATCGGGGCGACGCCGCCGATCTTGTCGATGAAGACGTAGCCGTGCTCGTCGAAGTAGGTGACGATGAGGCCGATCTGGTCGACGTGCGCGACGACGGCGACCTCAGGGCCGGCAGCGGGACCGACGCCGAGCCACAGGTCGCCCAAGGGATCGGCCTGGACCGCACCCAGCGGCTCCAGACGCCGGCGGACGACCTCGAGGGCCGGCGCCTCGAACCCGGACGGGCCGGGGGCCAGACACAGCGAACGCAGCAGTTCTCCATCCACAGACACGATCCGACCTCCTCGGGTAACTGGCGCACGATTGTACTACACTGCATTGGGGCTTGAGTTTGGGATGAAGGGGAATACGTAGCACGATGTACGTACTGTGCCCCGCTCTCGCGGGGCGTCCCCCCGGACGACGGAGCGAGAGGAGTCGAGATGGAAGATCAGACCCGCCCCAAGTGGCTGCGCAGTATCAAGGGCGCGCCGTTCACGGGCATCGGTTCCCTGGAAGCCGACATTCTGGCGGTGGTCTGGGAGCACGACACCACCACGGTACGCGTGGTCTACGAAACGCTGCGCGAGCGCCGGCAGATCGCCTATACCACGGTCATGACGGTGATGAACAATCTGGTCAAGAAGCACCTGCTCTCGCAGGACAAGAGCAGCATCGCCTACGTGTACACGCCGGCCATCCCCGGACGCGAGGTGGCTCGGACGGTCTTGTTCAGCGTCGTCGACCGCCTTCTCGGCGGCCAGTACAACGTCGCCGTCTCACAGATGCTCAAGCTGGACAAGGAGCTCACTCCGGACCAACTCGACGAGCTCCGCGCCTGGGTGCGCCAGCAGTACGGCGCCTGAGGCCCAGGCGACCGGCTACATGGCCTCGGGCGCGCTCACACCGAGCAGCTTCAGGCCGCAGGCAAGCGTGGTCCGCGTGGCGCTGCAGAGTCCGGCCCTGAAGGCCGCCACGTCGGCGTCGTCGCTGAGCACGCGGCAGTTACGGTAGAACGCGTGGAACTCCGCCGCGAGCTCGCTCAGATAGGTGTGCACGCGATGCGGTGAACGTGTCTCGGTGGCCGCGAGAAGCACGCCGGGGAAGCGCGCCAACGTGCGCACCAGCGACCTCTCGTAGGCGTCGATCTCGACCGCCGGCAGGGCTTCGCCGGCCGGCCCCTCCCCCAGATTCTTCAGGATGCTGCAGATGCGCGCGTGCGCGTACTGCACGTAGTACACGGGGTTCTGGTTGGACTGCTGCACCGCCAGGTCGATGTCCAGCTCCAGCGTGGTGTCGTGGGAGCGGCCCACCAGCAGGAACCGCGCCGCGTCGACGCCGATGGCCTCGATGAGGTCGTCCACGGTGACGATGTCGCCTTTGCGCTTGCTCATGCGCTTGGCTTCGCCGCTCTCCAGGAGGTTGACCAGTTGCCCGATGATCAGCTCGAGGCGCTCGGGCTCGTGCGGCGGAAGAGCCGTGAACGCCGCCTTCATGCGCGGTACGTAGCCGTGGTGGTCGGCGCCCCAGATGTCGATCATGTGGGCGAAACCCCGGTCCAGCTTGTCGCGGTGATAGGCGATGTCGCTGAGAAAGTACGTGTGGTCGCCGGTCGAGCGGATGAGCACGCGGTCCTTGTCGTCGCCGTACTGCGTGGTCTTGAGCCAGACCGCGCCGTCCGCGTCGTAGAGCAGGTCCTCGCCGTCGAGATCGGCGAGCGCCTTCCCGACTTCGCCGGCGAACCCGCGATGTTCGCCCTCGCCCGCAAACAGTGTGCTCTCGGGCGTCCACACATCGAAAGGTACGCGCAGGCGCTCGAGCGTGGCGCGGAACTGGCCGAGGATCGCATCGCGGCCCCATGTCTTGATCTCGTTCACGACGTCCGGCGGCAGACCGGTCACGTCGGGCGCCGCCGCACTCACCGCGTCGCGATACCGGCCCCCGACGTCGGCGATGAGCTCGTCGGCGAGCTCCAGGAGGTACTCGCCCTGGTAGCCGTCCTCCGGCACCGGAGCGTCGAGGCCCAGGCGCTGGCCGTAGCGCGCCGCCAGTGACTGGCCGAAGTGAAGCATCTGGGTGCCGTAGTCGTTGACGTAGAACTCACGCGTGACGTCGTGGCCGACGAAGGCGAGGATGCGGCACAGGGCGTCGCCGTACGACGCGTAGCGCGCATGCCCCACGTGCAGCGGCCCAGTGGGATTGACACTCACGAACTCGACGTTCATCTTCAGGCGCTTCCCGGCGGGCAGACAACCGCGGCCGTGATCGGCGCCTTCGGCCAGCATCCGCTGCAGAGCGCCCCGGTACCAGGCGGCGTTCAGGAAGAGGTTGAGAAACCCGGGGCCGGCGACGTCGTACCGCGTGCAGACCCCGGCGCCGGGACCGGCGAGCCAGCGCTTGCCGAGAGCCTCGGCCAGCTCGCGCGGCGGGCGGGCCACGCGCTTGGCGCTGATCATCGCGGCGTTCGTCGTGAGGTCGCCGTGGTCGGCGCGCGCCGGGGCGGCGAGCTCCACCGCCGGCACGGCGACTTGGCCGGCGCCCGCCTCGGCCAGGACGTCGCCGAGCACCGCCCGCAGCGAAGCGGCAAGACCGCTCAGGTCGTAGAGGTCGTCAGTCATCGCTCACCGTCATCTCGTTGGCGGCGCCGGCGAGGCGCCGGCGCCGAAGCACATTCTAGCTGGAGAGCGCGATCCGCGCGATGCGCCACAGCCACGGCGCCTTTCGGTCCCACAACCCGCTCGTCAGGGCGACACCGATCAGTGGTGATACGGCTCGCCGCGCAGGATCTTGCCGGCGCGGAACACCTGCTCGAGCAGTACGACGCGGGCAAGCTGGTGCGGCAAGGTGAGCGGCGACAGCGACAGCCGCTCGCCGGCCCGCTCCCGCACCTCGGCGGCGAGCCCCAGCGAGCCGCCGATCACGAATCCGGCGCCGCCGCGCTCGAACGCGCGCTGGCGCCTGGCGGCGAACGCCGCCGTATCCGGCGCGCGGCCGTCGATGGCGAGCGCGGCGACGACGGGCGCCTGCGGCCACGCCGCGAGCAGGCGCCGGCCCTCTTCCCGGAGAACCTCGCTCTCGCTGCGGCCCCGCAGCGGCACTTCCTTGATCTCGCGCACGGAGACGGTCGCCAGAGGACGCAGGATGTCGAGGTAGTGGCGTGCCGCCGGCTCCAGGTCGCGGTGCAGCGACCCGACGGCGAGGATCTCGATGCGCGCCGCCACGGAGGCGGCGCTCAGGCCCTGTGCGGGCCGGAGTAGAAGGCGACGCGGCCCTTGCCTCCGGCCCGGGCCGTGTACATGGTGGTCGCGGCCTTGGCGACGAGCTCCTCGGCGGTGCGGCCGTCTTCCGGGAAGAGGGCGATACCCGCCGAGGCGGTGAGGGCGAACTCGTGCCCGCCCGTCTCCACGGCAAGCTGCTGCATGGCGCCGAGCACGCGTTCGAGGGTCGCGTCGGCCTGCAGTTCGGCCGTCTCCGGCAGTACCAGCAGGAACTCGTCGGCGCCGTAACGGCACACCAGGTCGCAGCTCCGCAGCTGCGCCGTGAGCGCTGCCGCCCAGTGACAGAGCACCTCGTCGCCGCCCGACCGCCCGGCGGTCTCGTTGACCTGGCGGAAGTCGTCCAGGTCGAGCATGACGAAGGCGACCTTGCGCCCGTAGCGCTGGGCGCGGTCGAGCTCAAAGGCGGAGCGCTCGCGCACGCTGCGGAAGTTGTACAGCCCGGTGAGAGCGTCATGGGTCTCAAGCCCGTTCCGCTCGTCGATGAGGCGAAGATTATCCAGAGCGACCTCGGCCTGATCGGCAAGCTGTCCGAGCAGGCGCCGCTGGACCTCGGGGTGGAACCCGTTCTCGCGGTACAGGTAGCCGACCTGCTCCCCGCTATATCCTTCGAACTGGCAGATGGTGTCGCCGAGCGCCCAGCACAGAGTCTCTTTGGTAAGGACCTCGGTGCCGGTGATGCTCTCGAGCACGCCGTCGACGATGCCGCGTTCAAGATCACAGATCGGAGTGCCGTTGACCGGCAGCTGATGACAGCTCAGGCAATGCTGGAGCTTGACCAGCACACGCTCCTCGTCGAGCTCGACGTGCAGCTCGCCCAGGTGCATCTCCTGGAACCACACCTTGAGACCCTGGATGGAGTGGATACCCAGTCCGCGACTGAAGCGCTTGCTGGCCAGGTACATGGCGGGGCCGGCGCTTTCGCCGAGGATGCCGGGCAGGATGGAGAACTGCAGCAGACGGAAGAGAGCGGCGGGCGCGACCAGATCCGGTGAGGTACTCTCGAGCACCTGTCCGGGCGTCGGCCAGTTTCGTGTCTCCGCGGTGGTGGTGAGGGCGATGACGCTGCGCAGCGCGCGCGCGAACACGGTCGCCAAAGAGACCTCTTCCTGGGAACGAAGTCCCATCCCCCCATCCTCTCAGCCGGCGCAGAGCCCTCCGCCCGCAACGGCGCCCTGCCTGGCGGCCCGCGCAGCGGTGAGCCCGCCCGCGGACTGCGCCTATACTATAGGCCAAGGAGCCGGCGCCGGGGACGCGCGCGCTGGTTTCCCTGCTTCATTGTGTTGCCAGCCTAGTGCACAGCGCGGAAGGATGCGAGGATGCCTGAGACACGCGGCGGCCCGCCGCAGGGCGAAGATCCGAGCCTTGCCAAGCGAGAGCTGCGGCGACGCGTGCTGGCGACGCGCGATGCCCTGCCGGCCGCGGAACGC
>Ga0302321_100003519_pt1 | contig 13434 bp, 10 predicted proteins | sample Fen_T0_1_FD_202505 | JGI IMG/M metagenome (GOLD analysis project Ga0302321, IMG submission 202505) | Peat permafrost microbial communities from Stordalen Mire near Abisko, Sweden - Fen_T0_1 | ecosystem: Environmental > Terrestrial > Soil > Wetlands > Permafrost | place: Sweden: Abisko...
GCGTCGCTGGAGGCGCTCCCGCCCGAGGCCTTCGCGGACCTGCACGAGGAGCTGCGGCGCGCCCTGGGCGTGCTGCGCGCCGTGTACCGGCCGGAGGGGTTCAACGTGGGGATGAACCTGGGCAAGGTGGCGGGGGCCGGCATCGCCGACCACCTGCACTATCACCTCGTGCCGCGCTGGAACGGCGACACCAACTTCATGCCCGTGCTGGGCGACACCAAGGTGATGATCGAGCTCCTCGACGGGAGCTGGGATCGGATTCACCAAGGGTTCTGCGGCTGAGGCCTGAGGCTCGGCATGCTCTGGCTCGCGCTGGCGGTCACGTCGCTCCTGGTCGCGGTGGGGTTGATCCTCTCCGAGCGGCTGCGGCGCCGGCGCGATCAGGCCCAGGCGTACCTCAAGGGCGTCCGCTCCATGCTGTCCGGCGATCCGGACGCCGCCATCGAGGCACTCTCGGACGCGGCCCGGCTGGAGAGCCCGGAGGCGGTCGAGACCTACCTGGCGCTGGGCGCGCTCTTCCGCCGCACGGGCGATCTGGTGCGGGCCATCCGTCTCCACCGGAACATGCTCCTCCGGCCCGGCATCGAGCCGGCGCGGCGGAGCGAGGTCGAGCTGGAGCTGGCCGAGGACTACCGGCGCAGCGGCATGCTGGCCGAGTCGATCGAGCTCTGCCGTGCGCTGGTCGAGCGCAGGGTAGGCGGCGCGGCCGAGCGGCTGCGGGACGTGCTGGTGGAGCGGAACGACCTGGCTGGCGCGGTGGAGATAGAGCGCACCCTCGCATCTGCTGACGGTGAAGCGCCCAGGGAGCTGCTGGCGCACCTGCTCGCCGCGCAGGCGCGCCACGAGCTGACCGCCGATCCCGCGCGCGCCCGAGCGTGTGCCCAGGAGGCGGTGGACGCGGCGCCTGCCAGCGCCGATGCGTTGATGGCACGGGCGCAGGTGGAGGCGGCCAGCGCGCCTGGCGAGGCGCTCCGATCTCTCGCGACTGCGCTGGAGAGCGATCCCCGCGCGGCGCTGCTGGCCTGGCCCGCGCTGGTGGCGCTGCCGGATCCGCTGCCGGCCCTGGGCTTCGTGGAGGGGCTGCTGGAGCGCCGGCCGGACGATGCCGCGCTACACCTCCTGCGGGCCCGGCTGCAGCGCAGGGCAGGGCGGAACGCGGAGGCGCTGGTGTCTCTGCGCCACGCGCTCGACCTCGACCAGAGCGGGGAGGTGACCCTGGCCATGCGCGATCTGCTGCAGGAGACCGAGGTGCCCGATCCGGACGAGCTGCCGGCGCGCCACGACCTGCTCATGTCCGCGCTGCGGAGGCGGGTGCGTCCGCTCCGCTGTCGGTCCTGTGGGACCGAGACCCTCACCCGCGCCTGGCGCTGCCGGCGCTGCGGGATCTTCGAGCCGTTCTGAGGCCGGCTCGTCGCGCCGCGCTGGCGGCAAGAAGAGGGAACTCCAGTCGCTTCAGGCTCCGTTCGTGGTCTCTCTGCTTGACGGCTGCGCGCGCCACGTCTCTAATCCGGAGACTGGCGCATGAAACTGCAACGCCTCACCTGGCTTGTCGTGCTGCTCTTCGTCACCGGGCTCGTCTCGGAGGCGGCGGGCGAAGCACTGCACGCATCGGCGAGCGCGGACCAGGTGAGCCATTCGGAGAGCTCGAGCTCCTCGTGTCCGGACCCCGGCGACGACGGGTGCCCGTGCGGCCCCACCTGCCCGTGCGCATGCTGCCCGGGACATTTGACCGTGGCGGCCTTCATGACGGCGACCCCGTCACTCCGACCTCTTCCGTCCGCCGAACCCCACGCTTCCCCTGCAGGCAACCTTCACCCGAAGGACGTCCACTTCCGCATCTTCCACCCGCCCCGCGCCTGAAGCTTTCTCCCTGAGAAGGCACCGGTGCGCTCGCGTCCCGCGAGCGTCCGGAAATGGCGCAACCTCGACGTCCTTCGCGGGCGTCCTTGGAAGGCAGGTGTTTCGAAGATGCGATGCACTCCTGTGCACTCCTCCCGGTGGAGGCGTGGTCCGCTCCTATTCCTCGTCCTTGTTACGGCGGGCCCGGCGATGGCCGATGGCGGCCAGCCTGAATCCAGTCCGACCCGTGCCGAAACCGGAGTCGAGTCGACAGCCGTCAAGGTGACGTGGCCGGATATCGTCCGCCTGGTAGAACAGCACCCGCGACTTGCCGCCGGAAGGTTCGAGGTCGAGGCCGCCCATGGAGGCGTGAAGGCGGCGGGCGCCGTGCCCAACCCAACGCTGGAAGGCAATGTCGGACGCGGACTCGCGCAGACCGGCGAGGCCTCGCGCGTCGAATGGGGCCTGGCGCTAACCATGCCTCTCGGTTGGATCGCGCAGCGCGGCTCCCGCGTCAGCGCGGCGGAGGCGGCCGTCGATGTGGCGCTCGCCGAGAACAAGGCGCTGCGCCGCGACGTGCTGCTTCAGCTTCGGTCCCTTTTCTGGAATGTGGCCGCCGAGCAGGCCAGGGTCGCCTCGCTCGAGGCGCTCGAGGCTCAGACCTCAGCGCTGGTGCAAACGGTCCAGAAGAGGGTCGAGAAGGGAGAGGTCCGCCCCGTCGAGGCGACTCGGGTCGAGATCGAGCTCGATAAGGTCACGGGCGAGCTCGATTCCGCACGCACTTCTCTCAGGGCGCGCCAAGCTGAGCTCGCCCTTTGGTTCGGCGCCCCCCGGGGCCGAACTCTCGTCACCGTAGCTGATCTGGATGCGCTGCCAGTTGCGATGGACAGCGACGCGGCCCTGGAGAAGGTACGGGCGACCCACCCTGCGTTGGCGGTCGCGCACGCGAGAACCAGACTCCTGGAAGCGGAGGTGGGCACCGAGCGGATGGCGCGCGTGCCATCGTTCGGCGTCTCCGGGTTTGCGACGGACGAGCTCGACCGCCGAGCGTACGGCGTCGGTCTCTCGCTCGATCTACCGCTCTGGAATTGGAACTCCGGGCGGATAGCTCAGGCCGAGGCCAAGCTCGCGGCGGGCCGCAAGCAAGCCGAAGCGGCCGGCTTGGAGCTCGAGGCCTCTGTCCTGGACGTCCAGGCGGCCTGCCAGGCATCGATTGCGACCGCGACGCGCTTCCGAACCAAGGTGGTGCCGCGCTCGGAGACCGCCGCCACGATGATGGAACGTACGTATCAGCTCGGCGAGGCGAGTCTCCTGGAAGTGATCGACGCCCGCCGCACCCTGCTCGATTCGCGCCGGCTGTACTTGAGCGCGCTCACCCAGGCTCAGATCGACTGCAGCCGCCTCGGCGCGTTGCTCGGAGAGGACCTCTCATGAAGACCCCAAAGCGCTTCCTTCATCTCGTGACCCTGGCCTTGCTGGCCGCGAGCCTCTCCTGCAGCAAGAGCAACCCGCCAGAAGCGACGAGCGCAGCCAAGGAGAAGCCGGAGGAGCACGGTTCGGCTGGGCACGGCGAGGGCGCAGAGGCAAAGGAGCGATCGGACCTCGACCGACCGGTCGAGGAGCTCGTCACGCTCACCTGCGAGCATGGGAAGAAGACCTACGAGTGCGATGAGTGCCGCTACGAAACAGGGTTCGTGCGCGTGCCACCCGCCATCATGCGGGGCGGGTTGTTCAAGACGACCAAGGCCGAGCGACAGAAAGTCGCAGTACCCATCGCGCTGACCGGCGAGATTCGCTTCGACGAGCGGCGAGTCGGCCACGTGAGCACGCAGGTCGAAGGCATCATCAAGCAGGTACACGTCGCCCTCGGTGATCAGGTCAAGAAGGGCCAACCGCTCCTGGAGATTGAGAGCGTGGTCGTTGGCGAGGGCCAGGCTGCCTACCAGGAGGCGCAGGGGATGCTCACCCTGGCTCGGCGCAACTTCGAGCGCGTCTCCGAGCTGCGCAAAGAGAACATCTCCTCCGAGAAGGAGTATCTCCAGGCGAAGCAGGAGCTGGAGGCGGCTCAGATCCGCGCCGAGAGCGCGCTGCGCAAGCTCAATCGCCTCGGCACAGGCGGCAATGCCGGCGGCCGAATCGTGCTTCGCGCGCCGATCGACGGCACGGTGCTCGTCATGCACGCAGTCTCGGGTGAGATAGCCAAGACCGAAGCGGCCCTAGTCACCGTGGGTGACAACACCGCAGTCTGGGTCTGGGCGGACCTCTACGAGCGAGACATCGCCGCCGTGAAGAAGGGCCAGGCTACACAGAAGCTCGCCGCCGCAGTCTCGGTGAAGGCGTACCCGGGCGAAGAGGTTCCTGGAATCGTCGATCTCGTCAGCCCGGCAATGGACGAGTCCTCGCGAACCGTCAAGGTGCGCGTTGAGGTGAAGAACACCGACGGCCGGCTCCTCGCGGGGATGTTCGCGGCGGTCAAGCTGTTCCTGCCGGGGACAGACGAGACGATGGCGGTCCCGAAGCCAGCGGTTCTCGAGGACGAGGGGAGGTCCTTCGTCTTCATCCACTACCAGGGCGAGTACTACGTCCGGCGGCCCGTCGTGGTCGGCCGCAGGTGGGCTGGCTGGGTTGAGATCAAGAAGGGGCTCGAGCCGTCGCAGATCGTGGTGGCCGAGGGCGCCTTTCTCATGAAGTCCGACGTCCTGCGCTCGAAGATGGGCGCGGGCTGCGCGGACTGACCAGGGAGACCGCCCATGAAGAAGATCACGTTCCTTCTGAAGAACCGGCTCCTGGTGCTGCTCGCGACGGCGGTGCTCGTCGCTGCTGGCGCCTACGCGTGGACGCGCCTGCCGATCGACGCGTTCCCCGATGTCACCAACACGCAGGTCATGATCCTCTCGAAATCGCCCGGGCTCGCCGCGGTCGACGTCGAGCAGCGGGTCAGCTACCCCATCGAGCAGGTCATGCGCGGCCTGCCACGGGTGAAGCAGGTGCGCTCGCTCTCGAAAGCCGGGCTCTCGCAGGTGGTCATCATCTTCGAGGATGGCGTCGACACCTACTGGACTCGCCAGGTCGTCTTCGAGCGGCTGAGCATGGCTCGAGGGGAGCTGCCTCCTGGAGTCGAGCCCGAGTTGGGCCCGATCTCTACGGGCCTCGGCGAGATCCTTCAGTACACGCTCGAGGGCGAGGGCAAGAGCGCGATGGACCTGCGCACGGTCCAGGACTGGATCGTCTCGCCTCTGCTCAAGCCCATCCCCGGCGTGAACGAGGTCAACAGCTTCGGCGGCGAGGTGAAGCAATATCAGGTGCTGGTCTCGCCCGAGAAGCTCGTCAAGTACGGTCTCACCATCAACGAGGTCGTCGAGGCGGTCGAGCAGGGAAACGCCAACGCAGCCGGCGGCGTCGTGGTGAGGGGCTGGGAACAGCTCTACATGCGCGGCGTGGGCTTGCTCAAGGGCATCCCCGACCTCGAGCGCATCGTGCTCATGGCCAAGGACGGGGCGCCCGTCTACGTGCGTGACGTGGCGGACATCGTGATTGGCGCCGAGCCTCGGCAAGGGGCCGTCTCACGCGACGGCAAGGGCGAGGCCGTCGCCGGCATGATCATCATGTTGAAGGGCGAGAACTCCGGGGACGTCGTCAACCGGGTGAAGGAGGCGATCGGCAAGATTCAGACCACCCTCCCCGAGGGGGTGCGGCTCAACGTCTTCTACGACCGCACCTCGCTCATCGAGGCATGCATCAAGACCGTGGTGGACGCGCTGCTCGAGGGCGGGATCTTCGTCATCCTGATCCTCTTCCTGTTCGTCGCCGAGTTGCGCACAGCGCTCATCGTCGTCTTCTCTCTCCCGCTCACATTCCTGGTGAGCTTCATCCTCATGGGCTCCGCGGGCATCAGCTCAAATCTAATGAGCCTTGGCGGGCTCGCGTTCTCCGTCGGCATGGTGGTCGACGCGTCCATCGTGGTCGTCGAGAACATCCGGCGGCACCTCGCGCACCGAACAGAGAAGGAGCACAAGCGCCGCATCGTGGCCGAGGCGCTCGTTGAGGTCGCGCGACCGGTCGCGTTCTCGGTGCTCATCATCGCCATCATCCTGGTGCCGCTATTCACCCTCCAGGGGATCGAGGGCAAGATGTTCGCCCCGCTCGCGGCGACCATGCTCATCGCGCTCCTGGTCTCGCTCGTCGTGGCGCTGACGGTCATCCCGGTCCTCTCTGAGACCTTCCTCGAGCAGGTTCCAGAGAGAGAGTTCGGCTTCATTCGGCGCTTCCACCAGGGCTATGTGCGGTTGCTCGCCCGCGCCCTGCGGCGCCCGGCCGTGACGCTCGGGATCTCGGGCGGGGTGCTCGTCGCATCTCTGGCGCTCCTGCCGTTCATGGGCACGACGTTCATGCCCGACCTCGACGAGGGGTCGATTGCGGTCAACGTCGTGCGTCTGCCCAATGCCTCGCTCGATGGCTCCGTGAAGGTCGCGACCTTCATGGAGCAGCGACTGCGGGCATTTCCCGAGGTCGAGACCGTGGTGAGCAAGACGGGCCGAGCCGAGATCTCGGAGGACCCCATGGGGCCAGAGCAGACCGACGTCTTCATCATGCTCAAGCACCGCAAGCAATGGGGCACGGGGAGAGACAAGGTCGAGCTGGTCGAGGCCATCCAGAAGGACCTGGCGCAGATCCCCGGACTGCGATTCTCATTCTCGCAGCCGATCGCTCTACGGGTGAACGAGCTCATCTCCGGCGTCAAGAGCGACCTCGCGGTGAAGGTCTTCGGCCCAGACCTCGAGGTGCTCAAGCAGTTCGCCGACCGCGCTGCCGCAACAATGGGGGGCATTGACGGAGCGCGGGACGTGAAGGTCGAGCAGGTATCCGGCATGTCTCAGCTCGACGTGGTGATCGATCGCGAGGCGGTGGCTCGACACGGCATCAAGATCGGTGAGGTCAACGCGGCGATCGAGACGGCCGTCGCGGGCAAGAGGGCCACGACCCTGATCGAGGAGCAGCGCCGGTTTGCGGTGGTCGTGCGGTTCCCCGAGTCCGCGCGGGGCGACATCCCGGAGCTCGAGCGCTTGCTCGTCACGGCGCCCGGGGGCGAGCGCGTACCGCTGGCGCAGATCGCCGACTTTCAGATCGTCGAGGCGCCAGCGCAGGTGAGCCGAGAGAACGGCATGCGCCGCGTGGTTGCCGAGGCCAATATCCGTGGCCGCGACCTGGGCGGATTTGTGGGCGAGGTCCAAGCGAAGCTGGCCCCGCTGGTCAAGGAGCTCCCCTCCGGCTACCACGTGGAGTACGGAGGCCAGTTCGAGAACCAGCAGCGCGCCATGCGCCAGCTCGCCATCGTCGTACCGGTAGCGCTGTTGCTCGTCATGGCGCTGCTCTACATGGCGCTTGGGTCGATCTGGAGCTCGCTGCTGGTGCTCCTCAATCTGCCGTTCGCGCTCGTCGGTGGCGTGATCGCCGTCATCGCCTTCCGGATGCCGGTCTCGGTGTCGGCCGCTGTCGCCTTCATCGTGCTCCTGGGCATCGCCGTGCAGAACGGTGTCGTCCTCGTCGCATTCTTTCGCCAACTTCGAGATCAGGGAGAGTCTGTGGCCGACACCGTGACCAAGGGCTGCGACCTGCGCTTCCGGCCGCTGTTGATGACCGCGCTGACGAGCTTCATCGGCCACCTGCCGATGCTCTACGCGACGGGCTCCGGGGCAGATATCCAGAAGCCTCTTGCGGTCGTGGTCATGGGCGGCCTCATCACCTCGACGCTACTCACGCTCATCGTGCTGCCAACCATCTACTCGTTGTTCGCAACCCGCTTCGCCCCCGCCAAGGCAGGGGTCGAGCTGTAGGAGACTGCGATGAAAAGGGCTGTGCCGGCAGAGTTGAAGCCGGCGCCCGTGGAGATCTGGGTCGCGCGTTTCGCGGGTGTCCACGCCCGCGGTGGGGCAGTGAATTGCGTTCTCGGCGTACCAAGACCCCGTCGGTGACGAGAGGGCCACCCTGGCGCCGCACCCCATCCTGGCGGGTCGGTCAGGTCGGTCACGCATGCGCCGAGCGCGACGCTCGGCGACGGCATAGTCTGCCGGCGCTGGTCGCCGTCTGCCTGCGCAGGTCTTCCATCACTGGAGGTCGCCGATGTCACTGATGAGGCGTTCGATTGCTGAGTTCATTGGGACGTTCTGGCTCGTCTTGATGGGGTGCGGCAGCGCCGTGCTCGCCGCCGCCTTTCCTGGACTGGGAGTGGGACTTCTGGGGGTGTCTATCGCCTTCGGGCTCGCGGTCCTGACCATGGCCTACACCATCGGCCCGGTCTCGGGAGCGCACGTCAACCCTGCCGTCTCCATCGGGCTCTGGGCCGCGCGCCGGTTTCCCGCCTCGGATCTGCCGGCGTATCTGATCGCTCAGATCCTCGGCGGGATCGCGGGCGCGGCGGTGCTCCTGGTCATCGCGAGCGGCGCGCAGGAGTACTCGCTGGCGAGCGGCCTGGGCGCCAACGGGTACGCGGCCCACTCTCCTGGCGGCTACTCCACCGTCGCCTGCCTGGTGAGCGAGGTGGTCATGACGTTCATGTTCCTCTTCGTCATCCTGGGCGCGACGGACGACAAGCGCGCGCCCAAGGGGTTCGCAGGGATCGCGATCGGGCTCGCGCTCACCCTGATCCACATCGTGACCATCCCGGTGACGGGCACCTCCGTGAACCCGGCGCGGAGCACGGGTCCAGCCCTGCTGGTCGGGGGCTGGGCGCTGCAGCAGCTCTGGCTCTTCTGGCTGGCGCCCTTGGCGGGCGCGGTCCTGGCTGGGTTCGCGTACCGGACGCTCACGGGTGAGACTGCGGCGCCGCCGCTCGAGGGCGAGTTGCGCCCGACCGAGGCCGCGCGCAAGGCGCCGTCCTCTGCGGGAACTTGAGCCAACGTAAACGTCGGATGGGCCCAGCCTGCTGGGCGGGCTCCTCCAGCGGCTCGGCGATCAGCTCGATCTCGACGCGGGCGTGCTGGTCGGGCTCGGCGGCTCGGCGACGGGCGTGACCGGGCTGGTCGGGCTCACGACGCGCTTCTGATCCGGGAGCGGCCCGGTCGGATTTCCGTGCGCCCTGCGCACGCGCAGGTTGAGCAGCTCCACCCCGAGCGCGAAGGCCATGGCGAAGTAGACGTACCCCTTCTCGATCTCCTTGCCCAAGGACTCCGAGACCAGCATCACGCCGATCAAGATCAGGAAGGAGAGGGCCAGCATCTTGATCGTCGGATGGCGCTCGACGAACGCGCCGACCGCGTTGGCGAAGACCAACATCACCCCCGCGGCCGCGATCATGGCCGCCACCATCACGGCCAGCTGCCGGGCCATGCCGACCGCGGTGATCACCGAGTCGAGCGAGAAGACGATGTCGAGCACCGCGATCTGGGCGATGGTGAACCAGAAACGGCCTCGCCCATCCGCGCCGGCCGCATCGTCGGTGTGGCGCACCTCCAGCTTGTCGTGGATCTCCCGGGTGGCCTTGCCCACCAGGAAGAGCCCGCCCGACAGGAGGATCAGGTCGCGGCCGGAGAAGCCGTGGCCGAAGACCGTGAAGAGGACCCGCGTCAGCCGCATCAGCCAGCTCAGCGTGAAGAGCAGGCCGAGCCGGGTCAGCAGCGCGAAGGCCAGCCCGAGCCGGCGCGCGCGGGGTCGGTCCGGCGCGGGCACGCGGCCGGCCAGGATGGACAGGAAGACCACGTTGTCGATGCCGAGCACGATCTCCATGGCGGAGAGCGTGACGAACGCGGCCCAGGTCTCGGTACGGCCGAGCGACTCGAGCATGCAAACCTCCCGTTGGCAGGAGAGAAAATCATGGTAAGCCGGGGCCTGTCACGCGGCGCCGGACCCCACTTCTTGCGCCCGACCCTGGCGACAGGTATGAGGAGCGGCTCCTATGATTCGAGAGCGCGTTTTCGAGATCTTCAAGAAGGTGCTGGAGAACGGCGCGGCCGAGGGGCGCTGGCCCCGGGTCGAGACGCCCTTCGCCGTCGAGCCGCCGCGCGACCCGAAGCACGGCGACTTCGCGGTCAACGCCGCCATGGTCCTGCAGAAGGCGGCGGGGCGCCCGCCACGCGAGCTGGCTCAGGCCATCGCGGCGGCGGTCCCGGCCGTCGATACTCTGGGTGAGATCGCCTCCATCGAGATCGCCGGCCCCGGGTTCCTCAACGTGCGCCTCTCGCCGGATGTCTGGTTCCGAACCCTGGGCGAGGTGGAGCAACAGAAGGCCGACTTCGGCCGGACCCGCGTCGGCGCGGGGCGGCGCGTGATCGTGGAGTACGTCTCCGCCAACCCGACCGGCCCCATGCACGTGGGCCACGGCCGGAACGCGGTGGTCGGCGACGGCGTCGCCAGCCTGCTCGCCTGGAGCGGCCACGCCGTCACCCGCGAATACTACGTGAACGACTACGGCGCCCAGGTGGCCACCCTGTCCCGCTCCGTTCACCTCCGGTACCAGGAGCTCTTCGGCCGCAGCGTCACCATGCCGCCCAAGAGCTACCCGGGCGAGTACGTGATCGAGATCGCCCGCGGGCTGAAAGAGGCCCACGGCGACCGGTACCTCGACGCACCCGAGGCCGAGTGGTTCCAGCTCTTCCGCGAGCGGGCCGTGGAGCACGTGCTCGGAATGATCCGGGGCGACCTGGCCGCGATCAACATCTCCTTCGATCGCTGGTCGTCGGAGAAGGCGCTCTACCAGTCGGGCACAGTGGACCGGTTCGTGGAGACGCTCCAGAAGCAGGGGCTCCTCTACATGGGCACCCTGCCGCCTCCCAAGTCCAAGAAGGGGCAGCCGCCCCCTCAGCCGCAGGAGGAGGAGGAGGGCGTCACGGCCCAGGAGGAGCTGCTGCTCTTCCGCTCCTCGCAGTACGGCGACGAGGTGGACCGCCCGGTGAAGAAGGCGGACGGCACCCCGACCTACTTCTGCGCCGACATCGCCTACCACTGGGACAAGCTGCAGCGCGCCGACGCCCTGGTGGACGTCTTCGGCGCCGATCACGCTGGGTACGTGCCGAGGCTGGAGGCCTCCCTGGAGGCGCTCGGCCATTCGCGCCGCGACCTGCACGTGGTGCTCATCCAGATGGTGAACCTCACCCGCGGCGGCGAGTCCGTGAAGATGGGCAAGCGGGCCGGGACGGTGGTCTGGCTCCGCGAGGTGGTGGACGAGGTGGGCCGCGACGCGACCCGGTTCTTCTTCCTCACCCGCCGCTCCGACGCCCAGCTCGACTTCGACGTCGAGCTGGCCAAGAAGCAGAGCCTCGACAACCCGGTCTTCTACGTGCAGTACGGGCACGCGCGGCTGGCGAGCATCCTGGCCAAGGCGCGCGAGGCCGGGATCGCCCCGCCGCGCTTCGACCTGGACGCGGTCCGCACGCTCACCTCTCCGGAGGAGCAGGACCTGATCAAGCGGATCCTCGCCTTCCCGGACATGCTGGCCGGCGCGGCCCTGGCCTACGAGCCGCACCGCGTCGCCTTCTACCTCCAGGAGACGATCGCCGCCTTCCACTCCTACTACACTCAGGGGAAGAAGACCGGGGAGCGGGTGATCGGCCCCGATCCGCGCAAGACCGCGGGCCGGCTCTACCTCTGCACGGCCCTCAAGCAGGTGCTGGCCAACGGCCTGGCACTCCTGGGGGTCGCGGCCCCCGAGCGGATGGAGTCGCGCGAGCAGATCGAGGACGTCTGATTCACCGACCGTCCGGTCGGTCGGCCGGAGAGCGCCTGTCGCGACGGGCGGTTGCCAGTTGTCACCGGACAGGGTCTGGAAACGGGCGGCCGGAACGGTTATGAGACGGCAAGAGAATTGCGTCCTGAGGTCGTCATGTCGAGAGCCACCCGTCGGGTGCGCAGCTCGCTCGGGGCTGGTAAGCAGAACCTGAGTACGAACGATCCGAGGTCGTCATGTCGAAAGCTGCCCGTGAAGGACTCTACGAGTGCGTGTTCCGCTCTGGATCCCAGAGGTACTCGACCTACGTCCGTGCCTGGGACGACCGTGAGGCGGCGGACCTCTTCCAGGTGGAGCTGCGCCTGGACGGGATCGGCGGCGACGGGACCATCGAGGTGAAGCAGATGGGCGGAGCCGCGGGCCAGAACGCGCTTCAGGCTCTGGTCGCGAAGATGGAGCAGGCTCGCCTGCAGCCCTGAACGGCGGGGATGCGATCGGGCCCACGCCGGGCCGGTCGCCGAGCGGCCGGAAAGTCGCCAGTCACGGCAGGCGATCTAGAATCGACGTCACGGTGGACCGGTGCCGATTCTGGAGGACCTGGGAGAGATGCGCGACGAGTCGCGGGTGAAAGAGAAGTTCGAGCTGTCGCTCGATGGCACGCAAGTCGCCTCGATCGTCGTGGGAGCGCTGATCGTCCTGGGCGTGGTGTTCGTGGTGGGGCTCGACGTGGGCAAGCAGCTCGCGTTGCGCCAGCAGCCACCCGGCGCGCGGTCCGCCGATCCCCTCGCGGCGCTGGACAGCCCGGTGCCGCCCGATCCCAAGGAGCCGAGTCCGCGCCTCTCCTACCACGAGGCACTCACCAAGGATCAGCCCGTTCACCATCCGTCGCCTCCGGCGGTCCGGCCTCCACCGGTCGTGCCCGCGCCAGCGCCCGTCGCCGCGCCTGCGCCACCGCCAGTCGCCGCCGCCGATCCTTCCGAGAAGGTGGCCGAGAAGCCGGTCAAGCCCGCCGCGCCTCCGCCGGCGCCCACCCCATCGAACGACGAAGCGGAAGATCCGCCTGTGGCAGACGCCAAGCCCAAGCCGGTGGCTGCGCTCCCGGTGGCGGGCCCCGCGGTCGATCGGACCTCGGGCTCGACCACCGAGCGCGCCTTCGCGATCCAGGTCGGCGCCTCGCAGGATCTGGCCGAGGCCAACCGGATCGCCGAGCGCTTCAAGACCTACCGGCCCCGCATCGTCACGGCCGAGGTCCCGGGCAAGGGGCGCTGGTATCGGGTGCGCGTGGGAGCCTTCGAGAACCGCGGAGACGCGAGCCGCTACCTGGTCGACCTCACGCGCGAGACCGGCGCGAGCGGGTTCATCACGCCGACGCACTGAGCGCGGTCAGCGCGGCGCGTACAGCCAGATCCCGTCCCGTCCTCCGCCGCGGACCGCGTAGAGGATCCGTCCGCCGCGCGGCGGCATGAAGAAGGTCACGTCCACGTCCACCGCCTGCGCGCTGGCCTGCGCCTGGACCGGCGCCAGGATCAGCTCGCCGCGCTGGAGCGCGTCGTTCCAGGCCCGGAGCGCCGCGATGGATCGGCCCGCGCCGTAGCCCGGCTCGCCGAAGGCGAAGGCCAGCGCGCCCACCCGATCCGCCTCGAGCCAGGTCCCGCCGCCGCCGGTGGGCGCCAGCGGCGCCACAATCAGGCGGCCAGAGTTGGAGGTGAGATCGAGGTCCGCCACCGCGGCCACGGCCGAGTCGTCCGAGGCCCAGGCGACGCGCTGGACCGAGGCCTGGCTCCCCAGCAGGGAGCGCGCGCCGGAAGTCAGGTTCACCACCTCGAGCTGCGCCGCGATCCCGGGCTGGGGGAGAGGATCCGAGACCGTGACCGGATTGGTGTAACCCATGGTGTAGGCGAGCCATCCGCCCTGCGGCGAGAAGTGGAGGCCGCCCA
>Ga0302321_100003520_pt1 | contig 13434 bp, 9 predicted proteins | sample Fen_T0_1_FD_202505 | JGI IMG/M metagenome (GOLD analysis project Ga0302321, IMG submission 202505) | Peat permafrost microbial communities from Stordalen Mire near Abisko, Sweden - Fen_T0_1 | ecosystem: Environmental > Terrestrial > Soil > Wetlands > Permafrost | place: Sweden: Abisko...
GCCTTCGGCGAGCACGGTGGCGGTGGTGGTGCCGTCGCCAGCGGTGTCAGAGGTCTTGGAAGCGACTTCCTTAACCATCTGGGCGCCCATGTTCTCGTAAGGATCAGGAAGCTCGACTTCCTTCGCGACGGTCACGCCGTCCTTGGTGACGGTCGGGGAGCCGAATTTTTTGTCGATAACGACGTTACGGCCTTTGGGCCCAAGGGTGACCTTGACGGCGCGGGACAGAAGTTCGACGCCGCGGAGGATTTTCTGACGAGCGTTCTCGTCGAAGATGAGTTGTTTAGCAGCCATTGTGATTAAGCGTGTTTAAATAATTGGTTGATGTTGATGCGTTCCTCAGGCGATCACGCCGAGGATGTCGTCTTCGCGGACGAGGGTGAATTTCTCGCCTTCGATCTTAACTTCGGTGCCACCGTATTTGCTGATGAGCACCTTGTCGCCGACCTTCACTTCGAAAGCCACGATTTTGCCGTCCTCGCCCTTCTTACCAGTGCCGAGGGCAATGACTTTGGCCTCTTGGGGCTTTTCCTTGGCCGAGTCAGGAATGATGATCCCGCCACGTACCTGTTCCTTTTCTTCGATGTGTTGCACGAGCACACGATCGCCGATGGGTTTGATGTTAACTTTAGCCATATTATATTGGTTTGGGTTGAGGATGATTGTTCGTGTTTCAGGAACGACGTGAGCCGGTGGCGCGAGGCAACCGGCTGACGCAAATTCGCTAAAAATTATTTCTTTTTGTCGTCGTCGACCACTTCGAAGTCGGCATCGACAACGTCGGCCTTCTTCTCGGTCTTTTTCGAACCTTCGGGAGCAGGACCAGCGGAAGCGCCTTCGGCTCCGGGCGCACCAGCCGCACCTGCTGCGCTGGCGGCTTTTTGGGCCTCAGCGTAGAGTTCGGCACCGAGTTTGGAGAGATTCTCCATCGCGGCTTTCATCTTGTCGGTGTCGTTGGTTTCGAGATCCTTCTTGGCCTCGACGAGGGCAGCCTCGATGGCGGTCTTCTTGTCGGCGGGGAGTTTGTCGCCCGCTTCCTTGACGGCTTTTTCGAGCTGGTAGATGCCGCTGTCGAGTTGGTTTTTCGTCTCGACGGCGTCCTTGCGCTTCTTGTCCTCGGCGGCGTGGAGCTCGGCTTCCTTGGTCATCTTCTCGACCTCTTCTTTAGAGAGACCGGACGAACCTTGGATGGTGATCTTCTGCTCCTTCTGAGTGCCGAGATCCTTGGCGGAAACGTGGAGAATACCGTTGGCGTCGATGTCGAAAGTGACCTCGATCTGCGGTGCTCCGCGCGGTGCCGGCGGAATTCCGTCGAGCTTAAATGTACCAAGGCTCTTGTTGTCGCGCGACATCGGGCGCTCGCCCTGCAACACGACGATTTCAACGCCGGGCTGGTTGTCGCTGTAAGTGGAGAACACCTGCGTCTTCTTGGACGGGATGGTGGTATTGCGCGGAATCATTGGTGTGGCAACCTGGCCAGCGGTCTCGATGCCGAGCGTGAGCGGCGTCACGTCGAGCAGGAGCACATCGCGAACTTCGCCTTTGAGCACACCGCCCTGAATGGCCGCGCCAACGGCGACGACTTCATCGGGATTCACACCTTGATGCGGGGGTTTGCCGCCGAGCTGGTGAGCGATCTCGATGATCTTCGGCATGCGCGTCATGCCGCCGACGAGTACGAGTTCGTCGATCTGCGCGGAAGTGAGATTGGCGTCTTTGAGACAGTTTTTGAAAGGCTGAAGACAGCGATCGGTGAGCGATTCACAGATCTGCTCCATCTTCGCACGGCTGAGCGTGACGTTGAGATGCTTCGGACCTGACGCGTCGGCGGTGATGAAAGGTAGATTTATATCAACCGACTGGGTCGACGAAAGGGCGATTTTGGATTTCTCGGCCTCTTCCTTCAGGCGTTGGAGCGCCATCGGATCCTTGCGGAGGTCGATACCGCTTTCCTTTTTGAAAGTATCAACGAGCCAGTTGATGATGGCTTCGTCCCAGTTGTCGCCACCGAGATGGGTGTCGCCGTTGGTCGCCTTCACTTCGAAGACGCCATCGCCGATTTCGAGCACGGACACGTCGAACGTACCGCCGCCCAAATCGAACACAGAAATCTTTTCGTCTTTCTTCTTATCAAGACCGTAGGCGAGCGAGGCCGCTGTAGGTTCGTTGATGATACGCATGACCTCGAGTCCGGCGATCTTGCCTGCGTCTTTCGTGGCCTGACGTTGCGCGTCGTTAAAATAGGCAGGAACCGTGATGACGGCCTGGGTGATTTTTTCGCCAAGGTAAGCCTCAGCGTCGGCCTTCATCTTGCCGAGAACGAAGGAGGCGATCTGCTCTGGCGCGTAGCGCTCGGTTTTGTCGCCCACTTGAACTTCGATGTAGGCGTCGCTGTTCTTACCTTCGACGACTTTAAACGGGAAGCCAGCAGCCTCTTTTTGGATCTCGCTAAATTTACGACCGATCAGGCGCTTGGCCGAGAAAACGGTGTTGCGCGGATTGGTGACGGCTTGTCGTTTGGCGGCCTGGCCGACCAGACGCTCGCCGGTTTTGGTGAATGCGACGACCGATGGCGTGGTGCGCGCGCCTTCAGCGTTGGCGATGACAACCGGTTCGCCGCCTTCCATGACGGCCATACAGGAATTAGTGGTGCCCAGATCGATGCCTAAAATGCGACTCATGATGGTTAATCTTAGCAATGCATGTGCCTCTAGCGTCAATATCCACACTTGTCGTTGAAATACAATGACTAAAAATTATTTCTGCCGTCCATCACTACCAGTTAATCGCCTGTTTTTGAGCCATTCTGGCGCGCTTGTGCGCCAAATCCCTGGGTTTGAGCCAAGTCAATGTCACGCAGACGGTGGCGACCCAGCACTGACCCAAAGCCACGGAAATCTCCTCTGCGGTGCTAATGCTTCTCAAAGACACCTTGATCAAGTTATGTTACTAACTAAACATAATAAAGAATATTCATAATTACAGATAATGCTTAAATTTAATTATTTATAGAAAACTGATTGAGATCCAAATACATTATCTTGACCATACCACACCACTTTAGTATACATTTAAATATCGGTCGATAGTCTCAACCGATTCCCGATACCAGTCAGCGATCTCTCTCCGGCTCAGCGTCAACGTCTGGTCGGACAGATCACATATTCATGCCGACCGTTTCCACGGAGGCCACTTCTTATCCAGCAGCGCGAACCGACCAGACCACTGGAAGTAACGTGCAATAGCCACGCAAACGTTCCAGAAATGTCCTTCAGATCCCTCGCTCGTACTAGCGGCGCACTTGCTGCCGCGTTCACCCTTACCACTCTAACGCACGCTGAACCCGAAGAAGCGGACACAAATGTCATCAGACTCGACAAGTTTGTGGTTACTGACGCCAACTCGCTCAAGACGACACTACCGGTCCGGCCGGTCAGCGGCGTCTATGGCTTCGAGGTCGCTTACCAAGACATCGCGCGGAGTATAACCCAGATCAATCCTCAGCAGTTCGCTTCGGACATCATCTCCAGCTACAGCGACTTCACCCGCTACTCGCCGTCCGTGAATCAGGCAACCGGACAGCTTGCTAATTACGGTTCACCTACCATCCGCGGTTCTGTCACCGACATCTATCAAAATGGTGTCCGCATGCTGGTTCGGCAGTCGAACAACCGCCCCTTTACCCTCAACGCCTACGAAGCCGCCGATATCGTTGCCGGCCCGGCACCGGTGATTTATGGCCCGTCCGCCCGCACTTCAGGATACGTCAATTACCTGACTAAGAAACCTTATTTCGATGGTGCCCATGACACGATCACCTTCGTATTCGGGAAATACTATTTCGACGGTACCGGCTTTAAGAACAGCGAAAACGTCACCATCGACACCGGCGGTACGCTGATCCCCGGCAAACTCGCCTATCGGGTCAGCTTCCAGACCGAAAACGTTAGTTCATATTACAAGAACGTGGATGACCGTTACCACGACCTCTATGGAACCCTCGCGTGGCTGCCGACTGAAGGTCTAACCGTCGATTGGAACTTTGAATATGGCTCTTTCGATTGGCGGGTGAACAACGGCGTCAACCGGGTCACAAACGATTTCATCCGCAACGGCACGTACCTCGCCGGCCCAGCGACTCCGATCGTTCAGGTCGGTTCCAGCTTCTACTCGCCTGTGCTCGACTCTGTAGGTAACGTCACCAACTGGATCACCCGCACCAAAAGCGGCACAAAGTTTCTCGCTGGATCTGCTACCACGAACCCGACGAGTAACACCTCAGCTGGCGCCGGTTCCATCGTCGGCTACGTACTCGACCCAACCAACGTGCAGGTCCAGTATCTCAGCGGCAGCACCGCGCTCAACGCCCCCGGTTGGCCGTCCACCACCGACGCGTTCAATTCCCAGCTACGCGTGAAGAAGGTAGTCAACGACGACCTAACCTTCCTCAACAACACCATCTTCCAATACTATAAGACCGACACCTCTTCCAACGGTGGTTTCTACAACTGGATCACTACCCACACCGTCGAGAATCGGACCGAAGGCCTCTACCAGAAGAACTACGCAATCCTTGGACTGCCGGTTCATCATAACAGCAACACCGGATTTTCCTACCGATACGAAGTCGTCAAAAACTATAAAGACGGCCAGGCCTCCGGCTACGGCCCCACCGGTGACAACTACGATCTCTCCGCCGACGCCACCAACTTCACACGTAACGCCTTCTTCGGCGCCACGGTTTTTCCATTCAGCGGAACCACGTCCACGCCGGTGCTCACCCGCTTTGGCTACCTCAAGGGGTTTTGGAACTACCAAACCGTACCCGAGAGCCCCAGCAACTACGTTACCTCCGGCGGCTCTCAGACTGGCACGCCTGGCGGTAACCTGAGCACCGCCACCAACTACACGAAAACGCACGCCATCAGCGCCTACACCCAACATAGTCTGAAACTCGGTGAACACTGGTTGTTCGACCTGGGCCTCCGCGACACGCTGATCTACTCGCACATCATCAATCCTCTCTCCCTAAATTCGTCCTACGATAACTTCCACGACGGCCTCAAAGCCTGGAACCCCAGCTCGTCCGCCAGCTTAAGCTACAAGCCCGTCTCGTGGATCACCCTCTACACCACCTATGATTACGTCGTCGCCCTCAACGGTATGACGACGGGATCGCCCACCTGGGCCACGGTCAATGGCACCCCGAACCAATACGACCCGGCAGCTTTCCACAGCACAAGCGAACTCAAAGAAGCAGGTACAAAATTCGAGCTGATCCCAGGTAAGCTGACCGCCGCCGTTTCGGTCTACCGGCAAACGCGTGATCTAACCCTCACCGTGGTGCCCGGGCTGGATCCCATCCTCGCCAAGGGATTCTATCAGGGCGTCGAAACCAGTGTCCGCTACCAGCCGACCCGCGCATTCTCGGTCGGCCTCAACTACAGCAACCTCTCTGCCGTCACCCACAACCAGTCGATCAGCGCACCCAACGCGATCACAGCAGACAATGCCACCAACTTTATCGGCTCCACCTCCCTCGGACTGGGCAATTGGCGCATCACCAATCTCCCGCGCAACAACTTCACGCTCTTCAGCTCCTACCAGTTCGCCTCCGGACTCGGTGTGAAAACCGATCTCTGGCTCCGCGATTCCTACATCGCCAACGCCGACGGTTCGCTCGTCGTGCCGTCGGAATACAACCTAAACGTCGGCGTTTTATACAATCGCCCCAAGTGGTAGGTCGAGCTTGACGCCCAGAACCTGACTAACCAGCGCAACTTCGCCGGCAGCGCCACCGTACTAGAACCCTTCAACGTACAGGCCCGCATCACGTTCAAACTCTAATCTCCAACCAAATCCCGTCATGACCTCCCGTCGAGATTTTCTCCGAACCGCGGCGCTGGGCGCTGCGGCCGCCTCCGCTCTGCCCGCGTTGATCAAAGCAGCGCCGGCCGATTCCTCGTCCCCCGCAACAACCACACCCGCAGCCACAAATCTGAAACCGCTCGTCGACTGGCACAGCCACATCGTCACGCCCGGCGAACTCCGTTTCCTCGCCGCACGCAAGGAGGCTCCCCGCGTCACCGTCGACGCTCAAGGCCGCCAGCTTTTCGAGAACGTCACCACCGTTTCAAGCGTTTCTCGAGGCGCCTCCCCAACCTCCCCGTCCGATATCGCCAAACGCATCGAACATCTCGACACAAGCGGCGTTCAACGACAACTCCTCACGTATACGGTAGCGATCGGCTATGACGCCACGCTGCCGGTCGAGGAGGTCCGCCCGTTCTTCCGTGGTTTGAACGACGAACTTTCCGCCATCGTCCGAGCGCATCCCGACCGCTTCCTCGGTGTTGCCGCACTACCAACGACCGACCCGGTTTGGGCTGCTGACGAACTGGCCCGTGCCCACAAAGAACTCGGTCTGATCGGCGGCGCGCTCCCCCTCAATGCCTTCGCCTCGCTGGAAAGCGCCCGTACACTCGCGCCAATCTTTGCCACTGGCCAGAAGTTCGGCTCCCATTTCTTCATTCACCGCGCTCCGGCCAGTCCTAAATTGCCCGGGCAGCCGCCACTGATCGTTCCGACCGACACCGAACAAGTCCGCTGGAGTATCATTAGCAACACCCACCTCGCTAATGGCGCACTTACCCTCGGCTTGACCGACTTCCTCGATCCATATCCCGATGTCTCCGTCCAAGTGATCATGCTGGGCGGTTTCCTGCCGTATCTGATCGACTCGATCATCGCCTCCGGCCCCCGGCTCGGCATCAAGGATCCGCTGGCGCGCCTGCGCCGCATCTATCTCGAACCCGGGCCGTACTCGGGCAGCAATAGTGACTGGGTTGCCTATGCCGCAGGGAAGTTCGGTGCCGACCGCATTCTCTTCGGCACCGATTACGGTGTTGGCGGTGGTTCGGCTACCGACCGGCTCGCGCCTTCGGTGGCAGCACTCGACAAAGCACTCACTCCGACCCAACGCCAGCTCATCTACGTCGACAACACCCGCGCCCTGTTGAAAGCCAAAGGCATCAGCTAACCGGATAAAACCACGTCACCGTAAGCCATGTCCTCCCGTCGTGATTTCCTCCGTGCCACGGCTCTCGGCGCCGCGGCTGTCTCGGTCGCACCCGCGCTCCTGCGCGGTGCGACCGAATCAACCCGTGCTATCGCTCCGGCGGGCGGACCTGACTCAAACGGCGCAGTTACGATCCCGCGCGGCGCCATAATCGACTGGCATACCCATTGGATCGGTCCGCGTGTCACGCGCCTCCTCGAACAACGTACAACCGGCCCCCGCTATGTAATCAACGCCCGCGGCGAACGCTTCCAGGTTCCACACGGCTCGACCGAACCGCCTGCAAACGCCAAACCACAGACCTCTGTCTGGTACGACGTCAAGGAGCGCCTCGCCCACCTCGACCAGGTCGGCGTCGAGCGGCAACTCGTCGGTTTTGTCGGTTCCTCCTACGACGGCACACTCCCGCCCGAAGAAGCACGGCCGCTCTGGCGCGCTCACAATGAGGACGTCGCCGAACTTGTGCGCACCTACCCGAAACGTTTTCTCGGTCTGGCCACGCTGCCCACCGCCGACGTTGCCGCCGCCGCCGCTGAACTCGAACGCGCCCACCGCGAGCTCGGTCTTATCGGGGCCACCCTGCCGCTCGACGCCTTTATCCACCTCGAAAGCGCCCGCGCCCTCGCGCCAATCCTCGCCGTTGCGCAAAAATACCGCAGCCACCTCTACATTCATCGCGGTGCCGCCGCACCGACGATTCCGCACCAGACACCCGAGGTCGGCGAAACAAATTCCTACTTTGGCCTGCCCGCCTCACGCCAACCGAACGGCGAAACGCAAAGCGTGCCCGGCGATCATGCCTGGGCTCGCTCAACCCTGATCACCAGCACCCACCTCGCCGCCGGCGCGATCACGCTCGCCCTCACCGACCTTCTTGACCCGTACCCCGACATCACCGTGCAATTGACGATGATCGGTGGTTCGATCGCCCACCTGATCGAAGCCGTCGAGCAACGCACCGAACGCGACGGGCTGCCCAGTCCCTTGCCCAAACTCCGCCGCATCTATCTCGATACCGGCGCCACCGGGCGCGGGCCGCGCGGCATTGCGCTTGCCGCAAAAGTCTTCGGCGCCGACCGCATTCTCTTCGGCTCTGACTACGGCCCGTGGCCCACGATCGAACCCTTCGTCCAAGGTGTCGCCAAAGCCGATCTCACTCCTGAAGAACGCCAGCTCATCTATGTCGAAAACGGTCGCGCGCTCCTTCGTTCCAAAGGTCTCACCTAACTTCCTACCACCACCAACCCAATTGACGACCATGTCTTCCCGTCGCGAATTCCTCCGCACCGCCGCCCTCGGCGCGGCCGCAACCACCGTCTTGCCGAATCTTTTAAAAGCGGCACCTGAAAACTCTCAAAACGTAGAACCGCCCACGCCAGGCGCCAAAAGATCTGGTCTGATCGATCTGCACAGCCATTGGTTTTCGCCGGCTTCGGTTGAGATCTTGTCAAAACGCACCAGCGGACCAAACTTTACAACCAATGAAAAGGGGGAACATTTTCTTTCTCGCTCTGGAGTGGCTTCGCCCGGTGGGGCCAATTTTCCGCTGGGCCCACAATGGTTCGACCTTGAAGCCCGGGTAAAACACCTCGACGAGCAGGGCGTCGCACATCAGCTCATTTCCTGGCCGACCACGCTCGGCGTCGATGCCGCCATCACCGCGGAAGAAGCGCGCGAACTCTGGGGTGCTTACAACACCGACCTTGGGGCCGCCGTCCAAAGATATTCATCTCATTTCAGCGGCGTGGCGACACTCGCGACCGCAGATCCGGAATGGTCGGCACGCGAACTCGATCGAGCCCACGATAAGCTCGGATTGATCGGTGGCGTGCTACCCGCGAATGTTTTTGCCACGCTTGAAGGTGCAAAGAAATTGACCGCGATTTTCGAGACAGCTCAAAGGCACAAAAGCCTCATTTATCTCCACACCGGCAGCGGCCACCCATCGATTCCCGGCCAGCCTGATTGGAAGCACGGTGACACAAACGGCCCGCGTAGTAGCCTCGATAACATCTACAACTTCGCCGCCGCAACGATCACACTCGCGTACTCCGGGTTCCTCGACGCCTATCCCGACGTGACGGTACAAATTGCCCAGCTCGGTGGCTCAGGCGGCATCGCCCTCATCGAGGAACTCGGCCGCGCCGCCGCGCCACGTTCGAAAGAACCCACCTCCGCAAAATTCCGTCAGATCTATCTCGATACCGGAGCTGGTGGCCGCGGCTCAGAAGCTATCGCCCTTGCAGTAAGAGTCATCGGTGCCGATCGCGTTGTCTTTGGTACTGACTACGCCCCAGGCCCGAGCGTCGCGCCCGTGATTGCCAACATCAATGCGTCCCCTCTCACGTCAGCCCAACGCCATGCAGTCTTCACCGAGACTCCGCGCCAGCTCCTTATCGCCAAAGGCGTGAGACTCGCTTGATCTCTTGAGCGGATAAACCCGTAACCGAAATAGCCCAGATCACTATTTTGCCTTTAATCCGACGTCCAAAGTCGGCGAGCGGGCAAAAATGGGTGCCGCACGGCGTCACCGCCGCTCTGCTGAAAGCTCTCGGTTCCAGCGGCCAGTCCGTAACAGAAGATCGACGCAATACCCGCTTCAGCGGCGAGGAAACCGCATCGGTTTTTGACCGCAAAGATTTGCCCTCTGCATCCGGCCAGCGTACGTGCGCGTTGCGTTGCAACTGCCTTGCCGCCGATAAAACCAACTACCTCAACTGTACCAGGTTCGAAACGCGGCAGGATAAACCTGAACGGCAGATGTGGTCGATTTCGAGCGGTTATTGTCGTCGATGCTTCCACGTACTTCGCCAGCGCCAGCGTGTAGTGTAACGTGTGCGTCACAACGTTCCCACCCTTCGGTGCGGGATACGAACGGCGCCGGGTTGATCATTTGACCAACAATTGAACTGTTCATTTTGCCATTCCTCCTGATACCACCAAAACCGATTAACAGACATCGCCCGATTCAAACTCAGGTTGAATTTTATCCGATTCACCCTATCCTGCATTTATGGAAATGGAGATCACTCTGCCCAGCGAGATCGCGGTCATGACGCTGCCCAACGTCGCGTTTTTCCCGCAAGCACTCATGCCTCTGCACATCTTCGAGCCTCGTTACCAACACATGTTAAGGGATGCGCTCGCCACTGATCGGCTCTTCGCCATCGCTGGTCTTAACACCAAACTCGCTAAAGCCACGGGCCAGTTTGAGCCGCCGCACCGCATTGCCACGGTCGGTATCGTGCGCGCCTGTCAAAAAAGTGACGACGGCACATCCAACCTCCTGCTCCAAGGCCTTGCTCGTATTGAGGTCGTCGAAGTCCTGTGTGAACATCCCTACCGGCGCGTGCGGATCAAAGCGCTCACGAGCACGCCAGGCGCCGACACCGAAGAAAACAATCGCCTGCGGCAAAATCTCGGGAAACTGCTTCACACGAAACAACGCCTCGGCAGCACGATCCCGCACGAATTCACGCAATTCCTCAGAACCGTCGACGATCCCGAAACCTTCGTCGATCTCGCCGCGGCCACGCTCTGTGACGATCCCGCGCTCAAACAAAAGCTGCTCGAAACCCTCAACATTCACGCACGCCTCCAGCTCTACACCACGCGCCTCCGCCGCGACATCGACACGATGAAACTCCAGCGAAAACTACAAGGTCGCCTCCCCGACGATCTTATCGAGCGAAACTGAGTCCGTCCGCGATGAGTTTCTCCTGTCCCAGTTTTCGGCCCGACGATGATCATTGTTTGCGCCTAAAGACTGATTGTGTGCCCGGCCGCCGTGGTTGCGTTCTTCCCGGGAAAACGGTTTTCGCCACGCCCGTGGAAGAACGTATCCGCATCCGCGAGGAAGAAAAACGCCAGCAGGCCGCGGAAATCGCGACAAACTCCGCCAAGCGCAAAACCCGTTAGCCCAGCCACCGAGGGTGCGATTAACCAGGCGCGTTGGTTTCAACGCTCAGCTTCACACCAGCATCAGCACCGCCGTCAGCGAAAGGATCGAGAGCACGGTGCTGATCACCACGCTGCTGGCAGCGAGCGCTTCGTCGCCACCGAGTTTGCCCGCAAGTGTGAACGACGCTGCCGCCGTCGGCGTGGCGAGAAAAAGCAGCGCGATCCGCGTTTCGTCGGGCGAGAGTCCAACCCAGCGCGCAACCGGCCAGGCGAGCAACGGCGTGAGGCCGATCTTGAGCAGCGACGCGAGAAACGCGTTGGTGCGTTTCCCGTGCAGCGGCATGATGACGAGTGTGCCGCCGATGCAGAGCAATGCGAGCGGCAGCGCCATCTGCCCGACAACCGCAACCGATTGATGGAGCCACAGCGGGAGCGTCAAACCCGTCGCTGCAAACGCCACTCCAGCACCGCTCGCCAGCAACAATGGATTGGTGACGAGTTGCCACACGATCGAGCGTAACATCGCCGGGCCTGGTTTCGCGTGCCCAAGCAAAAGAAGGAGCACGCCAAGCGTATTGGTCACCACGACAAGCGGCGCCATCGCCAGCAACGCAACCTGTCGCAAGACGCCAGCATCAGGTCCAGCGTGCGCGGTGATAGCCAGCATGACGACTGGCAGGCCGATATAGGCGAGATTGCCGCGGATCGAAGCGTGCAAAAAGGAACCAAACGACTCCGCCGAGATGTGGCGCATTTTCGCGATCACATAACCAACCGCGAGGGTGAGAAACGTCGCCGCCGCCATCACGCCGAAAACCACGATCGCACGCCCACCGCCAAAAGAAGCTTCGGCGATGCTGACAAATAAATACGCCGGAAGGCCGACGTAGTAGGTGAGACGGTTGAGCTCAGCGATCAGCGCGGCCGAAATAAAACGGGCGCGCGTCAGCACGATGCCGAGCAGAATGACAAGGAAGGCCGGAAGGACGATGGAAAGGACGTTCACGGAGAGGTGAGCTGGAGAGAGAGCAATAGTTGAAGGACCCGGCGTTGCGAGCCAACGGTCAAAAGCATCGTAGCCGCTAAAATCGGCCGGAAATTAGAATTTCTCGACCACGCGACAGAGCTGGATAAGATCGTTCGCCATGATCAATAGCGCCATCGAAGTCATGCACGCGCGCCGCTCAATCCGCGAGTTCGAACCCGAACTCGTCCCCTCCGACGTGGTGAAACAAATCGTCGAAGCCGCCGGCCGCGCGCCGAGTTCGAAAAACACGCAGCCCTGGCGTCTTTACCTCATGCAAGGCGCACCTCTTGAAGCCCTGCGCGCCGATTATCTCGCGGCCTTCGAAACAGGCCTGCCCGGCAAGCCTGGCTATAAATACTCGCCCAATCCGCTGCCTGAAGCCTGGGCCGCGCGTGCCAAGGAGACCGGCATCGGTATTTTCAAACACAAGGGTATCGGCCGCGAGGATACGGAGAAACGTCGCGAGCACGACCGAGAAAACTTCCGTTTCTTCGGTGCAAAACAGGTCTTCTTTCTCGGCACGCAGGAAACCGCCTACTCTCATGGCACGTTTCTCGATTGTGGCTTTGTCTTGGACAACTTGATGCTCGGGCTGACCTCGCTCGGTTTCGGATCGTGCCCGCAATTCAGCGTGATGGTTTATCCGGATCTGTTGAAAAAGCACATTCCGGACAGCGATGACACTCTCTTCATCGCCGCCCTACCCTTCGGCCGTCCGAAAGGCGGCAGTCACGTCAACACCTTCCAACCCGAACGTCTGCCCATCGACAGTTGGTTTAAGGTCATCGGCTAAATCACCGATACGCGAATGAATCGCTGGGGCGCGGAAGCGCGAAAACGCTGCATTTCTCCCGCCGTCAGCTCCTCAGTGCTTCTGCGATCAAGTTCTAATCCGGAAGCGCGACCCGGCAGGCCGAGCGGCCGCCACCGAGGTTAGAGGTAAAATAGACGAACTTATCGCCAGGGCTATAGATCGGGTGCGGATGACTATCCTGGCAGTCCCAGAGTGAGTGGTGTTTGCAGAGCGGTACCCATTCGATCTGACCGCGTTCCCAGTCGACCTTTAGTTGCGTGATCCATTCGCCACCCCATAGGCCATTTTCGGGTTCGCCAGCAGGATGCCAATAACCATCGGAGACGAGCCAGTTGCTATGCACCGTGCCAGCGGTGAAGTGGCCGTACCGCTGGTATTCCTTCGGCAACGCGATCTCAATGTTGTCACCGCCGGCGGGACTGACGCGGCCGATATACGCGGTGTTGTCGGCAAATTTGCCGTGGTAGATAATGAATTTCCCGTCGGCGGTCCACATCTCGTGGCAGGTCCAATCTTTGCGGCTGCGTTTGCCACCTTCTTCGCGGAGACGACGGTGGGTTTTGCCATCCCAGAGCCAGATTCGGCGAATGCCGCAATCGGACGGCCACTCGTTGT
>Ga0302321_100003523_pt1 | contig 13426 bp, 8 predicted proteins | sample Fen_T0_1_FD_202505 | JGI IMG/M metagenome (GOLD analysis project Ga0302321, IMG submission 202505) | Peat permafrost microbial communities from Stordalen Mire near Abisko, Sweden - Fen_T0_1 | ecosystem: Environmental > Terrestrial > Soil > Wetlands > Permafrost | place: Sweden: Abisko...
CCGGAACGGAGAGTAGCGACTTGGACTGTGCCAGTAGCTCGGACCAGCAAGCCCTGACCGACCTCATGATCGAGTCGATGGACAGCCAGCTTGCTCGCTTGCTGGTGGAGACCAAACTCGCGACGCTGGGTCCGGCGGGGGAGCTCGTCTATACACCCGAGAAGACGAACACGATGCTGATCATCGTTGGCGACAACGGCACGCTGGGAAGCGCCGTCAAGCCGCCCTTCGATCCCACGCGCGCAAAGGGCACCGCGTACCAAACGGGCGTGTGGGTGCCTCTGATCGTGGCGGGGCCGCTCGTGAACACCCCGGGGCGTGCCGTTTCCAGCATGGTCAACATTGCCGATATATTCGAACTGTTCGGCGAAATCGCGGGGCTCGACGTGCACGAGAACGTGCCCCGGGCGATCGACTCGGTGTCGATGCTGCCGTACCTGAAGGATGCCGCTCAGGCGAGCATTCGCAGGACGAACTTCAGCCAAGTGGGAGTGAACCTGCAAGTGGGGGGTGCGCTCAACGGGCCTTGTCTCTTCGGCGGGAGGAGCTGCAGTCAGATCCCCGTTTCGAAGTCGGTTTGCGAAGACAATGCCGGCACCTGGTACGGCGTCGGCTCGATCGTGGCAGGCGTGCCGGCGTCGGGCTTTGCTCGCTGTTGCGACGTCGTGGCGTTCATGGCGGCGCACGGGGCGACCGCATTGCCCAACATCAATCCGGACTTCTCGGCCGCTATCCGCAACGACGGCTACAAGCTAGTGCAGAACAGGACGCTGAAATACGTAGCAAACGCCGATCCATCGTGCGTCGAGACCGAGACTCTCGAGTTCTACGCGATTGACGAAGCGGTCCCGGCTCCGCTGCTGGACAAGGCAGGGAGCGCGCTCGTGACGACCGCGCTCACACCCGCTCAACAGACCAACTACGACGCTCTGCTGTCCGCGCTCGACGCTCAGCTCTCCCTCACTCCGCGCTGCTCAACGGACGGCAACCTCGATTCCGTCGTCGACCAGCGAGACGTCACCGACTGCAAGAGCTTCGAGGCCGCCGAGGGCTGGGGCCATTCGAGCGTCTACGATCTAAACCTGGACGGGATTACCGACAGTCTCGATGAGGCGATCATCTCGGAGGGTCAGGGTGTGGCGTGCGCTTCAGCTGGCTCAGAGGGTTAGGTGGTGTCCCCCGGTCCGCCATAAACGTGCCCGTGCCCGAAAAGCCACGGCGAAGGCCAACTACCACCCAGCCCTGCGCACGAAGGTTGGCGCGCGCCGCGCGCTCGGTCGTCTGCCTGCTGACAGCGCTCACCGCGTGCGATGCGCAGCGGACGCCGCCCGCAGGGAAAGCGGGGCGACCGAGTCTCGCTTCGTCGCCGGTCAGCGCGGCCCTGTCGCCGCAACGCACCCCCCATCCCGCCTCTGGCGCGTGCGTGACCTGCCATGCCTCGCAAGCCGCGGCTTGGTCATCGTCCCACCACGCACGAGCGAGTGGAACCGAGCTTTACACGGAGCGCTTCGATGGGCAGCCGCTGACCTTCGGCGCGCTGCAGCTAGTGCCCGAGCGGCTTGCGGGAGGGCCCGTATTTCGAATCCGGGATGGCGCAGGTGAGCGGACCTGGCGAGTGAGTGGCACGATCGGCGTCGCGCCACTGCAACAGTATCTGCTCGAGGACAAACGGGGCCGCGTGGTCGTCGCGCCGGTGGCTTGGGATATCTCCGCCAAGCGCTGGTTCGACCCAGCTCCGGATGGCGTCGCGGCCGACCCGAAGGACGCCCTCTATTGGGCGGGAATGGCGGGCAACTGGAATCACCGCTGCGGCGAGTGCCACACCACCGGGTACGATAAGGCTTACCGCATCGCGACGGACACCTACGCGAGCAGCGTCGTGCGGCCCGTCGTGGCCTGCGAGGCCTGCCATGGCACGGGCTCGGCGGTCACTTCATTGCGCGACGGAGCTACCCAGATCCGAGCTTGCACGCCTTGCCACAGCCGCCACGAGACACTCGGTTACGGTGGCGGCCCGGACTCCGAGTTGCTCGACATCGTTCGTCCGGCCTTGGTCGACGACATTGCTTTCCAAGCCGATGGGCGCAACTCCGCACCCGAGGAGCCGTTCGAATGGGGCGCCTTCAGCCAGTCGAAGATGTATCGCCATGGCGTGCGCTGCTCGGATTGCCACGACCCGCACACCGGCCGCACGCGGGCCGACGGCGACGCCGTGTGTGCCCGTTGCCATGCAGACATGGCCGCTCGACACCGGCCGGGGACGGACAGCTCGGCGTGCATTCGATGTCACATGCCAGTCCGTGCTTACATGGGGATCCACTTGCGGCACGACCATGGAATTCGCGTTCCGGGCCCGACTCCACTCGGCGCGACCTGGACCGCGGCGCGCGCCAGCGATCCAGCAGCCGCACCTGGGCTGCTGTCACTCGCGCTCGACCCCGGATCGAGTAGCTTCGTCCGTGCCTCCGCGATTCGGGCCCTGCGCCGGCAAAGGCCCCGAGCGGTCGCGCGCCTGCGTGAGTTGCTGAGCGAGGCAGACGCGTTGATCCGCGTGGAAGTGACGGAGACGCTCGCGGCTTGGGGTGAGGTGCCCGTCCGGTCGCTCTCCGACTCCAGCAAAGCCGTGCGATTTGCCGCGCTGAAAGCCATCGTGCTCATGGGCGCTCCGCCCGCGCTGCGCGGGCCCGGCTTCGAGGCGGTGCGCCAGGAATTCGAGTCGATGATTCACACGCACGGTGACCTGGCCGCGACGTGGCAAAACGTCGGCAGCGTGCGCGAGGTCATGGGTGAGGCGGCCAATGCCTCCAAGGCCTATGAGCGTGCGCTGCGTCTCGACCCCGGAAACTCGTGGCTCCGCGACCGTGTTCAGGCACTTCGCGACGAGCGATGAGCGCTGTGGAGTGTTGCGTTGTCGCGCGCGAGGGCGCGGAGTGTTGCGTTGCTGTCGATCGACGAGTCGCAGCGGGGACGTTTTGCGTCTCGTCTCCTGCGCGCGCAAGCAAAGCCGAACGGCACTGAAGGAAACTGACCGAGAGTGAGCGACTTGCTGTTACCCTGCTCGCTTCTCCCGCTTCTGCCCCGCTCGGCGAAGCGCGAGGTCCAGTCGGCCAAAGCCAGATGAGGTCACCTTGAACGCGAACAATCGCCGAGAATTCTTACGTGCTTTGAGCGCTTCGCTCGGCGGAGCGCTTTTGACGGTAGGCCCGCTCGGGTTGCTCTCGTGCAGCGACGGCGTCCCGGTTGCCAACGCTTACAGCTTCCATTCGGTGCGCCAAGGCACCGGAAAGATCCTGTTCGACCAGAGTCCGAGCGCTGTCGGCGCAGTGACTTTCGCCGACCCCGAGCTGCAGCCGCTGCACTTCATCGCCGATCCGATGCTCACTGACGATGGTCAAGTCGTCTTCGAAGCCTACGACGTCAACGGTGTGCTCGCGTTGTATTCGATCCAGATCACGTTTTCGGGGCGTAAGCCCGTGGTCGAGAGCCAACGCACGGTCGTGCAAGTGGGGCAGCTCCTCGACTCACTGAGTGTCGATCACATCGACGGTGTGGACGTGTCCGCGAAGGGCATCTTGGGGCTCGTGCTGAGCGTCGCCGACAGCGCCGGCAAGGTGCGCCACGCGCTTTACGCCGAGCGGCACGGTGAGCTGAGCAAGATCGCGGTGGAGGGAGACCAGGCTCAGGGCGGGCACGTGTTCAGCGGCATCTTTCACGATGTTTCCATAAACGACGAAAACGCGCTGTTCGTCGCCCGCTATCTTCATCAATCCGCCGACGTCCCCGATCAGAGCCCGAGTATGGGGCTCTTCGTGGTCCCGCTGGACGCAAGCTCGCTGCCGCGCTTGTTGGTTCAGCAGGGCGACCTACCGCTTTCGGCCGAATATCCGCTCTCTGGGTTGGGTCTGATCGATTTGCATGGCCAAAACTACATCGCGGCCGGTTCGGTGGTCGTAAAAAACCCCGGCAATACCGATCCGCCGAGCCCAGACGGCAAAGAACAGATCATCTTGCTCGGCACGTTGGATGGCCGGCAGCCCATCGTGATCGCCGCAGGACCACTCTTGACTGGAGTCGTGGACAGCAGCGTGCACATCGGTGACCAACTATCGACCCCGCGCATCGAAGACGGTAACCCCGTGTTTTCCGTCCTCAAGGATGGCAACCACAACATCTTCGGCTCCGATGGGGCTCGCACGACCACCAGCGCCAAGAGCCCGTCCGGGCTCACCCCCGTGCTGCTCTCGCCCGCTGTTCCCGCCGCAGGCGGAAGCCTGTTTCACCTGCAAACGGTGGTGGCAGGCGCGACCTTGGACGACGGTTCCGAGAGCAAGCGCGAGTTGATCCATACCGACGTCTCGAACATTTCGACCCTGCTTCTGACGACGGGCGATCAACTGGTCAACGATGCGCGCAAAATTTGGGACATCAGCTTCGGCTCCTTCCGTCGCCACGTGGACATTCACCGCAACTTGGCGGCTCTCGTCCTGTTCAACGACCCGAGCGTAACGCCGGGCTCTGTCTACCCCGCAGCCTTGATCATCGGCGTTCCAGTTTGAGGTGAATGAATGTCCAACATAGTCCTGAGCACACCCGGGTCGTCCCCCACCACGCTCGATATCTGTGCCGGCTCCTTCATCATGGACCCAAAAGTGCTGGGTCCGTTTCAGACCGGCTTCAGCTGGCAGACCACGCTCTTCGACACGGAGATCGAAGCCGCCGGCATCTCCAAGCTGACCGCCGAGTGCGACACCGAGCTTTTGATCGGGATGTGCGGACCGTCCTTCGCGGCGTACCTGAAGCTCGAGCTGCCCTCGGTAACGAGCAACACCAGTGGAGCCTTGCCCACGCTGGCCCTGCATTTCGACGGCAAGGCTGGCTACAAGGCGGGGTTCTTCTTGGGCGTCACGCTGAGCGTGGGCATGAGCATCACGCTCAGCACCTGGGAAGTCACCTTACCCGAGTGCAAGGTCTCCCCCGTAGAGTGCCACACGGAAGGCGTGCACTGTAGCCATCACCACTGGCACTATCATTGTGATGGCCCGAGCACGAGCTGCGAAGGCGGCGACGTGCACTGCACGGAGGGCAGCGCGCGCTTCGCCAAAGTGCTAGCGATCGAATTCGACGCGGTGATCGATCTGATCGCCCTGATGGCAGAGGCACTCAATTTGAAGTCGATCACGGGCAGCATCGACATCAGCTCCGAGGCTGAAATCGATCTGGCCGCGGCCGCGCAAGGTACGGCGCTCAAGGCCACCTTCCTGTGTCAAATCGACATGGTGAAAGACGTCCCCGAGCTGCGCGCGGCCAACGAGGCCTTGAAGGAGATGGGTGGCTCGCTGTCGATGGGGCCTGAGTTTTCCATCACCTTGCAGACGAAGATTTCGCTCGCGGCGTTCGCGGTCGACGGTAACCGATATGACAAGCTGTCTTGGGGCTCGGACGCGGACGGCGCGCTCGTGCAAGGCACGCTCGACCCGGCGAAGCAAACGAACGACACGGGCTTCGAGCTCGTGTTTCGCTACGACACCTCCCTGATCTTTTCCGCTGGGGTATTCGCGACGGTCAAAGCGTTCAAAGTCTTGTCAATCGAAGGACAGTTCGCGATTCCGGTCTTCAGCATCGGCTCGGATCCCGGAACTCTGGGCATCAGCAGCAGCGGTACAATATCCAGTCGGCAAGCCGAAGGCGCCTCCACGGAGCGCGGCTTCGGGCCACTCGAGCTCCCCGAGGTGATCTTTCATGCCCCCGTCGGGCTTGCCTGATGTCCGGCGCGGCCCGGCTCGACATCCGTTCTGCTCACGACATCGTGGCGGCGCTCGGCGCTCCCGATCTGGCGACACACCTGGCCATCTGCGCTGCCGCTGCCGCTCGACCGGCGCAAATCTTGGCCTACGGCGCCGCGGCGGGGGTCGATCTCGTGGCCTCCTTTTTGGCGGCGGCAAAGGTTCGGCGGTCTTTGCCGCATCGCAAGGCGGCGTTGGGTGCGCTCGTGCACTTCGATGATCCGCGAGTCGTGGCCCTATTCCGGGAAGTGTTGCAGAGCAGTAGTGAGTCCGACGTCTTGCGCTTGGCCGCCCAGCGCATCGCCCTGGACGACACCCCGGACAGCCGTCGCTTCCTGCGCCAGCGGCTCCTCAGCGAGGACAACGCGCTACGCGTCCGCTGTATCGCGAGCGCGCTGGCGAGCGCAGAAGACTTGTCGACCGCCGAGAGGCTCCGTTTGGTCGTCGCTGGCGTCGGCAATCGACCGGCGGTGGAGAGTTGGCCACGCGACAGCGACGAGAGCGCCCGCGCCTTTGCGAACGAGCTGCGCGGCGCGTTCGCCTTGCACGCGCGGCGCCTGTTGAAGAGCAGCGGTACAGCAGCGGATCTCATCGCCCTGCTGCCATTCTGGCGCGACTCGTCGGTCTCCGACCGCGCTTGGTTCCTGACCTGGGGCAGCGGTCTTTTCGGTTCGAGCGAGCCACCAGCTGCCGTGAGCGCGCTGTTGGTCGAGGCCTTGGGCCAGCCGGACGAGGCCGTGCCGCTCGCGGCGCTGCATTGGTGCAAGGGCTGTCCGAGCGCGGTGCCGCTCGAAGCGTTGCAGCATCAAATGACGGCCACGAGCGCTGAGCTACGCCTCGCGGCATTGGCCGCCCTGCCCGTCCGGGCGCTCGACTGGTGGCAGGTGGCGCTTACCGACTGCGAGCCGGCCGTGCGAGCCCTTGCGGTGGAGCGTGCGTTGCCAGTTTCCCACCTTGCCAGCACCTCCAAGGAGCTAGCGACCCTGATGGAAGACAGTGACTGGCGAGTGCGCGCGGCCGTCGTTCGCGCCCTGAGCCAGTCCGGCGAGCAGGCCGTGGACACCGCGCGCGCTTGGCTCTCGCACTCGAGCCCCCTGGTGCGCGCCGGCGCGCTGCAAATCTTGATCAGCCAAAGGCAAGAGCACTGGGTGATGGACACGCTCATGGCCTAGGAGCCGCGGCCGTGCGCAAAGCCGCCGTAACGCGTGCCTCGAGGCCGCCAAGAAACTCGGGCACCGTGCCTCGAAAATTGCAGCTGACTTGCGCATTCTTGCTTGTGACAGTCGGGCCGACGAATGTCAGCCACGATGTCCTGCCGCATTCGAGGGACCGAGGGGGCGACGGCCGTAACGCGTAAGTGCCTAAACGCATCCACGGGGGCAGCGGGGTGCGCTACAATCCCCGTGCCCGGTGGCAGACGAGACAGATGAGCCGCAGACAGGGTTCGCCGCGACTGGTCCATTGGAGTTCCCCCCACCGTTAACCTGCAGAGGCACCCGTGCGTCGAAGCCCCCTCATCCCCGTTCTTGCCCTAATTGTTTCGCTTCTTGCGATGGCCTGTTCGTCGGACGGGGGCACGGCCTCCGGCGGCACTGCTGGCAGCAGCGGTCAGACCGGCGTGGGCGGCAAACCCGCAACGGCCGGAAGCCCAGGCACGGGTGGCAGCTCAGCGAGCGGCGGTAGCTCCACGAGCGGTGGTTCCGGGAGCGGAGGCACGTTGGCCATGACCGGCGGCGCGAGCGGCGCCGACACGGGCGGTCGCGCCGGAACCGGGGGCTCGACGAACTCCGGGGGTGCGGGCGCGGGTGGGCGCTCGTCCGCAGGCGGCGGCCCGGGAAGTGGCGGAGAAGCGGCGGGCGGCAAGGCAGGCGCCGGCCCCGGCGGACAGGGCGGCGGCACCGCGGGGACGACCTCCACGGGCGGCGCGGGCGGAGGCAGTGGCAACCCCTGCAAGGCCAGCCCGTGCGTCATCTTGCCGCTCGGCGATTCGATCACTCACGGCTACTCGTCGACCGACGACGCCGGGTATCGCTCCGCGCTGTTCAAGCTGATCGTTGCGGCGAATCAGAATGTCACCTTCATCGGATCGCTGAGCAACGGTCCGACCAGTGTGTCGGCCAAGACCTTCCCGCGGAATCACGAGGGTCACGACGGTATCTCCATCACGGGAATCACCGGTTACGTCCCGCCGGCAAAGGCCTTCTCCACCACGCCACACATCGTTCTCCTGCACATCGGGACGAACGATATGACCAGCAACGCCGACCCGACCACGGCGGCCAATCAGCTCTCCACCTTGCTGACCAACCTGGTCAACGCGGCGCCCAATGCCCTGATCGTCGTCGCGAAGATAGTTCCGCTCGGCTACAACAACTCGAACTACACCAGCTACATCGCGAAGATCCCGGATGTCGTCAAAGCGCACGCCGGCAAGAACGTGGTCATGGTCGACATGAGCACTCTGCCGACGTCTGACATCCACGGCGGTGGCAACGTACACCCGACCGATCAAGGCTACGCCGACATGGCGAACCTCTGGTACGGCGCCATCAAAGCCTACTTGCCGCAGTAGTTCAGAGCCGTCAGACAACGACGCCCACCGCTCAAGGCGATTTCGTGCAGAGCACGCCACGATCAGAGTCATTGAGCTTCGCCGCGCCCCGGTAGGCGGCCTTGATTTCCTGTGGACTGCAGCCGGCGAGCATAAACGCGCGGCCGATCACCTCCGAAGCGTCGGTGGTGCTGAGCTGCATCTCGTGTGAGCGGGAACCGAGTCCGCGCGACGCCGCGGCGGCCTGAGCTCGGTCGCCAAGTAGTATCAGGGCCGCCCGCAACAACGGACGATCGCCGTCCTTGGCGATCGATATCAGCGCCTCGAGATCGTGGCGCGCAGCGCTGCTATCGATCTTTGCGGCGTTCGCGCGCTGCAGTAGTCCCAAAATCTGGACCTGCCGCGGGCCATCGAAGAGCGCGGCGTCATAGGCGTAGCTCTTCACCAGTGGCCGAAGCTCGTCGGGGCTCGGCGTTAGCTCGGCCTCAGCGAAGGTCTTGACGATACGCTCCAAGTCCGGGTGCGCCTCGAGGCCGACAAACAGCGCGGCTCGCTCCTCGGGGCGGCCCACCATGAGCCATGCTTCGAGTACGCTGGCGTAAGGCCCTGGATCGCGCATGGCGGCCTCGAGCTCCGGCCTGGGCAGCTTCTTTCCGGCGCGCACCAAGAGCAGCGTTCTCGGCGAAGCTTGGGCGCAGCGCAGCGCAGCCCCCGCGAGCTGCGGTTGGCCCGGCGGAATGGCTTCAGCAAGTTGACCGAGCTCGCGGCCCGTCTTGGTCTGGCAAACGCGATCGGCGGTGGCAGCAACGAAGAAGTCGACCTCGGCTTCGAGATGCTGATCGGCGCTGCATTTCATGGCACTGGCGATGGTTTGGGGGCCTGGCGCGTGGTGCACGGCCGTAAGCGCGGCGTCGCGTCGTTTGTCGGACGTGCCGCAGACGCCGGTCACGACGCGCGCGCGTGTTTCGTCCGACTCCTTCTCGTCCTTGGCGTGCTTGTCCAAGAAAGCCAGCGACTCGTCGCCGAGCCAGGTGGTCGCTTCGACGATTAACGCCGCGCGATCGTCGTCGTCCTTCTCCTTCGTGAGCGCGGCCTCGTAGTCCGGCACCAGATTCGCCTGCGGCAAGATGGGCGTCTGGGTCATCTCTCCCCTACTGCCATCGGGCGCCAGCGTGGCTTCACCGATTTGGACGATCACCCGCCGACGCAGCCGGTCGAGTATCAGGCTGGCGAAATAGCGCTCCTTCGTGGCTTCATACTGCGTGCTCTCGATGAAATCCCCGTTTGTCTCGAAGCGCGCCACGTAGCTCGGCTTACCATTCGTGACGACGCGCGCTTCATCCCATTTCTTGGGGAAGAGCGCGTCGAACACCAAGATGGGAATCAAAATGGCGCACAGCGGCGAGTGACCACACCCGCCCCCACCGCTGGTGGCTTGCTGCCGTTGCACCATGACGAGGACGTCCGGCGGGTGGGCGAGCTTCTCGATCTCGCGCAGCGTAACCGGCACGTCCACGTGCGCTTCGCTGGTCAAGCTGCGCCCACAACCACCACAGCCGCTCGCGGCGAGCACGAGACCCAAAAACCCGATCGCCCAGGCCTGCCGAAGCACCGGCAAAGACAGAGAGGGAGAGATCGGCACGGTGCTCCGGAGGTTTGCACCAATGCGCAGCCCGCGGAAGCGGCTTCGATTCCACGGGGACCTCCTCCGGGCTTTGATGGTCAAACTCCGTGAGGGGGCGGCTGTTTTTCCCTCTCAACGACCGTTACAGGTCCACAGAACTCATTTCGATGAAACTTGGTCAGCCGGCGTCATCGGAACTCGGGGGCGACAACGCCGTGCAAAGGCGGGCGATCTGCCCCACTTGCGCTACGATCTCATCCCATTCGACCCACATTCCGGGGTGGGCAACGCCGTCGATTTCCTCGTAGCGCTCTTGCGGGAGATACACGCCGCGCGAGAGGAGCGACGTCAGGAGCAATGAGGTCGCGCTGGTTATCGACTCGTCTTTGACCTCCCAATCCAGGTTCCAGCGTTCGATTCGGTAGGTCGTCCATGCCAGACCAAGCTCGTGGCGGAGTATCTGGCGTTCGGAAAGCACGCGGGCAAACATCTGCAGCGACTTCAAAGAGCCGCGCCGGTCGCCTTTCATCGTCGCACGGTCAGCAAGGCTACAGGCGAGATTGTTTCTGGCGAACGCTGCAGTACGAAGCTGACCACTCTGGTCCGCGCATTCCATGACGTGTCGCACGGCATGGATCCCCAGGTCATCCGCTGGCTGAAGCTCGGCCCACCACACGCCAAACGAGAGCTCGGCATCGAGGCGGACGTCAACGCATCGAGAGACTCGGCTCCAGTCGCGTGCTAAGCTCGCTAACGCGGCCTTTCTGGCGAGAATTGCTGTGCTCGCTCTACAGTCATCGAATTGATCCCACAGACATATCAATCTCTGCAGCTGCGCGGCCTCGACCGCCGTCGGGTGCGCGTCCGCCTCTCGCGTTGCTCTTCGAGCCCAGGCGGACGCTCTGCCGCCAATTTGGTCACCCGCCGGCTCGCTTCCATTTCCAGTTGCTCGCTCTTGGCTCGTAGCTCCTCGACCAGCGGAGACCAATCGTGGTCGAGAATTCGAGCTGCATCGACGCGATAAGCGTGAAACCGTCGGAGGGGCGGCGTGCCAACGGTCTCGATGTCTCCCTCGAGCAGAAGGGGGATTATCGATTCGTGGGCGTGGGTCTCGTAGCAAGCCCAGGGTGACGCGCGCCAACGCGGAGTGAGCAGCGGGAGCATCACCAGGCTCGCTTCGCAGGCGGTCTCGATTTCGCTATGCCAATCAAAGCCTGGCCTGAGGCGCGCGCGATCGAACCAAACTCGGAAGCCCGCGCGGGTTAGGCCCTCGAAGACCTTCTCAGCCAGCGCGAAATCGCCGGAAGCGTAACTGATGAACGCGTCGTACAAGTGCCTTTGACTTTCCGCGGTGACATTGTCTCGCGGTCAACGTGTCGAAGAGTCGGAGCGAGAATTGCCACAACTGCGAACAAAGAAGCGTCGCAGATCTCGCGAGGGTAAACGCCGCTACCCTATCTCAATGTGAGGCCTGCTGTCGTCCTCTTCACGGGACCGATGGACAACCTCGCCTACTTTCGGCCAAGGTGACGCAAAGATCGAGCCGAAATTTTGACCATTTCATCGGTTCACCGGCCTTTCCTTGCTGATGTCAGAGCCCTGAGGGAGCAGAAATCAGTCGTGATGTTGACCGGCGCAACGTCAACTCATGGATTCGCTATTCAAGCGCTCCGCACGCACGGACTTACGGAAGAGTCTCGCGGACCGCTTCTCTTTCGCGAGTGGCGCGGGAACAGGTTGGGCAGGGACGCGCTCAGGCGAGCACGTATGGCCTGAGTGAAGTTCACCTACCCGTACGAGTCCGCCGCCGGCCAAACGCTCGACTATCCGCTGCGGGAACTCATTCAAGTGTCCGGCGGTCCTTCCTCGCGCCCTGCCCGCGCCGACGCGGCCCCAATGACGGTGCAGCAAGAACTCGCGGCCCGTGGTTGCGAACCTTGACGGACTGCGCTCCAGGGGTGATTCTTCGCCGTCGAAGGGTGGACCTTAGGCAATGAAATTCATGAATATGAAGCTTGTTTTGAGCTGCGGCGCTTTTGCAGTGTTTGGCGCGACCTCGCTCCAGGGCTGTAGCAGCAGTGATGACACGACCACTTCCAGTGGCGGTAAGGGCGGCGGCGCCGCGGGAACGGCCAGCGGAGGCAAAGGCGGCAGCGCGGGAACGGCGAGCGGAGGCAAAGGCGGATCCGGTCACGCTGGTACGGGCACAGCAGGCGAAGGCGGCGCGGGCGCGGCAGCAGCAGGCGAAGGCGGCGCGGCGGGTGCGAGTCAGCAAGCCGGTGCCGCTGGCAGTGACGCGGGCGCCGCAGGCGCGGGCCCGGTGACGCAGGCGGACCTCTGCACACAATTCTGTGCCGATGAGGCCACTACCTGCGCCTCGAGCGCGCTGATGCAGTATGCCTCTCCCGGGGAGTGCATGACGGATTGCCTTGGCTACCCGCTGGGCACGCCGGAGATGACTTCGGGCAACACGCTCTATTGTCGGATCTATCATCTCGGCGCCGCGGCCGGCAGCGCTGCCGGTGCCGCGACCACCCATTGCCCGCACACCGGACCGAACCCGAGCGCGTTCTGCATCAACTGAGGACGCCTCGAGCTCGAACTGGCGCGGACATGGTCCGGTGTCCGCTCGAGTGACTGTCGTCATTCGACGCTGAACGCCGGGTAGGTCTTCTTCCGGTCGTCCTCGCCTTCTCCACCGATGGGGCCGGGCCGTAAGGCGTTCCTCCGGCCGCGACGGGGACCGCGTGACACCCTGCGTCGTAAAACGGGCTCTAGGCGCGTTCGTATGATCGCGACGCTGCAATTCCCCCATTCAGGGGATCGGACCGCAGTAAGATCCGTGCCAACGAGGGCCGAGTGCGGACGAGGTCAGTATGAATCTACGACGTGCGTTTGGGTTTGCCGCGTTCGCTCTACTGAGCTGCGGCGGGCGGTCCGGGTTGCTCGGGCTCGCCGAGTCGGGCTCTGGGGGCGCGTCAGTGATCGCTAGTGGCGGCATGACGGCGGTGAGCGGTGCGGCAGACGGCGGCACCCGCGCGGTGGCGGGTGGCTGGGCTGCCGTGGCAGGGAATGCAGCAGCGGGCGGCAATGCGTCGGGCGGCAGCGTTTCGAGCGGCGGCGGCGGCACGAGCGGCGGTAGCGCGGCCATCGGACCGTGGGCGACGTTGAGCCATGAAGGCCCACCGGCGCCGCATGACAACCCGTTCGACTTCGTTGGCTATGTGTCGTCGTACACCGACGTATGGTCGGACGACGCAAACAGCGCTTTGATTGCCATGGCGACCCCTGGCTACAAAGCGCCCTCGAGTGGGTCCCTGGTGCGCTTTGAGAGCGGAGCGTTGCTCGCGTTCAATGCCGGACCGGAGCACCTCTACCAACCACCGCGGCTGGCCGGGCTTTCGATGTCCGACCTGTGGTTGGCCGAGGACTACTGGGGGCTCGAGCACAGTGACGGGAGCTCGTGGT
>Ga0302321_100003524_pt1 | contig 13425 bp, 10 predicted proteins | sample Fen_T0_1_FD_202505 | JGI IMG/M metagenome (GOLD analysis project Ga0302321, IMG submission 202505) | Peat permafrost microbial communities from Stordalen Mire near Abisko, Sweden - Fen_T0_1 | ecosystem: Environmental > Terrestrial > Soil > Wetlands > Permafrost | place: Sweden: Abisko...
GTGTTCGGTGCTCGGCGTACACACAGTACGCCTGCGCTCCGTGCACTCCCTCGACTTCGCCAAAACGGCGATCTCCTTCGCCCAGAATGATATGGGCTTCGCTTCGCTCGCCGCCGGAAAAATTCTCCTGCCCTAAATAAGAAACAATCGGCTCGGGTCTGACCTTGGTGATCCTGCCTGTACGGTCACTTTTGTTATGCCAATGGACTTGTGGGATACCCCACTAAGACTTCTTCCTTCGGGGGGCGTTGAGGACCACCACTCCCAGTTTTTCCAGTTGCTGGGGGTCGTCGGTGAAGGCCACCCTGGCCAGGGCCTTCAGTTCGCCCACCCAGGCGTCGAGGTCGGCCACCTGGCGGTCCCGGTCGGCGGTGGCCTGCCGGGCCTCCCCGGTCTCCTTTCCTTGGGCGTTGAGGACCTTTCGGACCTGGTCCACCAGGGCGGCCTCGTCGGCCAGCTTGGCGGCGGTATAGCCGAACTTCGTCAGCCGGTCACCCAGGGTGGCGTCACCGATCAGGTTGCCGTAGAACACCGACGCCTGGTCCATCCACCCTTCCACCGTCTCTTTCCGAGGTCCCTGGAGTTTCAAGGCGACGGCGGCCTTGGGTTCGTCCCCGAACGCAATCCTGGCGACTTTGAGCGTCTTCATGTAGACGGCGTTGGCCTCCTTCCAGACTCGATTTACAGCCTCGGTGGCCGCGTACGACTCGCCGTACTCTCGGAGCTGCTGGCTCACCGAGGCCTCGGCGGCGGCGAGGAGGGCGAACCCCTCGCCCCACCGCTGGGGGGTGTATCCGTACCCGAGGAGCCTTTCGTTGATCTCGGGAATGCTGTGGGCGTTTTCGATCAGAATGCGGCTGCGGATGAGGAACTCCCCGAGCACATTGGTGTTCTTTGGCACGTTCGGCCTCCTTTGCTCCTTTTATTATGGAATCACCGTGGATCTTTGACAAACCAGGCAGGATAAACGGCGGCCGGTCGCCGGTCTGCGGCCTATCCGTGACCGACTGCGGCGTATCCGTGACGGAGTGCGAGATATCCGAGGTGGAGCGGGACCCATCCGGGGCGGAGTGCGGGATATCCGAGCGGGAGCAGGACGTATCCAAGACGGTTTGCGGGTTATCCGCGACGGATCGTGGGATATCCTCGGCCGAGTGCAGCGTATCCGAGGTGGAGAGCCGGATATCCGAGCGGCGGGCCTTACTCCCCCGCGTACACGGCCAGCGCCGCCTGGACGGCCCGGCCCGCGGGCACCTTCGCACCGAAATGGACCAGCGTCGCTTCCAGGGCCCCCAGGCCGTGGAGCACGTTGAACCGGCTGGCGCTGTACCCCATGGTTCCGATGCGCCAGATTTTCCCTTTCAGAGGACCGAAACTGCTGGCGATCTCCACCCCGAACCGGTCGAGGAGGTAGGCCCTCACTGTGTCACCGTCCAGGCCCGGGGGGATGGTGACGCACGCCACCACCGTGAGCTTGCACCCCGGGTCGCCGTAGAGTTCCAATCCCAGGGCCTTCACCCCGGCGACGACGGCGGCCTCGTGCAGCCGGTGCCGGGCCCACCTCTCCTCCAGGCCTTCCTCCAAGACGAGCCTCAGGCCCTCCCTGAGGGCGTAGAGCATGGTCGTGGTCTCGGTGTGGTGGTTGAGCCGGGTGGGGCTCCAGTAGTCGGAAAGCTGGGCCAGGTCGAGGTAGTTGCTCCGGATGGGAGGGAGGTCGCCGTTTTCGTCCCCGGCGGTCCGCAGGCCTTGTTCGACCCGGCGCCGGCCCCGGATCACGGCGTCGGCCCGGGGGTTCCAGGTGACGGGAGCCATGCCGGCGGGGACGGACAGGCACTTCTGGGCCCCTGCCACGGCGATGTCGACCTTCCAGGCGTCGGTCTCGAAGGGAACGCCCCCCAGGGTGGCCACGGCATCGACCACGAACAGGGCCCCCACCTCCCGGCAGGCGTCGCCGATGCCGTCGAAGGGCTGCACCCTTCCGGTGGAGGTCTCGCCATGGACCAGGGCCAGAACGGCGGGCTTTGTCCTGCGGACGGCCCGGGCGATGAACGCCGGGTCGAACACCGAGCCCCACTCGGCCTCAAGGGTTTCGACCACGGCGTCGAGGCGCTGGCAGATCTCCACCAGCAGCAGGCCGAACCGGCCGAACACAGGCACCAGCACCTTGTCCCCGGGCTTCACCACGGCGGTGAGCGCCGCCTCGATCCCCGCCCTCGACGAGCCGTCGACCGGGAGGGCCTTCTCGTTTGTGGTCCGGAAGACGTCGCGGATCATGGAGCTGGTTTCGTTCATCAACGAAGTGAACTCGGGGTCGAACTGGCCGAGGATGGGGGTGGCCATGGCCCTGAGCACCCGGGGGTCGACCTCCACGGGGCCGGGGGTGAGGATGGTGCGCTTGCCCACCGAGAGGTCGGCGTACCGGGGTCGGTTCATGGGGTTGTTCCTTTCCAGGCGAGTTGGTAGAGCACGTCGGTGAGGACGGCGAGGCCGTCGGCCAGGGCCTGGTGCGAAGAAAATTCCCTGGGGGAGTGGCTGACGCCGTTCCTGCTGGGGACGAAGATCATGGCGGAGGGACACACTCCGGCCATCACCTGGGCGTCGTGGCCGGCGCCGCTGGGCAGGTCGAGGAAGGCCAGGCCGCGTTGGTCACACGAAGACCGGATGAGGCCTTGGATCCCGGGGTCCAGGGCTGCCGGAGCGACGGCCATCCGCGGCTCCAAGGTCAGACCCAGGCCCCGGCGGTCGGCCATGGCCCGGAACTCGGCCTCGAGGAAGGCGCAGAGCGAGGCCAGGGCCGGGGCGTCGGTGTGCCGGGCGTCGATGGTGAAGGCGGTGGTACCGGGGACGACGTTCGGAGTGTTGGGATCGACGTCCACAAAGCCCACGGTGGCCACCAGGGGGTCTCCCCGGCGCCGGGCCTCGGCTTCGACCAGGGTCATCATCTCCACGGCCCCGGCCAGGGCGTCTTTCCGCAGGCCCATGGGGGTGGTGCCGGCGTGGTTGGCTTCGCCGGTCACCCTCACCAGCCACCGGCGCTGGCCGACGATGGCGGTGACCACCCCGACCCGATGGCCCGAACGCTCGAGGACGATGCCCTGCTCCACATGGACCTCCACGAAGGCGGCCAGGTCGGTGCGCCGGGGGTCGGCCTGGTCGGGGCGGCCGAAGCCGGCGTCGGCCATGGCCTGGGTGAGGGGGATTCCCGAAGCGTCCTTCTGGGAGTCGCCGTGGCCTTCGGGCCACCTTCCCGCCACCGAACCCGAACCCCAGTAGGCCAGGGGGAATCGGCTGCCCTCCTCTTCGCAGAACGCGACGACCTCCACGGTGCGCAGGGGGGGGCCGAACCGCCGGGCCAGGTCGGCCAGGGCCACGGCCGAGGCTGCGACCCCGTAGGCGCCGTCGTACCAGCCCCCATGACCCACGGTATCAAAATGGCTGCCCGTCAAAACGACTGCGGCAGGCTTTGGCAGCGCCGAGGCCTCACGAAAATCCTCACGTACCTGGGGGTACGCTGCGGTTTTCGCTTCGACCTTGGCTTGCCAAAGCCTGTCCTCGTTTCGTTTTGACAGCTTCTCAACAACAGAGCCTTCAACTCCCGAAAGGCGGCCGTAGAGGTTGCCTACCCGATCGTCCCTGACTTCAAAGCCTAGGGCGGCGAATTCTTGGGCCAGCCACTTCCGGGCGTCTTGCCAGGCCTGGTCGTACAGGCGCCGGGTGACGCCCCCGTCTGCTTGGGCACCGAAGGCGGCCAAGTCGGTGAGGATCCGGTGCAGGTGCCAGGGGGCGGGATCGGCCACGGCCAGGCCACCGCCGTCGCCCCGGGGGTCGTGGGTGGCCTCGGTGCGGCCGTCGGGCCAGTGGACCACCGCGCCGGCGTGGCCCATGCGGTCGTCGAAGGCCTCGACGACCTCGACGGCGTGGCCGGCTTCGGCCAGGGTCTGGACGGTGGCCGGGGCGAAGCGGCTTTCCATCCGGAGGCTCATGGTGTCTTCGCCCCAGGTGCGGCCCAGCAGCCACCGGGGGGCGGCGACGGCGGCGGCCAGGTCAGAACCGAACCAGGCGTACCGGGTGAGGAAGGCGGCCTGGGTCTGGGGCTGGCCCTCGCCGCCCATGGTGCCGTAGGCCACGGTACGGCCGTCCTTCAGCCGGGCCAGGGCGGGGTTCAGGGTGTGGAAGGGGAGCCGGCCGGGCTCGAGCCGGTTGGGTCCGGGGCCCAGGGTGAACCCCGACCCCCGGTTCTGCCACAGCAGGCCCGTTTCGGGGAGGACGATGCCGGTGCCGAATTCCCAGTAGAGGCTTTGGATGCAGCTCACGGCCCGGCCGGCGGCGTCGATGACCCCGAACCAGACGGTGTCGCCGGGTACCGCGGGGTGGGGCCAGGGAGAGGCGTTTTTCCGGTCGATGGTCCGGGCCAGGGCGTCGAGGGCGGCGGGGGCGAGGAAGGCCCGGGGGTCGGCGGTCATCGCCGCCGGGTCGCCGACATGGGCGTTGCGCCAGGCGAAGGCCTTCTTCGTGGCCTCGACCAGGCAGTGGATGTGGTCGAAACCCTCGGGGGCGGCGATCCCCAGGTGGTCGAACAGCGCCAAAATGGCCAGGGACGAAACGCCCTGGGTGGGCGGCGGGAGGTTCCACACCGTCCCCACCGAGAGGTCCACCGACAACGGATCGACGAACCGTGCTTGGTAGTCGGCAAGGTCTGGAAGGGAAAGCGGGCTGCCCAGCGCCTCGAGGTCGGCGGCCACGGACTTGGCCAGGTCCCCCCGGTAGAAGTCGTCCAGGCCTCGGCCCAGCTGGTCGAAAACGGCCGCCAGCCGGGGCTGGACCAGAACGTGTCCTATTTCAGGGACTCCTTTGGGGGCGAAGGCCGCGGCAAACCCGGGTTGGACGGATAGTTCGTCCCACTTCGACAGGGTCAGCGCTGCCTGGGACCGGCTGATGCCCACGCCCTGGAGGGCCATCCGCCGGGCGTCGGCGAAGAGCCGGGACCAGGGGAGGGGCCCTCCCCACGACCGAGAAAGCTCCAATGCTCGGATCCATCCGCCCACGGCCCCTGCGACGGTCAGGGCCGCCCCAGGACCCCGGGGGGGGACGGTTTCGAGCCCCCTGTCGCGGTACCATGTTGCCGAGGCGGCCCGGGCCGCCGGACCGCAGGCCTGGATGCCCACCGGCGGTTTTCCCGGTTCGGCCACCAACCAGAACCCGTCGCCTCCCAGGCCCGTCATGTGCGGATACACTGCGGTCAGGGCCGCCGCCACGGCCACGGCGGCTTCGACGGCGTTTCCCCCTTCGGCCAGGACGGCGGCCCCGGCGGCCTCGGCTTCCCTGTGCGGAGCTGCGACCACCATTCAGGCGCCCCCTGCCAGGCGGACCGCCCAGGCGACCAGCGCCCGGTCGCTCCCGGCGGGCCCGACGAGGCCGATGCCCCGGGGCAGTCCGTCGGCCCCGCGGAACGGCAGGGTGATCTGGGGCAACCCCGCGAGGCCCGCTGGGCAGGTCAGCCTCAGGGTGCGGACCCGGACGGCCTCGACCACGGCGTCGTCTTCGCCGATCAGGGGAGCCGGCCCCGCAGTGGCGGGAAGCACCAACACTCCGTCTATCCCCAAGGCCGCCCTCAGGTCGGTCCGGAACCTTTGCATCACGTTTTTGGCCCCGGCGGCCTCGGCCTGGGTGATCCGGGACGCGATTTCGAACCGCCGGGCTATGGCCGGACCGAACTCGGGATGGTGGGTAGTGACCCAGTCGCCGTGGGTCTTCCATGCCTCCCATCCCTGGACGAGGGCGTAGTTTCGCCGCAGCTCTTCGAGGCCGCCGAAGGGTTCGACCAGGCCGACCAACGGTGAGTCCACCAGGCCCAGGCGGTCGGTCAGGGCCTCGAACGTGGCCCTGGTGGCGTCGTCGGTCAGAGTCACAGCCTCGGGCAAGGTGTGGAGCCGGGACCAAAACCTGTCGGCGGCCACCTGGGGCAGAAGAACCCGGGCCAGCCGGTCCAACACTCGCGGGGACCGGGCCATCCACCCTACGGTGTCGAACGACGGGGCCAGTTCGACCACCCCCGACCGGTCCACCACCCCGTGGGTGGTCCTCAACCCAAACAAGCCGCAATACGCGGCCGGAACTCGAATCGATCCGCCGGTGTCGGTGCCCAGGGCGGCATCGACCAACCCGGCGGCCACCGCCGCCGCCGACCCGCTGGACGATCCCCCCGGTACCCGGCCCGGAGCTGCGGCGTTCTTCGGGGTGCCGTAGTGGACGTTGTCGCCGTGGACGCTGTAGGCCAGCTCGTCGGTGACCGTCTTCCCGTGGAGGGTGGCGCCGGCGTCGCCGAGGGCGGTGAGGACTCCGGCGTCGCGGTCGGGAACGGCGTGGGTGTCCCGCCACGTGGGGTTGCCGGCACCGGTGGGGACTCCGGCCCAGTCGAAGAGGTCCTTGACGGCGACGGTCAGTCCGGAAAGGGGACCGGGTTGGTGGGGCTGCCGGACGATCCGGCCGTGGGGCACGAAGGCACCGACGGGGTCGGAAAACGAAGTGGGCACGGTCTCATCCTTTCAAAAAGTAGTAGACGGTGGACACGGCACCGGCGGCGATGGCCGTCCAGAACAGCAGCTTCACGGGAATCTTGCCGACCAGCTTCCCTCCCAACCACCCCCCGGCCCAGGTGAACACCGCCATGAACCCGGCCAGGGCCCAGTCGATCTTCCCGGTGGAAGCGAAAAACAGCGCCGCCGCCAGGCTGACCGTTAGGGCCACCACCTGCTTCAGGGCGTTGGACCGCCGGAACGGGTCGTCGAAACCCACGGCCAGGACCGAAAGCACGATGACGCTCAGGCCGGCCAGGAAAAATCCTCCGTACACCGACACCAAGCCTACGGCCACCGCCCCCGGCCACACCGGCCGGGGCTTGCCTTCGTGACCCGGCGAAAAGAGGAATTTCTTCAAAGGATCCTGGGCCAGCATCAGAACGGTGGCGAACAACAGCAGCCACGGGATGAGGGCCTTGAACGTGTGGTCTCCGGCGACCAACAGCAGAGACCCGCCGATCAACCCCCCCACGGCCGAAACGGGGACGAGGAGGAACACCCGGTTCCGGGCCCCGGCCAGCTCCTTCCTTTGGGCCCAGACGCCTCCCATGTACCCCGGGGCCATGGCCACTGTGTTCGTCACCCCGGCGACCACCGGCGGCACCCCCAGAAGGGTGAGCACGGGAAACGTGATAAGGGTGCCACCGCCGGCCAGGGCGTTCACCAAGCCGCCGGCCACGGCGGCCGCTCCGAGAAGGGTCCATGAAATCCAATCCAAGGAGGCCTGCATGGTCACAACCTAACCTTTTCTGTCAAAATACGCCAGGAAGGAAGACCATGGCGCCCATCAACCTGCCCGAAATTGTGGCCGAAGTGACCCAATGCGTGGAACGCTACGAAGACGCCTTGGTGAACAACCGGATCGACGTCCTCGATGAGTTGTTCCTCGACGCACCCGAGACCGTCCGGTACGGCGCCGCCGACGCCCAGTACGGCGTGGAGGAGATCCGGGCTTTTCGAAAGGCCCGGCCTTCGACGGGCTTGGCCCGGACCGTGGTCCGGACGGCCATCATCACCTTCGGCCGGGACTTCGCCGTGGCCCACAGGGAGTTCACCCGGGAGGGTAACCCGAAGTCGGGTCGCCAATCGCAAACCTGGGTGAGGACCGACACGGGTTGGAAGGTGGCCTCGGCCCACGTGAGCCAGTCGCTGTAGCGCCATATCAGCTCCCCCGGTAGGTGGTGTACCCAAAAGGACTGAGCAGCAAGGGTACGTGGTAGTGCTGGTCAGGGTCCGCGACGGTGAAGGAAACCGACACCTCGGGGTAGAACCCCTCCTGGGCCGACACGTCGAACGTCAGCCGGTAGGTGCCGATGGTCAGCCCGTGGTCCGGGGGCAGGAGGGCCAGGACCCGCCCGTCGGCGTCGGTGACCCCCCGGCCCAAGGTCATCCACCGGTCTTTGTTCTTCAGTTCCAAAACCACGGGCAACCCAGCCACCGGTCTTCCCACCGAGGTATCCAAAACATGCGTCGTGATCGGACCCTTATTTGCCATGATCTCCCCTCCGCGCTTCGATCTGCGCCAACCGGAACAATGTGATCTTGTGATGCTGGGTCGAGGCCTCGGCCCACTCCTCCTCGGGGCTTCGGCCCAACCGCGCTTCGAGGAGGTCGAGCATTTGGTCGGCGGTCTTGCCCGTGGCGAACACCAGGAAGACGAACCCGAATTTCCGGCGATATTCTTCGTTGGCCTGGGCTAACCGGGCCAAGGTGGCCTCGGAGGCTCCGACCACCCCGGCTTGTTCCCGGTGGGCTCGGTACTTTTCGCCTATCATCGGGTGGGCGGCAAAGGCTTGCAACTTGTCGTCCTGACCCAGCGACGACCAGACCTCTTCCGAGACTTGGCTGAGGGAACGATAGTCACCGAACGGTCGCCGGGCCATCAGCGCGTCCACCCACCGTCGTGACCCGCAGCAAAGAGTCAAAGCGGCCCGGGCTTCGGTTTCAGCCAGGGAATCGAGGAGGGGCGTGGGGCGGACCAGCGACCTGCCCCGGGGAGTTCCCACCGGGACTCCGGCCCAGACGGGCTCCCCGGCCAGCCAGGTCTTGTGGACGGCACCCTTCCAGACCCGGCCGCCGTAGGGGGTGACCTTGTGCCGGTAGACGATGGTGCCGGGCTCGATGGAGAACTCCTGCTCGGGGTTCCAGGCCACCAAATCGGCCCGGTATCCAGGGACCAGCCGGCCCTTGGCCGCGCCTAGCCCGGCAAACGCCGCAGGCCTGGTGCAGACCCAGCGCTCCACGTCGGCCAGGGTGAAACCGCGGCGTTCGGCTTCGGTCCACACCAGGGGCAACAGAAACTGGATGGACGCTATCCCTCCCCAGGCCTTCATGAAATCGCCGGTGTCCGGCAGCTTCAGTTCCGGGGGGCAGGGCGAGTGGTCAGTGGCGATGAAGTCGATGGTGCCGTCGGCCAGCCCGGCCCACAGCTTCTCCTGGTTCGCCCGTTCCCGGATGGGGGGGGCGCATTTGAACCGGGTGTCGCCGTCGGGGATGGCTTCGGCGTCGAGGACGAGGTAGTGGGGACAAGTCTCCACGGTGACCGGCAGCCCCTCGGCCTTGGCGGTCCGCAACATCGGCAGGGCGCCGGCGCACGACAGGTGGACGATGTGGACCCGGGCGCCGGTTTTTCTGCACAGGTCGAGGACCAGTCCGATGGCGTCCATCTCCCATTTTCCCGGCCGGCTGGCCAGATATTGCCGGTAACTGCGGCCGTCGGTGGGGCCCTCGGGAGCGGGACGGCCCGAGGCGACCTCGCAGTGGACCAGCAACGGTAGGCCCGTGGGGGCCAAAAGCGGCAGGGCGCGTTCCAGGTCGGCGCCGGTGACGTTGGGAAAATCCTCGATGCCCGAATGGACCAGGAAGGCCTTCAAACCCAGCACCCCCGACGCCAGCAGCCCCGGCAGTTCGTCGATGTCTTCTGGGACGACGCCCCCCCAGTACCCAGTGTCGATGGTCAGGGCGCCGCCGGCAGCGGCGAGTTTGGCGGCGAACGCCTGGGCCGTAGTGGTCACCGGGGTGGAATTGAGCGGCATGTCGATGAGGGTGGTGACGCCCCCGGCTGCGGCGGCCCGGGTGGCGGTGGCGAACCCCTCCCAGTCGGTGCGGCCGGGTTCGTTCACGTGGACGTGAACGTCGGTGAGGCCCGCCATGAGCACCATGTTGCCCAGATCCTCTAGGGTCACCCCGGGTTCCGGAGAGAAATCGTAGGGTTCGAGGGCCGCAATGAGCCCATTTTCCGTGACCACCGTCTTCGCCGACACAATGCCGTCGGAAAGGACCCTGCGACTCCTGAGGGCGAAACGATCAGAATTCTTTGGCATCGTAGTCCCTCAGAGCCTGGAAGAAGTGGTCGGCGTCTTCCCGGTACAATTGCCCGGTGATGCTGTTGACGAGTTTGGGCAGGCTGTACTTGAGGCCCGAAATGAACGCTCCGGCGAACCCCAGGCTCGGCAGGCCGGCGTAGGTGTAGCAGAACAGCGATGAGATCCAGGGTTTCCCGGCCTTGGGCAGAAATTCACCGCCTGGGCCAAGGTAGGGGTGGCGCCCTAGGTCGTCGAAACGCTGGGTCTCCGGGGGTGTGTACTTGTCCCGCCAGAGGGCGATATCCTCGTGCACCTGGGCCAGCTCGGGCCGGAGGGCCAGGTCGGTGACGAACCCGGTGCCGACGATGAGGAAGTCGAATTCGAACGAACCCCTGGGGGTGGTCACTCTGACCCGGTCACCGGCGGATTCCACCGCGGTCCACGGTGAGCCCGGGTGGAGACTGAACCCCGGGTGGGCCCGGGCCCGGGCCAGGGTGTCGGCCGGGGGCAGTTGGCCCATCCGGACGAACTGGCTGATGAACGTCCACTTCTGGGCGTCGTCGAGGTCGGAGTGGTGTTTGAGAAAGCCGGTGAACTCGGCCCATCGGTAAGGGTTGATGTCCACAAGTTTTTCCCTTCGGAAGAACAGCGCCACTTCGGCCCCGACCTCCAGGGCCACCGAGGCATTGTCGAAGGCCGAGGCGCCGGCTCCGAGGACGCCGATTTCTTTCCCCGCCAGAGCGTAGAAATCGATGTCGTCCCGGGTGTGTGACCAGAATTTCCGTGGCACAGAGTCGAGGATCGGGGGCGACTCCCACCGACCGGCACCGTCGATGCCCGTGGCCAGCACCACCTTCCGGGCAAGAAAGATTTCCGATCCCCCTGGCGAGGTGGCGGGACACTTCCACGCCTGGGCCTGGGCACTCCATTCCAAGGTTCCGATTTTCACCCCGTTGCGCACCGGCAGGCCCAGGATGCGCCGGTACCAGGCCAGGTAGTCGGCCCACAGCTCCTTGGGAATGAGTTTCAACGCCGTCCAACCTTCGGCCCCATACTGGGCCTCGTACCAAGCCTGGAACGTCAAATTGGGAATTCCCAGGTCGGGTCCTGTCACGTGCTTGGGGGTGCGCAGGGTCACCATCCGGGCGAAGTCTCTCCAGGGTCCCTCCATGCCCGCGGGCTTCTGGTCGACCACGAGGATGTTCCTGACCTTCTCGCGCATCAGCGCGAACGCTGTAGAAACCCCGGACTGACCGGCGCCGACGATGAGCACGTCGAGGATGGGGCCTCCCCCGAAGGAGCGGGGTGGCACCCATTCCCGCCGGGGATAATCCAAAAGAGTCAGGTCCCGGGTGACGGCGGCCTCGAGGGCAGGCAAACCAGCGATGGTTGAACTTGATTCCATAGCGTTTCTCCTGTTGTGGGAGGTTCGCTCAGAACCTACCGCAGTAGTTCTGAGCGAACCTCCTTTCTATGAGACTCGTCGCGTCTATGTGGCTCGTTGCGGAAGCGGATTAGCTGGGCCGCAACGCTGACAGCGATTTCGGCCGGGGTTTGGCTGTGGATGGGTAGGCCCAACGGGGCGTGGAGCCGGCGGAGCCGTTGGGGATCCCAGCCTTCGGCGGTGTAGGCGGTCAGCAGTTTGTCGATTTTTGCCCGGCTGCCGAGGGCGCCAAGGAAGGCGTAGTCTTGGAGGAGCAGGGATCTCAGTGCCAGATCGTCGGTTTTGTAACCGAAGGTCATGATGCAGACGTACTGTTCGTCCCCTGGGGGAATGAGACCCCCCATCACCGAATAGTTAGGGACGATGACCCGCCGGGCCCAGGTGTTGGCCTCGAAGGTGGGGAGGGATGGGCGGTCGTCGTACACGGCGATGTCGAAGTCTAGCCCGGCGGCGAGCTGACTCAAGGCCAAGGCACAGTGGCCGCCCCCGACGATGTGGAGCCGGTTCTGTTCCAAGCTTTCAGAGTAGGACCATTCCCGACCAGGGACGAATGACGGGGCGGATCCGGGTCGATGGCCCGGGTCGAAATCCAGGCCCCGGGGGCCGAGGGTCAGTCGTCCCCCGGATCGGGACTCGATGGCGCCGAGGAGGGAGGAAATCGTCGATCGATCCCGGGGTTGGAGGGAAAGAATGCAAACGGTCTGCTCTCCCGAGCAGATCATGCCGCTTTTGTCGTCGGCCTCGGGGTCGTGAACCTGACGCACGATCCGGGGGAGCCTTGGTCCGGAATCTCCGTTCTTCCATCGTTCCCGAGTTTCCAGAATGAACCGGTGCTCCATCGATCCGCCGCCCACGGACCCTGCGGCACAGTCGGCAGTGAGGGCCATGGCGAACCCGGCCCGACCCGGGCTGCTGCCCACGCTTTCGACCACGTAGAGGAGTTCGACGGGACCGCCGGCTTCGACGCAGGCCAGGGCCAGCCGCCAAACGGCGGGACTGTGCTTCATGGTTGGGTTCCGCTCAGACCCCCCAGGGCCCGGAGCACTGCCTCGGGGGTGGCCGGGGCGACCAGGTTCAGGGCAGCTTCTGCCCCGACGGCCGCAACTACCGCGTCCTTCAAGGCGAAATACACCGCCAACCCGTGCATGAGCGGCGGTTCCCCGACGGCCTTGCTCCTGTGGACGGTTTCTTCGATGTTGTCGCCTTCCCAGAAGTCGACCCTCAGGTCGGACGGGCAGTCCGAGGCAGCGGGAATCTTGTAGGTCGAGGGAGCGTGGGTCCAGAGGCGACCCTCGGGGGTCCACCACAGCTCTTCGGTGGTGAGCCACCCGGCCCCTTGGAGGAAGCCCCCCTCGATCTGCCCCCGGTCGATGGCGGGGTTGAGGCTGCGGCCGACGTCGTGGAGGATGTCGGCCCGGAGGATGCGGTTCTCGCCGGTCAAGGTGTCGATTTCCACCTCGGCGCAGCAGGCGCCGTAGGCGAAGTAAAGGAAGGGACGGCCCTGCATGGTCTTGGGGTCGTAGTGAATCTTGGGAGTGGCATAGAACCCGCTTTCCCAGAGTTTGATCCGGGCCCTGTACGCCTTGGCCACCAGGTCGTCCCAACCGAGGTTCGGCCCTTCGGCGGCTGCGAACGTGTCCAACCTCTCCTTGATCGCCCGGGCGGCTTGGAGCGCGGCCATGCCATTCAAGTCGGTGCCACTGGAGGCAGCGGTGGCCGAGGTGTTGGGGATGCGGCTGGTGTCGGTGGGGAGCATCCTCACCCTCTCGACCTCCAGCCCCAGTTCGTGGGCCACGATCTGCCTCACCTTCGTGTACAATCCCTGCCCCATCTCGGTGCCCCCGTGGGTGACCAACACCGAGCCGTCGGCGTACACGTGGACCATGGCCCCCGCCTGGTTGTAGAACGTGGCGGTGAAACTGATGCCGAATTTAACGGGAGTCAGGGCGATGCCCCGTTTGAGGAACCGGTGGGAGTCGTTGAAGGCCTGGAGGGCCTGGCGGCGGTGGCGGTAGTCGCTGGTGGCCTCAAGGCGGTCCACCAGGGCAGGGGCGATGTTGTCTTCCACTCTCATGCCGTAGTGGGTGGTGTTGCGGTG
>Ga0302321_100003525_pt1 | contig 13424 bp, 9 predicted proteins | sample Fen_T0_1_FD_202505 | JGI IMG/M metagenome (GOLD analysis project Ga0302321, IMG submission 202505) | Peat permafrost microbial communities from Stordalen Mire near Abisko, Sweden - Fen_T0_1 | ecosystem: Environmental > Terrestrial > Soil > Wetlands > Permafrost | place: Sweden: Abisko...
AGCGCGTGCGTGCCGATGTCGCCGCCGCAGCCGGAGCCGCCGGCGCGTTTCGGGTCCACCCGCCACGTTGCCTGTTGCTGGCCGGTGGCTTCGAGTTTCGTTGCCAGCCAGCCCTGCAGATAATAGCTGTCCACCCAGCGCACGTCGCCGAGCAGCCCGCTCGAAACGATGTAGCGCGCGAAGCGGCTCGTCCAATGCCCCAGATAAGTATGGGCCACGCCAAAGGGAACCTTCAATTGGCGCGCGGTCTTGACCAGGGTGGTGGCTTCCTTGAGATTCAGGCAAAGCGGCTTTTCGCAGAACACCGCAATGCCGGCTTTCATCGCCTTCATCGCCGGATCGAAATGCACGAAGTTCGGCGTGACGATCAGGATATAGTCCAGCTTTTGATCTTCCGGCAGCGTTTTGTTCGCCGCGATCATGTCATCATAGGAGCCGTAACCCTTGATGGGGTAGGGCCAGGCGGCGGCTTCCGCCAGCGCGATCTTGGGATCGGGGAAGAGGGCGCCGGCCACGACCCGGCGGGTGCCGTCAAAGTGAATGGCTCGCTGGTGGGGATGGACGATGAAGGCGCCTTTGCCGCCGCCCACCAAACCGACGTTGAGGGGTCTGTTTGACATAATGTATTTTGTTGAGTTGTGCCGGGTTGGGTTATTTCTTTTTGGAAAACGCCGCATCAAACGCCGCCCCGTTGGGGGTAAAATCCAGCCGCCGGATGAAGGCGCAGCTTTCGGTGGCGCCGTGGATGCGGTCCATGCGGCCATCCTCCCATTCCACGGAGAGCGGGCCGCGATAGCCGATGTCGTTCAACGCCACGATGATCTCTTCAAAATTGATGTCCCCGTGCCCGAGCGAGCGGAAATCCCAGAAGCGGCGCGCATCGGTGAAGTCGGTATGGCCGCCGAACACCCCCACGGTGCCGTCGCCGTGACCCCACCAGGCGTCCTTCATGTGCGCGTGGAAAATACGGTCGCGGAAGGTGCGGATGAATTGCACATAGTCCACCCCCTGATAGCCGAAATGCGAGGGGTCGTAATTGAAGCCGAAGCGCGGATGATGCTTGACCGCCGTGAGCGCGCGCTGGGCGGTGGCGATATCAAAAGCGATTTCCGTCGGATGCACTTCGAGAGCGAAGTTGACGTTTTCCTGGTCAAACACGTCCAGAATGGGCAGCCAGCGCTGGGCGAAGTCGGCAAAGCCCCGGTTCCAAAAATCCTGGCTCGTCGGGGGGAACCCATAGATCGAATGCCAGATAGCGGAACCCGTGAAACCGTTGACAATGGCCGGCGTCGCGGCATCGCGGCCGCGCCGGGCATTGAAGAATTTCCGGGCGGCGCGGGCGGTGGCCTGCATTTTCGCGGCGGCCCGCTGGCGGACGCCTTCGGGCTGGCCGTCGCCCCAGACATCGGCGGGTAAAATGGCTTGGTGCCGTTCGTCAATCAGATCGCACACGGCCTGGCCGACGAGGTGGGCGGAAATGGCGTGGCAGGTCAGACCGTGCTTGGCGAGCAGCGCCCATTTTTTCTGGCAATAGGCGGGTTCGGCGAGGGCGCGGTCCACTTCAAAGTGGTCGCCCCAGCAGGCGAGTTCCACGCCGTCGTAGCCCATTTTTTTGACGAGCGGCGCGAGTTTGGCCAGCGGCAGATCGGCCCATTGGCCGGTGAAGAGGGTGACAGAGCGTGGCATAATGAATTGAAGTCAGGGTATTTTAGCGGGAATTGGTTGGGATGCTTTCAGAAAACACCATTGGCAGATTTTAGACAACAGCCTTCTCGCGGACGGCCCCCGGGCGCAGCCGCCATTCGCGCGGGGACTGGCCCAGCCGCTGCCGGAAAACCGTGGCAAAGTACTGGCTGGACTGGAAGCCGCAGGTAAACGCGACGTCGGTGATGCTCAGGTCGGGCTGCTTCGTAAGGAGCCGGGTGGCGGCATCCACGCGGCAGCGCGTGAGATATTCCACGGGCGAAACATTGGTGATCTGGCGACAGCAGGCGGCGAAGCGGCTGCGGCCGAGGCCGCAGTATTCGGCCATGGTTTCCAGCGTCCACGGCTCATCGAGGCGGCCTGGCAGGTCCTTGAGAAAGAGGCGGATGGCGCGTTCGCTGCTGGAGAGGCTTTCATCGAGGCGCGGCTTGCGGCGCTCCAACATTTCGGCGAGGGCGATGATGAGTTCGTTGATGAGAATTTTCAAGCGGGCCAGGGCTTCGGGATGGGTGGTGCCGGCGCTGGCGGCCTTGCCGAGCTTGCGGAAACAGCGGGCGATTTCCTCATCCGCGCGCCAGACGGGCTGCTCGTTTTGTCGTAACATCGTCGTCAGCCGCTGGAGGCTGCGCCGGGAGTAAAGCAGCCACGCCGGCCAGGTCCAGGGCTGGTTGGGGCGGCGCACGCCGACATCAATGATCAGCCAGTGAAACCGCGAGGCCGGGATGTTGGGGTTGCCGATGCGATGACGCTGCCAGGGGCGGGTGATGGTCAGTTGACCGGGTTCGAGGAGCACGGAGCGCCCGCCTTCAATGGCAAAGGGCATCTGGCCGGATTCGGCAAAATGCAGTTCGATCCCTTCATTGCGGTGCCAGTCCAGGCCCCAGGCCTGATCCCGCGCGGCGTCCCAATACCCCACCGAACAAATTTCCCGGAGTTCATGCTTGGGGAGGCGCGCACCGGGGTAGGTGCCCCGGGCCAGGGCGGCCAGGCGCACGTCGCCGGCTTCCGCCGCGGCGCGCAGGGGTTCGCACGTGTCCGCGTGAAAAATCTGGCTGGGCGAACGGAAGGTGACCGGGCGTTTCATGAATCGGTTGATTTGTTCAAATTCTGCCAATGATGCGATTGTGAAAGAAATTGTAACCAAGCCGGGTTAAAGTCAATCTGAAGCATATGAAAAGCTTGGCCGGCATCAGCCGGGCCTTGCATCGCCAACGCCGGTCATTAACATACATCATGCCAAAACAACCAGATGCTCCCCGGTCGGCCGGGTTACAGAATCGCCGGCATTTTTTGAAGGCGGCCGCCGCCGCGCTGGTGTTGCCCGCCATTTTGCCGGGCTGCGCCTGGCAGCGCACGCGCCGCCCCGCCGCCTCCAACCGCATCACCCTCGGCGTCATCGGCTGGGGCATGATGGGGCCGGGCAACACGCGGTCGTTTTTGGCGGAGAATGACTGCCAGGTGGTCGCCGCGTGCGATCTGGATAAAAATCATTTGCAGGGCGCCTTGGATACCATCAACGGACATTACCAGAATCAGGATTGCCGGGGTTACCATGACTATCGCGAGCTCCTGGCCCGCGAGGATATTGATGCGGTGATGATCGCCGTTCCGGACCACTGGCACGCTTTGGTGGCCACGGAAGCCGCGCGGCAGAAGAAGGATATTTACGGGGAAAAACCGCTGGCCCGCACCATCGTGGAGCAGCAGGCCATTGTCCGGGCCGTGAAGAAGAATGGGATCATCTGGCAAACCGGTTCCTGGCAGCGTTCGCAGGCCAGCTTTCGCAAGGCGGCGGAAATTGTCCGCAACGGTCTGATTGGCCAGGTGACGCGGGTGGAGGTCGGCCTGCCCAGCGGCCATAATGATTTTGCGCACACCGCTGAGTTCATGTCGGTCACCGAGCCGCCGCCGGAGCTGGATTATGACCGGTGGATCGGACCTTCGAAGATGGAGCCTTACATTCAAGGCCGCGTGCACATGAACTGGCGCTGGAATTACAACACCGGCGGCGGGCAGTTGCTGGACTGGATCGGCCATCATGGCGACATCGCCCACTGGGGTCTCGGCTTTGACAACTCCGGCCCGAGCGAAGTGGAAGCCCACGGGGAGTTTCCGCCGAGTGATGCCGTATGGAACACCGCCACCAAGTATCGCATTGAATTGAAGTACCCGCAGAACATTGCGATGACCATTGCCGGCGGCCACGACGACATCCGCATGGGCGCGAAGTGGATTGGCACGGAGGGCTGGGTCTGGGTGGATCGCAGTGGCTTTGACGCTTCCCATCCCGAATGGAAAAAGGGCAAGTCGCTGCCAGAAGCCCTGCGCAAGGTGAAGCTCTACGAATCCAAAGGCCATCAACGGAACTTTCTCGACTGCGTCAAAACGCGCCAGCCGACGGTCACGCCGGTCGAAACGGCGCATCATTCCTCGATTCCCGGCCACCTCGGGCTCATCTCGATGCTGGTCGGCCGCAAGCTGCACTGGGATGTCAAACATGAGAAAATCCTGAATGACCGCGCGGCCAGCGAACTGCTTTCCCGGCCGTACCGCGCGCCGTGGCACCTGGCCTGACCGGTGGGCGTGAGCGGGTGCACAAATATGCGATTGGGGTTTATTTCCTTGCGAGTATTTTTGAGCATTGACAGCAAAGATGTAGCGGTGGGCGGCGAGGATTTTTGCCCTTGGGCGAGGCTTCGGCGAAGGCGCAGGTTCACCGGACCCTGTAACTGAGCCGAAACGAAGCCCAAGGGCAAAAAGACCGCCGTCGCTCAGATGTCAACCCGGCGCTACAGCTTTGCTGGAAATGCTCTAGCTGGTGAAAATCCGGCCGGCCCCGGGGCTGGTGCGGCCAGCGATTGGACCGAAACCGACTATTTAAAATGAACGACACGACTGATACAAAAACAACTGGTTCCGCCGCCTGCGGTTGCAACTGCGACTACAGCCTGGCGTTTTTGCTGCTGCGCGGCTGGCTGGCCGTGCGGGCGATCGCCACCGGCATCGAAAAATTCAGCGCGGTGCAAACCGTCCAAAAGCCGCTGATTGATGCCACCACCGGGATGGAAGATCCCAGCGGCGCGATGATTGACGTGAAGATGAAGTATTACGCGCTGACGAATTATTCCGGCATTCCGGCCTCGCTCAAGGACAAGTTTGCGAACGAGCCGCTGCTGCCGAAGTTTGCCCTGGCCGCCTTCAACAATCTCCTCGGACCCGCCCTCATCATCACCGGGGTGATGCTGCTGGTGGGCCTCGGCACGCGGCTGTCCCTGTTCGTGCAGGGCCTGATTTACATCGCGCTGACGGTGGGGCTGATCCTGCTGAAGCAGGACGACGGCATTTCCTGGCTCGGCATCCATGTGGCGCTGGTGGCCATGGCGTTGATGCTGGTCAAACACAACAAATTTGCGCTTCTCAAAAAATGGTAACGCCACTTCTCAACCGCCGGGAATTCATCAGCACCACCGCCGCCGCCGGCGCGGGGTTGATGCTGGCCTCCGGCGCCAAAGTGTTGGGGCAGGGCACCTCCGCCAACTCCAAACTGAACATCGCGCTGATCGGCTTTGGCGCGCAGGGACGGGTGTTGCTGGAATCCTTGTTGAAGATCGACGGCATCAAGTTGGTGGCCATTGTGGATTGCTGGGAATATGCCCGCACCTACGGCGAGCGTTACCTGAAAAAAATGGGCGTGGAAGTCCGCGCCTATGAGAATTACGAGGATTTGCTGGCGAAGGAAAAAGATTTGCAGGCGGTGGTCGTGGCCACGCCGGATTTCTGGCATGCGCCCGTGACCAACGCCTGTCTCAAGGCGGGCCTGCATGTTTATTGCGAGAAGATGATGAGCAACACCATCGATGGTGCGCGCTCGATGGTCAAGACCATGAAGGAAACCGGCAAGCTGCTGCAAATCGGGCACCAGCGCCGCAGCAATCCCCGCTACATTTTTGCGCTCAACCGGCTGATTCGCGAGGCGAAGATCTGCGGCCGGCTCACCGCCGCGCAGGCCCAATGGAACCGCACGGTCACGGAAGATTTTGGCTGGCCCAAAAAATCCGCCATGACGACGGAACAATTGGCCAAATACGGTTTCGCCGACATGCACCAGTTCCGCAACTGGCGCTGGTTCAAAAATCTGGGCGGCGGCCCGCTGTCCGATTTGGGCGCGCACCAGATTGACATCTTTAACTGGTGGTTTGGCTGTTCGCCGCGCGCGGTGCTGGCCAGCGGCGGCTTGGATTACTACAAGAACCACGAGTGGTATGACAACGTGATGGTCATTTACGAATATCAGTTGCCCGAGGGCGTGGTGCGCGCGTTTTACCAGGTCCAGACCACGACGAGCGCCGGCGGCGGATATTTTGAATATTTCATGGGCGACGAAGGTTCGCTCAAGATGTCGGAGAATCCCAAGCTGACTTCCATTTACAAGGAGGCCCGCTCGCCCTCGTGGGATGAACTGGTGGCCAAGAATTATCTCCGCGCCAAAACCTCGCCGCCCGCAGCGGCGGATGCCGTCAAGGTTGACGTGCGGGAAACCGCCCAGCTGGCGGAATTCGAGATTCCCGTTTCCTTCAGCAAGGCGATCCATCAGCCGCATCTGGAAAACTTTTTCAACGCCGTCCGGGGCAAGGGCAAGTTGAACTGCCCCGCCGACGAGGCGTTTACCAGCGAATACATCATCCACAAGGCCAACGAGGCCATCGCCGCGCAAAAAACCATTGCGATCACGGCCGAAGAAACCGTAGCTTAAGCCATACTGTTATGAATAAATTCCTCTGCCATTCCCTGAGTCTGGTCCTGCTGTCCGCCAGCGTCGCGCTGGCCGAAGACAAGGTGCCGCTGAAAACGGAGCTGCCCAAGCCGCTGTTTGTCGGCACGCCGGTGCCGCTCAAAGTGCCCAACCTGGAGCCGGCGCAAAAAGGCAAGCGCCCGGATTTCCTGGTGCCGGCCGGCACGGTCAATCTCGCCAAGGGCAAGAAAGTCACCGCGAGTGACAATGAACCGGTCATCGGCACGCTGGACCTGGTCACCGATGGCGACAAGGAAGGCGACGAAGGTTCCTGGGTGGAACTCGGACCCGGCAAACAATGGGTGCAGATTGATCTCGAAAAGGAAGCGGACATCTCCGCCGTGCTCGTCTGGCATTTTCATTCGCAGGCCCGCGTTTACTTTGACGTGGTGGTGCAGGTTTCCAACGACCCGACGTTTGCCAAGGACGTGACCACCATTTTTGACAACACCACGGGCGCCGGGAAGGATCTGGCCTATGTGGAAACCTACGAAGGCAAGTTGATTGACGCCAAGGGCGTGAAAGGCCGTTACGTCCGCCTTTCCAGCAAGGGCAATACGACCAACAAGCTGAACCACTACATCGAGGTGGAAGTGTTCGGCAAGCCCGCCGCCTGAGTTTTTTCGCCCCGGCTCCGCCAACCCGGCGGGGCCGTGGCTTTTGCCTCTGCCCAAAAACAAGCCATCCATAACCGTCATCCGCTGGGCGATATTTTCAATCATCGCCCTGTTTGCGTTTGCTGTGCGCGTGCCGCAGCTCGGCGAACGGCCGATGCATACGGATGAAGCGGTCAACGCCTACATTACCGGCGAGCTGCTGGCGGGCGGCAGCTTTCACTACAGTCCCCAAGATGGCCACGGCCCGGCGCTCTTTGCCTTGGCCGAGCCGGTCACCCGGTTGCTGGGAGCCAAAAATTTCTCGGAACTGACGGAAACGGAGCTGCGTTTTACGCCGGTGCTCATCGGGAGCGCGGCCGTGCTGCTGTTTGGGACCGGGGTGGAACTGTTTGGCTTCACCGCCTGTTTGATTGCCGCCCTGTTGTTCGCCTTTGCGCCGCTGTCGGTTTATTACAGCCGCTATTTCATCCATGAAACGTTGTTTGTCGCGGCGACCTTCGGCTTGATGGTGTCGGGCGGGCGCACGTTGAAATCATGCTCGCTCTGGTCCGCCGCGCTGGCGGGGCTTTGCGCGGCCCTGATGCTCGCCTGCAAGGAGACGGCGGTCATCCATTTCTTCGCGCTGGCGGTGGTGGCGGCAGGCTATTGGTGGTGGCACGGGCGGACGGTTCGCGCGGGCTGGCTTAAAGCGGGGGGGATCGCGCTCGTCGTTTTTGTGGTCACTACGGTCTTGCTGTTCTCCTGGTTTGGCCAGCATTGGTCGGGGCTCAGCGATTTATTCCGCGCCGTCCCGCGCTTTGCCGCCCGCGCGGGAGGCGAAGGCCATGCCAAACCCTTCAGCTACTACTTCGGGCTGCTCGATCCGATGTTCATCTGGTCCATTCTGGCGGCGGCGGGGATTTATGCGGCCATTTTTGATGCCGTCACCGGCGTGCGCAAAGCGGGCGTGCTGCTGGCGATTTACGGGACGGTGGTCTTTTTGATTTATTCCTTCATTCCCTATAAAACGCCCTGGCTGGCGCTCAACCTTTGGCTGCCGCTGGCGTTGCTCTGCGGTTTCGGCACCACCGCCCTCTGGGAGCAGATGAAAACGCCGGCGTGGCGCTGGGGCGCGGTCGTGGCGGGCGGGTTGCTGCTGATGACGCTGGCGACGCAGACCCAGACGTTGGTTTTTGACAAGCCCGTGGATGAACGAAATCCCTACGCCTACGCGCACACGGGCGAGGATCTGCTGCGGCTGCCGGTCCGGCTGGAGGAACTGGCCGGGAAAATTCCGAACCCGCGCATCGCGGTGGTCGCCGCCGATGCGTGGCCGCTGCCGTGGTATTTGCGGAAATTTTCGCAGGCGGGCTTCTGGCAGCCGGGGCAGGCGCCCGGCGCAGCGGATTTCTTCGTCACCACGACGGATGTGCCCGATGATTTGACGGAACGGTTGAAAGGATTTCGCCCGGAATTTTTCGGCGTCCGGCCGAATGTGTTGCTGATTTTATGGGTGCCAAGCTCGGCCTATCCGGCGACGGAGACGTCGCCGCCACCCGCTGCCACCCGCATGCCATGACGGCGCCGGTCATCCACAATTTCAATCATCACGCGATGGCGACGCACTTTCAGGTGCGGATTGCAAATGAGGAAAAGACTTACGCCGCGCAGACCGCCCAGGAGGCGTTTGTCTTGCTGGATCAATTGGAAACGCACTTGAGCCGCTTTCGCGCGAACAGCGACATTGTCCAGCTCGCGCAGCTTGCCCCCGGTGAACAATTGCGCGTCAGCGAACCGGTGCTGGCCTGTCTGGCCCTCGCCAGGGAGATGGCTGCGGCGACGGGCGGGGCGTTTTCCGCCACCGCGGCGGCGCTGCAATCACAGCCCGTGCAGCCGGCCTGGACGGTGGTGGCAAGTGAGTTCGCCATCCGCTGCGACAGCGGCAGGCTGGAGTTTGATCTGGGAGCCATCGGCAAAGGGTTTGCGCTGGACCGCATGGCGGAGTTGCTCCGCGAATGGGAGTGCCCGGCGTTCATGCTGGTGGCCGGCGGCAGCAGCGTGCTGGCCGGCGACGCGCCGCTGGAGACGCCGGGCTGGTCCTGCGGCCTGGGCGACGACGGTTCCCTCAAGCGGTACTGGCTGAAAAATGTTTCAGTGAGCGGCTCGGGGCTGGCGGTCAAAGGCCGGCACATCTTTGATCCGCGCACCGGTTTGCCGAGCGCGCTGCGCAATCGCGTCTGGGCGCTGGCGGATTCGGCCGCGGAATCGGATGCGCTGTCGACCGCTGCGATGATTTTGCCGGAACCGGAAATTGACGGGCTGCTGAGCCGGCGGGAGGACTGGCTGGTGTTTCTGCGGGAAAATGAAAACTGGCGGCAGTTGGGCCTACGTCCCAGTCCGCCGCCAGCTTGAAAACTTCCGGAACTTATTCTGGTTTGGCGGTGAGCCGCACCGGTTGGTAGCCGCCCCGGGATTTGAACCACGCCAGCAGCACCAGGTAACCGGCGAGCATAAATGCGGGGAAAAACGCCATTTTGCCGAGCGCGCTGAACTGGCCGGTGGTGGTGGCGGTGGTGATTTCCGTCCGGGCCTGCTCATCGGTCACGGCGGCGCTCTTCACGGGGTCAATGGCCTGGTATTTGCCGAGCAGATAATTCTTCTCCACGGTCACGGTCTGGTAAATGGCCGGGTTGCTGGACTGCAATTTGTGGGTGGCGGAGGTTTCCTGCAAATAGCCGATGAACGGGAAACCGAGAATGCCGACGGCCAGCATGCCGATGCCGCCCATCGCGTTCAAGGTGAGCGCGCCGCCTTTGGGACACTGCTCGGAGGTCAGGCCGAGCATGGTCGGCCAGAAGAAGGTTTTGCCGACGGCGTAGAAGGTGGCGGCGGCAAAAATGACGGGCATGGTGGCGCCGTTGGTTTGGGAAAGCGCGGTGAGGCCGAGCGCGGCGATGGTCGCGCAGGTGGCGAGCAGGCCGAGCGGCGAAAGCTTGTGAATGAGCGGCCCGGCGGAGAAGCGCAGCACCATGACGATGGCCGAGGTGTAGACCAGCACCCAGGCGGCATTGTGCCCGGCGGCTTTCATGGGCGCTTCCATCAGCGAACTGATCCAGCCGTCGGTGCCGAGTTCCGCCGTGGCGAGCGGCATCATGATGATGATGAGCACCGCGAGGATGAACCGGCCAAAGGACCGGGTGATGACGGCAAAGGCCACGACGACCGCGCCGGTGAGCGCCCAGACCACGCCGGAATTCCAGCCGAAGACCTGGCCGAGTTGCGCAAAGACGAGTCCGAAGCCGACGAGCGCGCCAAATGCGCCCAGCTCCTTGAGCATGGTCAGATAGCTGACGCCGGCCTGTTCGCGCTCGCTTTTGGGGAATTGCCGGCCAATGAGAATGATGAAGAAAATGACGGCCGGCACGAGAATCAGCCCGAGCGTGATGCGCCAGTCGGGATTTTGGGCCAGTGCGATGGTGCAGAGTCCGCCCATGACGAGGCCGGCCGGCCAGCCCGCGTGCAGCCGGTTGAGCCATTTGGTTTTGTCGGTGTTGAACATCGTGGCGACGATCGGATTGACGTAGGCCTCGACGGTGCCGTTGCCCAGACCCAGAATGATGCTGCCCCAATAAAGCAGTTGGTAGCCGCGCTTCTGCCCGGCGATGAGGGCCTCGCCGCTCAGGCCGTGGATGGAATTGTAGGCGGCAAACGCGAGTCCGGCGTAGGCGAGGTAGCTGAGGAAGGAATAAATCATCGCGGTTTTGTAGCCAATGCGGTCAATGAACAGGCTGAACAGGATGATGCTGACGCCGAAGGGCCAGATCCCGGCCCCCTGCAATTCGCCCACCGCCACCTTGTCGAGGCCGAAGTCCGTGACGAACTGTCCGCCGCACAAAATCATGCGGCTGATGAACGCGTAGCTGGTGGTGATGAGGGCGATAAAGCAGCCCCAAAATAGGATTTTGTCGTGACGGTTGTTCATGGGAATGGTGAACGCCCATGCTCCCGGCTGGCGCAAAAGTGTCAATGCAAATTCTTGATTTTGCGCGTTTTTTGGAGCAACTGAACCCAGTGATGATCCCTGATGGTGGTCGCCCTCTTGTGGGGTATCTCTCTGATCACCACCTGCTGCCAGTGTGGCGCTGTGGCCAGCCAGCCGGAGTTTTGGCATGCTTCTTCGCTGTTTTCGATGGCATGGGAGAATGGATTTCAGTTTTCGCGGACTGGCCGGAAGGAATCCAACGCTGAGCCCGAGCCATGGTCGCCGCCACCTTGGCTGACAATGGGCGACCACCCCACCAGCGGTTTGGCGTCAGCCACAGCGCCTCCAAGCTGGTCATGGAGTTAACTGCCCCCGACCATTGGTTTGATGGCCACAAACACTGCGGCTTAAAAAGCCTCGCCTACCGGCATTGAATGCGGGCAATGCCGGTAGGCGGAGTTTACACAGGAACAATGGGTTTGGCCAGCCAATTTTTCATCGATTTCCCCGCCGCGTGACGGGGTTGACTTAGCACGACTGCCGCCAGGAATTAATCCAAGGGTTATTCCACGCCCTAAGCCAGTGCTTTTGCCCAAGTCCCCGGCGCGTACGTGTTCCAACCGTTCCAGCGAACGTCCATGCCACGGAAAACAGCGAGGAACGATTTTAGCATTTTTGAGAATTTGAAAACGAACCCAATAAGCCCCGTTTTTACCCCGCCGGCCCGGCCCCGGCTCGTTGGCGCTGGCCGCGCTCCGCCGCCCGCTCCCGCAGAACGCACATTCGTCGCATAATGGATTGCGAGGTCCAGTTACGCCCGCAACGGCCGCGGTGACAAGCCCGTCATTGACGAACAGGGCGGAGTGAGCCCAGACTGGGCGCCATCCGCTGGATCACCCGGGAGGCCAGAGTACCCGACCCAAACTGGGGCCAAACCCATGACCGTGAGCGGAGCGGAAAAATTATGCTCAAACACCTGCAAACTAAAATGATCCTCGCCAGTCTGGTGCTGGCAGTGCTCGTGCCGGTCACGTCGCGCGCGGCGGAATCGCCTGATCCTTACGCCAATGAAACCGTGGCGCAGCGCGATGCGCGGCTGGCCTGGTTTCGGGCGGCGCGGTTCGGGATGTTCATTCACTGGGGCGTATATTCCGTGCCAGCCGGGATTTACCACGGGCAGGCCGTACCCGGCATTGGCGAATGGATCATGAACCGGGGAAAAATCCCCATGGCCGAATATCAGGGCTACGCCCGGGAATACAATCCGACGGGGTACAACGCGGACGACTGGGTGCGGTTGGCGAAGGCGGCGGGCATGAAATACATCGTCATCACGGCGAAGCATCACGACGGTTTTGCGAATTTCGCCACCCGGGCGAGCGGCTGGAACATTGTCCAAGCCACGCCGTACGGCCGGGACGTCCTGCAGCCGCTGGCGGCGGCCTGCCGCAAATACGGCGTGAAGCTGGGATTCTATTATTCGCAGGCCCAGGACTGGAACAACGGCGGCTCGGCGGCGGGCGGCAAATGGGATCCGGCGCAGACGCACAGCATGGACGATTACATTGACCAGGTGGCGGTGCCGCAAATGAAGGAATTGCTCACGAATTACGGCGAGTTTCCCGCGGTGCTCTGGTGGGACACGCCTACGGACATGAACCGGGAGCGCGCCAGCAAACTGATTGAAGTGCTGAAGCTTAAGCCCGGCATCATTCACAACAACCGGCTCGGCGGCGGCTTCCTCGGCGACACCGAAACACCGGAGCAATATATTCCCGCCACAGGCTTTCCGGGCCGCGATTGGGAGACCTGCATGACCATGAATGACACCTGGGGCTTCAAGCGCGATGACCACAACTGGAAATCCACCGAAACGATTCTGCGCAACCTGGTGGATATTGCCAGCAAGGGCGGCAATTACCTCCTCAACGTCGGCCCGACGAGCGAAGGCTTGATTCCGGCGCCAAGCATTGAGCGGCTCCAGGCCGTCGGCGCCTGGATGCGGGTCAATGGCGAAGCCATTTACGGAACGACGGCGAGCCCCTTCAAACGGCTGCCGTGGGGCCGCTGCACGAAAAAGGTTTCTGGCTCAGAGACAACGCTTTATCTGCACGTCTTCAACTGGCCGGCCGATGGCTGGCTGGTGGTGCCAGGCTTGAAAAACCCGGTCGTGCGGGCATCTGCGCTCACCTCCGCCGGTCTTGGCTGGCATCAGCGCTTCGCCGTGACCACCGCCCCCAACGGCGTGCGCATTTTCGTCGGGCACAAGGCGCTGGATCCCGTTTCCTCGACCGTGGTTTTAATAATCAAAGGCGCGCCGGAAGTGGTGCCGACGATCATCTTTCAGGAG
>Ga0302321_100003526_pt1 | contig 13423 bp, 12 predicted proteins | sample Fen_T0_1_FD_202505 | JGI IMG/M metagenome (GOLD analysis project Ga0302321, IMG submission 202505) | Peat permafrost microbial communities from Stordalen Mire near Abisko, Sweden - Fen_T0_1 | ecosystem: Environmental > Terrestrial > Soil > Wetlands > Permafrost | place: Sweden: Abisko...
TAGGATCCTTATCATCCAAACAACCATTGTATTTATATATACAGTCAATCCCTACAGTTGCAGCAAAAACTTTGACAGCCGCAGCTTGATCATAACAATTAACAAGTGATTTATCATTATTGAGATCAACATTGCGCGGCGAGTCCTGAGCCTCCGTTGAAACATAGAATACACCATCCTTTTGTATGTACCCTGAAAGATTAAATGTATATGATCTTCCATTTATCGGCCTCCCCAATCCAAAATGCGCATAGCCGTATGTCGAATCGTAATGCATGCCAAAGCCTGTATGCAAATATCGAGTTATCTCCACAAGTGTATCTTGGGGATTTACCGCACCCGCTATGTTACTATTTTTACATAACATCCGGAGCGCCTCCTTCCATATGGGATGTTTTGTCGGATCCTTAAAAAGTCCACAGGGTGCATCACATATTACAAATACCTCCAATCGAGTTGACTCCAATTGCATCTCGCTCCCGTTACTGAGTAGCATTTTCCAATTGGCCTCTCCACGATACCAGCGAACCCCTGGCGGGAGATTAGTAATCCTCATGGTGATAATACTTGGATCACCATCACTCATCGGTATTGGGTCAGAGACCTGCTCAAATTTGAGCTTAATTTCGGTAGTCCCAATTCCACCCAACGGATCATCACCTAGGCTACCCATAAGCCGACCTGTGACACTCGTTTGCGTGGATCCCTGCTTTTTCCAAGCCCCGATGTGGATTTTGACTGTAAAAGTATCTACGGGGTAGGCTGTGCTTGCTAAATAAACACCAGGTCGAGTTGAGCAGTAATTCACCTCATTGACATTAATTCCATATTTCCAGCTCGGTTTCTCTATAGCCTGTTTACCCCAGTTGGAACTCAGGGTAATTCCGCCATCCCATTGCACTTCCTTGACCATTACATATGGAATGGATGGGTCCACTGTTCCCGCGACACCATTGCCATAATAAAAAGTAGCGTCTACATTGTCTGCAGCGTTTACGCGCAATCCTTGCGGCTGTGCAGTAACCTTCGGATCCATCGGAGCTTGCACTTGTCCCGCGAGGAACACGCTGCCGTCTTGCAGTAAAACCATCTGCGGTTCTGACAACCCATAATCCATCCTGTCGAGCACGGATTGGGTTAAACCCTCTGCTGGTTTCATCGCACAAACGCCCGTGGGACGCGGGTTTGAATGGGCTCTGGGATGCCTAAATCCCGAGAGACCCCCTGACGCGGTTTTCCAGCGGCACGCACCCCGGCGGCTTCCCCGGCTGGGCCGGGAATCAGCGGCTAAAAAAGGAACCACGGATGGGGCGATCATGCCCCTCCATGGTAGCCCTCACCCCCCTTGGAGGCTCCTGGTCCTTTTCTCATGCCTGCTTTTCCTTTTAGCCGCCGCCCTCAGTCCTCCACGGCCTCCGGCTCGCGCTGGCCCACCGTGGCCAGCCCGCCGGCCGCGTGGACGGCCTTCAGGGTTCCGTGGGCGTCTTCCTGCCCCTGCGCCACGCGGGACCGTCCTTGGCGCACTGGATGGCCTCTTCCAGCGTCCCGAACTTCCCCCAGGCCGTAGGCCGGTCCGAGATTCCCCCGTCCAGGCAGTAGGTATCGAACCGGATCCCCTGGGGCCAAAGCTCATGGGGCACGGTCCGTACGAAGGGCCGGTGCCACCATTTGCCATGGCTGGCGGGCCTTTGCGCGTTGTCCATGTCCCAGAACCACCGGGGAAGCTGGGGATTCACGGGGATGCCATCGATGATCTGTTCGGCTTTCATTCCTCGTCCTCCGTTTCCCGCTCCAGCAGGGCCAGCAGGTCGTCCTCCATGGGCTCCAGGCCCTCGTCCAGGCCGTCCTTGACCAGCCTGCCGGGATGCGTGGCCGTGTGGACCGCCTTCAGGTGCCGGATGCTCACATGCGTATAGATCTGCGTGCTTTCGAGGCACTCATGCCCGAGGATGGCCTGAATGAGGCGAGTATCCGCGCCATTCTCCAGCATCAGTGTGGCCATGGTGTGCCGCAGCAGGTGGCAGGATCCCTGCTTCCCGATGTCCGCCTGATCGATAGCCTTCTTCACCATTTGGCTGAGATGGGCAAGGTCCATCGGCAACCCCGTGACGTTGAGGAAAAGGATTCCCTCATCCTCCCCCACCACAAAGCCCGGCCTTGCCAGCTCCAGATAGCTGTCAATCCACGCCAGCGCTCGCTCTCCAATGGGGATCAGCCGGTCTCTCTTCCCTTTCCCCTGGCGGATCATCACCGTCCCGAGTTCACGATCGACGCTCTGGAGTGTGAGTTGCGCCAGCTCTTTCCGCCGCATTCCCGTGCTGTAGAACGTCTCCAGAATCGCGCGATCCCGCAGCCCCCAGGGCATCCGCACATCCGGCACGGCGAGCACGATTTCTGTTTCCTCGGCGGAGAGAATGGCCTTGGGAAGCCGCTTCTCAATGCGGGGCATATCCAGATCCGCCGCCGGATTGTAGGGGAGATGCCCTTGCCTCACCAGCCAGTGCAGCCAGTTCCGAACGAAGCAGGCCCGTGCGACCTGATAGGTGGAAGCCAGCGGCTCGCCGTTCTTCTTGCGGTAGTAGAACAAATGCCGCTGGTAGCTCTCCAGGATGGGCCGGTCCAGTTGCTTGGGCTTGGTCAGGCCTCGTTCATCGCACCATATAATGAAATAGCGGATCAGCTCGTGATAACTTTCAACGGAGTGCTGCGAGTAGTTCCGCTCGGCCAGATACGCCAAGTAGCGGAGCATATGGTGATACAGGCTATCGGGATCGTTCACATCTCCAGCGGGTGCGAACCGTTTCACGCGCACGATATCTTTTCGCTTTCTCATCCTTCACCTCACGCATCTATCCGAGTGGCCAAACGGGATTGGGGCGTGGGTTTGCCGGGGTGCGCGGCCGTGTGAACCTTCTTCAGATTCCGGATGCTCATCTGCGTATAGATCTGCGTGGTATCTAAGCTCGCGTGTCCCAGCATCTCCTGAATGAGGCGAGTATCCGCGCCATTCTCCAGCATCAGCGTGGCCATCGTGTGGCGTAGAAGGTGGCAGGAACCGGGCTTCTTGATGTGGGCCTGCTGCACGCACTCCCTCACCAGATCGCTGAGATCGTCCAGGTCCACCGCCTCCCCCATGAGCCCCAGAAACAGGATTCCCTCATCCCGTCCCACCACCAGCCCAGACCGCACGCGGTCACGGTAGCGGGCGATCCACAGCAAAGCCCGGTCGCCAATGGGGATCAGCCGGTCTTTCTTGCCTTTCCCCTGGCGGATCATCACCGTCCCGCGCTCCGCGTCGAGGTTCCATACCTTCAGCCCTGCCAGCTCGGCCCGCCGCATCCCCGTGCTGTAGAACGTCTCCAGGATGGCGCGATCCCGCAGCCCCAGAGGCATCCGCACGTCTGGCACCGCCAGCACCCGTTCCATCTCCGAGGCCGATAGAATCGCCTTGGGCAGCCGCTTTTCCTTGCGAGGCAAGTCCAGATCCGTGGCCGGGTTCATGAGCAGGCGTCCCTGCTTCACCATCCAGCGCAGCCAATACCGGATGGCGCTGAATCTCAAATGATGGTTGTCGGCGCACAGGGGCTTTCCGCTCTTCTGGCGGTAGGCGGCGAGATACCGCTGATAGGCCTCCAGCTTGGGCCGGTCGATGTGCTGAGGCCGCGTCACGCCTTGCTCCTCGCCCCACACAATGAAATCCCGCAGGTTGCTATGGAGCCGTTCCACCGTCCACGGCGAGTAGTTCCGCTCGGTCAGATGCGCCATATAACGAAGCAGGTGCTGACAAAGATGGTCGGGATCACGCCGGTCTCCGGTCAGCGGAAGCGACTTGAGCGGCTTGGGGGCTTGCGGGCTGGCCTCCTGCGGGCTTCGCATCCTCACGCCTCTTTCACGGCGGCTAAAGAAGGAACGGGGCCGGTTGATCCGGGAATGGCGAGAGGGGTAATGTGCGTTTCCAGGCTCTCGCTCTCGTCAAATAGGCCCAAAGCCTCTCCTGGAGCGGCTTTGATGGGGATTTTAGCACCCCGCGATCCCCCCGCTACCCCCCCGCGAACCCCCCGCGAAGGGGCCGCGAAGTTCGCCTCCTCCCCCCGCGAAGTGGGCTCCAGACCCCGCGAGGTTGCCATCATAGACACCCGTTCCTGGAGGCTGGCACTATCGATCAGCCCCAGCAGGCGGGCGCGGCCTTCCTCGTCCTCGCCCCTGTACAGCAGCTCGTATTCAAATGTCTGCCCCCGCCTTCCCCGGTGGGCTAGCAGAAACTCCATCTCCATCAGGCGATCCAGATGGATGCGGAGCTGCGTATCCCCCCAGCCCGTGGCCTCCCGTACCCGCTTGCGCGTGAAATGGAAGTCCGCTTGCTCGATGCCCTCCCGCTCGCATTCCGCCTTCACCCAGGCGTGCAGCAGCGTCATCAGTTTTCGCGTCTGCGGCAGCAGCTCGTCCACCGTGCGGGAGAACACTTCCTGGGCCAGGTCGTTAGCCAGAGAGATGTCCGAGGGCGTTACCTCGATGTAGTGCAAATCCCCGTGGGTCTTGAGGTCACGCTGGTACTGGTGCAGCAGCGCAATGGACCGGATGAGCGTCAGATACTTCACATGATCGCGCCGGGAGCGGGTTTGATCGTCCCTAAAGCTGAGTTGATCGGCGTAAGGATTCACCACGGCGAGGGGCTGGAGCAGGCGCTGGGCGTTGCGATGCAGCGTTAGCAGGCCGTCCCGCTTGGTCTTGGCCAGCAGGCCTTCCAGGGTCTCCCGGCTTCGCTGAATCGTATGGATGGCGCGGGTTTGCTCGCGGCTCTCGTTCACCGTCACCACCAAACAGCGGTTCAGCAATTCCTCGTCCAGATCGATGGCCGTCGTCGTGAGAAACAGCATCACCGGCCCTTCTACCGTGTAATCGTGGGTCACCAGCATGCCCGTGGCCGGGTCTTTGCCCGTGCTGGCCATCGTCACCCGGCCTTCGCTCTGAAGCAGTTTTAGCGCGTAGCTGGCCTGCTTCGCGCCTTCTTCTTCGGCAATGGCGAGAATCTTGTGCTGGAGGGCGCGGTCGCCCATGTAGAACAGGCTCTGGCCGCTCATGGCCGAATACCGCACCACGTCTTCCTCTGGCACCAGGTCCAGCACCGCGTCCATCAGGCTTGACTTGCCCGCCGCGCTCGCGCTCTGGATCAGCAGCGCCAGCGGGCGGTCCAGCAGGCGGGACACCGCCGCCAGATAGCCCGTGAGCTTGTTGGACTCCTCCCCCACCACGCCCAGCGCCTCGAAATCCTGGAGGATCCGCGGCATCAGCTCCGGCGATTTCAGCAGGGCCATCGCTTCCTCATGCTGCGCCTCGCTCATGGCGGGACGCTTCGCCTTCTCGGCCTGGGCTTCGGCGAGGCCCGCCGCCTGCATCGCCTCCACCTTGCGCAGCACCCGCCCCAGGTCCAGTTTTAGCCGGTCCTCGGATTCACTCAGTTCCAGGCTCGCCTGCTTGATGAACGCGGCGCGTGCCTTTGCCTGATACAGGTCCAGCGTGTCCACGTGGAAACGCTCGCCCTTGCTCACCATGAGGTTGATCTTCAGCATCTCGGGAATGAGGGGTTTTTGCCACCCGCGCACGCGGTAGCGCCGCTCCTCCAGCTCCAGGAACATGTCCTGGCCCTGGATCACGTGCGCCAGCTCATCCCCCGGCGCGGGCGGTTTGGGCGTGGCCGGTGCCATGGGTTCGGGCAGCACCCTAGGCGTTGGCGCGTCAGGCTCATGCCCAGGGATGCACGCGGGCGTGGGTGCATCGGGCTCATGCCTGGGGGCAGGCACGTACGCGGGCTCCTGGGCTTTTTTGGCCTGGGACTCGTGTGCTTTTGGTTTTGGCTTATCGCTCGGGAATGCCCGCCGGTCTTGAGCCTGCGGCGCAGCAGCTAAAGGAAAAACGGGAGATGGGGCCGGTGTGGAATGGATCGCTCCGGGACCGGCTTTGAGGGTTTCCTGTTCCCCCGTGATTTCTTCCTTAGCCGCTTCCTGCCTTGCTTCAGGCCGCTCGGGATCCTTCACGCCGCCCATCCATTCCGCCGTGCGAATGAGCAGCCCAAACCACTTTTCGAGGGGAGTGACTTTCTGCGCGTAGTCGTTCGCGTCCATCCCTTTCGGGAACTGGATCCGGTAGCACGCAATCCCTTTCTCTGTGAGCTTCTGCGCCAGTTTCTCTGCGGCACGGTCGCCCGCTTCATCCCGGTCGTACGCGATCAGCACCCGCTCCGTACCGTAGCGTTCAAAGGCCTCCAGGTGATCCGGCGTGAACCCTTCCACCCCGTACGCCGCCGTCACATTGCGAAAGCCTGCGCACCAGAACGTGAGGGCATCAATCAGCGCTTCACACAGAATGATTTCCTTTGAATCCCGCAGTGCGTCTATGTTCCAGACGCCCTTGTGAGGGCCGGGGAGATACATGTGAAGGGGGGTTCCCTTCTTGTGATCGGAGCGAATCTTGCGGCCATAGGCTTCGAGCACGTTCCCGGCTTCGTCCAGAATCGGAATCACCAAGCTCCCGGCGAAATGCTCGTGGCCGCTCTCCCGGTAGATGCCCACCTTCTGCAACTTCCCCCGGATCTCCGCGCCACCCGTGGCGTGCCTGCTGGGCAGGCTGTAACTGAAGGTCATGTTGGCAAACCCGAGCTTGAAACGCTCGATGGCCTCGGGATGATCGATTCCCCGTAGTTTCAGGTAGGCCTGTGCCTCGGGGGCTGTCTTCAGGGTCTCGTGATAGAAGGCGATGCTCTGCTGGAGCAAGGCCTGATCGTCTGCGTCAAAGGCCACCGGGGACGGGAGTTGCCGAAAAGGGGTGTTGGTCTTCACCGGCTCCACCGGCCCAGCCACCAGGGACACATCCGCCTTCAGCAGTTCCGCCGCGTGCCGGAAGCTCACCCCACGGGTCTTCATCACCCAATCGATGGGACCGCCCGCCGCGCCGCAGCCGAAGCAGTGGAACAGGTTCTTGGCAGGCGTGACGATCAGCGAAGCCTCGCTGTCCTCGTGAAACGGGCACTTCCCGGCCAGGTCTTTCCCCGACTTCGTCAGAACGATGCCAGAGGCCTCCACCAACCGCTCCACGCTGATCTCTGCTTTCAGGCGCTCCAGTTCGGTCTCTGGGATTCGGGCCATGGTTTCCTCCGGTCGGCAAAAACCTGTCAACACCAGTTTGGTGTTGCTTATTGATACCCGATACTGTGTATCATGGCAACTGGTTCGAGAGAGAGGGGGTTACCGTGAACGAGACCATTCAGTTCTTGCTGAGCCCCATGTTCCGAACCCGCCTCGTCCAACTCCGTAAGCTCCAGAACCTCACCCAGCAAGCCTTGGCTGATGGCGTCGGCGTTCACGTGAACCAGATCCGACGCTACGAGTCCGGCGAAGCCCAGCCTTCTTTGGACGCCCTCATTGGGTTGGCCAAAGCTCTCCACATCAGCCTGGATGACCTCGTTTTCGAGAAGTACGAACGAGGCCCCTCTGAGGACTTGGCTCTCCAGTTCGAGGCCATCAGCCACATGCCCGAGGAAGAACGCGGCGTCGTGAAAGCAGTCCTTGATGGATTGATCCTCAAATATCAGGCCCGGCAGTGGATGAGCCCATCACCACAGCCTACAAAACCGCCTGCCCGACCATTGCCAAAGCAGCACAGGCACCAGCCCTGAAACACTTTTTTCTTTAGTCGCCGTACAGCCTAACCCGCTAGATGCAACCCCCGCGAGGCTCTGGGGGTTGGGGGTGCTTTTCTAAGCTGCTGTACAAAAGAACGTCGCAACGAACAAAGGCCCTAAAGGGCCGTGCAAGCACTCTTCCGGTGTGTATACTTCATGTGTATACATTGCTTGGGAGATCTCCATGCACACCCCAAAATCCGAACCTCTGGAACTGACGGTCTTCAAATCCGGCAACTCCGCTGCCCTACGCCTGCCCAAAACCCTTGGCTTTGAGCCTGGGGAACGGATCGTGGCCTACCGCGACGGCGAAGCCTTGGTGCTGAAACACGCCGATCCCCTGGGCTGGCCCATCGGCTACTTCGATAGTTGGGAACCATCCACCCTGGAACTTCCCGAACGCTCCCAGGCAGGAAGCCGAGACGCCCGGATGAAGCGGCTCTTTGGCGATAAGGGAAGCCTCTGATGACGCGGTTCTTGCTCGACTCCAACTTCTGCATCGCCTGCCTTCGGCGCAAGCCCTGGGCGCTCAAAGTGCTCGGAAGTGTCCCCCTTGCCACGGTGGCCGTCTCCTCCCTGACCGTGGGGGAACTGGCGCTTGGAGCCCATCTCGCCGACGATCCAGGCCGGGAACGGGCCAAGGTGGAAGCGTTCCTTCTTCCCATTCAGGTGCTCCCCTTTGGCTGGGATGAGGCCTTCCAGTGGGCCAGCATCGACGCCCAGCTCCGCAAGCAGGGGAACAGAATCGAAACGGAGGATGCCATGATCGCGGCCACGGCCTTGGCCCTCGGAATGACCCTGGTTTCCGGCAACACCAAGCACTTTGTGCGCGTGAAGGGATTGAAGGTCGTGGACTGGGAGCAACACCCCCCAAAGAGGGTTTCAGCCCCCTGATTTGGAGGCCATGCGATCCGCGCAAGCGCCTGTTTCCATGCCTATTCCTTGAAAACCTGGGGGGGATGACAGAAAAATGAAGCGCCTGGTTTGGCACAACCGCTTGAAACCCTGGATGGGAGCGGGTTTCAGCGTCATCCGTTCCGATAAAATAGCGTGCGAAGTTTGGCTCAGAATGGCGAATTCTGTCCAGAAAATGGGTGAATCCTGTCCCGTTTCTGGCACCATCTGTCCCGAAAATGTCCCCGGTTTGTCCGGTCGCCGAAATGGCTCGCAGGAGGAACGGTTTGGATGCTTGGCGGGAAAGATGTGGCAGGCATGTGGCTTTGATGTGGTGCCAGGGGCCTGCGTGGCCCCTGCGGGTGGACTTCGGATCCTGCGCCCGGTTCCGGGATCCGGCAGAATGGTTGGGAGGGCCAGCGGCCCTGGAGGTTCCCCTTGGAAAAGCGAACAAAAAAGCGAACGACTCAAAGCGACGAAACCGGTATTGCAAACAGGGCACTTACGAAGGCTTCAAGGTTACATAATGGGTGTTATCGAAAGTTGGGTCTATACCAAACCTCTTGAATCCTAGCCTGCGAGAGGGCATTTTGAAGTGAGTGAGGGTGAACCATGGGGACAACCAAGCAGTCGGGCATCGGCCAGGGGAAAGGCGGTGGCAGACCCCGGCGAGAGGGCAAAACCGGGCTGATGGTGGAACTGCCAACCAGGACAGCGGATCTCTTGAAAGCTCATGCAGAGGCTACCGGCTTGCCCGTCTGGCGCGTAATCGATGACCTGGTGCTGGTCGCGCTGGATGGCCAAGTCCCACCTGAACCACCGCCCAAACTGGCACCCTTGGCCCTGAAATTGGCCCAGGAGGTCACCGCCTTCCTGTCCTGCCAGGAGAACCCCCAGGCCGCTTCCAAGGCCCTGCGGAAGGCCTGGGAGCGGGCGCTCTTGATGGCTGACCATGACCTGAAAGATCGCCTGCCGAAAGGGACAGCCTAGGCCGGTGACGGTTCCGAGGCCAGGATCCAGCCCCTTCGATCATGGCCACCATCAGTGCCCGAGCAGGGCACGAATCGCGGCGACTCGAACCTTGAGGCGGGCGATCTCTTCCTCGGCGTTGGCCCGACTTGCCGGTGCCATGGTGTCCAGCCGGTCCTCCAGGCTTCGCAGCGTGAGCAAAAGTGTGGCCAGCTCCCGCTGCAATTCCCCCCGGTTCGGCACGGAATCCCGGCCCGACGGACTGGAACCGAAAGTAGCCACGCTTCCTCCCATGAATCGTCTCGTCAGTCTACCGTCCCCCAGCCCAAGCCTTCCGCAATCCGTCCTCCGTCCCCGCGAGTGGCTTGCCACCGTGGGGACAGAAATGCTTTCCAGGAGGGAAAGTATGATGTCCATCCCCGAGAGGGGATTTGTCTTCTCAGGGACCAGCACCCCACCGCCGCCAGAGAAAGGGGCTGGGATCGTCCAGGAAAGGCGGAAGGTCTCCGGCCTGGTCATTCCCCTGGTCCGAGCAAAAGCCTCCCTGATGAACCATTCCGGCTTCGAGATCGGTCCCAGGAAAAGTCGGGGCTCCATCCTTCCTGCTCTCCCATTGGCGTCCTCACCTTGGGCCAGATCTTCGACCAACTGGGAGGACGGCTTTTGGCGTTTTGGGATGAAGCACCCTACGCCCACCCGAAAATGGGTGGTCTTTAGGCCATCAACCACCGACTAGAAATGAATTCCCCTTTGTGCAGAACGGCCTCCCGTTCGAAACTGGCGGACTCCCTGCGGTCGCCCTTGTTTCGCCCGAGAGGCTGGCCATTTGGACATGGGAAAGCAGGCGAATCGATCCCAGTAGCGCGGCCACCCCTCCAGGATCGCGCCAGAAAAGCACCTGGCACGCTCCCGGATGACGGGGTATCCGTGGCAGATCCTGACCCACTCCAGCAGCAAAGACCGCATAGATTCAGCGTCTCGCTTGCGCCCGGTCATGAGCCCCCGCAGCAGCGGGGGGGCTCACGACCGGGACACACGGCAGGGAAAGAACCATAAAGAAAAGGGGCCGATTGGCCCCTTTCTTCACTTCAACTGCCGGGGGAGGTCTTCAACCGAACTCCGGCAGAGGGTGGTTGAGAACTGGCGGACGATCTGTGGTGCATCCGGCTGTGGTGAACCACAAAAATGAGAATCACTCATGCGTAACAATGCCATACAGTTTATAGCCCTCTTTAGACATTCGAAAGACGAGTTCAAGCGTGTGATTTGTATCCGAACTTGATACTCGCCAGCCGGTCTTCAGAGAAACTGGAGCCTTACCCTTGAATCCTGTTTTGCGAGCCTTTGTGAATATTTGCCTGTAATGCAGCTTGAAATCATCTGGCGTATTGATGGTTTCGACCCAATTGAGCTGCAATGGATAGGTTATCAAAGTATTCATTCTCGCAATATCATTCTTGTCTAAGGCCTCCTGGAATTGATCTATAGCTATTCGAAGCTCGGACGGTACATCATGGGCCATCAGCATAGAAGCGATCAGAGGAACTGTGGCCATTTTTCGCATTTTGCTCTCTAGAGAGTTTGGGTTCTAGCCTGCGGGTGAAATGGCGGGTCTTCAACCGAAGTCTGGTAGTGGTCTTGGAGACCGACAGAGGAGGCTATTTGGAACCTTTGACCGTTGGCAATGAGAACCAATCAGGGTTCTCTTCCGGTCCATGTTTGAATGATGGCTCGTCTTTTCTGCATAAAATCATTACAGCACTACCATTAGTCCACCAATTGAGGGTGTCCCACCAATAGCCAGAACCTTCCCTGTTAATGTTGATAATGCTCTTTTTCTTCTGAACAGGTTTAAACTTATACTGTGCTTCAAACTCGTCTGATCTAAGGAAGAATTTGGATGCCATCTTGGCAAAAAATACTTTCCCAGTCTCTAAATCGGTAGAAACGTCACCCGCCACTTTGTTGTAAGGAGCCACAGAAATCCACGTCGAGTAAGACAATGAAGCGACCTGGAAAACGTAATCCCCAATACGATAACGAAGTCGTAACACATCCCAACCGTCAAACTCATGCTTTAGAGGATATAGCTCCACCCGTTCGAGATTTGGCAACCACTCTGGACGCAGCACTTTTTTAAGCCAAAAATATGTCAATTCCGTGGCTCTTTTAACTTGGGGACTAGAACTGTCCACCCTTGCCTCAGAAATATGTGACTCCGAAGGCCAAGTCATCAACTGAATATAGCCAGGATTCAAATCAGACATCGCGTCGTCATCGGCAATCTTATAGTAGAAGGGAACGTTTTCTGCCTTTGGATTGGTTTCGTCCTGCGCAAAAACGTGACTGCCGCATAGAGCAGAAGCAATACCGAGCGCTGCCAACTTGTTTAGTTTTCTCATGATTTCACATCCTTATGGAAGTGGCTGAGGGTAATGGTCTAAAATGCAATCCTGTAGCTTTCCGAAATCATCATAGTATCTCCACACTTGGAAATGATCGCCATTGGGACCCTCAACAGGGCCATCCGGACCCGAAAAAGTACCTTTGCCAATAAATTTTTGAATCATTTCAAATGGATACTGCGTTTTCAGTTCCTTCACCGCATAGAAAGTATCAGCAATCTTGCAAACGCCTTCCCATCTATTAATGCTTTTATATGGAGCATAGAACCACAACTCCTCTTTGCCGTGAGTCGAACTAGCTGGGCAAGGCCGTGTTCTATACTGTTTATCAGGATTATCAGCATCCCAATCCGTATAACAACTGGTTGGCGGATTGGGCAAAACATCAGAAGCATATACATAGCCTCTTGACGCAGGCACACCTAACATCAATGCCTGCATTTGCATCAAATAAGCCATGCTAATACAATCGCCGAATCTCGTTGAATCAGTCAGTAATGACCACAGGTATGGTGTTGTTGAGGCAATAGCAGGCTTATTATCACCAAAATAGCCAAATACTGGAAGGCTGTTTTGAGGATACATTTTATCGTACAGCTTATTAGCAATACCATCAATGGTGGATTCGCCACTAGCCGTTTGACAACACCATTTCATCCGGCTTTCTGTGGCATCACATCCTTTTCGGAAGCCGTGCGCATCCTTAGTATCAATCGGTTTGTCATAAGTAACATAAATTCGGAATGGAGCTGTGGTGCCAACGTTTTGGGTAACTGATGGACCCGTGAGCGTCCAGCGAATGCTTTCAGATAGAGCCGCAACAGAACTTGGCAATGGGGCGTTTGCCGTCAATGTAATGTTCTGAAGTTTTCCATTTGCCGCTTTTGTTCCTGTAAACGTTGAATACCCATGGGGGCCAGTCCCTGTGAGGGTGTATTGGTCTCCAAGCTTATTTCCAAGGTAAACCTGGGCGGTTAGCGTCAGCTTCGTTCCCTTGGTTTGGGAGATTGGATTGATCGTGTTTGGCTTTGTCCAGAACCAAACCTGTCCGCCATACGTTTGTGGCCAGGAATCACTCCAAACATTCCCATCATTCACCGGCCCCAATACTTTGTGATCGCTGGTGCATGCAATGGAAATCAATGGCGGGGTGGTCCCCCCCGTGCCCATCAGTGTCATCCCAGTCGTTAAGGCTACGTTCGTGAGATCCGCCGCCATACCTCTTCTCATCGCCTGCGGATTGTTCAAGACCGGCGGATCCATCGGCTGTTGAACCTGACCGGCCAGGAACCAGCTTCCATCTTGGAGTAAAACAAGCTGGGGCTCGGAGAGGCCGTAATCCAGCTTATCCATCACGGAGAATAACCCAGTATTCGGATCGAATAACTCGGAATAATTAGGGAAGGCATATTGTGCTGTTGTCAAACTGTTGGCATTGATGCACTTCATGCCCCCTGCGATCAACACCTGTCCAGTG
>Ga0302321_100003527_pt1 | contig 13422 bp, 10 predicted proteins | sample Fen_T0_1_FD_202505 | JGI IMG/M metagenome (GOLD analysis project Ga0302321, IMG submission 202505) | Peat permafrost microbial communities from Stordalen Mire near Abisko, Sweden - Fen_T0_1 | ecosystem: Environmental > Terrestrial > Soil > Wetlands > Permafrost | place: Sweden: Abisko...
GGAACGCCGCTTCCAATCCAGCGACAAGGGTTTTGAAGCTGCGGTGGCCCTGCTGTTGGATGGTCGCTTCATCACCCGTCGCGAGAGCCCCAGCGAGGCGCCGAACTATATGTTGCATGGGGCCGAGACGAAGGCCCTGACCGCCTTCCAGGACCCCCTGCCCGAGCTGCGAAAGATCCAGAAGAGGCTGGTGAAGTACACCCGGCCCGATGGCGTGGCGCTGAGCTTCACGATGTACCTGCCGCCGGACTACAAGGCCGGAGAACGCCGTCCCGCCGTGGTTTGGGCCTACCCGATGGAGTTCACGGATGCCTCCACCGCCGGTCAGGTGAGCGGCTCCGCCAACCGCTTCACCACCATCAATGGCATGTCGCACCTGTTCTTCCTGCTATCGGGCTATGTGGTGCTGGATAACACCACCATGCCCGTGGTGGGCGACCCCAAGACCGTGAACGACACCTTCCTGGATCAGGTGGTGGCCAGCGCCAAGGCCGCCATCGACAAGGCCGACGAGCTGGGCGTCATCGATCCCAAACGCGTGGGTGTGGGCGGCCATAGCTATGGCGCCTTCATGACGGCGAACCTGCTGGCGCATTCGAACCTGTTCAAGGCGGGCATCGCCCGCAGCGGCGCCTACAACCGCACGCTCACGCCCTTCGGCTTCCAGAGCGAGCGGCGCACGCTGTGGGAGGCACCGGACCTATACCTCAAGGTGTCGCCCTTCATGTCCGCCAACAAGTTCAACGCACCCATCCTGCTCATCCACGGCGAGGCCGACAACAACTCGGGCACCTTCCCCATCCAGAGCGAGCGCCTCTACGCCGCCCTCAAGGGCAATGGCCAGACGGCCCGGTACGTCACCCTGCCCCTGGAATCCCACGGCTACGTGGCCCGCGAATCCATCGAACACACCCTGTGGGAGATGCTCCGCTGGTTCGACAAGCACCTGAAGTAATCGAACGCCCCCAAGAATCTGCCTGGGCGCAGAAAGGGCCAGTGTGTTCCACTCCGAACACCCAGCCCTTTCTGTAGTCCATCCCAGCCCTTTCTCTGGGTCACTTAAAGAAGGCACCGTGGGGGCTCATGTACCTGGCCTCTATCGTGACGATGGGGTTGTCGTCCAGGAGACCAACCGCGGTCTTGACCTGCTTAAGGTCGGCTTTGGCCGGATGCCAGTCCCTTTGGATGAGCAAGGTGTAGGGGTCTTTCGTACCAGACCACCAGCCCGGATCATCCACGATGATGTAGACGGCCTTGGCCTCTTTGCTCTGGTTCTGGTAACCCACTTTCAAGGGATTGGGGGTGAAGGCTTCCGCTCGCATGCCTGGCTGGTACTGGCCCCATTGGTCCATGATCATGAGCCGGAACCAGGCTGATTTCGGGTGCTGGACTTCCATCATCACGATGCCGCCAGCAGGCACGGCGATCCCGTAGGCCCGCCACCCCGCAGGCGACTGGGCGTAGTCCGAGAGAACCTCCACCTCTTCGCCGATGGGGATGACTGGAATGAGCCCCGACCGCGATAATCCCTGAATCTCGGCCATGAGGTCGCGCTCGCGCCAGTAGGCCGAGTTGGGCAGCGCCGAACAGCGCTCCCAAGGGGGAGGAATGATGATCCGAGTACCGGGGTGGTACCTCACCGGATCTGGACGTGGGGGAACCACCCCTCTGGGAGGCTGGAGCCCTGTCTTCGAAGCTGGATCACCCTGCGTCCGGGAGGGCCTCGGGCTTGGGTCCGAGCGCTGCTGGCTGTCCCGGGCCCGGGGAATCTGGGGCATGGGAACCGGAGGCGCGGGGGTTTGGGGCGCCGGGCGACTGACCGGAGCCCGGTCTGCCGAGGGCACGAAACGCTCCGCGCGATCCTGGGCAGACAGCACCCCCAGACCGAAGGCGGACAAGCCCAACAGGTAGGAGGCCAATCTGTGGTGGAGGGCGGGTGGGATTGGCGGGCGAGGGATCATGGCAACTCCACTCTTAGAAAGGGGACGCGTGGCAGGGAACGCCTGAAGGGAAGGTAGGACCGACCTCTCCGGCGACCATCCGCTGAAAGTCCTGATTCTCGGTTTCCCGACTAAAGTCCGGAACCGTCGCCACCCTTGCGCGGGGTGCCTCCATCCCGAGTCCTGCCGATGGAAGGACTACTCCACCGCCGCCCCGCTATCCGCCCAGCGCCTGGTATCTGCGGCGCCTTCGGCTTGGCCATTCCGCACCAGGATCACCTGAGCGCAGCCCTGCTTCTTCACTTCCTTGAGGACATGTCCCATGGCCTTCAGCGCGGCCTTGGTGGCATCGGAGAGGTCCGCTTCCACCTGGATCTGGTCCGGCAGCCACTGATGGTGGATTCGGGGCGCAGCCACCACGCCTTGGGCATCCAAGCCGAAGTCCACCACGCCGAGCACGGTGTTCAGCACGGTGGCCGGGATGGTGCGCCCACCGGGGCTGCCACTCACCAGAAGCACCGCGCCGTCCTTCACGAGGATCACCGGGCACATGCTGGACAGCGGCCGTTTGCCCGGCTGCGCGAGGTTGGGCGTCGTGCCGATGAGCCCCTGACGGTCCGTCAGGCCTGGGGCCGCGTTGAAGTCCCCCAGCTCATTGTTGAGCAGAAAGCCCGCGCCCGGCACGATGCGCTTGAGCCCATAGCTGTCCTCCAGGGTGTAGGTCAGGCTCACGGCGTTGCCCTTTCGGTCCACCACGGAAAGGTGCGTGGTGTCGGGGCGATCCTTGGGCCAGGTAAAGCGATCGGGGGCTGACACGGAGGCCCGGTCCAGCTGGATCGTCGCCCGCAACTCGGCCGCGTAGGCCTTGGAGAGCAGCCGGGCGAGTGGAATCTCCGGGTTGAATGCGGGATCGCCCAGGAACTGAGCCCGATCGGCGTAGGCGCGGCGCAGGGCCTCTGCCGTCAGATGGATGGCCAGGGGCGATCCGGCCCCGGCGGCCTTCAGGTCGTAGCCCTCGAGCACGTTCAGCGTCTGGATCAGCACCTGGCCACCGGAGCTGGGCGGAGGCGCGGCAAGCACCTCCACGCCTCGGTAGGTGCCCCTCAGCACCTCCCGCACCACGGGCCGGTAGGCGCGCAGGTCGGCGGCATGGATCCATCCGCCATTCGCCTTCATGTCGCGCACGATCAGCCGAGCGGTTTCGCCTTGGTAGAAGTCGGTCCAGTGCTTTGCAAGCCGAATCAAAGTCTGCGCCAGCGCCCGCTGCACCAGGCGATCACCGGCGCGCAGCGGTTCGCCCTTCCGGCTGAACTGCGCCAGTGTGGGCGCATGCCGTTGAAATTCCGCCAAGTGCCCTGACAAGCTGGCCGCCTGATTTTCCGTAAGCACGAAGCCTTCTCGGGCGAGGCGAATGGCGGGACGCAACAGCCGCGCCCAGGGCAGGCGCCCCTCGCGCTTCCAGGCCTCATGCAGGCCCGCCACCGTGCCAGGCACACCCACGGAGACCAGGGTTTCATGGTGCTTCTCCTCGTTGTAGGTGCCATCTTCCTTCAGCCACATGCGCGGATGGGCGGCGGCCGGAGCCGTCTCGCGAAAATCGATGAACGAGGGCTGACCTGCGGTAGGCCGCCACAACAGGAATCCGCCCCCGCCCAGGTTGCCTGCGGCCGGGTGCACCACTGCCAAAGCGAAGGCCGTGGCCACAGCGGCATCCACCGCGGATCCACCCTCGCGCAACACCTGGGCGCCAGCCTCCGAAGCCAATCGCTCCTGGCTCACCACGACCCCGCGAGGGACTTGCGCCGAGACCACCAGCGTGAGGAGCAGAGCCAGCCACAGACGGATTCGCATCGAAGCTCCAAAGGATCGGATCCTAAGAGTGCCTAACAAAACCCTGACGGGGTCGCGCGAGGGCCGCCGGGCGAGCGAGGCGAGGAATGCGAGGAGACGCGTAGCGGGTACTACGCGCGACGGAGGCTCCGGCTCTGTGAGCCAGAGCGAACAGGAGCGGCGCACTGCGCCGCGATAGCTGGAGGTGACGCGGCATCGCCCTCCGCCTAACGGGCCCTGCCCCGCAGGGCCCTCCCGTTCGCAAGGCCACGGAGGCGGAGCCTCCCCGCCGGCCCTCGCCCGGAGGGATGAAGCCAGGCTGACGCCCCGCGGCGTTACGGCCCTTGAACGATGTCCCGCATCGTCCTGCGGGCCCTTCCTTGCGGTGCATCCAGCCTGGCTTCATCGCGACCTCGTCGGGGTTTTGTTAGGCACTCTTAGAGTCTGTCATCCTTGGAACCATGTCCCGCATGGCTTCCATCCACGGATCGACTCCCCAGACCCCCGGCGAGGAACTGGCCAACAGCCTCACGCACGGACTGGGCGTGGCCCTGTCCATCGCAGGCCTGGTGCTGATGGTGGTGTTTGCGGCGAAACGCGGCACCGCCCGGGATGTGGTGGGCGCGACCATCTTCGGCTCCACGCTGATCCTACTCTACCTGATGTCGACCCTCTATCACGCCTTCCGGGGACCGAAGGTGAAGCTGGTGTTCAAGGTCTTCGACCACTCGGCCATCTTCATGCTCATCGCCGGGACCTACACGCCCTTCTGCCTCTCCGCCCTGAGCCGCAAACATCCCGGATGGGGCTGGGCTCTGTTCGGTCTGGCCTGGGGATTGGCGGTGCTCGGCATCACCTTCAAGGGCATTTTCTATGGTCGCCTCGCCCACGAAGCCTTTCGCCCCGCGCCACTGGACCACCTGCACGCCCTGCCCGGGAATCCGGGACTGGATCCCATGTTCGTCCAGCGCATGGGCTGGATCTCCACGGTCATCTACCTGCTCATGGGCTGGCTCATCGTTATTCCCATCCTCAGCGCCCTGGTCGCCGGGGTCCCCATCGGCCGGATCATTTCCCCCCATGGCCTCTACTGGCTCTTCGGTGGCGGTTTCTTCTACAGCGTGGGCGCGGCGGTCTACAGCATGGAAAAGCTGCCCTTCCACCACGCCCTCTGGCATCTCTTCGTGGTCGCGGGGAGCGCGTGTCATGTGTTTGCCGTGCTCTTCCACGTGATCCCGGGGAAGTAGGCACGTGATCCCTCTGGCCCTTCTGCCGGGCTACGCCCAATGGGGCGCGCACCTGGATGAGCTGCTTGCACGGCCCGAGGCGATCTGGATCCATGGCCCGGCCGGAGCGGGCGCTTCGGTGCTGGCGGCGGAGCTGGCCCAGCGCCGTGCTGCCCCCTGGTTCGAGGCCCCGGATGCCGCGGCCGCCGCCGAGTGGCTTGCCGTCCATCCCCGAGGCATCGTGACGGCCCGGGCAACCGCACCGGGGCACGTGCCTTGTTTATCCCTGCGTCTGCCTAGCTTGGATGAGTTCCCCGAGACCATCCCCGCGCTACTGGCGATCCTCGCGGCAGAAGAAGGCCTCGAGGGCCCGGTGCCCGCCGTCCTCGGTGCCCTGCCCTGCTTTGGAAATCTGCGGGAATTGAGGAATCGCCTGCTGCGCTGGAAGCTGCTGGGGCAGCTACCCAGCTCCGCCCCCGCCGGCCCTCCCCGCTTCGAGGCTGAGGATATGGCCACCAACCTGCATGCCCTGGAGCGCTACCTGCTTCACCAGGCCCTGCGGCGGGCCTACGGCAACCGCGTGGAAGCCGCCCAACGCCTGGGCGTGAGCCGACGCCAGCTCTACCTGCTCATCCGCCGCCACGGCGATCCCGTGCGCGGGGAGGCTGCCACCGGTGAGCTGCCACGCCGGATCCTGAAGCGCCACACTGCCCAAAACTCCAGTCCCGATCCAGAGACCCGATAACGGGGAAAGCGGCCATGTTGGCCGCATGGATGCTCAGACATGGCGACTCCCCTTCGGGTGCTGGTGGTGGACGACGATCCCGGGATGCGGGATGGCATGGCCATGAGCCTCAAGCGCGCCGGATTCTTCGCGGAACAGGCCCGGGGCGGCGAGGAGGCCCTGCGCATGGTGCGGCCTGGCGCCTACGATGCGGTGGTCACAGATCTCCGCATGCCCGGCATGGACGGCCTGCAGCTCACCGCGCGCCTGAAGGCCGTGGATCCAGGCCTGCCCGTGCTGCTCATCACCGCTTTCGGAAGCCTGGAATCCGCCCGGGAGGCCATGCGCCTCGGCGCCTTTGATTTCCTGTCCAAGCCCTTCAGCCCCGAGGAACTCACCACGGCCGTGAACAAGGCGCTGAAATCCGAGGGCCACCTCAAGGCCGAGGAAGCCGCCGAAGCTCCCGTGATCCTCACCCAGGATCCGGTCCTCGGTGAAACGCTGGCCCTGGCGCGCCGCGCCGCGGACAGCCGCGCCACCATCCTCATCCAGGCCGAAAGCGGCACGGGCAAAGAACTGCTGGCCAAGCTCATCCATGGCTCCAGCCCCCGCCGCGGTGGCGCCTTCGTGGCCATCAACTGCGCGGCCATCCCCGAGAACCTGCTGGAATCCGAGCTGTTCGGCTACGAGAAGGGCGCTTTCACCGGCGCCACGAGCATGAAGCAGGGTCGTTTTGAGCAGGCCGATGGCGGCACTTTGGTGCTCGATGAAGTGGGCGAACTGCCCCTGGGCTTGCAGGGCAAGCTTCTGCGAGTGCTGCAGGAACGCACCGTGGATCGCCTGGGTGGAAATCGACCCATCCCCGTGGACGTCCGCCTCATCGCCCTCACCAACCGCGACCTTCAGACTGAAGTGAAAGCGGGACGATTCCGGGAGGATCTCTACTACCGGCTGAACGTCATTCCGCTGGATCTGCCGCCCCTCCGCGACCGACCCGGTGACCTGACCCTGCTGGCCTCCCATTTCGCGGAACGCTATGCCCGCGAGAACGACCGCGCCGTGCCCGAACTGGTGCCGAGCTTCTTCGCCGCGCTCGCCCGCCACCCCTGGGCCGGCAACATCCGCGAACTGGAAAATGTGATCCAGCGCTGCGTGGTGTTGAGCCAGAGCCGCCGCCTCAGCCAGAAAGACCTGCGCTGGCTGCTGCCTGCGGATGCCTTCGCCGATCTGCCCGAAGATCCGCCGGAAACCATCGCCATTGAGCCCTGGACGCCGCCCTCCGCCCCCATGCCCACCCGCCGGGAAGTCGCCGCTCCGGCCGGTGCCGTGGTGGCCGACCACCGGAAGCCCCTGGTGGGCGTCCCCATGGGCACCCCCGTGGTGCTGCCCCTGGGCCTGAGCCTGCCCGAACTCGAGCGCTTCTGGTTGCTCTCCACCCTCAGCGCCCTCAAGGGCAACCGCACCCACGCTGCCGAACAGCTCGACATCGCCCTGCGCACCGTGCGGAACAAGATCAACGAATACAAGGCCGATGGGTTTGCCATCCCCGCCAGCGTGCGCGGCCGCGACGACGAGTGAAGGCTCGCGGTTTCATCCGGGACTGAAAAGGCTGTGGAGCCTAGGGTTTTTCCGGCTCTCCCGCCTTCACCCGCAACCACGACGGCACGGTCGTGGCGCCGGTTTCGTGGCGGTAGAAAGCGGCGGTGACCTCGGCGCCGAGCAGCAGGATGGCGCAGCTGTAGTAGAGGAAGGTCAGGCCAGCGACGATGCTCAGCAGAGAACCGTACATGATGCCCCAGGTGAGGGTGTGCCTCAGGTAGACACCGAAACCCCACTTCGCCAGCCACCACAAGGTTGTGGAAATGCACGCCCCAAGGAAGGCGTGGCGGAACTTGACGTGCAAGCGGGGCAGGTGCTGCAACACCATGGTCACCACCACCAGGCCCAGCACGGGCCCCAGGTAGGGGAGCAGGTCCGCCTGCTTCTCCGGCATGAGCTTGCGGAGGGCGCCGCCGATGATCAGGGCAAGGAAGATCACCATGAGCAGCAGCCCCCCCACCAGGAAGGTGACCTGGCGCAGCAGGTGGTTCTTGCGGGTCTGCCGGTACTTCTTGATGCGCAGACCAAACACATGAGCCAGGCTCGTGTCCAGCTGGCTGATGCCCCAGTAGCTGCCGAAGAGCAGCACGATCCAGGAAAGCCCCATGCCGCCGATCTTCTGGCTGTTGATGACGGCGTCCTTCACGAAATCGCTGGGGAGATAGGGCACGATCTCCTGCATGGTCTTGAGCGCGGCGGGACCATAGGCCCGGCTGCCCAGGATGGCGCCCAGCAGCTTGAAGAGCAGGGTGGACAGCGGCACCAGGCTGACGATGAGCCAGAAGCTCAGACCTGCGGCGTAACTGAGGCAGTCGTCCTTGTGGTACTTGCCCAGCACTTCGAAGACAAAGGAACCGGCGCGACCCAGCAGGGGGACCGCACGGGCCACCTCATGCCACAGGTTCGCGGCCGTTTGCCAAGCCCGTTCCCAGGCTGCCTCCAACGTGGCCCAAAGGCTCAGAACCTTTTCGACCACAGGTCCCCCTAGAAGCGTACGGGGTGCCGAGGCAGCAGGTACATCAGCCAAGCCAAGGCCAGACCGATGCCGATGAGTCCCGCCGCATGCTTGAGGATCGAGGCCCGCGTCCGCTCTGGCTGAGTCGTCGGATGCAGGAGCCCGAGCACCAAGGCGATACCCAGACCCATGAGGACGAAGTGGATGACGTGGCTGGAGAGAAAGCGCATCTGATAAGGGTAGCAGGCGAGAGGGGCCAGGCTGGGGTCGAGGCTAGAGTCTCGAGTCTGGAGGTACTGATCCCTGATGCGCCGCAAGGAAGCGCGCTCTTTCGTTCAAATCGGCGCCGACCCACCTGAACGGCCCAAAGGCAACCATGGGCGCAGCCCATCGGGCCACCTCAATACCTCCAACCTCCAGTCTCCGGACGGATCTACTGCGCCGTTCCCGGGTTCTCCCGGGCCGCATTGGGGTGAGTCTGGCCGTCTGGTCCCAGGGGCTCAGGCATGCGGGTAAGAGCGAGCTGGATGACCTCGTCCATGTGGCTGACGAGGTGGATGCTCAGCTGCTCGCGAACCTCGGCGGGGACTTCTTCCAGGTGACGGGCGTTCTCGCTGGGGATCAGGACGGCCTTGCGCCCGTGCCGGTGGGCCGCCAGCAGCTTCTCCTTTAACCCGCCGATGGGCAGCACCCGCCCCCGCAGGGTCAGCTCGCCGGTCATGGCCATGTCGGCCCGGGCGGGGATGCCCGTCAGCACCGAGATCAGGGCTGTGGCCAGGGTGATGCCCGCGCTGGGGCCATCCTTGGGAATGGCGCCTTCGGGCACGTGGACGTGCAGGTCCACCGTGTCGAGGAAGTCGCGCTTCAGGCCCAGCCGCTCGGCCCGGGCGCGCACGTAGCTGAGCGCCAGGTTGGCGCTCTCCTGCATGACTTCGCCCAGCTTGCCCGTGAGCTTGAGCACGCCCTTGCCGGGCAGCACGGCGGCCTCGATGGTGAGGAGGTCGCCGCCCGTGGGCGTCCAGGCCAGGCCGTTCACCAGGCCCGGCGGGGCCGTGTCCTCGGCGCGGGTCTCCAGGATCTTTTCGGGCCCCAGCAGCTTCGGCACACGGTCGGCGGTGATGATCGGATCGAAGGCTTCGCCCTTTTCGGGCTGGAGCGTATGCCGGGCCAGCTTCCGGAGGATGTTGGCGATCTCGCGCTCGAACTGGCGCACGCCTGCCTCGCGGGTGTAGGACTGCACCAGCTTTTCCAGGGCGGCCGGCTCGAAGTGCACGCCCATGTTCTTCATGCCGTGCCCTTCGAGGGCCCGCGGAATCAGGTGCTTTTCGGCGATCGCCAGTTTTTCCTTGGTGGTGTAGCCGCTGAGTTCCAGCACTTCGAGGCGGTCTTCCAGGGGTTCCGGGATTTGGTGGCGCACGTTGGCCGTGGCCAGGAACAGCACCTGGCTCAGGTCGAAGCCCACATCCAGGTAGTGGTCCTGGAAAGCCGCGTTCTGCTCAGGATCGAGGACTTCGAGGAGGGCGGAACTGGGATCGCCGCGGAAGTCCGAGGCCATCTTGTCGATCTCGTCCAGCAGCATGAGTGGGTTGCGGACCTTGGCCTTCTTCATCAGCGAGATGATGCGGCCCGGCATGGAGCCGATATAAGTGCGGCGGTGCCCACGGATCTCGGCCTCGTCACGCACGCCGCCCAGGGACAGCCGCACGAAGGGCCGATTCAAGGCGCGGGCGATGCTGCGGGCCAGGGAGGTCTTGCCCACGCCCGGGGGACCCACCAGGCAGAGGATCGGTCCCCGCAGGGGGGGGCGCTCACCCTCTACCGAATGGGCCGGTTCGTTCCGCAGCCGCGCCATGACGGCCAGATGCTCGAGAATGCGGGCCTTGATCTTGTCGAGGCCCGAGTGGTCCTCGTCCAGCACCTGCTCGGCTTCGGTCAGCTCAATGCGCTCCTCGGCCATGGCTTGCCAGGGCAGGGCCAGCAGCCAGTCCAGGTAGGTACGGCTGACGGTGGCCTCGGCACTCTGCGGGGGCATGGCCTCCAGGCGCTCCAGTTCTTCCAGCGCCTTGGCCTTGGCCTCGACGCTCATGCCCGCGGCCTCGATTTGATCTTTCAGGCGCGTGGATTCGTCCTTCTCATCCTTCTTGCCCAGCTCGTGCTGGATGACCCGCATCTTCTCGTTCAGCACGTACTGCTTGTGGTCCTGATCCAGCCGCTGACGGGTCTTCTCATCCAGGGTGCGGTCCACGTCGGAACGGGCGGCATCGAGGTCCAGCAGATGCATGAGCGCAGCGAGGCGCGGCGCGATCTCCAGCTGATCGAGGATCTCCTGTTTCTGCTTCACCTCGGCGGGCACCAGGCCAGCCACCGTGTCGATGGCCTTGCCCAGGGGCAGCTCGCGGATCTGATCCATGCTCAGCAGGCGCGAGGCATCGGAATTCCGGCCCAGGAAGGCTTCGACCGCCTGATGGAACGGCTGGAGGGAGCCGCCCCCCGTGGGGGATGGCTCGGGCAGCAGGTAGGCCTCGGCCTGGATGACCTCGCCGCTGTCGTCGTACCGGCGCAGGTTGACCCGGGCGATGCCCTTCACGCCCACCTTGTAGTAATCCTTGGGCAGGGCGATGACCGATTCCACCAGGGCGAGGGTGCCAATGGGGAAGAGATCATCCTCCCCGGGCGACTCCACCTTGGCGTCCTTCTGCGTCAGCATCAGGAGGTGGTCACCCGCCTTGATGGCCAGTTCCAGCGTGCGCACCGAGGCGGATCGACCCACCACGAACGGCACCCGCGCCCCCGGAAACAGCACCATGTCCCGGATGGGAATGGCCGGCAGGGTGAGGGTTTTGGGGACGGCCATGGTTGGTTCGCCTCAGGGCAATTCGCCTCGACTCAGCCAGCGGCTGAGATGGGCTGAGAGGGAAGGCCCATCACCTCTTCGACCTTCTGCCGGGTGATGCGGAGGGTCTCGCGGGTGGTGCGCTTGTCCGAAGGCAGCTCGTACATGGGCTCCAGCAGAATCTGCTCCACCAGGCTGCGAAGGCCGCGGGCACCCAGCTTGCGGGTGAGGGCCTGCTCGGCGATGGCGTCGATGGCGCCTTCTTCGAAGCTCAGGTCCACGTCGTCCATGTCGAAGAGCTTCACGAACTGCTTGGTGATGGCGTTCTTGGGCTGGGTGAGGATGGCCACCAGGGCCTCGCGGTCCAGGGGCGTGAGGCCCGCCACCACGGGGAGGCGGCCCACCAGCTCGGGGATGAGGCCGAACTTGATGATGTCTTCAGGCTCGACCAGACGGAGCAGGTTTTCCTTGTCGTCCTTGGAGGACGGCGTGGAGCCGAAACCCACGGCCTTGGCGCGGATGCGCTGCTTGATGATGTCGTCGATGCCCACGAAGGCGCCACCACAGATGAACAGGATGTTGCTCGTATCGAGCTGGATGAACTCCTGGTGCGGGTGTTTGCGGCCGCCCTGGGGGGGAACATTGGCGACCGTGCCTTCCACCAGCTTCAGCAGGGCCTGCTGCACGCCCTCGCCGGAGACATCGCGGGTGATGCTGGGGTTCTCGCTCTTGCGGCCCACCTTGTCAATCTCGTCAATGAAGACGATGCCGCGCTGGGCCCGCTCCACATCGTAGTTCGCGGCCTGCAGCAGCTTGGTGAGGATGTTCTCCACGTCCTCGCCCACATAGCCGGCCTCGGTCAGCGTGGTGGCATCGGCCATGGCCAGGGGTACGTCCAGGAACCGCGCCAGGGTCTGGGCCAGCAGAGTCTTGCCGGTGCCCGTGGGCCCCAGCAGCAGGATGTTGCTCTTGGACAGCTCGACTTCGGTGGCACCCAGGGCCTTGCGGGGCGTGAGGATGCGCTTGTAGTGGTTGTAGACCGCCACGCTCAGACGCTTCTTGGCGGCTTCCTGACCGATGACGTAGTCGTCCAGGAAGGACTTGATCTCCTTGGGGCGGCTGAGGCGGGCCTCATGCTTGCCCAGGGGCTTGCCCTGGCGACTCATGCGCAGCTGCAGCTGTCCCGCCTCCAGGCACTCATTGCAGATAAAAGCCTCAGGCCCCGCGAGGAGCTGTTCCACCTCATGGGGTTCTTTGCCGCAGAAGGAGCATTTCTGCTCACGCTTGTATTTGTTCACACTGCACCTCCTGTGCAGTGCCCCTTCGGGGCTTCGCTGCGCAAAGTGGCCCTCCGCTCCTGCTTCGTGCTCACGCTGCACCTCCTGTGCAGTGCCCCTTCGGGGCTTCGCTGCGCAAAGTGGCATTCCGCTCGTGCTTCATGCTCATTCTTGCTCCCGCTTGTGAGGCGCGGACCTAGGCTACATCGTGAATGGTCTTCAGTTCCAGAATCTCGAAGCGCCGGGCCCCCGCAGGGATCTGGACGCGAACTTCATTCCCCTCCTCCAGGCCCACCAGCGCCATGCCGATGGGGGAGCTGATGCTGAGATGCTGGGGATGGCCATCCAGTTCCTCCGGAAGCACCAGCGTGTAGGTGAACTTCTCCTCGGAATCCAGGTCCAGGATCGTGACTTTGGAGCCATAGGCCGCCCGGGATTTGGGCAGACGGCTGATATCCAGGCTGGCCACTTCGGAGATGCGCTTCTCAATGGTGACGAGCTTGTTCTGGAACATGTCGCGCTTGGCCAAGGCCTGCTCGTATTCGGCATTCTCAGACAGGTCACCCTGCCCCGCCGCCCGGGCGATCTCCTGGGGGATCTCCACCAGGAGGGCCTGCTTGATGTCCTTGAGTTCCTTCTCGAGCTTCACGAGCACGTGCTTGGGCATGGGGATTTCCGGAAAAGGAGGGTCAAAAAAAGGCGGGCCATGGGGCCCGGTCAGTCAGGGGAGGTTGAACTCAATTCTAACCACTCCCGGGGCGGAAGCGGAGCCGGAAGGGGATTCCCTTCGCCGGGACGGGTCTTGAAGCGGCGGTGCATCCAGAACCACCAGCGGGGATCCTTGCGGATCTGGCCCTCGATGCGGGCCGTCATGAGCTGGGTGGCTACCCAGGCATCCTTGGCCGCGTCGCCCGTGACAGGCACTTCGAAAGCCGGTTCGAACCGAACCGTGGTGGTGCCATCGGGATTGGGCCAGCTGAACACCGGCAGCACCGGCAGGCCATAGCGCGCCGCCAGGCTGCCTGCGGTGCCGAAGGT
>Ga0302321_100003528_pt1 | contig 13421 bp, 10 predicted proteins | sample Fen_T0_1_FD_202505 | JGI IMG/M metagenome (GOLD analysis project Ga0302321, IMG submission 202505) | Peat permafrost microbial communities from Stordalen Mire near Abisko, Sweden - Fen_T0_1 | ecosystem: Environmental > Terrestrial > Soil > Wetlands > Permafrost | place: Sweden: Abisko...
CGTTCGCGCAAGCCGGCGAGACGGTCAAGATCGCATTCATCGACCCGCTGTCGGGCCCGATGGCCAACATCGGCACCAACATCCTGCACACCTTCCAGTTCATGGCCGAGCGCGAAAGCGGCAAGGGCAACCCGGCCGGCGTGAAGTACGAGGTCGTGCCCTTCGACAACAAGGGTTCGCCGCAAGAGAGCCTGAGCGTGCTGAAGGCCGCCACCGACCAAGGCATCCGCTACATCGTCCAGGGCAACGGCTCGGGTGCGGCGGCGGCGCTGAGCGACGCCATCACCAAGTTCAACGAACGCAACCCCGGCAAGGAACTGGTGTTCCTGAACTACGCCGCGGTCGACCCCGACCTGACCAACAGCAAGTGCAGCTACTGGCACTTCCGCTTCGACGCCGACACCTCCATGAAGATGGAAGCGATGACGACGTACATGAAAGACGACAAGAGCGTCAAGAAGGTCTACATCATCGGCCAGAACTATTCGCACGGTCTTCAGGTTGCCAAGTTCGCGAAAGAAACACTCGCCCGCAAGCGCCCCGACGTGCAGATCGTCGGCGAAGACCTGCACCCCATCGGGCAGGTGAAGGACTTTGCACCCTACATCGCGAAGATCAAGCAGTCGGGCGCCGACACCGTGATCACCGGCAACTGGGGCAACGACATGGCGTTGCTGTTCAAGGCCGCCAAGGATGCCGGCCTCGACGTCAATTTCTACACCTATTACGCGGGTGCGTCCGGCACGCCAACGGCCCTGGGCAGCTACGGTCTGGGCAAGGTCAAGTACGTCTACGGCTACTACCCCAACGTGCCGGGCGACATCATGAAATTCGGCGAGCAGTTCGCAGTCAAGTACAAGGGCGAAGACTTCAGCACGGCCACCGTATGGCACCTGTACAAAACCTTGTCGGCCTCGATCGCCAAGGCCAAGTCCACCGACCCGGTGAAGGTGGCCAAGGCCATGGAAGGCATCACGGTCAAGAGCTTCAGCGGCGACATCACCGTGCGCGCATCCGACCACCAGTTGCAGCAGACCCTGTACCTGGCCACCTGGCAGAAGATGGACAAGAAGAACGCGATCAATGTCGAGAGCACCGGCAACACCTGGGTGTCTGAGAAGACATTCGAACCCTATGTGGCCAGCACGCCCACCACGTGCCAGATGAAGCGCCCGGACTGACCTGCTGCCGCTCGGGGGATCTGGTGGCACGAGTCACGCCAAGTCCCTCGTTCGACGCAATCACGGCATCCGACAAAGAGGCGAGCCCCTGACGGGCTTGCCTCTTTTGTGCGTTGCGACGGCGGAGTTCCTGGCGCAAGGGTGCGTGTTCCCGGTGCGGTAGTTCCAAGTTTTTTCTCAATCACGTATCAAGGGACGCGATGGAGTTCTTCACGATATCGCTGCTGAACGGCATCAGCTACGGGCTGCTGCTGTTCATGCTGAGCTCGGGGCTGACCCTGATCTTCAGCATGATGGGCGTGCTCAATTTCGCCCATGCCAGCTTCTACATGCTGGGCGCCTATTTCGCCTACACCATCGCCAAGTACGTTGGCTTCTGGCCTTCGCTGCTGCTGGCGCCGCTGCTTGCCGGTTTGGTGGGCGCCTTGTTCGAGCGCTTCTGCCTGCGCCGCGTGCACAAGTTCGGGCACGTGGCCGAGTTGCTCATCACTTTCGGCCTGTCGTTCGTGCTGCTCGAGCTGGTGCAGCTCGGCTGGGGCCGCCTGCCGGTGGACTACCGCGTGCCGCCTTCGCTCGATGGCCCGCTGTTCACGCTCTACGGCACGCAGTTCCCGATGTACCGCGGCTTCATGATGCTGGTGGCGCTGCTGATGCTGGTGTCGATCTGGCTGCTGTTGGCCAAGACCCGCATCGGTCTCATCATCCAGTCGGCACTGACGCACCCCGAGATGGCCGAGTCGCTGGGCCACAACGTCCCGCGCGTCTTCATGCTGGTGTTCGGTGGCGGCGCCGCGCTGGCCGGCCTGGCCGGGGTGATTGGCGGCAACGCCTACGTCACCGAGCCGGGCATGGCGGCGGCTGTGGGGCCCATCATTTTCGTGGTGGTGGTGGTCGGTGGCTTCGGCTCGCTGGCCGGTGCGTTCGCCGCTTCGCTGCTGATCGGCGTCGCTCAAACCTTCGCGGTGGCGCTGGATCAATCGGCGATCAGCCTGCTTCAGCAGTTCAGCGTCAACGTCAAGCCTGAAACCTTCGGCTATGCCTTGCTCAAACTGAAGATCTCGCAGGTGGCGCCGATCCTGCCCTACCTGCTGCTGGTGCTGATGCTGATCTTCCGCCCCAAGGGCCTGATGGGCACGCGCGAGGGCTGATGATGAGCAACGCCAAGTACTATCAATTCAAGCCGTTCAACGTCGGCCGACTCGTGGTCTGGGGCGCGTTCGCCCTGCTGCTGATCGTGGCGCCGCTGGTGTTCAGCAGCAGCCTCGCGCTGACCGTGCTGTCGCAGATGGGCTACACGATCATCATCTGCCTGAGCTACAACATCCTGCTGGGGCAGGGGGGCATGCTCAGCTTTGGCCACGCGGTGTACACCGGGCTGGGCGCCTTTCTCGCGATCCATGCGCTCAACCTTGTCGGTGCCGGCAAGTTGCCGCTGCCGGTGAGCCTGGTGCCGCTGGTCGGCGGTATCGCCGGCGCGGCAGTGGCTGCGTTGCTCGGCTGGGTCACCACGAAAAAGGGTGCCAACACCTTCGCGATGATCACGCTGGGCGTTGGCGAGCTGGTGTTCGCGATGTCGCTGATGTTCCCCGAGTTCTTCGGTGGCGAGGGTGGCATCAGCTCCAACCGCGTGGTGGGCAAGCCGTTCATGGGCATCAGCTACGGCCCGCAGATCCAGGTCTACTACCTGATCGCGGTGTACTGCTTCATCTGCACCGGCGCCATGTTTGCGCTGACGCGCACGCCGCTCGGCCGCATGCTCAATGCCGTGCGCGACAACCCCGAGCGCGTGGAGTTCGTCGGCTACAACACGCAGGTGGTGCGCTACATCGCGTTCATCATCGCGGGCTTCTTCGCCGGCATTGGCGGGGGGCTCACGGCACTCAACTTCGAGATCGTCACCGCCGAGTCGGTCAGCGCGGTCCGCTCCGGCGGCTACCTGCTGTTCACCTTCCTCGGCGGCGCGGTCTTCTTCTTCGGCCCGATCATCGGGGCGATGCTGTCGGTGCTGGCGCTGGTGCTGCTGTCTGAAATGACCAAGGCCTGGCTGATCTATCTCGGCGTGCTGTTCATGGTGATGGTGATGTTCGCGCCCGGCGGCTTCTCCAGCCTGATCATGATGAACCTGCGTGTCGCCGCATTCGGCAAATTCCGTCGCCTGTGGGCCAGCTATGCCGGGCTCGCCGCGACGCTGCTCATCTGGCTGGTCGGCGCGGCAGCGATGGTCGAGATGATCTACCACCTGCAACTCGACGCCGGCTCCGGCGACGAGGTGCGCTTCATGGGCAGCACACTGAACATCCAGAGCCGCGGAACCTGGTTCGCCGCCGCTGCGGTGTTCGCGGTGGGCTATGCCTTGTTCGAGCTGGTGCGCCGCCGCTTCAAGCAGGAGTGGGGCACGATCCAGGAAGAAATCGAAAAAGAACTGCAGCGCAAAGGCAACGCATGAGCCAGGGCTCTGTTTCAACTTCGGGCGGGTGGGCGATCGAGCTCGACGACGTCCGCAAGAACTTCGGCAAGACCGAGATCATCCGCGGCGCGAAGCTGCAGGTGAAGGCGGGAGAGCGTGTCGCCATCATCGGCCCCAACGGCGCCGGCAAATCCACGCTGTTCAACCTGATCAGCGGGCGCTTCGGCCTCAGCAGCGGGCAGATCCGCCTGCATGGCGAGCGCATCGACGGCCTGCGGCCGTTCGAGATCAGCCGCAAAGGCTTGGCGCGCAGCTTTCAGGTGTCCAACCTGTTCGGCAAGCTGTCGGTGTTCGAGAACATCCGCTGCGCGGTGCTGTGGTCGCAAGGCTACCGCTACGTGTTTTGGAAGTTCCTGGCCGACCTGCACGACGCGAACGACCGCGCCGAAGAGGTGCTGAAGATGATCAAGCTCGACAAGAAGCGCGACATTGCCGCGGTGAACCTCACCTACGCCGAACAGCGTGCGCTCGAGATCGGCATCACCATCGCCGGCGGTGCGAGTGTGGTGCTGCTCGACGAACCCACTGCCGGCATGAGCAAGAGCGAAACCTCGCGCTTTATCCAGCTGATCCGCGAGGTGACGGTGGGCAAGACGCTGCTGACGGTGGAGCACGACATGGGCGTCGTCTTCGGCCTGGCCGACAAGATCGCCGTGCTGGTGTACGGCGAGGTGATTGCCTTCGACACGCCCGATGCGGTTCGTGCCAACCCGCGCGTGCAAGAGGCCTACCTCGGATCGGTCCTCGCCGAAAGACAGGCCGACCAGCAAGCTGCGGGGCACTGACCATGACGATGCTGAACTTGCAAGACCTGCACGCCTACTACGGCAAGAGCCATGTGCTGCACGGCGTGTCGCTCCACGTGAAGCCGGGCGAGATCGTGAGCCTCTTGGGCCGCAACGGCTCGGGGCGCTCGACCACCGTCAAGGCCATCATGGGCTTGGTCGACGGCCAGGGCTCGATCAAGTGGCGCGACAAGGAGATCCTGGGCCAGAAGGCGTTCCAGATCGCGCATGGTGGCATCGGCTACGTGCCCGAGAACCGCGACATCTTCCCCAAGCTCACGGTGCACCAGAACCTGATGCTCGGCGAGAAGAGCAAGAACAAGCAGCCGCGCTGGTCCTTCGACGACATGTACCAGCTGTTCCCGCGCCTGAAGGAGCGGCAGCACACCGAGGCCGGCGTGCTCTCGGGCGGCGAGCAGCAGATGCTCACCCTATGCCGCACGCTGATGGGCGACCCCGACCTGATCATGATCGACGAGCCGACCGAAGGTCTCGCGCCGAAGATCGTCGAGCAGGTGGCGGTGTACCTGAAGGAGCTGAAGCGGCGCGGCGTGTCGGTGCTGCTGGTCGAGCAGAAGTTGACCATCGCGCTGGAGATTTCGGAGCGCTGCTATGTGATGGGCCACGGGCAGGTCGTGTTCGAGGGAACGCCCACCGAGCTGCGCGCCAATGCGGACATACGCAAGGAGTGGCTGGAGGTCTAACATCTCCGGAAGCGCCGCGAGCCGGCACTGTCTCTGACGAGACAGGAGCCGGCTTTCTTGCTTTCTAGAATCGAACGGTCGTTCGTTTCAATGTCGTCATCCTGTCGACGTCTTTTCAGATTCATCGAGGGCCCAAGCCATGAGTGCCAACTACGAATTGCGCGGCAACATCGCCGTGATCACGCTCAACAATCCGCCGGTCAATGGCCTGGGCTACGAGACGCGGCTGGGCATCACGCAAGGGCTCGACAAGGCGCTGGCCGACAAGAACGTGAAAGCCATCGTGCTGACCGGTGCGGGCAAGGCGTTCTCGGGCGGTGCGGACATCAAGGAGTTCGGCTCGCCGAAGTCGATGGCTGAACCCAACCTGCTGAGCGTGATCTCGGCGCTAGAGAACAGCAGCAAGCCGATCGTGGCGGCCGTTCATTCGGTGTGCATGGGCGGCGGCCTGGAGTTGGCGCTCGGTTGCCACTACCGCCTGGTGTCGCCGGGCACGCTCGTCGCGCTGCCCGAAGTGAAGCTGGGGCTGATTCCCGGCGCGGGTGGCACGCAGCGCCTGCCGCGTGTGGTGGGCGTCGAGACCGCACTGAACATGATCGTCAGTGGCGAGCCGGTGAAGGGCGAGCTGCTTGCTGCGGCGCCGGGCCAGAAGCTGTTCGACAAGCTGGTGGACGGAGATTTGATGACCGCTGCGTTGGCCTTCGCTGCTGAAGTGGCCGAGACGCGCCCGTTGCCGCTGGTGCGCAACCTCAAGTCGCAGCACGCCAACCCCGACGCCTTCTTCCAGTTCGCGCGCAACACCGTGGGCGCCATGTCGCGCAACTACCCGGCGCCGCTGCAATGCGTGGAAGCAGTGGCCAACTCGGTCTACAAGAAGTTCGACGAAGGCATGCGGCTCGAGCTGGTCACGTTCCAGACGCTGATGCTCACGCCCGAGAGCCGCGCGCTACGGCATGTGTTCGTGGCCGAACGTGCGACCACCAAGATCCCCGATGTGCCGGCCGACACGCCGGTGCGTGACGTGAAGAAGCTCGCCGTCATCGGCGCCGGCACCATGGGCGGTGGCATTGCGATGAACTTCCTCAACGCCGGCCTCCCGGTTGTGATGCTCGAGATGAAGCAGGAAGCGCTCGACAAGGGCGTGGGCATCATCCGCAAGAACTACGAAGCCCAGGTGAAGAAGGGCAAGCTCAAGCAGGACAAGCTCGACGCGCGCATGGCCTTGCTGACCACCACGCTGAACTATGCCGACCTGAAAGACGCCGACATGGTGATCGAGGCGGTGTTCGAGGACATGGCAGTCAAGCAGAAGGTGTTCACCACGCTCGACGAGGTGATGAAGCCCGGCGCCATTCTCGCGAGCAACACCTCCACGCTCGACGTCAACAGAATAGCCGCCTTCACCAAACGCCCGCAAGACGTGATCGGCACGCACTTCTTCAGCCCGGCCAACGTGATGAAGCTGCTCGAAGTGATCCGCGGCGAGAAGACCGCGAAAGACGTGCTCGCCACCGTGATGGCGCTCGGCAAGAAGATCAAGAAGACCTGCGTGGTCTCGGGCGTGTGCGACGGCTTCATCGGCAACCGCATGATCGAGCAGTACTCGCGCCAGGCCGGCTTCCTGCTGGAAGAGGGCGCCACGCCCGAGCAGGTCGACAAGGCGGTCGAGAAGTTCGGCTTCGCGATGGGCCCGTTCCGCATGGGCGACCTGGCTGGCAACGACGTGGGCTGGTACATCCGCAAGCGCCGCGCGGTCGAGCAGCCCGACCTCAACTACAGCAAGACCGCCGACCTGTTGTGCGAGATGGGCCGCTTCGGCCAGAAGACGAGCGCCGGCTGGTACGACTACGTGCCCGGGAAGCGCGATGCGATTCCGTCGAAGCTCGTGGTCGAGATGATCGAGAAGGAACGCGCGCGCAAGGGCATCACGCCGCGCAAGATCAGCGATGAAGAGATCGTGCACCGCCTGGTCTACGCGCTGGTGAACGAAGGCGCCAAGATCGTCGAGGAAGGCATCGCCCTGCGCGCCTCCGACATCGACATGGTCTACCTCACCGGCTACGGCTTTCCCGCCTTCCGCGGCGGGCCGATGTGCTACGCCGACCAGCAGGGGCTCTTCAACGTGGTCGCCAGCATGCGCCGCTTTGCACAGAACCCGCTAGACGATGCGGCGTTCTGGCAACCCGCGCCCTTGCTGGCCAGGCTGGCCGCAGAAGGCAAGACTTTCAGCTGACCCGACCCCTCAAGGAGACGATCATGGAACGAGCCACATTCACCCGCATGGAAGAAAGCACCGCGCAGGACTGGAGCCTGATCCGCAACGAGGCCATGGGTTTCTCGCGCCAGCTGCCCGATCGCCTGCTGGCCCACCTGAAGGTTCTCGAAGGCGACTACGGCGGCTTCCCTGTCGACCGCTACACCCACTCGCTGCAGACCGCCACGCGCGCGCTGAAGGCGGGTTGCGATGAAGAGTACGTGGTGTGCGCGCTGTTCCACGACATCGGCGACACGCTCGGTTCATACAACCACTTCGACATCGCCGCCGCGATCCTCAAGCCCTTCGTCAGCGAAGCCAACCTGTGGATGGTGCAGAACCACGGCATCTTCCAGGGCTACTACTTCTTCCACCACCTCGGCCTCAACCGCAACCTGCGTGACCAGTTCGCCGGCCACCCGCACTACGCGCGCACCGAAGAGTTCTGCGCGCTGTACGACAACCCGGCCTTCGACCCGAAGGGCGAGACGCTGCCGATGAGCGAGTTCGAACCCATTGTTCGCCGCGTCTTCGCCAAGCCGAAGAACAGCATCTACATGCCTGCCCTGGCCAACGCTGCCTGATCCCAATCTACCGGAGCACACCATGACCAACGCCGTGATCGTTTCCACCGCCCGCACGCCACTCGCCAAGAGCTGGAAGGGCGCTTTCAACATGACGCACGGCGCATCGCTGGGCGGCTTTGCCGTCAAGGCCGCTGTCGAACGGGCCGGCATCGACGGTGCCGAGGTCGACGACGTGATCATGGGCTGCGCCACGCCTGAAGGCGCCACCGGCAGCAACATCGCGCGTCAGATCGCGCTGCGCGCCGGCCTGCCGATCACCACCAGCGGCATGACGATCAACCGCTTCTGTTCCAGCGGCCTGCAGACCATCGCGACGGCCGCGCAACGCATCATCGCCGGCGAAGGCGACGTGTATGTGGCCGGTGGCGTCGAGAGCATCTCGTGCGTGCAGAACGAAGCCAACAAGCACATGCTGACCGACCCCTGGCTGCGCGACCACAAACCCGAGATCTACTGGAGCATGCTGCAGACGGCCGAGCAGGTGGCCAAGCGCTACAACATCGGCCGCGACCGCATGGACGAGTACGGCGCCGCCAGCCAGCAGAAGGCCTGTGCCGCGCAAGAGGCCGGCCTCTTCAATGGCGAGATGGTCAGCGTGACCACCATCGCGGGCGTCGCCGACCCGGTGCTGGGCCTGCGCAGCAAGGAAGTGACGATCACTGCCGACGAAGGCCTGCGCCCCGGCACCACCAAGGAAGGCATCGCCGGCATCAAGCCGGCCATTCCGGGCGGCGTGATCTCGGCCGGCAACGCCAGCCAGTTCAGCGACGGTGCCGGTGCCTGCGTGCTGATGAACGAGAAGCTCGCCGAGCAGCGCGGCTACAAACCGCTGGGCCGCTTCCTCGGCTTTGCAGTCGCCGGTTGCGAGCCTGATGAGATGGGCATCGGCCCGGTGTTCGCGGTGCCGAAGGTGCTGAAGAAGCTGGGGCTGAAAGTCAGCGACATCGACCTGTGGGAACTGAACGAGGCCTTTGCCGTGCAGGTGCTGTACTGCGCCGACACGCTGGGCATCCCGATGGACCGCCTCAACGTCAACGGCGGCGCCATCGCGGTCGGCCACCCGTATGGCGTGAGCGGCCAGCGCCTGACCGGCCATGCGCTGATCGAAGGCAAGCGCCGCGGTGCCAAGCGTGTCGTGGTCACGATGTGCATCGGCGGTGGGATGGGTGCTGCCGGCGTGTTCGAGGTGCTTTGATGGGGCTGTGCTGAATCTCTGGGCTCTTTTCAACGCAAAGGCGCGAAGGCGCAAAGATCGCAAAGTAAAAGAAGGAAAACAAAGCTTCTCGCTCTTCTTTGCGTCTTTGCGCCTTTGCGTTTGAAAAAACGCTTCGCTGCTCACCGACACTGATCGAAGTCTCCTGCCATGACCTACCGATCTACCCTCGACTTTCTTCTCTATGACTGGCTGGGCGCGGAGGCCCTCAGCCAGCGGCCACGTTTCGCCGACCACTCGCGCGAAACCTTCGCTTCGGTGTTTGACACCTGCGAACGCATCGCGCGCGAAAAATTCCTGCCGTTCAATCGCCAGGCGGACACGCAGGAGCCGCATTTCGACGGCGAAAAGGTGATCCTGCCGCAAGCCTCGCACGATGCGGCCAAGGCGTATGTCGAGTCCGGCATGCTGGCCGCGGCGCAAGACTATGAACTCGGCGGCATGCAACTGCCCTGCGTGGTCGAGATGGCGGCCAACACCTTCTTCTCGAAGGCGAGCATCGGCCTCGGTGGTGGCGGCATGCTGACCAGCGGCAATGCGAACCTGCTGATGGCGCACGGCACCGCGTTGCAGCGCGAGGTGTTCGCGAAGAACGAATTCTCCGGCCGCTTCTTCGGCACCATGTGTCTGTCGGAGCCGCAAGCCGGCTCCAGCCTGTCCGACATCGTGACCCGCGCCACGCCCGATGGCGACGATTTCGAGCACGATGCACTCGGCGCGCGCTACCGCCTGCGCGGCAACAAGATGTGGATCAGCAACGGCGAGCACGAGCTCACCGAGAACATCGTGCACCTGGTGCTCGCCAAGATCCCCGGCGCCGATGGCGCGCTGATCCCGGGGACCCGCGGCATCTCGCTCTTCATCGTGCCGAAGAAGCTGGTCGACGCCGATGGCGCACTCACCGGTGAGCGCAACGACGTGGCACTCGCCGGCCTGAACCACAAGCTCGGCTACCGCGGCATCCCGAACACGCTGCTGAACTTCGGCGAAGGCAAGTACCCGGCGCGCGGCAAACCGGGCGCCATCGGCTACCTGGTCGGCCAGCCTGGCGATGGCCTCAAGTGCATGTTCCACATGATGAACGAGGCACGCATCGCGGTCGGCCTGGGCGCGACGATGCTCGGCTATGCCGGCTACGAGGCCAGCCTCGAGTACGCGAAAGGCCGCCCGCAAGGCCGCCCGATCAACCCCGACGGCAAGAACCCGAAGCAGGCGCAGGTGCCGATCATTCAGCACGCCGATGTGAAGCGCATGCTGCTGGCCCAGAAGTCGTACTGCGAAGGCGCGCTGGCACTCGAGCTGTACTGCGCCAAGCTGGTCGACGAGCTGCACACCGGCGAAGCCGCTACGGCCGCCGAGGCCGGCCTGCTGCTGGAGATGCTCACCCCCATTGCCAAGAGCTGGCCCAGCGAGTGGTGCCTGGAGGCCAACAGCCTGGCGATCCAGATCCACGGCGGCTACGGCTACACGCGCGACTACCCGGTCGAGCAGTACTGGCGCGACAACCGGCTGAACATGATCCACGAGGGCACGCATGGCATCCAGGGCCTGGACCTGCTGGGCCGCAAGGTGGTCATGAATGGCGGCAAGGGCCTCGCGCTGCTGGCTGGCAAGGTCAACGAGACCATCGAGCGCGCGTTGCAGACGACCGAATGGGCCGATCCCGCGAACGCACTCGCCGGCATGCTCAAGCTGCTGGGCAACACCACCAAGGCGGCGTGGGCGACCGGCGTGCCCGAAGAGGCCTTGGCCAATGCCACCCCGTACCTGCAGGGCTTCGGCCACACGGTGCTGGCGTGGGTGTGGCTCGACGTGGCCTTGTGCGCGCAGGCCTCGTCTGCACCTGAAGACCTGCGCCAAGGCAAGCTCGCCGCGGCGCGCTACTTCTTCCGCTACGAATTGCCGCGCGTGCCGGCCTGGTTGAAGGTCGTCGAGACGCGCGACGATACTTGTCGCTCCATGCAAGAGGACTGGTTTTAGGATGACAACCCCCATGCTCACTGTGTTCGCTGCCCCCCACGGGGGCGCCGTACGCTTGGGACGGCCCGGCGCGTACTGACATGAAAACAAGCACGATCGATGTGCTGATCTGGGTGCTGATCTACGGCGGGCTGATCGTCGTGGGTTGGGGCATCTCGGTTCAGCGCAGCAATGACGGCCTGGGCCTCTCGCTCATCGCCGGTGGTGGTGTGGTTGCAGCCATCGGCTTCCTGTTGATCTACATCCGTTCTCGAATGAAGAACCCCACATGATTCGTCACCTTCTTCTGTCTGCCGCCGCGATGGCGGCGTTTGCCACGGGCGCGCAAGCCGCGCCGTCGTACGCCTTTCCGGCCTACACCAGCGCGGCGCAGGTCGACGCTGCCTGCAAGACCCTGCTCGATCAGGCCAAGGCAGACGAGCAGCGCCTGCAGGCCTTGCCGCCGTCAGCGTCGACCGCCTTGCTCGACGAGTTCGACGCGATGACGCAGCGCTACGAAGACGTGGCCGGCCCGCTCGGCTTGCTTGCCTCGGTGCACACCGACAAGCAGGTGCGCGACGCGGCCGACACCTGTGACCTGAACTACCAGGCCTTCGTCAGTGCGTTCCAGCAGAACGCCAGGATCTACGCGCTGCTCAAGCAGGTGCAGACGGCCGACGACATCGATGCCCGCATGCTGCACGACCAGCTCGATGCCTTCGAAGACTCCGGCGTGGCGCTGAGCGCCGACAAGCAGGAGCGTGCGCGTGCCGTGACCAACGAGATCACCCGGCTGGCGCAGGAGTTCGAGCGCCGCGTGCGCGAAGACCCGACGCGTGTGGCCTTCACCGCGACCGAGCTGACCGGCGTGCCGAAGGAAGCCTGGAAGAGCGCGAAGCGCGATTCGAAGGGCCGTTACCTGCTCGGCGTGGACTACCCGACCTACGACGCGGTGATGCAAGGCGCCAAGCGCGGTGCCACCCGCGAGCGCATGTGGCGCGCCTTCCAGAACCACGGCGGCAAGGACAACCTGACGACGCTGCAGCAACTGGGCCAGTTGCGCCGCGAATACGCGCAGCTCTTCGGCGTCGATTCGTTCGCCGATTTCGTGATGCGCCGGCGCATGGCGCAGCGCGAGGCCGACGTCCAGAAGTTCCTCGGCTCGGTGAAGGACACCGTGGCCGCACGCGAAGTGGCCGACCTGGCGCTTTTGCGTGAAGCCAAGGCACGCGACCTGAAGAAGACCGTGGCCGCGACCACGCTCAACCGATGGGACGTGCAGTACTACACCCAGCGCGAGCGGCGTGCACGGTTCAACTTCGACCAGGACGAGTTCCGCAGCTACTTCCCGCCGCAGGCCAGCGTGGACTTTGTCTTCCGCGTTGCCACGCGTTTGTTCGGCGTGCAGTTCGAGTCGGCGCCGCAGCCGCTGTGGCACGCCGAAGCGCAGTCGTTCAACGTGCGCGACATCGCGAGCCAGAAGGTCCTGGGCACGCTCTTCGTCGACCTGTACCCGCGCGACGGCAAGTACGGCCACGCGGCGGTGTGGAGCTTTCGCAGCAGCTCGACCAAGGTGCAGCGCCTGCCGGCCGCCGGCCTGGTGGTGAACTTCAACCGCAAGGGCCTGAGCATCGACGAGCTCGAGACCCTGCTGCACGAGTTCGGCCACGCGATGCACGCGCTGCTGTCGAACACGCGCTATGCCTCGCAGGGCGGTACCTCGGTGCAGCGCGACTTCGTCGAGGCACCGTCGCAGATGCTCGAGGACTGGGTCTACGACCCGCAGGTGCTGGCGTTGTTCAAGGAGGTGTGCCCGAGCTGCAAGCCTGCGCCCGACGACCTGGTGGCGCGCGCAACGAAGGCGCGAGACTTCGCCAAGGGCATCTTGTTTGCACGGCAGCATCTGTACGCGAGCTACGACCTGGCGCTCTACACGAAGGACGCTCCCGAACCGATGGCCACCTGGGCCCGCATGGAAGGCGCCACGCCGCTGGGCCATGTGAAGGGCACCATGTTCCCGGCGGGCTTCTCGCACGTCGCCACCAACTACGCGGCCGGCTATTACGGCTACCTGTGGAGCCTGGTGATCGCCGAAGACCTGCGCACCGCGTTCGCTGAAGACAAGCTGAGCGCCAACGTTGGCGCGCGTTACCGCGCCGAGGTGTTGTCGCAGGGCGGGCAGGTGGCGCCGGCCGAGATGCTGCGGCGCTTTCTCGGGCGCCCGACCAACAGCGACGCCTTCTTCAAGTCACTCAACCGCTGAGCACAGAC
>Ga0302321_100003529_pt1 | contig 13420 bp, 11 predicted proteins | sample Fen_T0_1_FD_202505 | JGI IMG/M metagenome (GOLD analysis project Ga0302321, IMG submission 202505) | Peat permafrost microbial communities from Stordalen Mire near Abisko, Sweden - Fen_T0_1 | ecosystem: Environmental > Terrestrial > Soil > Wetlands > Permafrost | place: Sweden: Abisko...
GGGCGGTTCGGTGATGACACCCCCTTCAAACGGATTCGAATCGAACATCACAGGTTGGTCAACACTGACCGCGACGGCGGGTGCAAATTCGCGTGTCACCGGCAGTTCGAGCGCCTGTCTTGGCTCAGCGTATCTCGCGTGTGACGGTACGAAGCGGAAAGGCGAATGGGATGGGCCCAGCATCAATGTGTTTTCTTACTTGGCGAGTGGCCACACTTACATAGTTACAGTTGCGGCGCGATTCGATCCGCGGAACGCGCCAAGCACCGCCAAACCCCTCATCTTTAGTGCGGTAGTTAGCTGCACGAGTACTAGCGTGAGCGCGGGCTACACCCACCTTCAGCAGATTGACACCCTAACAACTTGGACGCGATTCTCCGGTACGCTCCCAACCACATTGACCAATTGCACCTCCGTCGCGACTGTGGGCGTGTATGTTGAGACGAACGCCAGCGAAGCCGCATACTCAATCGACGTGGATGACTTCCAGTTCATCGACGTGACGTAGGGCACTGTTGAGTGAGGCGTTTATCCAGGACTTCCCCCGAAGCCGATTTTCGCGATCTTGGTGATCATTGGACGCGAACCAGAGTCAGGGGCCCGACCGAAAAATGCCATTGCTCACGTTGGCGGTAGGCGGCGACAACTTGCACCTCGTACGTCGCCGCTTTGCCGATGGGTATGAGTGATTCACCGCGTATGGATGGAGTACCGTGCCAATCCATGCGCGTCTTGATCTTTCAGGGTAGCGCCAGGCAGGAGGGTATCTACCTTCGCGCATTTCGTAGCGTTCCCGCAGTTGGTAGAGTTGTTGACAGAACCATTTGCCGCCCGTGGCTTCAGTTGTATCATTGCGATCGCGCGTGCAAGCATAGAGATCAGTTGCCGACCAGGGGCCTCCGCAGTGGGTCAAACGGCTGGGACACGAGAGGGGCCAGCTTGGCAAGGCCGCATTTAGTCGGTGAAAGTGCGATCTCGTCAATGATGGGTCGCGACAACGTGTCGCGCAGATGCGCTCGTTGCTGAAGTGACGCTTCATCGTCACCAGGCGCACGCCTGTCGATTTTGGGTAGAGGTACTTTTCAATCGCCACCTCGAGCGCAAAGTCGATCGAGTAACGCGCGCCGGGGAACAACTTGCGGGGCGTGGGAGCCGTCTTGACGCAGCAACCGTTTTGGCAACGGGCCTTCTGCTGCTGATGCTCCACCATCACGAAAGCACGCTGCACAACGTGCACCTCTTTGCTCGTGTCGGCGCCACCCATGGACCGGGACAACGTCGCGGACGGCTCAATAGCCACCTTCGCGCAGACCTTCGTGTCCCGAACGATTGATACGCGGCGAAACTTACCCGGCTGGGCTTTGCGCCCGCTGCTGGGCCTTCTGGTTTTTTGTCGGCGCGGAAAGGCGGGTGTAATTGGTCAGTGTGCTAGCCGCGCCGAGGAGAGTTGACTTGACTTGGTGCGCTCGGGAAGGTACGGGTTGGCTCGAAGAAAGCCTTTTCCTCGCTGAGGTCAGAGTGCAGGGTGCAGGGTCAGTGGGTGTTGCTTGGTGGCCTCAGTTCCGCGGTACCGGTCAGGACATCGCTGACAGATCGGTGTAGGGGTAGCTAACGGGTGCTGCGAGGGGCAATGCCATCGAAAGCGACAGTTTTACTGACAGGTGTCGCCTTGTCGAGTGGCATTCGCGACCGCGCGGTTACTACACTGCGTGTGCCTTTGAGTGTGAGCGTTTAGCCTTGGTCGCCTTGTGTAATTGTCCCTTGCTGACGCGCGCAGAACGGGTCAAGCGCGGCGCAGCCGGCGCGCGTTTGTTACGCGCGCACACGCTTGACGCGGTCGAGCACGTTGGCACGCTGTTGACCTTTTCAAGGCGAGCCAGTGTCTCTTTTAGTAGCTCTACGGGTGCCAATTCGATGACGCCTAAGTCAACGTCGTAGAACCAAGCTTGCCAGTGCAGAGCATCAAGAGGTTGTAAGCCCACTTGATATCCAATAAGCGATGTGGATACGAAGTAGTATTCGCCTGCAACCTTGACTTGCCCGACGTGAGCAACTTTGCGCACGAGCCAATGGCTCGGATACAACGCCCGGTGCTTGCGCATCCGGTGCTCAGAAGGCTTGTAGACTTCGGCGGGAGTCTTGTCGTCGAGTGCGTCGTGTGGCCGCACATGATTGAACTCTTGTCGCCACTTGCTGCACGCTCGTTGCTGTTCGCTACGGTCACCACTCAGCACGATTTGTATCTCTCTCGCCATGTCTGCGTGCATGCGCTCGTGTCCCCCATTGTCCTGAGGACTTGCAGGACGACTGCGCATCACTTTGATTCCCAGAGAGATCCACCAGGCAGATAGCCTGCTGATTCCTGCGCGAGCATTGACCGCGATGAATGGGGAACCGTTATCGCACTGTATCGCCTTCGGTACTCCGTAGCGTTTGAAGAGTCGTTCAAAGACGGTGCGCGCATCAACGCCATTGGTTCCGGAGAGCACCTCTGTTGCCAGAATGAAGCGACTGAAGCCATCTCGTATTGTCAACGGCTCGCATCGATCGCCATTTCGCGCTCGCCACCACCCTTTGTAGTCCACTGTCCAAACGTCATTCGGATTGCTGACGACGACCGCTGGCGCTTGCGTTACGCGGGATACTGGCTTGCGCGGTTTGCGACGGCGCACGATGTCAAATCGCTTGAGCACGCGCTTGATTGTGCTCTCTGATGGTGTCTGCATTCCGAACCGCCGCGCGAGAACTATTCGAAGCTTATGCGGACCCCACGATGGATGGGCTTCGCGTGCATCGACTATTGCAACGATCATGTCCTCGGCCGTGCCCAATGGGACCTGACTCGGACGGCGACTGTGCTCCTCTAAGCCATCGTACCCTGACTCGCTAAAACGCTTGAGCCACTTATGGCCCGTCTGCCGTGCAATGCTGAACTCCTTACTGAGCGCTGACACATTGGCCCCGGGTGCCGTGGCCCGTTGTACAAATTCGATCTTCAAACTCATGACTCGGTGCTCCTTCCAGGGCATGCCCTGTCGAAGCACCTGTCAGCGATGTCCTGAGCTTAAATGTGTCCACGATGTCCTGGACCTGCACCCCCGGCTTGTCTCGTCTGATGTGCGATCTCAGTCGCGTGTTCGGCTGACACGTTACATTCGGGCAGAGCGGACGCACCATATTTCCGATTTCCACGCCCATTCCCACGGTGGTTCACACGCACGGCGGGCAAGGTGCTTCATGCGCAATCGGCGCGGTCAATCGAACATCTCAGAAAGGGAATCTCTCATGTCCACAATTACCAAGCCAGCGTATCTCGTCTGCACACTGATCCTGGTCCTTGCCACGGCCTGCTCGCGCAATCCACCGCAAGACACTTGCAGCCCCAATCTCAACTGCTCGTCAACGCCGCCCAATCGTGAGAAGGCAGTGGCGCACATCAAACAGCACGTGACGTACCCGGCAACACGCGAGCAAATTCTAGCAGCCTGCGCACAGACCAAAGAATTCGCTGAAGGGGAAAAGCAATGGATCGCGGACAATCTGCCTGAAGGATCCTATTCGAACGCAGACGCCGTGCTACGCGTACTCAAGCTCTAGCGTCGGATTAGCGAGCGAGATGACGCCCCTGGACTGCACCCGTCCTTCCGTGCCAATGTGACCCAATAGAAATGAACATTCAGTCTCAATTTGGCTTGTTCGGCACGGGAGCTCAGGTTGCAGGCGGAGGCAATCGTAGCTGCTGATTCGGTGTTAATTGCCCGACGGCTTGGGCGCGCGGGCGCTCACGATCCACGAACTCGAACCGGCCTTGACGCCGTCTGGAGTCACATATTCAGTGTACATTTCACGCAATGTGCGCACGACATCCGCTCGATAGCGTTCCGCCTCGCTGCCTGCGAGACGCAATATCTCTCCTGCCGGTCCAATTTCCATGCCGAGCTCCAAGGCCTCGTCGATTGTGTATCCCACGCAAATGTCGGCATCATGGCGTTCGAAGCAAGGCCGTTCGAACCCGGCGAGTAACAACTGGGCACTCACGACATCTGCGCTCGCCATCGAGAAAGGGCCAGGGCCGCAAGTGACTTGATCGCCCTTGTCTGGATGCGGAACGATGGCGAGCACGCGTTGCTCCGCCTCACTCAAGAACGGGTTCTCGACTTTACTCCGCCATACCACCATAGTCAGCAGACCACCGGGAACGAGTGACCGGCGCACGTTGCGAAGCGCTGCCACAGGGTTTGCAAAGAACATGGTACCGAAGCGGGAAAAAGCCCGGTCGTAGGATCCACCCAGATCAACGGTCTGGACATCGCCACTTCGAAATTCGACGTTCTTTGCCTTGAGGGACTTTGCTTCCTGCGTGGCCAATTCGATGAACCGAGTGGCCGCATCGACCCCAACGGCGCTACCTGTCGGCCCCACCCTTTGAGCTATGTCAATCGTCGTATCGCCAAAACCGCATCCAATGTCGAGTACCCGTTGCCCGGTCTTCACTGGATGTCGCTGCAACATCGCGGATCCGTGAATGGCGAGACCCGTGGTCATTGGCTTGCGGAATCGCAGAAACTTGTCGAACAGTACTGTGTTCCAAGCCTCGATAGCTTCATCGTTCGCGTTGAATGTAGATTCGGTCATGATCACTCCTGAATGGGTTGGTTGTCATGTGATGGATCGCGCATGCAGGTGCGGTCTGCCGCTGCAATACGGTTGCGCGCGTGTGCTGAAGGGAAAGGCACTGTTTCCAGTAGCGGCGTGGCTGCCGCGACGTGCCCGCGTGCCTCATCGAGATTGCCCGTTGCGTGAGCGGCCTGCGCCAGCAGTGCGCGAGCCCAAACGATGTACGTGGGTCGCTCGACGGTCTCAGCTGCTTGGAGGGCTCGCCACGCTCTACGTTCGGCCTCAACAGCGTCGCCGGCTTGCAAATCGGATTCCGCTGCCAAGCAGTAGGCTTCACCCAAATAGGCCTGCGCATCGAAGGCAACCAACGCATCGAGTGCGCTCTCGATGTCGAGCGGAGCCACGGTCTTGCGCAGGTCACGCCGCGCGATGGCTTCGATAATTTCCCCCAAGGGTCCTTCGCTTGCCTCACCGAGACGGCACACGACGTCGCGCAATTTGGCGCAGTGTTCGAGCGCACGTTCGGGACGTCCACGTTGCAGTTCACCGGTTGCCAGTCGAAGCAGACACACGGCCCCCAGCCAATACACGCCTTGTTCTTCGGCTAACACGAAGGCGCGCTGCAAAATCTCGAGCCCCGCTTCGAGCTTTCCACGGTATTGCAAGATGAACCCTTCTGCCAAGAGCAGCTCCATGACTTCCACATCTAGCTGCATAGCCATGGACTTGGCCTCGGCTGCCATGGCTGCAGCTTTGTCCATGTCACGCTCCATCATGGCCAAGCATTGGGCCGCATGGGCGAGCGCCAAAACTGCGTTGTTCGATGGAGTGGAGCGTGCCGCCTCGGACATGCGCAGCGAATCGAGTTGGGCCTCGTTGAACTTGCCACGATCGAAATGAAGGTAGGAAAGTGCCATCAGGCCGCGTGTTACTTCTTCAGCATGACCGGCGGCTTGAGCCTGCGTGAGGGCCTTGCGGATCGATGCTTCGAGGACTTGGGTTCTTCGATTTCCAACATCGGCGATAATTGCGACGCTCAGTAACCCGACCTCCACGCGCGCACGTTGCTCGCGACTCAGGCGTGCCGCATGTCTGAGGCCGCGATCCGCCAATTCTGTGGCTTCCTGGGGTGCGCAAAGTCGTAGACAGCGCTCAGCGGCAATTAGACTAAAGCGAGCGGCGAGTTCAGCGTCGTCGCCCATGGCCGCATGGTGCGCGACATCGCCTGCCAAGGTTCCCGACGCTTCAGGCAACTTGGCTAGACTGCGGGCAATTGCCAGATGCATCAATCGCCGCTGCGGTTCGGATATCGCCCTGTAGGCTGCCTTTCGCAACAAGTCATGGACGAAATCGTAGCCAGACGCGCTCTGCGTGAGGTTCGCCGATCGTATGAAGCCTCGGCGCTCAAGCTCCTCCACGGACCGCAGAAAGTCTGCTGTCCCAATGCCGCTCACTTCGAGTAGAACATCGAGAGGAAAAGCTCGCCCAAAAGTGGCGGCCCAAGTGACGATCGATCGGGGCGTGTCGTCGAGGTGGGCCAGGCGATCATGCAACATGGCGTCGAGTGAACTGGTGGGTCCCGCACCGATGTCGAGTGCTCTAGCAACTTCGAGGGCGTACATGGGGTTGCCACCGCTTTCTTCGAACACTCGGGCCGTATCAACTGCCGGGTAATCCAGAATTGCAAGGGCTGCAGTGCTTGCAGCATCCAGAGGCGAAAGACCGATCTGAAGGACGTTGCCCTCGCGTGTCAGGGTTCTCACCAAGCGCAAAGCTGCGAAATTGTCCCCAAGTTCGCCGGGGCGCGCGGCACACGCCAGGCACACTCTCGAGCCAGCGAGCGCTCGCGCAACGTAATGAATGAGTGCCGCAGAGGCCTCATCAATCCACTGGATGTCATCGATGATGATCGCGGTGATTCTTCCATCGGCCTGCAACTGCAACAGACGTTCGACGACGGACTCAAATAGGCGATTGCGATCGAGGGCGGTGTCAGCCAGGCTGCTGGAACGTTCCACGAACGGGGTCGGCGTATCGAGCTGCGGCTCGAGAGCACGCAATGCGTCGATCCAGGCCCCGTAGGGACGCACCATTTCGGCTTCGAAGGCTCTGCCCTGGAGCACGCGACCTCCATCGGTTCGTACCAGGGAGGCCAGTTCAGCGAGTAAGCGAGATTTGCCGACACCGGGTTCCCCCAAGGCCAGCAGCAGTTTCTGGTGAGGCGGATGGCGGTCTGCAATGAATTCTCCAAGAATCGCAATTTCCGCTTCGCGACCAATCATGGGTCGCATCGGAACATCGAAGTGTGAGTCCAACGCCAATGCGCCAATGGGTGTGAACCTACTCTGCGACGGCAAATTGGAAATGGACACTGTGACGGATGTTGTACCTCGTGGCCCATCCGTCGTCGGCAATCGAATCCCGATTGACATGCGAGCTTGCTCGACGTCAATCGAAGGCCCACGATTGAGTTGGCTGCTGAGAATCTGTTTGCAGACTTCGTATTGCCGCAGTGCTTCCTTGGTCCGCCCGAGTTCGCCCAGAATTCGAATGACTTGAGCGTGAGCGAATTGATCCAACGGATCGCTTGCGGTAAGAGCGCGCGCATGGACCAGCGCTTTGTCTGGTTCCTGTTCGAAGCGGGCAACCAGCTCGACGCGTACCGAACGATTCAGGCGGCGCGCTGCCTCGCGTTCGCCGCGGCACCAGTCGTTGTATTGATAGCAGTCGGGAAGGTCGAGACCTTCGAGTAGTTCGCCCTGGATGGCTCGCGCTGCCCCTTCGAGATTAGTCATCGTTGCCTGTTTCAGCCCGACTGAGGTCAATATGCGCAGCTCGTGCAAATCCGTGGTGACACCCAGTGATTCGAACGCGATTCGCTCGCGATCGGCGATCAGTCGCGTCAAGCCAGGTTCATCGATCAAAGGTCGGATCTTGGCGAGGCTCCAGCGCAGGGCTGCACGGGGATCTTCCGGGCCCTCCCACAGAAAGTCACAGAGCTTCTCGCGCGTGTGCGAACGCTGACTGGCAACCAGGTAAGCGAGCAAGGCTCTGGTCTTCTTCGACGCGGGCAGCGCCACGGCGCGCCCGGCGCGCAGCACCGACAACTCGCCGAATAAGCGAATTTCGATGGCCCCAGTGCAAGCAACGGGTCGCGCGAACGAATCCATTTGACAGAAAGTGTACATGTTCCAGTCCAGAACACACGCTTCGAAGCAACCCCTTCTGCCAAATCAGAACGAATGCTTACGGGGCCACTAACCTATGGATGCAAGGCCCCACCGACCCACACAATTGAATTTGGCGATTGCAGGAGGCGGGGTCGGTGCCCCGCCAACCCATGTGATTACGGCCTTGCTTCCAGAACCATGTTGAAGGGAGTCTGAGCTGCGCGCGTCATTTTTGAGAATCGCTCATTGCCGACCACGATTTGTCGCAGGCGCGCCTCGCCCGCTTGCGCTCCGAGGGCTGGCCCCTGATGCGCTAGTGAATGCGGCACGCAGAGCATCGTCGAAGCCGAGTACATGACGCGACCAACCGGATTGTGGTTTTCCTCTGGCTTGTCGCTCGCAAACGGTTCGACAATCATCCAGGTGCCGTCTCTGGCAATCTTGCGGCGGGCGTATTTCGCCGCGCCTCCGGGATCTTCCATGTCGTGCAGACAGTCGAAATGGGCAATCAGATCATAGTCGCTGCCCGGGAAGTCCGTCGATTTGGCTACGTCGAAAGTGACGTTGTCCGATACCCCCTGCGTCTTGGCGCGTTGCCGAGCTGTTTCAATCGAACCCGCATGGTAGTCGAAACCGTGGAATTGAGACTTCGGGAATGCCTTTGCCATCAAGATGGTGGACGCCCCGAGGCCACAACCGACGTCTGCAACCTTGGCACCCTTCTTCAATTTGCCTTCGACCCCTTCGAGTGACGGAATCCAGGAGCTTATGAGATTGCCGATGTAACCAGCACGGAAGAATCGTTCCGTACCTTCGAATAAGCATGGGTGTTGATGTGCCCACTCGAGACCTCCGCCCGTGCGAAAGTTGGCGGTTATCTTGGATTCGCCTGCCCACATGGCCGCCAATACCTGAAATAGGCCAGCCACGAACGCCGGGCTCTCTGAGTCTGCCAATGCCATGGCCTGTTCGGGTGGCAACGTGAACTTGCCGTTGATTGGGTCGTAGGTCACGTAACCTCCGCAGGCTTGAGCGTTCAACCATTCACTAACGTAGCGTTCGCTCAGTTCGGTTCGCTTGGCGAGCTCGGCAGGGGTGACGGCGCCCCCTTCAGCCATTGCCCGATAGAGCCCCAGTTTGTCACCGATGACTACGAGAACTCCACTGGCTGCGCTACCAGCGTCCCCGACGACCTTGCCCAAGAACTCGTTCAGCTTGTCTTCATTGATGGTCATGCTGACCTCCTTTGAACCGAGTCTGCATTCGCGTCGTTTGATTTAGCGTTGTAACGAGCGTGGTATTGTGTGGGGGCTACTGCACCTATTTGCAGTCGCCGAACTGGAACACTATCTCATGACGGCGGAACGTTGGTTTGTGTGACGAGCCGGGAGGCCCCATGGCATTGATCATTTGCGAACGAAAATTCTCCTCACCCATCTCACTTCAGCAATTTGGTGCGGCAGGCGCCACCCTCGGGCCTTGTCTCGATGCGCGAGGGATTCGCTGGATCGGCAGCGCGTTTTCAGCAGACGGCACGCAAAGTGTGTGTCGATTCGAGGCGGTTGACGCCGAGTCGGTGAGGCAAGCCAATCGTGAAGCAGGCTGTCCCTTCGAACGCGTTTGGGCCGCGCAGGAGTTGACTCCGTAGTCCGCACGTCGCAATCGACTTATTGCTCCGGCATCACCTGCCAAATCAACTTCGAGCATAGGTAAAGCGGCAAGCATCTCGGCCTGGGAGTGTGCGATTTGATCCGAGTTGATCGTGCGCGACGCGCTCTACCGACTGTTGTCACGGTGGAGGCCATGGCGATCAAGGGTGAAGATTGCACTTCTCCATTGACGTGGTGATCGAGCACTACGTCGGTGTTGTGCAAGAGTGAAGGTCGTTGTTGTATCAGCTACCGACCGCCAGGGGTCTCCATCAGCCGCGGCCTGTGCCTCTGCCGCGGTCACTGCCTCAGCTGCTCCCTCTTTGGCCCCCGGAACCCTTCAGGGGCGGTACGACCTCAATGTAAAGAAATGACTATTGCTCTCGCACGCACAATTTCCTAGGTTCACCGCGCACAGATAGGCTTGTGCTCGAAGAGGGAGTGAACATGATAAGGCGGATTCTTGCGCTCACCGTTCTCGGTGGCGGGCTAATTAGCATTGCTGGATGTAGCAGCGACGCGAAACCATCAACCGGATCGGCAACAACGTCGCCGACCAATGGTGTGTACACGGTGGATCTGATGTCCAGTTCACCTTCAAGCTTGCCCGCCTGCAACAGCAAGACCGCCGGTGAGACGGCGATGTTGACCTCGACAAACACGCTTGAAACCTGTGTAGCCGGCGTTTGGGTATCGATACCGTGCCTCGTCGGTGGCGGCGTTGCGTACAACAGCACCACGAACACGCTGTGGGCTTGCACAGAAGGCCCGAGTGGCAGCCCCGCGCTATGGACGCAAATCACGATTCCGCAAGGTCCAACAGGCGCCACAGGTCCCACGGGACCAAAAGGATCTACGGGAACACCGGGTGATGCCGGGGCAACAGGACCGCAAGGGCCGCAGGGTGTACCGGGAATGCCTGGTGCCGTTGGCCCGCAAGGGCCCGCGGGCACGCCGGGAGACGCGGGACTGAAGGGCGAATCAGGATCGCTAGTCAAATCCACTCCCGAAGCTCCGGGTGCCAACTGCGCCAACGGCGGCGTGAGAATAGACATTGGCATTGACTCCAACGGTGATGGGGTCCTGGACCCGAGTGAGGTTCAACAGACCACTTATGTTTGCAATGGTACGAACTCGGACGCAGCCTTGGGTTCGGCTTGTTCCTTGCCTAGCCAGTGCCCGCCATCTGACTCTCCGTGCCTCCTCGTGAGTTGCGACGGGACCTGTGGCCTGGCCGGCGCCGCGGCGGGAACCCTATGCGGCGGAGGAACCTGCGACGGGCGCGGTACATGTGTGTGCAATAGCGGACAGAGTGTCTGCGGTGGCGTGTGTGTTGATAAGCTCACCAATGCGCAGAATTGTGGGGCGTGTGGAACAGCGTGCCCGAGCTCGGCGCCGACGTGTACCGAAGGTGTGTGCAAGCACGTGGTCTGGAGTCTATCGGGGTAGTCTTCCGCAAGTGCCTTTCGCTGGATGTTCGATGGGTGCGCTTATTTGGTAAATCGTGCGGCATCACGGGGCCAGGGTGACGATGAAGGAAGCGGTCGCGTCTGACCAGAAAGGTCCGACTTCCGTGGTTCTGAGTCCGATACACACGCAGACTCGCGTAGACGGTCACTCACCTTTCCCCGCGACTTGCACCAGTTCGATGCGCGTGCGTAGCCCGAGTTTCTTCAGGGCGCGCGACAAGTGGAGCGAGATGGCCGATTCGGACACGCCGAGCGTGTAGGCGGCGAGTTTGTTCGTGTGGCCTCGCGATACGAGTTCCACGACCTGTCGCTCGCGCCGCGTTAGGGATCGCGGGCCTTGGCCATCGACCGGATTTTCACAGGCGATGTAGTACCGGCGACCGTCGCGCTCGAAGCGCTCGACGAGGGACCACTCGCCTTCGAGAAGCCCCTTCCAAAGCGAAAGCGCTTCGTCCGGATCGCGCCGCCGGAGTTTGGTTCGCGCGCGGTCGATCTCGATCGCGCGCCGCCGCAAGGCTTCCAGCGCTCGCTTTTCCTTCGCAAGACCGACGGCATGCTCGACGACGCCATCGGGCCGAACAACGGCGTGTTCCTGCGCTGGGACGCGGCGCAGACGTAACGCAGCGCCGATGTGAGTGGCGCAGCACTCAAGCTGGCGCTTGCGCTCGTGCGTGAGCTTCAGGATACGCGGCAGGGGCGCGGTGATAACGAAGAGGAGATCGGAATCCGCTTGCGCGATCACGCCGAGGGAGTCGCGAACACCAAACGGATCCCACCATTTGGTCCTCACCTCATTGAAATCCTCCGGGCCCGCGTCCGCCTTGAAGCCCGGCAGCAGCGCAGAAACCGTTCCGACTAACGGGCGAAACAACAGTGAATGCGCGGGACCTACGTTTCTAGTCATTTGGTGGACAACTTGGAGCATATCATCAGATAACGCTCCGGCCCCGACCTCGATGATTGACCCCGGCTCGGAAGCTCGCACCGTGAAACCGACAACACCCAACCCCGCGTCGAGGTAGGGCACGGTGCTCTCGACGACACCGCGCGCCCACGATTCGAAATCAGGGTTCGTGTCGTACGCCGCTTCGACGGTGGCAATCGGGTCGAAGGCACGCCGCGACGACACTAGCGCTTTTCCGAAGCGCGCGGCCCCTCAAACAGTGCCCGTGCTATCTCCACTCGCGAGCCCACACCTAACTTTCGGAGGATTGACGCCACTTGATTGGCGACCGTCCGCCGAGCGACCCCGCGTTCACGCGCGACTTCTTCGTTAGACAGGCTTTGCGCGACGTACCAAGCTGTCACACGTTCGGTGGGGCTCAGCGTCTTGCCTAGCCCACCATCAATTCCAACGCTGCATACCCAATACCGGCGCCCGTCGAATTCGAACGTGCTTGCCAATTCATTGTTCATTGGAGATGTCCCCCGAAGCATCACATCCGAGTAGACAGTGCTTAGCCTAGACTATGTCCGAGATCATAGTGCGTCAATTGACGCATATTTTACTTGCAAGCGCGCACCGCATCTTGCGGTTGATTTGCGGGGGGTACGCCGGACAAAATGGATCTTGTGTGGGCAACCGCCCCAATCTTGTGGTTGTTTCCAGCCCGAGCTATCGATGGATCCACACATCAGCTTGGACATAAATAAGAATGTGGTACACGGTTCATGCTTCATGGGCGGATATGCCAACCTCTTAGTGTGGGACTACGAAGTGAGTGCCTATATCACAAGCTTCTATCGAAACATTTGGACCAACGCAGACTACACTTTCGATTTCCCGCTGTCCGCATGCGGACACCCAATTGCGGCGCTTGCCTACGGCCCGGGGACGGGTACCTACGCAAACCACAACAGCTGGATAACGGGAACGTTATCCTTCGGTTCTTGTTAGCAACCCAATCGTGGCGCCCTTAGGCTAGCCCTCGGTCAAGCGATCCAGGGCTTGTCTAAGGCGCGGACATGACGTTGGAGTGAGTGTCCCGTGCGGAAGGGGTCTAGCGCCTCTCTGCACTAGCAACCGCTCGGCCTCAACGGGGCGTGGCGCGTACGACGCGAATTTCCTTCACGCCTAAGAGGACGTCCGTGTGGTGGTGGCCTGTATGAGCCCCGAAGAGTGCCCCGCTCACCTCCACGTTCTGCCCGAGTAGGTGCCGGTACCTCGTGTAGGCGACGTCCGAAAGCAACAGCTGAAGATTGCGCACATCAGCCGCCGCTCGGTCGGTATCATCAATCGCCGATGCGTCGACACAAATTGGCTTATCGAGTTGGATGACCCAATAGACTTCTTCCGCGTCCCCGTCCGCAACGCTTTCGTAATTCGGCGGCCCAGGGAATGATTGGCGCCTGATGACTCCTCGTAACTTCACGATGTTCGGTTCTTGCCGTAGGCAATCGCTTTGCGTCGTGGGCGCGGAACTGGGCTCTACCCGTGACGGCGGGCTCGCGTCGGGCAAGTCCTGCGGCACATCGGGAGCCGCCGCGTCTCGCTTCACGTCCACGTACACGACCT
>Ga0302321_100003535_pt1 | contig 13404 bp, 9 predicted proteins | sample Fen_T0_1_FD_202505 | JGI IMG/M metagenome (GOLD analysis project Ga0302321, IMG submission 202505) | Peat permafrost microbial communities from Stordalen Mire near Abisko, Sweden - Fen_T0_1 | ecosystem: Environmental > Terrestrial > Soil > Wetlands > Permafrost | place: Sweden: Abisko...
CGAAGCCGGGATCATCAAGCCGCTCGGTGAGCGCGCAGGCAGTCGTTTCTCCCGGTCGCGCCCCCCGCCACACGAGAGTCGTGTCCGGGTCACGCAGACAACCCTCAGTCGCGATATGCAGGGCCATGACTTCGTACCCTTCAGCGTGGACGTCCGCTTCGGTGCCGGCAACTGGCAACGGGACGACATCATCGGCTGCGTCTACCGAGCCAGCGGCAATCTGTTCGTCAAGCGAGGCGACGCGTACTTTCCGGCATCGCTCCTGCTCGGCAAGAAGGTCGACCCGGTTTCTGGTGTGTGCCAGGCAGCCCCTGCGCGATCTTAAGCGACCATCGGCGCGATAGCACTGTTGTGGCGTCACACTCGTTGGCAGTCACGACGTTGCGCCACCGCTTCGGGGAGCTTGCGGACGCTGCCTTCGGCGTCCCAGATGGCGAACCCGTGAATCGTTCCGCGAGTGGCGTACCGCACGCGCAATTCCTACTTCGTGCACGAAGCGAGATTTGCGCTGCGAGGCGTCTCCAGAGCACGCGGCCTGCGGCGGCACGAGACACTTCATGTGACCGGCAATGCGTGAGCCACAATCACAGCGAGCATCATTCGCGGCGCGTTCGTCGAATCTGCCCGTGTTGCAACTGGTTCCAGAGATGCGCGATTGACAGCTGGCGCGGTTCAGATCTTCCATGCCGCAGCGAGCGCCGCTGAGGCGCCAGGCGGAGGAGCACGCATGTTGATGAAATCTGGGTCGCGGGCCCGCACACGCGCGAAATCGAGCCACAACCTGGGCAGCGGCTCTGTTCAACCGCTGGAACAGCAGCACGCACGCGGGCTCCAGGCTGAGCCAGGCGAGCGGCGGGCCCCCTTGCAGCATGGGTATTGATGATCACGCGACACGGCAATCCCCGACCCAGCCTTCGGCGTCGCATGCGGCTCCGAACTGGGATCGCGGTGGCCCTGCTGCTCTGCGCTTCGTGCGGAGGGAAGGCGCATCAACCTTTCGCGAACGTCGCTGCCACCGCGAACAGCGGCGCGTGCCGGGCCGTGCGAGTACCCAAAGAGCACCGTGCAGTCGCACAAGCGTGCCCGAGCGAGCGCGGCAGCCACGAACCCATCGACATGTCCGCCTGCGCGGACCACTCAGGCGCCAAATGCACCAAAGATGCGGATTGCACGGCCGGCCAGAATGGCCGCTGCAGCCTTCCCCACAACGAACCGTGCGACACGGAGTGCACCTACGACGAGTGCCTGACGGACTCGGATTGTGCGGCAGGGCCATGCGTCTGCCGCATGAGCGGGACCGACACGCTCCAAAACATTTGCCTGCCTGGCAATTGCAAAACGGACTCCGATTGCGGCAGCTGCGGGTACTGCTCGCTGAGCGCCACGCCTGTTGGGCACGATTGTCGCGTGGACTACCCCATGTACAGTTGCCACACCGCGGCCGACGAGTGCATCGACCCAAGCGACTGCGTGGACGGTGGCTTCAGCTATTGCGCCTTTGGCGCCTCGGACGCGGAGCACTGGGCGTGCGGGACTTGTCTGCCGTTTCCGGTTCCGTGACGGCGGAGCCGACCGCGCAAAAACGCGCGCCGACTTTGCTGCGCACGCGCAAACCTCAGCGCGAACACCACTGAATACGTACTGACACTTCGCACGTGCGAGGCGACTGCCGAGCGCACTCCCCCGTTAACGCGCTCGGTTCGGGTTGGACGACGGCAGTTCGAATCTGCCCGCCCCGACGATAAGAGATACGAGACTGAAAACCCGGCACCCGAAGCCGGGTTTTCGCTTTTGTAGGTTCGTGACTAGTGCCGCGGACGCGAGTCGTTTCCCACTAGTTACCCAAAGGCTTCGCGTTACCCGGAAGCCGTGACACGGCGTCACGGAGGTCTGCACCTGAAGCATGCAGGTAGCGCTGCGTCGTCAGCAGCTTCGAGTGGCCCGCGAGCTCGCGGACCGCTTCGAGGTTCGCCCCGCCGCGCACCAGCGCCGACAGGAAGTAGTGCCGGAGCGAGTGGAAGCTGCGAGCGGGCAGCGAGTGGCGCTTCTGGACCTCCTTGAGCGCGCTCAATACCGCCTGCCGTGAGGGTGTGCGGCCGTTGGTGTTCAGGACCACGCGGGCAGCAGGTAGCTTCCCGCGCATCGCCTGCGTCAGGACCTCGGCCAGCGGGGCGCCGATCGGGACCACTCGTTCGTCCCCTGATTTGGGGGCAACGGGCTTGTTTTCCGAAAGCGCCCAGCGAACCGTGATGATGCCCTGTTTGAGGTCTACGTCACGAACCTCCAAAGCCCTCACCTCGCCTTGCCTCAGTCCGGCAAGCGCCCCAAGTGCTACGGCCACGCTCAGCCATCCGGTGGCGTTCGCGAGCATGGCGTTGACCTCGTCGGTCGAAGGCGCGCTGGGCAGTTTCCTGCCCGGTGGCGGGGCCTTCGGTAGGTCGGGCATCGCTTCGAGCGCGCCCGTCTCGACCGCCGCGGTCAAGAGCGTGCGGAGCAAGTTCACCGGGCCGCGCGACTGGACGCCGCGCTTTCCGAGAAAAGCCATGAACGCTCGAACCGTGGGCGCGGTGATTTCGTCGATGTGCTTGTCACCGAGCTCATCGAGAAGACCTTGGCTGAGGATCCCCTCGTAGCGCTTCCAAGTCCCCGGCCGAAATTTCGTCCGGAACAGCGGCTTGAACGTCTCCTCAACGAACGCGCGCAGTATGGGCGCATCCGGTCGGAGCTCGAGAGTTCCGGTCGTGTGCGCGATCTCCATCAGCCGGCGCGCTTCTGCATCTGCGCCTGCCCGCGTTTGAATGCGAGCATCCTTCCGGTAGCGCTTCTCGCGTCCGTCTTTGTCTCTAAATCGAAAATCAATGACCAGGCGGGACTTGCCATCCCGCTTCCGTTTCTGAACACCGTTACTCAGCTTTCCCATGGATTTCGCTCCGTGGGCGCCTGCTCATGCGTGACAAGACGGAGCATAGCGTAACGCCCGGCGATGGAAAGCGACGGCGGCATTCAGGCCTCTGGGAAGCGGATGCGCCAGCTGCTGCCGAACTTGAACGCCGTGATCCCGCCGCCGACATCGGCCACGATTGAGCCGTTTTCCAGACGTTGCGCGCGTCGAAGCCGCGCACGCAAGGCTGTGGGGTGCACGCCCAGCTTTGCAGCCGCGGTTTCGACCGTGTCGAAGACCGCAGCCACCGGAGCGTTCGACGCCTTGCGGGTAACGCGCTTGCGGGCTTGCGGCGGCGATTTCGCCACTTCGATTGACGCAGCGCCGTCAGTCGGCCCGCGATCAGTTTCCGTCTTACTGTCTGACATTGCCTTGTTCCTTTGCTGTTCTAAGAACCAAATCGTTTAATCCCGTCGCGCTCCGCCGCGACATACGCTTTCTCGTCGTCATCGGAGTGCGTCTCGGTCACATCCGGCACATGCTCGAAATCACGAGTGGTTTTTGTGCGGCGTGCATCCGTCACCAGGTGGACCGGTGACGGATTGTCGGGCGGCGAATTCACCTGCGAATCCCGACCTGTGCCGCTTGAGCCGGTTTGCTCCACCAGGTAGCGAGCGAAAGCGTCGTTGAAATCGGCCAGGACATAGCTGCGCGCTGTCTCGGCGCCCTCACGTACAGTGCGCGAACCAATTCCGAACCGACGCAATCGAACGCCGAGCTGCCGCGGCGTCAGGGCCCGGCCTCGACTGGCCTCCGACCAAGGCCGCTCCTCCAAGGCCACAAGAGCGTCGAGAAGTGACTTCGTCGGCAACGAAGCAGCGCCTTTCTCGTCAAAAATCGCTCGAACGTCGGAAAGCAAAAGCTCTCCGTGCGCGTCCGTCTGTGACCCTCGTTCGCTCAGGGAAAGGGACTGAGCGGCGGTGCGAGCCCTACCAGGCCAGCCATCGCCGGCGGCGTCCGCGATGGCCAGCAACGGCTCCCAGTTGTCGACGGCACGATCATCAAGACCGGTAGCAGCTTGCGGCTCCGCGTTTCGTAGGCGCTCGACTTCATCTCGGGCCCATTGGGCGATCTTGCGATGCAGGTCACGAAGGGCCTCTCGTTGGCGCCGGCGGAACGCTTCCACCTTCTCACCCGGCGAGCGGCGCTTCATCGACACGACGACTGAGCGGTCCATCAACGTGTCGTGCTGCTTACCGATGCCGGCGAAAGCGACTGCACCCCAGGTATTGAAGACACGCGGCTCGTGCTCGTCACCGACACAGCGCGGCACGCCAGCATTTTGCCGATCGTGGCCGGCGTTCAGCACGCCGCGCACATCGTCACGGTCACGCAGGAACGTATCCACTTCGTCGACCAGCAGAGTCGGCCGATGCGTTTCGAGCGTACGAAAGAGTACGGACGCTGTGATGTTCGTCGCCGGAAGCGGTCGACGAACAAGTGCACCCAACAATTTGAGCAGCGTAGATTTCCCGCACCGTTTTTCCGGAGAGATGATCGCGAGGCGCGGCGTGATCTGAGCGGCGTCGATCGCGTGAGTGTGCAGAATCCACAAAGCGATTGAGACGGCGCTCTCGACGGGCAGAACGACGTGCTTGAGGATGGTGTGATGCACCTCGTCTAGTAGCTCTGAGCCACCAACGCTTTCAGGCCACGGTTGCGGCTCGGGGAACAACATGGGGGTCCCCTGTTGTTTCTCGTCACCGGTCTTGGACTGGCGCAATGCCGCGTCCGCCGTTGCTGCAGAAAAGCCGTGCCTTTGGAGCAGGCTCTCACGTAGCAACGCGCGGCCCAGCGAATCGAGGGAAGCCGAGCCTCGATTCAGCTCCCGCAACGCCCGTTCGCGCTCTGCCGCGGATGATTCATCCGTAAGCAATGCAACACCCGAACTTTCAAGAAGCTCAGCAACGCTCGCTGCTCCGACCGGGTAGCGGGACACACTCGCCGCAATGCGGGCGACCTCCTGATTGGCGAGCGGCGGCTTGCACTCCTTCCCGTTGATCGCCGACAAGTCGCGAAAGATCTCGGTCTCCGACGCACCGTTGCGGCGCAGACGCCCGGCGACCGACGTCAGATGGTTGTTTCTTCCACCACCAACGACTGACGAACGCTCGGCTCGTCCCTGCCCTTCATTCAGGAGCCACGCTGGCGCCAATGCGAACGGGGCTTCGTCGTAAGCTTTGCCGACGGCCCAGGTGTAGGGCCTGCCACTGACGTGCATGCTTGGCGGTGCGACCACATAACCGCCGTCGCCTTTCAGGTCGATGCCGCGGAAAATGCCGTTCTTGCATGCGACAGGACGCTCGACGGCAAAGTAGTAGTGTTGCCCGCCCCCGCCAGTGTCCACCGCCGGGGTGAGCGGCAGGGGCCCGTGCTTGGCGATCAGCTCTCGAAGTGAAGAGTCACCGCCGTTGCGCGGGTCAATATCAAGCACCACATGGCCACTGCCGGTCGCGAGGGCGACGTTGGAGTGCTCGCTCGCGGTCCACCACATCCGAAGCTGCTCGACGATCTTCGTGGCGTCACGGTGACCATGTTTTGTTCTGGGGTGCTTACCCGGAGCGCCACAGTCAGAACGCCCGCACAAGCACATGCCGCCCGCTACGCCATGGGCGGGGAAGACTGAAAACCCGGCCTTAGCCAGCTCTATCGCCTGCTCACCCAGGCTGCCGAGACGACGGACCATGGTCAGGCCTTCGGAGTGCTCGGTAGGCCGGGATCGGGCGGCGGAGTGACGCCCAGCTGCTTGGCTGCAGCAGCGAGACGGATGCGCGTGCTTTCACGGACGCGCGACGGTTCCAGGTAGGCGCGAACTATAGTGCGATCGTCGATCCCTAGGGTGGTGACGCTCAAGCGGCGGCGATCATGCGGAGACGGTGGCCTCCCTCGCGCGGCCAGGTCATCTTGGGTACGTTTTGCGGACATGATGTTGGGAAGGGGCCACGAACTTTCCGACCAAACCCCCGGAAGTTCGTGTCATGGCCTCGGCCACCAAGAGCGACCCCTTTTCAGAAGTTCGCCGCCATATCCGAGAGCGCTCGCCAGGGCTCAACGAGCACGAACTTGACGACCTGACCGCCGAGGCGATCAGGCTCGCACTGGAAGCGAGCCCAGAACTCGCCGGGTCGCCGCTCATCGCTGCCGCGTGCGCGGAGATCGAGGTCGTCCTGCGGCAATGGAGAAACAATGCACGCCGGGGCCATCGCGTGTCCGCCGCTTCGCCACGGCACGGCGCGGCACCTCGGCTCGAGACACACCGCCGAAATCGTCGCCCGCAGTCGCCGAGGCCACCAAAGGGCGTCGTTCCTATCAAATTCCAGGATCCGGTCGCTCGATTTATCACGACCGGAACAGCCGATCTTCCGACTGGCGAGACAATGCTAATGGCGCACCGGGTCGGCAGTTTGCTGGTCCCGGTCTCTCACGGTGAACCGTGTGCTCCCGAGCTACGCGAAGCGCTTGAGCGCACGTTCCGCGCCACATTGTCACTCCCCGTGGAACAAGCGTGGGCCGATGTGCTCTTGGACCGGATCGAGTCTGTGAAACTCGAAAAGCTCCAATGGGATGCGCTGATCGCAGACAAGGCCCGTTCGCAGCAACCGCCTGAGAAAACCGAAATCCGCGGGCGGGTTGTGGAGACGGGGGCCGCCGCGACAGTGCCGGCAACCGTCACCATCGTTCGGCAATGGGGGAATCGACAGGTGCTCCAAGTCGACGGCCAGCTCGAAGATGGACGCCCCGTACGGGGCTACGTCATCGGAACGCTCGGCACCCCGACACCGCCGCTACCACCTAGCCACGAGCTGAGTTCGCGACGAATCCTACTCACCACGATCGGCGAGCTCGCATGTTGGCCGGCAGCGAACAGACTCCCGGACTACCTGCTCGATGTTGAGCTGATTTCCTGGCTCGTGGAACGAATGGGCTTCGATGGCGGCGGTGGCGGCGGCGCCGGAGGCACAATTAGCCGCAGCTCGATGACAAAGCTCGTTGTAAATCCCTCGGCGCTTGCGACCGAGATCGAGCGATTCAGTCAGCGAGTCGAGGAACGGTGCACAGACGAGGAGGCGCGCGTCACGAGAATTCATTTCCAAGCGCTCGCCGAACGCATTCGAACGCGGAGCGCTACGAGCAGCGAGTAGCCCTCGCTCCTTTACTGATCCTCGCAAAGCGCGTCGACCAACGCAGCAAACTCGGGATCGCGCATTAGGATGCGGAGCTCGCGTTCAGAGCAGGAATCCAGCATTTCGACGAGCTCAAGATGGGCAGCGACAAACTCGAGGACCTCAGCTTCGTGACGCAACTCGTTGACGCGCTGGTCCGCAACGCGGACTCGCTCATCGGCTTCGCGCTGCCGCCTTTCAATTTCCTCCTGCTGGCGAGCAACCGCAGATTGACGATCGCGTTCCTCGATATCATCGGGCGGCGGCGCGTCTTCCTCGGAGTCAGCGTCGCGGCTAGCGATACCCCGATCCCCAATGGCGTCGGTCAGCCACGCGCTACGGCGCTCACCGTGCACGCTCGGATCGCGACGGACCTGCGCCACGCGCTCGACCTCCGCCGGATCGAACTGGAAGATGCCGTTCCGGTCGCGGACCGGATGGAGCACATTGCCCTCCATGCGCCGAACGGTTGCGATAGACTTGCCGAGACGTTTTGCGACTTGCCCGCGTGTGAGCATTCCGTATCTCTAGCAACGCGAAGCAGCCTGTCCATACCCGCCCGGGCATGCCGGCAGGTTTCGCCATCCGAATACCTATCGAGTTCTCAGCTCGGAGTTACACGCCGTTGCGAGGCGTTGCACCGGCGCGCCTGCGCCATCTAGGATTCGCGACTTCATGATGGCTCAACCACGTGGCGAGCCCGACGTGTCGATGCCCCAGCCGGGCAAGCCGGCGGACACTCGGCGCTATTCAACGGTAGCCGGCAGGCGGCGTGACGGGTAATGTGCAACGCTGGATGCCAACCACCCGAGTAACACCGCACTAGCACGACTCACCATGAAGGGCGGGCAAGTCGAAAAGCGCGGGACTGAGTTAGCTGAACTCGATGCGCAAAGTAAAGTGGTGACGATCGAACGCGCCATTGAACCGCCACGCCGCAAGCTCATCCTCGCTCGCTGGCTGGATTTGTTGCTCGCCTCCTTCTGGGCGGCGAGCGTTGTACTGCTCGCGTTCGCGTTCTTTCACAAACCGCTAGTCGACATTGCGGCGTTGCCCCCGTGGGCACTCGTGGCCGCCCTTTGTACAGTCGTCTCCGGTTACATGCGCGTCCCGCGGCAGCGACGAGCCGCCTTCTTGGGGTTGCCACACATCACGACCTATCCTCCTCTTTGGGTCGCCGGTCTCGGTGGCGCATGGTCCATCGTTCTCGTCGTGGGCCTCGTGCCCGCGGTACGCGAAAGCCTCAAGCTGCCGTTTGAGTCTGCTGTCGCGTTCAGACTCCTCGCGATTGCGGAAGCGATCGGAGCGGTTGCAATCCTCCTGACCCTCGTTGCTTGGAAAGCAAGATTACGTCACTCAACCTCTGCGGCGCGCCGCATTGACGCGCAGAGCGTCGCATCGAGCCAACCGCAGCTTGAGGGCTCATTCTCGTGGATCACTACTTGGTTAGCCGAGGACGCACCGATCGATCGCGAAGCGGATGACCGTTTCGATCATCGACGGATCGCGCAAAGGATCGCCGCTCGCCTGGTGAAGCCGGGCACACCGGCACAAGCCGTCGTAGGAAAACTTGGCTCCGGCAAGACCGGCCTGCGGAAGCTGGTAGCGCGCTCACTGAAGCGACTCGGCGAGAACAATGTCCACGTCGTTGCGGTGGAGCTTTGGCCGTACGAAACGAGCCGCGCAGCTGTAGAGGGCGTGGTCCGGGCACTTGTCGACGCGCTCTCAGCCGAGGTCAATGTCGTGGCTCTCCGAGGTCTTCCTGAATCATACGTCCAAGCCATGAGTTCGGCGGGGGGAGCTTGGTCCGCGGTTGCTCATCTGCAAGGCACTCCGCGAAGCCCGTTCGCGGTACTCGAACAGATCGATGCCATCGCATCGGCAATCGGGCAAACCTACGTCGTCTGGGTAGAAGATCTCGAGCGTTTCGCTGGACGTGGCGGAGATAGTGGGCAGGAGACCCTCGATGAGGCCGAACGCTTAAATCCGATCCGTGCGTTGCTCCACGGACTAGATCGGCTCCAGTCAGTGAGCGTGATAACTGCGACGACCAGTCTTCACGTCCGCTTCGACTTGGAGAAGATCGCGCGTTTCGTTGAGGAGCTTCCGGACTTGCCGGAACAAGAGGTCGCGAAGATCCTTGCCACGTTTCGCAAGGGCTGCCGCGAGCGGTTTGACGTGATTGACCCCGCCAGCCCTTCAATTCGGAAGGAACTCGACGAACTGCTCAACATTGAGCGACTTGAGGCGCGGCGCGCCATCTTAGGAACTGCAATTCGTTCGCTCGGCGATGCGCTACCGGCACTCTGCCCGACCCCTCGCTTTCTGAAACACGCCCTGCGCACCGTGCTCGACACTTGGACACGGCTAGCCGGAGAGGTCGATATCGATGACCTCCTCGCCATGAGCTTTCTCCGCGCCGCTCAGCCTGAGGTTTTTGCACTCGTGCGCCAACATCTCGACGCTCTTCGCGGGCGCGGCGTCTCGCGAGGAGAGGACCAGCGTGCAGCACTCGAAGGCTGGGAGACGGACCTTCGAGCCCTGCAGCTCGACATTCGAACCCGAAGGGCCGTCGAAGCGATCATCAAGTTCGTTTTCGGCGACGACAACGGCGACAACAAGCCACAAGGCTTCCGCCAGAGTGGCCAAGTGGACTATTGGCAGCGCTTTGTTTCGCTTCCAGTGCTGTCGCTGGCTGAACGGGATCAGAGCGTGCTGAGTTTGATCCACGCGGACGGCGACGAGGAGCTACTGGGCCTGCTTGAGGACAGCAGTCGCTCGGACGTGCTCGAGAATTTTGCCAGGTTGGTTTCGACCGAGCAGCTGCGGCGGTTGCTTGTCCCGTTGGTGAAACGCCGGATCGCGGAAGATCCGTCAGGCTGGCCGGAGGGAGAAGTTCCAGGGCTCGTATCGCTCTGGCGAATGTGGCTGAGACGGTCCGAACGCGGGGACCTCAAGCCTGCGGATGTCCTCCAAGAGATTCGCGCAGCGTTCGAAGCCACCGTCCCTCGAAGCCTTCTAGTCGCAGCGAAGATCGAACAGTACTTCGTGAATCCCGGCACTGAAGTTCATCGCATGCTCGACGACAACAACACCGCCGGCCTCGTCGACACCGCCAGGGAGTATCTGCGAGCGCTTGTGACGCGAACCTACGACGGGCGTGCGGACGCTTTAGCCAACGCACTCAAAGAGGCTCCACGAGCGACACTCCTCTGGATCTGCTGGGGGATTGATCGGGTTCGAGCGGGCGCAATGACGGGCGCGCCATTTTCCGGCTGGTCAACGCTGGCTGCGACGATTCTAGATGCGGCCAAAATTCGACCCGTCGAGCTTCTACCTCAGGTCGCCTGCCTCGTTTCGCGGGAATCGACGCAGTTCGTCACCGGCGCCAACCTCGCAGTGGGCTATGCGTTCGATCCTACCGCGGCGGCGAACCTATTCGGCAGCGCTGACGTTGTTCTGGATCTCTTCGAGACGCAAGATTCAGCGCGATGGGCCGGTGTGGGACCGGTGGAAGCCGTTATCGTGGCCGTGAAAGCGCGGAGCGCTGCGCCGTAGGGACGCAAGATTTTGCAACCGCGTATTCCGGTCGGAACGCCATTTGAGCTTGCTCTGCCAAGTAGACGTCGGGGCGTTGAGGAACCGGCGAAGTCTCGGCTAACATCTTAGGAGTTGAAAATGTTACAGATTGCGAGTGGGAGGTTTTTCGAGACAACGGATCTTTACGAGCACGCGGGCACGGGCGTCCTCTATTCCAACTTCTCCTGGGTGCGCGAGATTGTAACGTCTGCTGCAACGCTAATTCCCGCGGACACCACGAGCGGAAGCTCACCGACTTCCTGGGTCGTCCACTACGTCAATCGAATGGAAAAGATTGAGCGCGCAGGCGCACTCGTCCGGGTCGGGGACGCCGAGCTCATTGAACAGATTCAGCTGCTTTGCATTCTCGGGCTCGGCGCGTTCTTTCATGTTGACCGCGATGTCGTCGCACATGGCTGTCGACCGCGATCTGTTGGCCAACACGATCACAATCCCCCCGCAATGTTCGTTACTCGACTGCTGCAGCCGTCAGTGCCGGGAACAGTCGTGGACGAGGCTCATCTTCAGAAATTTATAGACGACGCAATTCATCTTCCAAGAGCCAAATACAAGGCAGTCGTCGCCTGCGCCCGAGCTCTGTGCGATTCTCTTGTTGTCGCGTCATACAATATCCATCTGGCGTACTCGATGCTCGTCTACGCGCTGGAATCACTGAGTCAGCAGTTTGACGCTTTTGAGCCGACCTGGGATCACTTCGAACAAGGCTTTCGAAATCAGCTAGAGAGTGCACTTGATGGTGCATCGGATTCCGTATCCGAAGCCGTCAAGGAGGTACTCACCAGTACCCAGCACAATAAACTAATGGCGCGTTTCGTTGAGTTCGTGACCAAGCATGTGACGGATGAGTACTACCGAGGCGAATCACCGGCCACGGGCGCGCTGCGGGCTTCCGATCTGACCCGCGCGCTACAGACTGCCTATGCGACGCGCTCTGGTTTCGTCCACAAACTGGAGCCGATACGCGCACAGATCTGTGTCCCTCAGATCGCGAGCGGGGAAATCTTCGAATGGGATCAGCGTCCACATTTTACCTACCGCGGCCTCGTCCGGCTTTTGCGGCACGTTCTCACGACCTTTGTGGAACAAGGCGAACGGCTCGAGTCGGAGCCCTATCCGTGGCGCGGTGAGATTCCCGGCGTGGTCGTCCTCAATCTGGCTCCGCAGTACTGGATCTGGAAGGCAGATGACTTTTCTAGCGCCAAGGCACCGAGCGTGTTGAGCGGCTTCTTGACTCATTTCAACGAAGTCAGAACTAACAGCAGCGCTTTCACGGATATGAGAGCGGTCCTAGCAAAGTGCGTCGAACTTCTTCCCGGCGCAAAAGCAAGAGAGAAGCGCGCAATGTTACTCTTGATCGCGCTCTTCAACCTCGCAGTGCGAGAAGAGGACCGCGTCCCCCGCTGGAACGATCACTTCGAAAAACACGCCAACGCGCTTGAGAATTGCTGCGTCGAGCGCCTTATCCTCGATCTCCTACTGGATCAGGAGTGGACCTGGTCAGCGGCCGATTGCGCCGCGTGCGTCGAGGAATACGGAAAGAAGCGTCATCACAAAGACACTTTGCAAATTCCAAGGATTCAGCAGCGCGCACTGGTGCTCGGCGTCTACAATAAAATGATCACGGAGGGGCTGACAGACACCGCAACCATCTGGGCCCGACGCGCCCTACTGGATGAGGCGGGAGCGCCAGACCTGCAATCAATGATCGAGTCGACCGCAGCGAAATTCGAGCGATTCGACTTGAAGGCGATGATGTGGGGGCACGACCCAGAGCAAAAAAGGGACACCTAAGTCGAGTGGAGCGCTCGGGTGGCGACGCAGCTGAGTAGTGCTCGCCAATCCCCGCGGCACTTACCGCGCAATCGGCGATTCACCCTACTCGACCTCAAGACGCTCCCTTCCGCGGGTTGCGCGCCTGACAATCGACGCAGTGCGCGCGCTTGAAGGCGGCTACTAAGGCCGCCCCATCCGAGTGCGGGAACGCCGACTCGCGACCGAGCTTGGAGCATATGATCCGCTTCGGGGTCGGCGTCGCAAACATGGTCAATACGGACTGCTCGTGGTCAGAGTGTTCAACGTGCCGCATGTATCGGCACCAGTCGCGCCGCGCCGCCGCCAGAACTTTTTCAGCCGTCCCACTTGAGAGCAAATTCTCAGCACGCGAGTAGGGAATGCCCAACGTTTCGCAACCGCTACGCGCCATGGCCAGCAACTCCACTGAGCTCAAGTTGGCCATCCGGTCGTCGATGGCATCTTCATCCTGAAACTCTTTGGCTTGAGCACGCCACTCGGCAAAGGCGTCCTTTCCAGCCAGCATGTCGTCGGCGTGGCGCTCTAGGCGCGCATAGCGGGCGAGCGACGCGCGACGCTTGACCTCTCCAGCAATGCGCATCACTTCGGCGCGATCCCCGGTGGTATCCGCGAGGACACCGACCTCAAGTTCGGCGCGAAGTTGAAGCTCGAGATTGCCCAGGCGCTTGGCCAAAGCAACGACCTCACGGAGACCGGTGCCGATATCGGGCGAAACAGGTGAATCACGCTCACCTTTCGCGTCTCGGAAAAGCGCCTCTTGTGTATCCGATGCGTCGAGCCCGTTCTTGAAGGCTAGCGCCGCTGACGCGATAGTCGCGATGTGAAAGAACGCGCGACTTCAGCTCGCCGACGCTTGCTGGGCCGTGTCCACAAGGAACGGCGGCACGG